>Ga0066798_10001381_pt1 | contig 10662 bp, 10 predicted proteins | sample PersoiDNA2013203_FD_70961 | JGI IMG/M metagenome (GOLD analysis project Ga0066798, IMG submission 70961) | Permafrost soil microbial communities from the Arctic, to analyse light accelerated degradation of dissolved organic matter (DOM) -... | ecosystem: Environmental > Terrestrial > Soil >...
TCACCTTCGAGGATCTCAGAGCCGAGGTCAGCAACAGTGCCCCATGCATCGAGTTCGGACAGTTGGATGTCTTTCTTGAGAGTGGTAACGGGCATGGCAGTTCTCCTGTGAATGAAAGGGTGGGGCTCAACGGCGGCCGTTGAAATAGCCTGAGAGTTGATGAAGGCTTTTTCCGGCAGTCAGTAGCAACGGCCGGATGTGATCTTTGCCCATAATCTGTGCATGTTTGACCGAGCTGATCAGGTCATAGCGAGAAGAACCCTCGCTCATGCCCTCGGCCAATACCTTGCAGATGATGTGGCTTGGTGTGACGCCAAAGCCGGCATAGCCCTGGACATAAAACGCGTTGTGACGGCCGCTGAGCGTACCGATCTGAGGAAACAGGTTGGCGCCAGTCGCCATCGGGCCGCCCCAGGCCAAGTCGATTTTCACGTCTTTCAGGTACGGGAAAATTTTCAGCATCAGATTGCGGTTCCAGGCTTTCAGGTCCAGAGGGATGTGCTCGACGAAGGGCGTCGCGGCACCGAAGAGCAGACGGTTTTCGTTGGTCACCCGGTAGTAGTCGATCACTGGTCGAATATCGCTGTAGGCGCCGCGTATCGGACTGATGCGGTTGATCATCTCGTCTGATAGCGGTTCGGTCATCAACTGGAAGGCATACGTATTCAGCGTGGTCTTGTGCAGCTCTGGTTCCAGTTTGTTGAGAAAACTGTCGCAGGCCCACAGCAACTTGGAGGCTTTCACAGAACCCCGGCCGGTTCGCACCGTGATGCGCTCGCCATAGCTGATTTCCAGGGCCGGGCTGTGTTCGTAGATGCGCACACCGTGTCCGACTAGCGCCTTGGCTTCGCCCAGCAACAGATTCAGCGAGTGGACATGCCCACCGCCCATGTGCAACAACGCGCTGGTATAGGCGTCTGAGCCAATGATCTGCTTGACCTCGGACCCTGCCATAAATCGGATTTCGTCCTTGGTATTGATCGACTTGAAGTCCTTTTCCCAGGCGCGCAGGGTTTTTTCCTGGCGGGCATTGAAGCCCATGTAGCCATAGCCGTTGCAGAAGTCAGCATCGATCGAGTATTTGGCAATTCGATCCTTGATGATTCCGGCGCCCAGTTCGCTGATTTCAAAGATCTGGCGCAGGCCTTCCTCGCCTACGTGTTTCTTGATCTTTTCCAGGTCGTGGCCGATACCGGCCATGATCTGGCCGCCGTTGCGGCCAGTGCCACCGAAACCCAGATAGCGTGCTTCCAGCACCACGATGTTGGTGATGCCTTTTTCTGCAAGTTCCAGCGCGGTGTTGATGCCGGAGAAACCGCCACCAATCACCACGACATCCGCTTCCACATCCTGTTCAAGGGTCGGGAAGCTCAGATTGTATTTTTTGGTTGCCGAATAGTAGGTAGGCGTTTCGATATTGATCATGGCGCAGCCTGGAAAAGTGAAGGGAGCTCAACTGCAGGGCCTACAAGAAGCTCTGTACCTGTTGGGTGATATTAAGTGCCTTCCGACCGGTAGGTGTCTTGATTCTGTGTGCCGACGGTTTTGATCGTGGCTGCCAGAGCAGCGTCTGAATACGGATCCTGATCAAGTACACCTAATTCTATGTCGCTGCTCAGAAGTAAAGCTGCGCGCATAACTTATCGGACGGTGATAGAGTTTGGTTAACCTATTAACTAGTTATGAGTTCGAACGTCTCCGATGCCCAAGCCGCGCCAATCCTTGACTCTCACATTGCTCCAGGCTCGCGAAGCCGCGATGGGTTTTTTCCGTCCCTCTCTGAATCAACATGGTTTGACCGAGCAGCAGTGGCGGGTCATTCGCATCCTTAGTCAACATGATGAGCTTGAGATCAATCGCCTGGCCGAGCTGGCGTGCATTCTCAAACCGAGCATGACCGGTGTACTGGTGCGCATGGAGGCCGCTGGCATGGTTGTACGTCGCAAAGCGGAACAGGATCAACGGCGAGTATTGGTCCGTCTGGCCGAGAAGGGGGAGGCCTGCTTCAGCTCGATGAGCCAAAGCATGGAAGCCAATTATCAGCGGCTGCAGGCCGGATTTGGCGAGGAAAAGTTGCAGGTGCTGCTGACGCTGCTCAACGAGCTGAAAGCGCTCAAGCGCTAGTCAGGAGTGGTTACCTGACCAATCCCCAGCGTTGCGCTGGGGTGGTTAGTTGTCGCCGAATGAGACGCGTCAGGCTTGGCCAATCCCCAGACACATGTACTTCTGCTCGATGTAATCATCGATGCCGTACTTTGAACCTTCGCGTCCCAGACCCGACTGTTTGATGCCGCCAAACGGCGCCACTTCGGTCGAAATCAAGCCTTCATTTACACCGACCATTCCGTACTCAAGTGCCTCGCTGACGCGCCATGCACGCCCCAGGTCGCGGGTGTAGATGTATGACGCCAGGCCGAACTCGGTGTCGTTGGCCATTGCAATCGCTTCGGCCTCGGTCTCGAACCGGAACACTGGTGCCAACGGGCCAAAGGTTTCGTCGCGAGCGACGAGCATCTCCGGTGTCACATCTCCCAGAACTGTCGGCTGGAAGAAATTCCCCCCCAGCGCGTGTTTTTTTCCGCCGGCCAGCAAGCTGGCACCTTTGCCCAGTGCATCGCTGATATGTTCTTCGATCTTGGCCACAGCCTTGGCATTGATTAGCGGCCCTTGTTGCGCGTTATCCATGTCAGCGGAGCCGACCTTCAGTTGATTGACCGCAGCTACCAAGCGTCGGGTGAATTCATCGTAGACACTGTTCTGCACCAGGATTCGATTGGCGCAGACACAGGTTTGCCCACTATTGCGGAACTTCGAACCCATGGCGCCTTCGACCGCTGCATCCAGGTCGGCATCGTCGAACACAATGAAGGGTGCATTGCCGCCCAGTTCAAGACTGACTTTCTTGATGGTCTCGGCGCATTGCGCCATCAAGGTTTTGCCGATACCGGTAGAACCTGTGAACGAGACCTTCTGAACACCTGGATTGCCGGTCAACTCGGCGCCGATTTCACGGGCTCGGTTGCCGGTGACGATGTTCAGAACACCGGCGGGGATACCCGCACGTTCACCCAGTTCAGCCAAAGCCAGTGCGGACAGCGGAGTTTCCGACGCAGGCTTTACAACGACCGTGCAGCCAGCGGCCAATGCCGGGCCGACCTTGCGAGTAATCATTGCATTGGGGAAGTTCCAGGGCGTGATGGCAGCTACGACACCAATGGCTTGTTTGATCACCACCAGGCGCCGACCCTGCTTGTCATGCGGGATCACATCACCGTAGATGCTCTTGGCTTCCTCGGCGAACCACTCGATGAAGCTGGCTCCGTAGGCAATTTCGCCTCGGCTTTCGCCCAATGGCTTGCCTTGCTCCAGACTGAGCAAGCGGGCGAGGTCTTCCTGGTTGGCCATGATCAAGTCAAACCATTTGCGCAGAATGTTGCTGCGCTCCTTGGCGGTCTTGCCGCGCCAGGCGGGCAGGGCAGCTTGGGCTGCGGTAATGGCGCGGGCGGTTTCGGCCTGGCCGAGGGAGCTGACTTGGGCGATGGTTTCGCCGTTCGCCGGGTTGGTCACCGCGAAGCGATTGCCGTCATCGGCTTCGAGCCATTGGCCATTGATGTAAGCCTGTTCGCGCAGCAGTTTCATATCGTTAAGTTTCATCGCACTTCTCAAAAAATCAGTACACGCCGCCGGAGCTGGTGGGCGCCGGAGCATCTTTGAATTTAGCGGCGAGGGTTTGCAGACCACGCATCAGCACCGTTGTGTCGACACCGACAGCAACGAACGCCGCGCCTAGCTCTATGTAGCGCCGGGCGAGCTTTTCGTCGGCACTGAGAATGCCGGCGGCCTTGCCAGCATTCTGAATTCGCACAATGGCGTCTTCGATAGCCGCTTGTACCTCGGGATGGCCTGGATTGCCGCGATGGCCCATGGACGCGCTCAAATCTGCCGGGCCGATAAACACCCCGTCAACGCCCTCGACCGCCGCAATGGCATCCAGGTTGGCCAGGCCTTCGCGGTTCTCGATCTGTACCAGCAGGCACATCTGCGCGTCGGCCTGATCCAGGTAACCGGGAATGCTGTTCCAGCGCGACGCCCGCGCCAGAGCGCTGCCGACACCGCGCAGGCCCTGTGGCGGGTAGTGAATCGCGCGCACCAGTTGCTGCGCCTGCTCAGCGCTTTCGACCATCGGCACCAGCAACGTCTGGACGCCGATATCCAGCATTTGTTTGATCAGGGCGGTATCGCCGATGACCGGACGAATGATCGCCTGGCTGGCGTAGGGAACGATGGCTTGCAATTGGCTGAGCATGCCGCGCACGTCATTGGGCGCGTGCTCGCCGTCGATCAGCAACCAGTCGAAACCGGCATTCGCCGCCAGTTCGGCGCAGTAGGCGTCGGCCAGGCCGAGCCAGAGGCCGATCTGCGTTTCGCCGCTGTTCAGGCGTTGCTTGAAACGGTTGATGGGCATGTCCATGAAACAGTCCTCCGGGGTCAGACAAAGCGGCAGGAAATGGAGCCCAGCATGTCGTAGTCGACATGGAAGGTATCGCCAGGGTTGGCCGCCACGGGACGGGTAAAGGAGCCGCCGAGAATGATTTGCCCTGGTAGCAAGGTGACGTCGTAGGGAGCCAGTTTGTTCGCCAGCCAGGCCACGCCTTTGGCCGGGTGGTTGAGCACGGCGGCCGAAACCCCCGACTCTTCAATCACCCCGTTGCGGTACAGCACGGCAGGCACCTTGCGCAGATCGATCTCGGTTGGGCGCACGGCACGCCCGCCCATGACCACGCCCGCGTTGGCGGCGTTATCGGAAATGGTGTCGAACACCTTGCGCGTCGCTTTGGTCTGCGGGTCGATTTGCTGAATGCGGGCGTCGATGATTTCCAGCGCCGGGATCACCCATTCGGTGGCATCGAGTACGTCGAAGATCGTGCAGTTTGGGCCTTTGAGTGGCTTGCCGAGAATGAACGCCAACTCCACTTCCACCCTTGGCACTATGAAACGCTCGAACGGAATGTCGGTGCCTTCGTCGAAGAACATGTCATCGAGCAGGGCGCCGTAATCCGGCTCGGTGATGTTCGAAGACACCTGCATGGCCCGGGAGGTCAGACCTATCTTGTGCCCGACCAGCTTGCGCCCGTCCTTGATTTTCTGTGCGACCCAGGCGCGCTGGATGGCATAGGCGTCTTCGATGGTGATCGCCGGGTGGTCGAGGGAAAATTGCCGGACCTGCTCCCTGGAGCGTTCGGCTCGATCCAGTTGTGCGGCGGCGTGAAGGATTTGCTGTTGATCGAGCATGACGAAGATCTCTTATTGTGGATTGACGATGGCCGCTTGGGTACGCAGGACCAGGAAACCACCCAGGGCGATAAACAGTGCCAGAATATACAGGGCCAGGCTGGCGCTCTGAGTGGTGTCGCGCATCCAGCCGATCAGGTAGGGCGCGAGGAACGAAGCGATACTGCCGAACGAGCTGATCATGGCGATGCCAGCGGCCTGGGTGCAGTTGGAGAGAAAGGCCGGCGGCAATTGCCAGAACATCGGCAACGCGGCGCTGGCACCCATGCCGGCCACAGTCAGACCGCCCATCACCAACAACGGATTGGCCGGCGCCAGGCCCGCGACGGCGATCCCGGCGGCCGCCATCAGCAGCGGCACACACAGGTGCCAGCGGCGCTCGCGGTGACGGTCCGACGAGCGTCCGCAACCGATCATGAAGAAGCAGCCGGCCAGATAAGGCACGGCACTGAGCAACCCGACCTGACTGTCGCGGCCGATGCCGGCGCCGTGAATCAGGGTCGGCATCCAGAACGCCAACGTGTTGACCGCCAGCATCACCGCGAAGTAAATCGCCACCAGCCGCCAAACCTGCGGATCACGCATGATGCCGCCGAAAGAGGTGATGGATTTGCGCTGCTCTTCACTGCTCAGTTGCGTGCGCAATTGTTGTTTCTGAAGCGGGTTGAGCCACTTCACCGTTTCGAAACTGTCCGGCAGGCACTTGAGCACCACCAGGCCCAGGAGGATCACGGGTGCCCCTTCGATCAGGAACATCCACTGCCAGCCGCGCAGCCCGCCGAAATCATGGAAGTTCTCCAGAATGGCGCCGGACAACGGTCCGCCGATAACGCCGGCCATGGGCACGGCAATGGCGAACAGGGCAGTTACTTGCGCCCGGCGCCGGGCCGGGTACCAGCGATTGAGAAACACCAGTATCCCCGGGAAGAAACCGGCTTCGGCCACCCCAAGCAGAAATCGCAGAACATAGAAGCCGCTGGAGCTTTCGATCCACAACATGCTGGTGGACAGCAGGCCCCAGACCACCATCAGGCTGGCGATCCAGCGCCGTGGTCCGACCCGGTCGAGGGCCATGTTGCTTGGTACACCGAACAGCGCATAGGCGATGAAAAACAACCCGGCACCGAGGCCGTAGACGGTGTCGCTGAAGTGCAGGTCGGTACTCATTTGCGTCTTAGCGAAGCCGATGTTGATCCGGTCCAGGTGAGCGAACAGGTAACAAATCAGCAGCAAGGGCATCAGTCGCCAGGTAATGAGGCTATGGGTGCGATCGTGTTCGATCAGGGTCGTGCTGTCGGCGGTATTGGCTGTGCTCATGATGTTGTACTTTTTGTTTGAGTGGCCGTTGGCGGAAGGAGGGCGTGAATCAGCCCGCTTGGTTCTTTAAGAAGGCATGCACGTTGTTCTGCTTGAAATTCAGTTCGGGGTGCAACTCGATCATCTCGAACGACAGCGCCAGCAAACGCTGGGACTGCAGCTCGGCGAAGTGCTCGGTGATGACGCTGAACAGGGTTTCGGCGACGGTCTTGCGAGTGGCCAGGTCCCGTCCATGGCCGACTTTGAGAGTCATGTGGATGAAGGCGTAATCGTGCTTGCCATCGGCCATGCGCCAGGTGTCCAGGCGCACCCCGCGACTGCGAATGCCGCCTAGGGGAAACACGCCGCTGTCTCCTAGGACGGTGTGAACCTTTTCGAACAGCGCAGGCAGGTTCGCCTGCTGTTCGATGTTGTCGGTGTACTCGGCGATGAAATGCGGCATGTGCGTCTCCCGGGCCGCGAGCAACCCGTGGGTTGCCCGCGAGTGCGTGTCAGAGGGGGAAAATGGCGTTGATCTGGCCCGTGCCGGAACTGCCGAACGGCTGAGTGATGATCTCGGCAGGTTTGTTGTATTCAGGTCCGCCGAGCAGGCCCAGGAGCATCGCGGTGTCGTGCATCTTGCCTTCGCCGAAGCAGTGCTCGGCGTAGTCAGGGAGCATCGCGCAGAACTCCTTGAAGCGACCTTGCTTCCACATTTCGACCACGTGCAGGTCCATCTGCTTGTCGAACTCACGGGTCCAGTTGTGGATGTTGGCTTCGGCTTCGCGGTCATCCGAGAACCGGTGGGACAACGAGCCCGAGGCCAGGACCAGCACTTTGCGATCGCTCTTCTCGATGGCCCGGCGCACCGCTGCGCCAAAGGCAAAGCTGTCCTCCAGGCGATGCCAGGCGCACCACGCGGCGATGGACACCACGTTGAACTTCTGGTCATCGGGAACGCCCATGTGCATGTAGCGCATCGGCACCAGCGTGCCGTATTCCAGCTCCAGGCTCGGGATGTTGTGAGCCATGGTGCGCACGCCGGCCAGGTTGGCTTCGGCTGCGATCAACTCGCCGAGTTCCGGGCAGCCTGGGTAGTCGTATTCCATGTTCTTGATGAAGTGCGGCAGTTCGTTGCTGGTGTAGATACCCTTAAAATGCTCGCCGCAGTTGACGTGATAACCGCTGTTGACCAGCCAGTGCACGTCGAACACCACGGCGGTATCGGCCCCCAGTTCGCGCGCGCGACGGCCGATTTCCTTGTGCCCGGCAATCGCCGCTTCGCGACAACCGTGATGCTTGCCGGGCAGTTCCGACAGGTACATCGAGGGTACGTGGCAGATCTTCGCGGCCAGGACGACTTCGCCCATGATGATTCTCCTGAAATTGTTGTTATTCGATTCAATCTGGCGGCCAGTGAAGGCTGCGTGAGCCGATGCGCGACCCCGCGCAGCCTTCAACGCTGGTTATCGGCGGTTCACAGGCCCCAACGCGGGATGTGATGGCTGCCCATGGAAATGCAGATGTTCTTGATTTCGGCGAACACCTCGAAGCTGTACTGGCCGCCTTCGCGCCCGGTACCGGAACCTTTCACCCCACCGAACGGCTGACGCAAGTCCCGCACGTTCTGGCTGTTGATAAACACCATGCCGGCTTCGATGCCATAGGCCAGGCGATGGGCCTTGCCGATGTCCTGGGTCCAGATGTAGGACGCCAGGCCATACTCGGTATCGTTGGCCAATTGCAGGGCCTCTGCTTCGTCCTTGAAGGGGATCAGGCACACCACCGGGCCGAAAATCTCTTCCTGGGCGATGCGCATCTTGTTGTTCACATCGGCGAACACTGTGGGCTGGATGAACTGCCCACGACTCAAATGGGCCTGCAGGTTGGCCGGTCGTTCCAGGCCACCGGCCAGCAGGGTGGCGCCTTCTTCGATACCGATCTTGATGTAGCCGGTGACCTTGTCATAGTGGGCCTGGGTAATCATCGAGCCGACCTGGGTTTTCGGGTCCTGCGGGTCGCCGACGATCAGGCGTTTGGCGCGAGCGGCAAACTCGGCGACAAACTGCGGGTAGACGCTCTCTTGAATGAAAATCCGGCTACCGGCGGTGCAGCGTTCGCCGTTGAGCGAGAAGATGGTGAACAGCGCCGCGTCGAGGGCTCGCTCCAGATCAGCGTCTTCAAAAATCAGCACCGGCGACTTGCCGCCGAGTTCCATCGAGTATTTTTTAAGGCCGGCGGTCTGCATGATTTTCTTGCCGGTGGCGGTGCCGCCGGTGAAGGAAATCGCTCGCACGTCGGGGTGACGAACCAGCGCGTCACCGGCCGTCGCGCCGTAGCCTTGGATGACGTTGAGCACGCCCTTCGGAATACCGGCTTCAACGGCCAGGCGCCCCAGTTCGTTGGCCGTCAGCGGCGACAGCTCGGACATTTTCAGTACGGCGGTGTTGCCCAGCGCCAGGCACGGCGCGGTCTTCCAGGTCGCCGTCATGAACGGCACGTTCCACGGAGACACCAGCGCGCAGACCCCCACCGGTTGGTACAGGGTGTAGTTGAGCATCTGGTCGTCGACCGGATAACTGTGACCATCCATGCGGGTGCAGACTTCGGCGAAGAAATCGAAGTTGTGCGAGGCCCGTGGAATCAGCACGTTTTTCGTCTGGTGGATCGGCAGGCCGGTGTCCAGGGTTTCCAGCTCTGCCAGGTGCGGCACATTCTGTTCGATCAACTCGCCGAGTTTGCGCATCAGCTTTGCGCGCTCCTTGGCCGGGGTCGCCGCCCACTTCGGGAAGGCTTCCTTGGCGGCGGCCACGGCCTGGGCGACTTCTTCGGCGCCGCCGCTGGCGACTTCACCTATGGCTTCGCCGGTGGCCGGGTTGTAATTGACGAAGGTGTCTTTGCTTTCGACCTCGCGGCCGTTGATCCAGTGTTTGATCATGTTGCTCAAGCCTCTTTACGGGCGGAGAAAAACTCCGCTTCGCTGACAATTCGATTGACTAGGCGACCCACGCCTTCCACTTCCACAATCACTTCATCGCCCGGCACCACATCGGCCAGGCCTTCCGGCGTACCGGTGGCGATCATGTCGCCGGGTTGCAGGGTCATGAAGCTGGACAGGTATTCGATCAGGTAAGGGATGTCGAAAATCATGTCCTTGGTGCTGCCTTCCTGGCGCAGTTCACCGTTGATCCAGGTGCGCAGTGTCAGGTTGCTCGGGTCCGGCACGTCGGCGACATCGACAATCCAAGGGCCGACGGGCGTCGTGGCGTCGCGGTTCTTAACCCGCAGGTTGGGCCGGTAGTAGTTTTCCAGGTAATCGCGGATCGCGTAGTCGTTGCAGACCGTGTAGCCGGCCAGGTATTCCAGGGCGTTCTCGCGCTTGACGTTGCGCGCCGGTTTGCCGATGACGGCTACCAGTTCACATTCATAGTGCATGTAGGCGACGTTATCCGGGCGCCAGGTGGTCTGGTTGTGGCCGGTGTAGGTGCCGTGGGACTTGATGAAGGCTAGCGGTTCGGTCGGTGGCTTGAAGGCCAGTTCGGCGGCATGGTCGGCGTAGTTCAGGCCCAAAGCGAACATGCTGCCGGTGGCCGGTGGCAGCCACTCGACCTGGTCTTCGTTCAGCAAGCGACCGTCGGCCAGCCGTACGGCGTTTTGAGCTTCGACCTGGACCTGGTGCTCGGCGCCTTCAAAGCGAATACGGGCGTGTTTCATGACAGCTCCTCTGCCTTGATGTGGTTGATCAGGCGGCCCAGGCCGCTGATTTCGACTTCGACGGTGTCGCCTGGTTGCACATCGACACGACCTTCGGGGGTGCCGGTGATCAGCACATCGCCTTCGTGCAGGGTCATGAATTCGCTGATTTCGGCGATCAGCTGGGGAATGCTGCGGACAAAGTTGGCGGTGGAGTTTTGCTGGCGCAGTTCACCATTGACGAACAGTTTCAGGCTGAGCTGATGCGGGTTGGCGACCTGATCACGGGCCACCAATTCCGGGCCCAGCGAGCAGAAACCGTCCCGGCACTTGGCTTTCACTGCCGGGCGGTAATAGCTGTCTTCCGGCAGGCTAAACTCA
>Ga0066798_10001390_pt1 | contig 10615 bp, 10 predicted proteins | sample PersoiDNA2013203_FD_70961 | JGI IMG/M metagenome (GOLD analysis project Ga0066798, IMG submission 70961) | Permafrost soil microbial communities from the Arctic, to analyse light accelerated degradation of dissolved organic matter (DOM) -... | ecosystem: Environmental > Terrestrial > Soil >...
ACTGAGCACCTCCAGTTGAAACTGCGGGTCTTGTGTCTCCAGCCGGGCATAGTGTGCGCGGGTCTGTTCCGGCTGCTCGCTGACGATGGTCAGGCCGACGATGCCGCTGACGCCGTTGGCATGCTGCTGCCACTCCTTGCGCCAGACCAGCTCCGGCGTGCGGTGATGGCAGAAGTACACGCGCCCGGCCGCAAATTGCCCTGGCAGCAGGCGCACCACCGAAAACTGCGCCTCATGCTGCTGGCCATCGAGCGTGAGCGGACGCGAAAAATGTTGCACCGGATGCGCTGCGAAGCCCGCCTGGGTCAGCGTCGCCAGCGTGGCATCGGCGTCACTGACGGCATACACCAGGCCGTCGATACCAACCGCGCTGTCGAGCAACTCACGGCGTTGCACCGGTACGTCCGGCGGCAAGCCGATGATTTCCAGATAGTTGTCGGCAAACACCATCAGGTGATTGATCGAGCCCAGCGTGTGATAGCCACGCGGAGTCAGCGTAAAACCGAGACCGGCCAGCACGGCGGCGGCGGCATCGGTGTCGAAACGACTGTTGATGACGATGTGGTCCAGTGGAAGCTGCTGCGTAGCCATGGCGCTCAGTCCTTTGCTGCCGGTGTAGCGTACACACCGCGGCCGCTGGCGACCAGATTGCCTTCGCTGTCAAACACGCTGGCCTCGGCGACTGAAAACTGCCGACCGAACTTGATCACTTTGCCACTGGCGCGCAGGTCGCCTTTGGCGGCACGGTGATAGTCCACGCGCAGGTCAATGGTGGGAACGCCTTTGCCGGTCTTTGACACCAATGCCCAATCGGCCGTGAGGTCCACCAGGGCGGCCAGAATACCGCCATGGGTATAGCCGCCTTCGACGTTGACGACCCAGTCGGGACGCCATTTGGCGCTCAGTTCGATGCTGCCGTCACCGACCTCCACCACTTCCAGGCCCAGCCATTGATGATAGGGGCCCTTGAGCAACTTTTCCTGTACTGCTTCGCGTGTCACGTTGAGGTCTGACATGAGTTGATTTCCTTGTGTTGCTGCTGTTTTCTGACGGGGAACCTGAGCCACCGGCTCAGGGCGTGATGACAACCTTGCCTAGCACGGCGCGGTCGCGGATCAGTGCCAGCCCTTCGGCGGCTTGCTCCAGCGGCAGCACGCGGTCGATCAGCGGATCGATCTTGCCGGCTGCAATCAGGTCCAGCAAGGCCACCAGATTGTCTTCATAAAAACTGTTCGAGCCCTTGATGTTGAGTTCGAAGCTCCACACATAGCGCAGGTCCTCCGCCGGTGCATGGCCGGCGGTGGCGCCGCAGACCAGCAAGGTGCCGCCGCGCTTGAGGCATTTGAGCGAAGGCACCCAGGTGTCGCCGCCGGTGAAGTTGATCACTACATCGACACCGCCCTCATAACCACGGCGCTCAGGCTTGCCGTACTGACCGATGGCCCATTTGGAAAAATCGGTCTCGTGATAATTGATCGCATGATCGGCACCCAGCTCTTTGAGCCGACTACACTTCTCTGCGCTGCCGGCTGCGGCAATCACTTCGGCGCCGAGCAATTTGGCCAGGATCACGCTGGCGGTGCCGACACCGCCGCTGGCGCCAAGGATGAGGACCTTATCGCCGGGCTTGACGGTGTTGTGCGTGACCAGCATGCGATGCGCGGTACCGTAGGCCACCGGCAATGCGGCAGCCTGTTCAAAACTCACGGCGTCAGGCAGTTTGATTAACTGGCGGGCGTCGGCCAGCGCGTATTCGGCCATGCCGCCATCGACCATTTCGCCCATCAGTCCCACGCCCGGCTTGAGCGGATTGATCAACACCCGGTCGCCGACATTCCAACCGCTGACCTGAGCGCCGATCTCGGTGATGGTGCCGGCCAGATCAAGGCCGATCACCACTGGCAACGGCACTTTGATGCCGGGCATGCCCTTGACGGTAAACACGTCGTGATAGTTGAACGACGAGGCGCCCACGCGGATCACTACGTGGCCTTCGGTGGCGACTGGGCGTGCCTTGTCGGTGACGACGTGCAACTGATCGAGGTCGCCGTGGGCGTTGAGCAACAATGCTTTCATGGTTTGGGTCACAGCTGTATTCCTTTGCAGTTTCTGGTTCTGTTGCTGGTGCTATTGCTAGTGCGGTCAGCGCCGTTATTTAAGCGTCTTGGATTGCTGGTAAGGCTTGGTCACGAAAATGTCTTCCTTGAGCGCTCCCTTGATCTGGCCGGCATCGAGGAACACCTGATGCTGGCGCTTCAAGGTATCGATATCGGCAGGCTCGAACGCCACCCGATACATGGCATTCCATAATCCGGCATAGCTCTTGGCATCTTTTTCAGGCAGATTGGCTTTCTGCGTCAGGATGACGGCCACCTCGTCCTTGTGCGCCGCGCCCCAGACCAGGGCGTCGCGCAGGGCCGCAATCACCTTGGCGACGGTTTCCGGATGCTCTTCCACCAGCTTGGTAGAGACTGCACCAACCCCGTTGAACGGTGCCGCATCAGACTTGGTCAGCTTCTTCCACTCTTCCGGGAAGCGACCGATGGTGCGCAGCTTGACCTCGTCGCCGAGTTGCTCGATGGTGACCGAACGCAGCGCCGCCGCATCGACCTGTTTGGCTGCCAGGAACTGTGCCAGCCGCCCTTCATTGCCCCCCACCAGCGAGAAATCTGCGGCCTTGATACCGTAGTTTCCAGCCAGGATCGAGCCAGCGATCACGGCCACCGACGAACCGGCGGGCGACATGCCGATCTTCTTTCCCTTGAGGTCGGCCAGCGAAGTGATGGGAGAATCGGCCAGCACCACAAATTGCACATCGGCGGGTTGCGTCGCCACAAATATCTTGACCGGCACACCCTCGGCAGCGGCGCTGTACACACCGGCCAGCGGTGCGCCGAACGCCAGGTCAATCGAGCCTGCCGCCAGCGCGCGCAATGGCGCATTGACATCGGGGAAGTGGATAAACTGCGCGTCCACGCCACGCTTTGCCAGAAACTCCTTGGCTTCCAGCACCGCGCCGTAACCCAGGCTTACGCCGCTGGTCCAGTAACCGACACGCAGTTTGTCCGCCGCCTGGGCGCTCGACGAGATGAGCGCGGTGCAGGCCATCATGGCCATGGCCGCTATAAGCTTACGCATGAAAACTTCCTTATTGTTGGTGGATCGGAATCCGATGAAATTAAATAGCGATGAAACCTGCTGCGTCACCAATAAACGGGCTGGCAATGATGCCGATGCTGCCGGATCAGTTCGCCCCGGCCGTCGTCTTCCAGCGAAACAGCCTGTTTTCCAGTGGTTTGAGCACGCCTGCTTCGAGCAACAGCATCATCGCGATCAGCAATGCCGTCCAGGCAAAGACCTGATCGCTTTGCACCAGATCAGAGGCCTGCCTGAGCCGATAGCCGATGCCGTCGGACGAACCCAGCGTCTCTGCCACGAGTGAGACGCGCCAGCCGAACCCGAAGGCCAACCTGGCGCCGGAAAAAAAATACGGCAGGATGGTTGGCAGATAAATCTTGCGCAGGATTTGCAGGCGCGACATGCGAAACGATTGCGCCAGCCCCACATACAAATGATCCACCGTCTGCGCGCCCTTCCAGACATTGGTCAGGATCAGCGGCATGGCCGTCATGAAGACGACAAACACAGTGGTTGCATCGGAGATGCCGAACCACAGGATTGCGAAGATGGCCCAGATCGCCGATGACACGGTATTGAAGATAGCCAGTATCGGTTCAAAAAAAACCGCCAGTCGTTTGCTGGAACCCAATGCCAGCCCTAACGGTGTGCCAATCAGGGTAGCCAGCACAAAACCGCTGACCACGCGTCCCATGGTGGTGCCGACATCGTGCAAAAAACTGTCGCTGTGGGCGATCATCTGCAACGCCGACCATACCTTGGCCGGACCCGGCAAGACAAAGGACGGCACCCGCGACGAGGCTAGCAGCCAGGCCACGGCAACAATGGCGATCAATACGCCGCGCTGGAACAGGAGATTGACAAATCGCATCATCATCACCCCTTGAGCCGCAAAATACGCACCTGCTCGGCGACGTCGATATCCGTGGGATGACGCGGCCGCGCCAGCGATGGGCTCAGTGGGACGATCTCGCCAATGCGCCCCGGACGCGGCTCCAGCACGACCACCCGGTCGGCCAGTACGATCGCTTCTTCGACATCGTGGGTGACGAACACAATCGTCAGTCCGGTAATTTGATGCAGACGCAATAATTCGTCATGCATATGCGTACGAGTATGTGGATCAAGTTTTGAAAAAGGCTCGTCCATGAGCAAAATATCCGGTTCGATCACCAGGCTGCGGGCTAATGCAACACGACTGCGCATGCCGCCCGAAAGCTGATGCGGCCAGGCCGAAGAAAACGCTTCCAGATCCACCAACTGCAAGGCGCGGTCGGCCCGCTTGCGCTGTTCTGACTTGCGCATGCGGCCAGACTCCAGGCCGAACATGACGTTGTCCCTGACGGTGCGCCACGGCAGCAGCCGGTCTTCCTGAAACATATAGGCAATGCGACGCCAGCCTTGATAGGCGCTGGCATCCTGACCATGAAAGCGCAGACTGCCGCGATCCGGCGGCAACAAGCCGGCAATGATATTGAGCAGCGTGCTTTTGCCGCAGCCGGAACGACCCAGCAGCGCGACAATCTCGCCGGGGGCAACATCGAAGGAAATATCCTTCAATACCTCCAGCGCGTCGAAATGCTTGCCGATCTGCGTCAGTGCGATTGCCGGTGCGATTGCCGATGCGATGACATCGCGCTGCAACGGCGGTTGTTGTGTCTGGGCTGGGCCGATAGCGGCCGCAGCGAGGACGGATGCGGGCGCATTCATAGTGTTATCCGTCATTGGTGCCGACGGTCTTCCATCCGGATCTTTGGTGAACAAAAAACATCCGTAGAGAGTAGAGAGGATCGACACAGATGAGAACGAAGGATTTGCTATTACCTTATCTGTTTTTCATTGGCGCAGCTGTGCCTCGGCATCGCCTGCACCGATCCCAAACCGTCTCGTGGCCGCGCCAACGGCCGCCCGACGCTAGCTGGCGAGCCGGAAGGCGCTCAATTCACCGTGCTGGCATTGCGCAATCAAGGCCGTCTCCCATGCCAGATATTGTTCTGCCGCCTGTCGATTGCCGTCGTGGCGATCATGCACAAAGAACAGGTAATCGATGCGATCGGCATCGGCTGGCAACGCATCATTCTCAGTGAGTGGGAACCCCGCCTCGCGCAAGACCGACAAGCCATCGACCCATACCACTTGCGCCACACCGGCCTCACGCACATCCTGCGCCGCCAGCGTCGCCAGCGCAGCAGAGTCGGCAATCAGCGCCACTTGTTGCGGCAAGCCTGGCAAGCCACTCAGCAAGGACCGCAAACCGGCACGGACAGACCAGTGCGCACCGGCCACATGGCGTTGGCGGAACGCTGCGCTGGAACGAATATCGATGAGTACGGCGGTGTTCTGTTGGCGTTGCCGGGCAAGCTCAGTGACATCGGCAGGCGCGATTGCATCCGCCGGAAGAATCGTCGGTGCCGTGCTCAGACGCAAGTCCGTATCGATCCCCGCCTCTAGCACCGCCACGTCAAATCCCAGTTGATACAGCCAACTGGCCACTACTGGCGCGCGCACCTGTTCGTGATCGAGCAGGATCAGGCGGCTGTTGCGCACCCCCAGGTATTGATCGGTCGCCTGAATCAATTGGCCGCCCGGCGCATGCACTGCACCGGCCAGGGTAGCGGCGATAAATTCTTCGACGCTGCGGATATCGAAGACAAAGGTAGTGCGCTGGCTGTCGTCGATCCAGGCCTGCGCCTGCGCGCGTGTCAGTACGGCAATCTCGAAGCGCTGCCGCAACGCTTCTGCCGCGCGGCGCTGCTGCGTCAGATCGTCGGCGACAGCGTCGGGATAACGCTGCTGGCTGCCGTGTTCAAGTGGCAATCCCGCCAGATACCAGCCTTGGGTTCCGTTTTCCAGCGCCAGCACCGGGTTGGGCAGGTTCAGATTGCGCAAGGTCTGGGCACCAAGGATGCTGCGCGTGCGACCGGCGCAGTTGATCACGATTGGCGTGTGCTCATCCTCGACCAGACTGTGGATACGATAGGCCAGCTCGCCGTTGGGGCAACTGACCGAACCGGGAATGGTCATCTTGCGATGTTCTTCGACGGTGCGCCCGTCGAGCAGCGCAAATTTCTTGCCGGACTGGCGCCAGCTATCCAGTTCGGCGGCGCTGATATGCGGCGTGTCATAGGCATGTTCGACCAGTTCACCGAAGGTCTTGGACGGCAGATTGACGCCCTTGAACAAGGTGTACCCAGCCGCGGCCCAGGCCTTGACGCCGCCGGCCAGCACATGCACATGGCGATAGCCGATGCGCTCCAGCCGGCGTGCTGCGGTGGCGGCGAGCGCGTCGCCGTCATCGACCAGCACCAGCCGCACGTCCTTGCGCGGCGCCAGCCGCAGCACGTCGATTTCGAGACGGCTATACGGCAGCGGGACGGCGAAGAACAAATGGCCTTCGCCGAATTGCCCGGCTTCGCGGATATCGAACAGGGCGATTTCCTGTTTATCCTGCAGCCATTGCTGCAGCAGAGGGGCGTCGATGGTTGCTGACATGATGGTTGGCAATGATTGAATGTGAATGTATGAAAGTGGTTAGCGCAGCACGTGACGAAATGCCTGATCGAGATCGTCGATCAGGTCGCGCACGTCTTCCAGTCCGATATGCAGGCGCACTACCGGTTTCGGCGCCGCGAAGTAGCTGTGCTCGGCCAGCCGCGCCGGTGCGGCAACCTGCACCAGGCTCTCATAGCCGCCCCAGGACGCGCCGATGGCGTAGAGCTTGAGCGCATCGACAAAGGCTGCAGCCCGGCCATGATCATCGTCATGCAATGCCAACGACAGCAAGCCGTTGGCGCCAGAAAAATCACGCTGCCACAAGGCATGTCCGGGATCGCTCGGCAAGGCTGGATAAAACACGCGTTGCACCTGCGCATGCTGGTGCAGATACTGCGCCACCTGTAGCGCATTGGCCTGATGCTGCGCCAGCCGGACCGGCAAGGTGCGCAGGCCGCGCAGCGACAGATAGGCGTCGTCGGCACTGATGGTCAGGCCGAGATTGTCGTAGGCACTGGCGATGCGCGCCGCCAGCGCAATATCGCTGACGACCACCGCGCCCTGCATGACGTCGGAGTGGCCGGAAATGTACTTGGTCGCCGCCAGGATGGAAATCTGTGCACCCAGTTTCAGCGGCTGATAAAGATAGCCGGAGCCCCAGGTGTTGTCGGTGGCAAGAATCACATCGTGCTGCTGCGCAATCGCCGCCAGCTTGGGCAGATCGAGCACTTCATACAAGAGCGAACTGGGCGACTCGACATACAGCAGGCGGGTATTGGGCTGGATCAACGACGCCAGATCGTCGTTGGCCGGCGAGAAATAAGTCAGCTTGATGCCCAGCCGCTGCAATACCTGCTGATCCAGACGACGCAGCGGCGAGTAGACGCTATCGGACACTAGCGCATGATCACCCGGCGACAACAAGGCCAGGAACACCAGCGAAATCGCCGATAACCCTGACGGCGTCAGGAAGCTGCGCGTCCCGCCTTCCAGTGCATTAATAGCGTCTTCCAGCGCCCGATGGGTTTCCATGCCATGGCGGCCATACGAAGTGACCGCCTCGCCGGCGGCGCGCCGATGATGGATCTCGTCGTAGGCCTGCGTGCTATCAAAGCGGACCGTGCTGGTGCGCACCACCGGTACATTGACCGGTGCAATCTTGTCGTGAAACCGTGGCGAACCGGCATGGATCAGGCGGGTGTGCAGATGCTTGCTCATACCCTCATGCTGCCTTTTCGCTCTTGTTGAAAAACGTCTGGTTGTAATTGACGATACGACCGCTCTCCGGATCGATGCCGATACGGCCATTCAGGGTATCGAGCGGACGTCCATACAGATGGAAATGCAAAGTCGGCTGGTCGCCCTGCACATGAATGCTGTGCAGATCATCGGGCAGGAAACTAATTGCAGTGCCGGGCTGCACGATCACTTCGCGCGTCAGCGAAATCTTGGCCTGATCCGGATCGGACCTATCGTCATCGCGTTGATACAAGCGGTTCAGCTCCGCCCCCTTGACCGCCACGATCACCGCCCAGGTATCGTGGTTGTGCGGCACGGTGGTCTTGCCCGGAATAATGGAATTGAGATAAAGCGCAATATCGTCCTTGTCGCTGCTGCCACCTTCGTGATTCAGATAGTAGCGCGTCGAGGTATTGCCGCTGGCAGTATCCGGTGGCGGGAAATCGGTGAAGTTGAACAAGTCTTCCCGTTCGGCCAGCTTCTGCAATACCCCAGTGATGGATTGCAGCGAGGCACGCGTGATGCCCTGGTTAGTTTCGATATCGCGCACCACAGCGAGGGTCGCTGCAATGGCGGCTGCCCTGGTGGCGTTACTGGTCAGGTTGGTGGTCATGGGATTTCCTTTGCCGTGTGGGTAAGAACGGGAGTGGACACAAAAAGCAGCACAACAGTACAAACGCCATCAGATCGAGAATTTCAGCCGGTCGAAACTGATGGGAGAAAAATGCGGCGACAGCGGCAGCTTGCCCGGCCCCCGACCGACCCCGTCACGCCGCGCTTCGCCGCGCGCATCGCCATTGAGCGCGCGGTTGAGGAAGGTACGCGTGCGTTCGCTGGCGGGGTCGCTGAAAATCTTATCGGCACTGCCATGCTCGACGATCAGACCGGCTTCAGTGAAATACACCTCGTCGCTGACCTCTTCGGCAAAGCGCATCTCATGCGTGACCAGCACGCAGGTCATACCGTCGTGTACCAGTTCGCGAATCACGGTCAGCACTTCGCCGACCGTTTCCGGATCCAGTGCCGAGGTCACTTCGTCGAACAGGATCAGTTCGGGCTGCATCGCCAGCGCGCGCGCAATGGCCACGCGTTGCTGCTGGCCGCCGGACAACTCGCCCGGATAAGCAGCCGCCTTGCCGCCGAGCTTAACGCGCTCCAGCAAGACATGCGCCTCGCGTCGGGCAGCGGCCTTGTCCTTGCCGAGGATGCGGGTGGGCGCGATGACCAGGTTTTCCAGCACGGTCAGGTGCGGAAACAGGTTGTATTGCTGAAACACAAAGCCGACCCGCTTGCGCAGCTCGATCAGCGCCGCCTCCGACTTCAGCGCGCGCACGTCAACGCCATCCAGAATGATGCTGCCGCTGTGCGGCTTGAGCAGGCCGGTAATGCAACGCAGGATGGTGGACTTGCCGGAACCGGAAGGGCCGATGATCGACACCGCCTGGCCGCGTCGCACTTGCAGATTGATGCCCTTGAGCACCGCGTTATGGCCAAATGCCAGATGCACATCGCGCAGTTCGACCAGCACCTGGCCAGCCTCGGGCCTGGATTCAACTAAAGGCATATTTTCTTTCCAGATATTGCGTGAAGCGGGAGATCGGATAGCAGTACAAAAAAAACAGCAACAGACTGGTGAAATAAACCGTCACTGTAAAGTCCACCCGATTGACGGTAGTGCTGGCGATCTGCGCGGTATCGAGCAGATCGTGCACGCCCACTAGCGAAGCCAGCGCGGTACCCATGGTGATGGTCGCGTACAGGTTCATCCACGGCGGCAGCATGCGGCGCAGGCATTGCGGCAGAATAATCCAGCGCAACAACTGGCTGCGGCGGAACGCCAGCGAGCTAGCCGCTTCCCATTGCGGCGCCGGGATCGACAAGATCGCACCGCGGAAGATCTCAGCGACATTGGCGCTAGCTGGCAAGGCCAGACCCAGCGTGACCTTGATCCAGTCAGGAAAAGAAAAATAATGGCTACCGAGATGAATCTCGAAAGGAAACACATAGGTGCTGAAATAGATCAGAATCAACATCGGCGCATTGCGAAACAGTTGCACATACCACCGCGCCGCCATCCGCACCGGGCGCAGCGAAGACAGTTGCAAAGCACCGATGAGCAAACCGGCCAGCGTACCGATGGCCACTGCCAGCACGCTAATCTGGATGTTGGCAAGCATACCCATCAACAGGGCTGGCGACCAAGTCAGCAGATACCCGATCAGTGGCGTCTGCAGGAACGCCGGCGGTTGCGACACCAACAGCAGCAAGGCCACCACCAGTACGGCGGCCCATGCCAGAGGCGACCAACTGGGCGACGACGGCTGCAGCAAGACCGATGCCTCACCGGCGCACAGACTATCCTCCATAACCGGGCAAGCTCCAATATTGCTCCAGCCGGCGTCCGGCCAGATTGACAAGCCAGGTCAGCAGGCCGAAAAAGGCCAGCATCAGCAGCATCAATTCCAGCACGTTGTCGCGCTGGGTCCAGATCATGATCGATTGATAGGTAACATCACCGACCGCAATAGCGGACGCCACCGTGGTCATCTTGATCAGATCGACCAGATTGTTGATCAGACTAGGCAGCGCAAAGCGCACCGCCAGCGGCAGTTGCACCAGCAACAACTGGCGGCGTCGGCTGAAGCCAAGCGAACTGGCGGCTTCCAGCGTCACCGCTGGCACCGCCTGCAAACCGGCACGCAAGGACTCGGCATGAAATGCGCCCTTGTGCAGCGAAATCACCAGC
>Ga0066798_10001391_pt1 | contig 10612 bp, 5 predicted proteins | sample PersoiDNA2013203_FD_70961 | JGI IMG/M metagenome (GOLD analysis project Ga0066798, IMG submission 70961) | Permafrost soil microbial communities from the Arctic, to analyse light accelerated degradation of dissolved organic matter (DOM) -... | ecosystem: Environmental > Terrestrial > Soil >...
GTGCTTCTGCGCAGCATCGTCGGCCTGCAGCATGCTGCCGCCGGCGATATCCGCGTCTTCGGCCAGAACTTATCCACACTGCCGCCACAGGAGCGCTCACGCTACGAACGCCGCTTTGGCGTGCTGTTTCAGCGCGGCGCCTTGTTTTCCTCTCTGACCGTATTAGAAAACATCGCCCTGCCGCTCATTGAATACGGCGGCGTGACGGCGGCGCAAGCGCGCCAGCTGGCGACAATCAAACTGGCGCTGGCCGGATTGCCATCCGACGCGGGCGACAAATACCCGGCCTCGCTCTCGGGCGGCATGGTCAAACGCGCAGCGCTGGCACGCGCGCTGGCGCTCGACCCGGACATTCTGTTTCTCGACGAACCCACAGCGGGACTTGATCCTATCGGTGCTGCCGCCTTCGACCGCCTGATCATTACCTTGCGCGATGCATTGGGGCTGACCGTATTTCTGGTCACGCACGATCTGGACACGCTGTACGCAATCTGCGACCGTGTCGCCGTGTTGTCGGCCAAACGGGTGCTGATCGTGGCAGATATCAATACGGTCGCCGCCGCCCAGGATCCCTGGGTACATGACTATTTTCAGGGACCGCGTGGACGCGCCGCCAGCAAAACCGCACTCTCGCAACAGGAGAAAAATTGACCATGGAAACACGTGCCCATCATGTCCTCATCGGACTCTTCACCATCCTCGTCGCCACGGCAGCCTTGCTGTTCTGCCTGTGGCTCAGCAAGTCCAGCGGCGACAAAAATATCAGCTTTTACACGGTCATCTTCAAAGAAGCCGTCAGCGGCTTGTCCCGAGGCAGTGCGGTGCAGTACAGCGGGATCACGGTCGGCGACGTCACCAGACTGACACTCGATCCACAAGATCCGCGCAAGGTGCTAGCGCGTATCCGCATCGTCGGCGACATCCCGATCAAACAAGACACCGGCGCCAGGCTCGCCCTCGCCGGCATCACCGGCACCGCACTGATCCAGCTAACCGATGGCTCGCCCCAAAGCCCGAAACTGGAAAGCAAGGATGGCAATGATCCGGTCATCATTGCAATGCCATCACCACTCAACGTATTGATGTCCAATGGCGAAGACCTCATGGGCAACATCAATGACCTGCTGCTCAACGCCAGGAAATTCATGGCGCCTGAGAATGCACGTCACCTCAGTCAAACCTTGCAGAATTTGGACCAAATGACGGGCAGTTTGGCCGCGCAGCGCGACAGCATGGCTGAACTGGTGCAGCAAATCAGCAACGCCTCGCGCCAGGCCAACAGCGCCATGTCGCAGGCCAATCGCTTACTCTCGCATCAAGGCAACGATGCCATGAACAACATGCAGCAGGCCATGGCCTCCTTGGCTGCCAGCAGTAAGCAAATCGAACAACTGATCAGCCAGAATCAGGGTGCACTGAGCAATGGTGCACAAAGCGTCGCGGAGATCGGACCGGCCATCGATGAGCTGCGCAGCACACTCACATCGGTGCGTGCCATCAGCCGCAAACTTGAGGAAAATCCTGGCGCATTTCTGCTAGGGCGAGAAACACTCCAGGAGTTCCAACCATGACCCTTTCCCTCCTCCGCACCTTGTCAGTAGCAAGCTTGTTGAGCCTGTGCGCGGCCTGCTCGATACTGCCAAAATCAGAGCCCGTCACCATCTATCGGCTACCCGCAACGACATCTGGCAGCCGGATTGAAGCCGCTTCGGCGCCACCAGCAATGCACCAGCGCACGCTGCGCATTCTTACCCCCTATGGAGGCAACGCCATCGATAGTGCGCGGATTCTGGTGATACCGTCAGGCGACCTGCTCCAATCCTATGCCGGCGTGCGCTGGAGCGATCCGGCACCGGTGATGCTGCGCAACCGCTTGCTACAGGCATTTTCTGACGACGGCAGAATCCCTAATCTGTCCAGCGACAACAGTAATGTCATGGCCGATCTGCAACTCGGCGGCGACCTGTTCGCCTTCCAGAGTGAATACCGCAACGGCGTGCCGACAATCGTCATCCAATTCAATGCCAACTTGATCGACAGCGCGAGCCGCCGGATCATTGCCGTACACAATTTCAGTATCACGCAACCTGTATCGGGGGGGAAAGTGCCGGAAGTCGTCAATGCCTTTGGCCAAGCCAGCGATCTATTGGCCGCCGACGTAATCAACTGGGTGCTAGGGCTACCTGCCATCTCACTCAAACCATAGCGTCAAATGAGCGCCCTGCCAGCATTGAACCGCATATTCACACGCTATCGTCTGGATCACGATCCGGCATTGCAGTTGGCATAAGCACACGGAACGGTCGTGGCCTGTTTGCGGCGACCATCCCCGGCACGCGGTGCATTCACCGCCTATCGACGCGCCAGGTCGGCAGGTAACTTCGCGCCGCCAGCGGCAGGAGCAAACGGCAAAGCCCCCCATACGCCCAACCGCTCATTGATCAAACCGGGAAAACCGGCTGTCGGTGTGCCAGGTACCGTTGCCGACGGTCCATCGCAAGCCCCCTTGCTGGTGCCCCAGCATCAGGCCGCGCACATCAATGACGGCGCGGCCCTCGCGGTGGGTATTACGCGTCTGCCATCACGACAAGGCTGACGTCACCAGCGCCAGTTGTTGCGCCAGATGTTGCTGTGCCGACGCGCAAGCCCCCGAGGCAGTTGCCTTGCGCGTGACGCTACGCAACGTGATGCCAGTCGGCAAGACGCTCTCCAGATGCTCGCGCACAAAGTGCCAGGCGCCTTGATTGCGGTCTTCTTCCTGCGCCCACACCACTTCGGCGAGCTTGCCGAACTTGGCCAATTCCGCACTGAGTTGATCGTGTGGAAATGGGTATAAGCGCTCGATGCGCAGCAATGCCGTGTTACTGAGTTGCTGCGCCTGCCGTTGCGCATCCAGGTCATAAAACAGCTTGCCGCTGCACAGGACCACACGCGTGACAGCATCGGCAGACGCCAGACCGGGATCGGCCAGCACCGGTTGAAATTTGCCGTGAATCAGTTTTTCCAGCGGGGCGAACGAGTCTTTGGTGCCATATAGTTTGGCTTTCGGCGCCATCACCACCAGCGGCTTACGCTCGACAGCACTGGCCTGCTCGCGCAACAGATGAAACCATTGGGCCGAATCGGAAGGATAGGCTACCCGAATATTCTGATCGGCGCACAACTGCAGGAAGCGGCTCAGGTAAGCCGTGGAATGTTCCGGCCCGACGCCTTCGTAACCATGTGGCAGCAGCATCGTCAGTGCCGATTGATAACCCCATTTCTGTTCACCGGAACAAATGTACTGGTCCACCATGATTTGCGCACCGTTGACGAAGTCGCCAAACTGCGCTTCCCAAATTGGCAGATCGCGTGTCTTGGTCTCGATGCTGAAGCCGTATTCAAAACCCAGCACGGCCTCTTCACTGAGGGGCGAGTTAACAATATCGAATTTCGCCTGATCCGGGTTGATGTGTCGCAGCGGTACCAAGGCTGCTGCACCGGTGGTGTCGCCTTGCTGGGAATGCCATACCGCATGCCGATGCATGAACGTGCCGCGACCGACATCCATGCCCGAGATGCGAATCCCCTTGCCTTCCTCCAGCAGCGTGGCATAGGCCATGTTCTCGGCGAAGCACCAGTCAACCAGGCTATCAGCTTGCGTCACATAGCCTTGCCATTTCTGGATCAACTGCGCAATCACCGGATGGGCAGAAAAGTGCGTCGGCGTCGTGGTCATCGTTGCCACCAAAGTCTGCAAGCGCGGCAAACTCAGCGCCGCTACTGCGGGCGTCGGCGCTGCGGCGACCACGCTGGCAAGTGGTGGCGTGGCCCGCTGAAACAGTTGCAGCGCTTCGGCACGCCACAGGTCAATTTCGGCATCGGTAAAAATAGCTGCTGCCGCTTGCCGATAGCGCGTCGTTACCGTGGGATGGCGATCAATCAATGCATGCAACTGCGGTTGCGTTACCTCGGCAGTATCCTGTTCCGCATGCCCCCAGCGGCGATAGCCGATCAAATCAATCACGATATCGGTGCCAAACTGCATCCGGTAGTCAAACGCGATACGTGCTGCCTGCAGTACCGCCTCCGGCTGGTCGGCATTGACATGCAACACCGGCGCATCGACGATGCGCGAAATATCAGTGCAATAGACATGGCCATGCACATCCATGGCATTCGGCGTGGTGAACCCGATCTGATTGTTGACGATGATGTGTATCGTGCCTTGCACGGAATAACCACGGTTCTGCCCCATTTTTAGCGCTTCCATGACCACGCCCTGACCGGCGAATGCGGCATCGCCGTGGATGATGATCGGCGCGCAACGCAATTGCGTCTGCGCTTGCTCGTCCTGGCATGCACGCGCCATGCCCAGCACCACCGGATACACACTTTGCAGATGGGAAGGATTGTGCGCCAGTGTCAGTGCGACCGAGCCATTGGCAGTCTGTTTCACGCTCGACCAACCGAGGTGATAAGGCAGATCGTATTCCGGCTTGATAGTGTCGGCGGTAGTGTCGAAATGTCCCAGAATATGGTCTGCCGGCACGTCCATCAGGTTCACCAGCAGATTGAGTCTGCCGCGATGAGGCATGCCCAGAAAGAGCTTGCCGATGCCGTGCTGACTCGCCATCTCGACCAGCATATCCATGAGCGGCAACAAGCTCTCGCAACCTTCCAAAGAAAACCGTTTGGCCTTTGGATAAAACTTCTGGACATTCAACTCCCATTCCTGGGCATGCGTGAGGCGACGCAATATCGAAGCCGATTGGGCTGGCGAGAACGGCACAAAGATCTCATGCTCCAGACGCGCGATGAGCCATTGCCGACGCGACGGGTCCCGCACGCTGCTGCAATCAAGGCCGATCGGGCCGCAATAGAGGCTTTTCAGTTGGAGGTCGAGATCGGCAACAGAGGAAACATCGGGCAGCATTTCCATATCTGCCAATAGGATGTCGGCCTCATCAAGACTGTAGAACTGTGGCGTCAGCTCGGGAATGTCGGGCGCAGCAGTCAATCCCAGCGGGTCGAGATTGGCAGCCTGATAGCCAAGCCGTCGATGGGCATCGATGAAATCCCTGACTTTGTTGCGCGACAGCGTTGCGCGCAGCACGTTGTAGTGAGGGGTGATTGGAAAAACATGTGCATCTATCGTCACGCTGGCATTTGAATTATTTGTCATGATGGAGAGAGCGGTAAAAAAGAGCAGTTCATCATCAGTCCGCAGAAAATACCTGATCGCCAGCCGTCATTTCGGTTGAAGAAATGACATGCCCTGACTTTCTGCGAGACCACGGTTATCTTTCTTTTTTTCGAACCGTAGTGAAACCGGTTCGTGTCTCCTCCGACCTTGCTACTTAAGACTCCAGGCTGTGGTACTCCCTGTTGCCCAAACCGGGAACCCTCGGTGAAATATCCACCATGCGGCGCGGCGGCTGATGGCCTTTCGCTGCGATCGACACAATGTGAGAATCGGCGTTGAGCGTAAACGTCCCCATCAACTCTGACAGACGACCAGACTGATGTTGCATCGCTTGCGCAGCAGCGGCACTTTGTTCCACCAGCGCGGCGTTTTCCTGCGTAACCTGATCCATCTGGGTAATTGCCTGATTGATCTGCTCGATGCCGTCGCTCTGTTCCTTGCTGGAACTGCTGATTTCGGCAACGATATCGGTGACATGTTTGATGCTGGTGACGACTTCGCTGATCGTTTGTCCGGCCTCCACTACCATTTTGCTGCCGGCACCGACCTGCGTCACTGAGTCATCGATCAATACTTTGATTTCTTTTGCCGCGACAGCACTGCGCTGCGCCAGACTGCGCACTTCGCTTGCCACTACCGCAAAGCCGCGTCCGTGTTCGCCGGCGCGGGCCGCTTCCACCGCGGCATTGAGCGCCAGAATATTGGTCTGGAAGGCGATGCCATCGATGACGCTGATGATTTCAACGATCTTCTTCGAGGAAGTATTGATCGAGCTCATGGTCATTACCACCTTCTGCACCGCGCTACCACCCTGCACCGCGATATCTGAAGCATTTCTGGCCAACTGATTGGCTTCATGCGCATTTTCTGCATTTTGCCTCACTGCCGAGGTCAGTTGTTCCATGGCTGACGCCGTCTCTTCCAGAGAACTGGCTTGCTGTTCGGTGCGGTTCGATAAATCCAGATTGCCCTGAGCGACTTCCTTGGATGCAGCATCAATGGTATTGGTGCCACCGAGCACCCGCGCCACGATATCGTGCAGGTTTTCGGTCATGGTTTGCAGCGCGCGCAACAGGCGGCCGACTTCATCCTTGCTGTCGCTCTCCAGGCTATGGGTCAGATTGCCATCGGCCACGGCTTCCGCCAGTACCACTGCACGATTGATCGGGCCGGTAATTGTTTTGGTGATGAAAAATCCAGTAATGATTGCCAGCATGGTCGCCACGGCCGACAGCACGATCATCTGCAACTTGGCATTGCTGGCGTCATTGGCGGCGCTCGCGACATCACTGCTCATTTCCTGCGCCAAGTAATCAACCATCTTGTCGACCCAGACGTAATACTCCACTTGCAAACGCGCCATATCACCCTGATAGAGATCGCGCGCCTCGTCGTGATTGGCGGCACTCACCAGGTCGAAGAACTTTCTGACGGAGACACCGTAAGCACTACGCGCCTTGAACTGGCCATCGTAAAGTTCTTTGCTTTTGGCGCTATAGAGCAGTTTTTCCAGTTTTGCATAGGCATCGGCATTGGCTTTTCTGATCGAGACATATTCATCCATGTACTTCTTCGAACTATCTGCATTGGATGCCAGCAGGATGTTACTGAGCGTGGCATTGCCCTTGTAGCCGTTGTTCTTGATCTGATTGATCAAGGCGATCTGTGCATAGCGATCACTGACAATCTGATCCATTTTATTATTGGAGGAATCGAGATTCTGAATGCCGACAGTTGCGGTCACAACCATCAACACAATGACCAGAGCAAACGCCATCCCCAGACGTAAGCCAATATTAAGATTGGTAATTTTCATTTTACGATCCCTTTCTTCGGTGACGCGTCACCTTGAGCAATTTGATATGAGCATATTTCCCTGTCTCCTTTATTTTTAGGCATCCGAGTACAAATGGATGGTGTTCGTTTCTTTCTCCTCAGGTTGACGGGCAGTGCTGATTAAAAAAGATCAATGCAAAAGCAATGGCCGCACCAATGCCACTGCTCTGTTGAACGCAGCGTAGTGGGTAATCCTGCCAACCGCATGAAAGATTGAATGTGACCGCTGACCTGCTGCCGGAGACCAAGCCTGGGAAGCGCGCCAGCGTGAATCTGACAGATGCACGCTCAACGCCGCCATCGGCAGCCATGTCGAAATGACCATAAACTGCTGCGCGTATACCGCAGAAAGAAACTAACCAGCACCGGCCAAAGCCCGCAAGAGCATATCCGGTTTGCGCAAAACCGCACCGGCCTGCACTGTTATTGAAGACGCTGAAAGCTGCTGTCGTACCCACAACGGCGGAGAAATTGACTAGCCATTTGCGCAAACCAACCATTGCCAGCGCATACCGAAACGCAGCGTATTGCACTTGCAACTTTCCAGTTCGACAAGTAGGCACCAGATCCCCCGTGAAATCAATTTCATCTGAGAAGTTTAGCCTAACACAGTTAAAAAATAATGTAATTTACAGTTACGATTTGGCTTAATGCTGTTCTTTTAAGTGCTGTATTTCTTGTAACAACACCTCATGTAAATAAATGTTCTCGTCCCCACTTCGCCAGCATTAACAGCGGCACCAGCGATGTCGTTGCGCGATCACTTCAAGCGGACGCTGGCCTGGCAGCCAGCGTCACGCGATGTTGCTGGCCGATCAGTATTGCCAGCGTGCCTGCATGCTGCCGGTTTGCGCCAGGTAGCCACCGCCGGATTCCAGGGTGTACTTGGCAGTCAGGCTCAGGCGCTGGCCTTGCAGCAGCGTCACCCCTAGATTCAACACACCGACATTGCGCACGGCGCTCGCGCCTTGCGTCACAAAGGCAGTAGAGCCTGTGCTGTCAGCCACAAAGCTGGCACCGGTTTGCACACGGCCATCCTTGTATTCATGCCGCCAGCCCAGTTGCACCGATGGCAGCAGCTTGCCGTAGGAAGTGGCGAAGCTGTTTTCCAGCTTGGCTCCCAGCTCGCTCTTGAGCGAACTGGTGGACGATGCATTGACGTTCAGCGCCGCACCGTTGCCGCCGGTTTCGGTGTAGCCGTTTTGACGCAGGTTGTTGTAGCTCAGACCGGCAATCGGTGTCAGCGTCGCCCCCGGCAACCAGGCATCCAGATTCAACGGATAACCGGCTTGCACGGCGGTGGTGTATTGCAGGCCAGTGAAGCTGCCATCAGCAACGCCGGAGAAGCCCGTGTAGCTGATAGCGCGTACGGTGCTGTACTGTTGACGGGCGGCGCCAGCCAAGGCATTGAAGTACCACGGCGAACCACTGTAGGTGGCGTAAGCAGTCAGGTTATAACTGTTGACATTAGCCGAGCTGCCGGTGTTGTCGCCATCACTGGCAATCGCAGTCTTGCCGGCGCTAACCAGCGCACCTGCACGGAGGGTATCCGTCACCAGCGCATCGGCGCCGATCAGCAGGCCCCGGTAGTTGGCGTGGTAACCGGAGATATTGTCACGCAAGCCTTGCGACGCACGGCCGCCAAACACCTGCCCCCACAGCGCGATGTCGCGACTGCTTTCACCGGTGGCGACACCGCTGCTGCCGGCTTGCGCCACGCGGAAGCCATCCAGGTGTGAATTGGTCACATTGTTGACGGCCTGGGTAGTGGCATCGACTGCATGCAGCGCACCACTGTTGACTGCCGCCGGACTCAACTGTGCGCCAGCCTTGTTGGCCGACGCAGTATCGAGTGCGGCGGCTGGATTGAACAACGCCAGCATCGTCGCATCTGTGCCGCTGTACTTGAACAAGCCACTGAGCGCAGAGACGGCATTACTGGTGGTGGCATGGTTGATGGGGCTGGAACTGGAACCAGCGCCGCTACCGGAACCAGAAGAGCCCGACGAAGCGCCCAGCGTGAGCACCAGATCGGTATAGCTGGAATTGCTGCTATCAGTCTGGGTGGTGCCGGTGACCGTATAGCCAGAAGCAGAATAGGTAACGCCAGTGTCTGAGATGGCGCCGGTGGCAGCGACCACGACATAGCGCTGACCTTGCGCCAGCGCATAACTGACCGATTTGATGGTGACGGTGGAAGCGTCCAACGTGGCATCGCCCTTGACGACCAGACGGCCGTAACCGCTATCGGTGAGGGCGCCGTTGAAGACCGGGTTGACAACGCCGATGACCAAGGTCGAACCGCTGCCCTGGACATAGTTGCCAGTGATGGTCAGCGGGTTGTTGATTTGCAGCACGCCATTGTTGGTGACGGTATTGAGCACCAGCGGGCTACTGCCGTTGCTAACATCGATATTGTCGTTGAGGAGTTGATTGCCGTTTAATGTCAGGCCGCTGTAGCTATGAATGAGGCTAATATCGCTCGCGCTGATGCCGCCACTAGCGCCGGTCAGGGTGCCGTAAGTGGAACCGCTGCCGCCGCTGATGGTCAGTGTGGTCGCCGTGTAATTTTGAATCGCACCAGCGATGGTGCCAGTGTTGATGAACGTGCCAAGCGAGCTGCCAGCCATCAGGGTGATCGCAGTAGCTGAGCTGATCAATCCAGTGTTGTTGAGCGTGCCGATGTTACCGCTGCTAGCAACGTAGACGCCCATGCTACCGCCAGAGACGGTGCCACTGTTGGTCAGCGTGCTGATGGTGCCGCTATTGTCAATTCCCTTGTTGCCGCTGATGGTGTCAGTGTTGGTCAGCGTGCTGATGAGCCCGCTGTTCCTGATGCCATCGGCGGCACTATTGCCATTGACGCCACTGCCGCCTTGGATCGTATTGTTGTTGGTGATCGCCGTGATCGTGCCAGTATTATTAATACCATTGGCGTTGCTGCTGCTGAGGATGCCATTGTTGGTCAAGGTGCCGACCGTGCCGCTGGCATCGATCGCAGAGACCCATGTCGAGGTGATGGTATCTGCGCTGCTGTAATCCAGATTACCGCTGGTCCAGCTAACTTGCTGCGCCTGAGAATGCACTGGCGCCATCGCCGCCAATGCCCCCGACAAGGCCAGAACCAGTACGCTGAATTTCCCTTTGTTGATTTCCCTTTGTTTGTTTTTATGCTGCATGACTTCCCCGCTAAGTTTTCAGTTAATTTTTACGGCTGAAAGGGTATCCGATTTTCCAGAATGAATTAAGACAGGAAGGGCACATCTTTTAATTTTTTTTCATTGCTCGGAAAATTTGTTGCTAAAAAAAAACAGCATCTACCGTAATGCTGTTCAGTTAAGAACACCTGTCGTTGGTTTCTTGGTTCCTGATATTTTGTTTTCTTCGGACTACCTAGCCGGGTGCGGCCCAGCAGTTACCTCAGAGGGTAGTTGAATCTTTGTTTTCTTCGGACGACCTTGCCGGGTGCGGCCCGGCAGCCGCTTACCTCAGTGTGTCGTTAAATCTTTGTTTTCTTCGGACGACCTTGCCGGGAGCGGCCCGGCAGCCGCTTACTTTTCTTGTCTCGCCAAGAAAAGCTAAGCAAAAGAA
>Ga0066798_10001396_pt1 | contig 10596 bp, 5 predicted proteins | sample PersoiDNA2013203_FD_70961 | JGI IMG/M metagenome (GOLD analysis project Ga0066798, IMG submission 70961) | Permafrost soil microbial communities from the Arctic, to analyse light accelerated degradation of dissolved organic matter (DOM) -... | ecosystem: Environmental > Terrestrial > Soil >...
CAGACCGATCCGCTGCTGCGCCAGTACGACACCATCATCATCGATGAGGCGCATGAACGCAGTCTCAATATCGATTTTCTGCTCGGCTATCTCAAGCAGCTTTTGCCCAAGCGCCCCGATCTGAAAGTCATCATCACCTCGGCGACCATCGACGCTGAGCGGTTTTCGCGCCATTTCGGCCAGTTGCGCAATGGCGAGCTCAAGCCGGCACCCGTGATTGAAGTGTCGGGTCGTTTGTATCCGGTGGAAATTCGTTACCGCCCGGTCGACAACGCTGACCGCAGCGGCATCAACCCGGCACCGGTGGCAACTGCCCGCGCCGGTGCGCCGTCGCAGGCGCAAAAGGAAAAAGACCAGCGCGATCTGATGGATGCCGTGGTCGATGCCGTCGATGAGCTGGCGCGCATCGGTTCCGGTGATGTGCTGGTGTTCTTGCCCGGCGAACGTGAAATCCGCGACGCCGCCGAAGCGCTACGCAAGCATCATCCGCCGCATGTGGAAATTCTGCCGCTGTTTGCGCGCTTGTCGGCGCAAGAGCAGGAACGCGTGTTCAAGACCAGCAATGCGCGTCGCATTGTGCTGGCCACCAACGTTGCCGAAACCTCGCTGACCGTGCCGGGCATCCGCTACGTGGTCGATGCCGGGCTGGCGCGGGTGAAGCGCTATAGCTATCGCAACAAGGTCGAGCAGTTGCAGATCGAAGCGGTGGCGCAATCGGCCGCCAACCAACGCGCTGGCCGTTGCGGCCGGGTCGCGGCCGGGGTCTGCATCCGCTTGTACGAGGAACAGGATTATCTGGGCCGGGCCAAGTTCACCGAGCCGGAAATCCTGCGCTCGTCGCTGGCGGCGGTGATTTTGCGCATGAAGTCGCTGCATCTGACTGACGTGGAAACTTTCCCGTTCATCGAGCCGCCTCCGGGCCGGGCGATTGCCGACGGCTATCAGTTGTTGCAGGAATTGGGCGCAGTCGACGATAGCAACCAGCTCACGGCATTGGGCCGACAACTGGCCAAATTGCCGCTCGATCCACGGGTTGGACGCATGATCCTGGCCGGACTGGAAAGCGCCTGTCTCAGCGAGTTGCTGATCATCGCCTCGGCATTGTCGGTGCAAGACCCGCGCGACCGGCCGATGGAGGCGCAAGGGGCGGCCGATCAGGCGCACAAGAAATTCGCCGATGACAAGTCGGAATTCCAGAGTTACCTGAAGATCTGGAAATGGTTTGAAGAAGCGATCGAGCACAAGAAGTCGAATCGCCAGTTGCAGGACCATTGCCGCGCCAACTTCCTGTCGCAGTTGCGCTTGCGCGAATGGCGCGATGTCCATTCGCAATTGCTGACTATCGTGCGCGAGCAGGGCTGGCGTCTCAATGACGCACCTGCCACGTACGAACAATTGCATACCGCCTTGTTGACCGGCCTGCTCGGCAATGTCGGTTTCAAGTCGGACGAAGACGCCCATTACCTTGGTGCGCGTGCGATCAAGTTTCATATCTGGCCGGGTTCACATTTGCTCAAGAAAGCTGGCAAGTGGCTGGTTGCTGCCGAATTGGTCGACACCTCGCGGCTGTATGCGCGCTGCGTGGCGCAGATTCAGCCGGAATGGCTGGAACGCGTGGGTGGCCATCTGCTCAAGAAATCCTGGGGTGAGCCGCGCTGGGAAAAGCGTAGCGCACAAGTGACGGCTTCCGAGCGCGCCACGCTGTATGGGTTGGTGGTGTACAGCCAGCGCCGTATCAATTTTGGTCTGATCAATCTGCGCGAGGCACGCGAGATTTTCATCCGCGATGCGCTGGTCGGCGGTGATTTCGAAACCCGTGCGCCGTTCTTTGCGCATAACCAGAAACTGGTGCGCGAGATCGAAAACCTCGAACACAAATCGCGCCGCCTTGATGTGCTGGTCGATGACGAATTGATCGCGGCCTTCTACGATAAATTGATTCCGGCCGATGTCTGCAACGGCATCGGGTTTGAGAAGTGGCACAAGGAGTTGACGGCGAGCGATTCCAAGCTGCTGTTTCTCAATCGTGACGACCTGATGCGTCATGAAGCGGCCGGGGTGACTACCGAACTGTTTCCCAAGACCATGAACGTGGCCGGCCTGTCTATGGCATTGTCGTATCACTTTGAACCTGGCACGCCACGCGATGGCGTCACGCTGACGGTGCCGCTGTATGCGCTCAATCAAGTGTCGGCAGCGCGCTGCGAATGGCTGGTGCCGGGCATGCTCAAGGAAAAGGTGCATCTGTTGCTCAAGTCGCTGCCGCAAAAACTACGCCGTCATTGCGTGCCGTTGCCGGAGTATGCCGCCAATTTTTGCGAACGCATGGAGCAACGCCATCTGTTCGGCAAGGGCGATCTGCTCGACGCCGTGATTGCCGATATCCGCGACCAGATCACCATCATGGTCAAGCCTAGCGACTTCAAGCAAGAGACTTTGCCAGCGCATCATGCGATGAACTTCAAGATCGTCGACGAACATGGCCGGCAATTGGAGATGGGGCGTAACCTCGGCAGCCTGCAAGCCGAATTCGGCGGCCAGGCGCGGGAGCAATTCCAGAAGCTGGCTGAGCAAACTGCAATTACTGGTGTTGCCATGCCAGCGCCCAGCGCTGCAGCCGTGTCACCACCGGCCAAGAATGCAGTTGCCGCAACGGCTAGCGCCGCGCCCGCAGCCACAGTGTCGGAATATGCCAATCTGACCGGCTGGAGTTTCGGCGAACTGCCGGAATTGCTGGAAATCCAGCGCGGTGGCCCAGGCAAGGGTCAGACCTTGATCGGCTTCCCGGCGCTGGTGGACAAGCAAACACATTGCGATCTGGAAGTGTTCGATGATCCAGCCGATGCCGCACGTCAGCATTTTGCCGGCTTGCGCCGCTTGTTTGCCTTGCAGCTCAAGGAACAACTGAAATATCAGGAAAAGAATGTACCCGGTCTGCAGCAGATGGGCATGCAATTCATGTCACTCGGTTCGCAGGAAGAATTGCGCGACCAGATCTTGTCGGCTGGATTGGAGCGCGCCTTCATGCAAGATCCGTTGCCGCGCAATGCCGACGAATTCAATCGTCGCCGTGAAGAAGGCAAGGCGCGCTTCGGATTGCTGGTCAATGAAATCGCGCGGCTGGCGGCGCTGATTCTGGCCGAGTTTTATACCTTGCCGAAGAAGCTGCAAACCATCAAGGTGCATGCCCAAGCGTCTGCCGACATGCAGTCGCAGTTGCAACACCTGGTTGGCAAGCGCTTCATCGCCGACAACGATTATGCCAACCTGATGCACTTCCCGCGTTATCTGAAGGCGCTCAATGTGCGCATGGAAAAGCTGCGCGCTGATCCCGCGCGTGACACGCGTCTGCTGGCGGAGTGGCAGCAAGTTGCGGCGCCCTGGCAGCGGGCCCAGAAAGAGCGCGGCGCGGCTGATCCCAAGATGCTGGAATTCCGCTGGCTGCTCGAAGAGTTGCGCGTGTCGCTGTATGCGCAAGAGTTGCGTACGCCGATGCCGGTGTCGGCCAAGCGGCTGCAAAAAGTATGGGAAACCATGCAGCGCTAAGGCGCTCCAGCAGGTCCGCACACATCCGACTGCGTCTGGGCTGCATGCCCGCTCATCTCCGTGATGACGACGCGTCGGAGATCCTCGCGCCGATCCAATTCGGCGTAGTTTTTCTCGTCGTCACTGAGGTCATGGCAATTGCCCGAAATAAGGTGCGAGCCAGACCCTTGATGCGCTCAACTGGCGCAAATTTATCGCGTCTTGCGTCTTGGAAGTGCAAGGTACCAGTGGCGAATATGATCGATGTTAGTGATGAAAAAATTCTATAATTTATTAAAATAAAATGTTATAAATTATTAATATTTTTTTCTTTTGTTTTATTTCTCCTATTGATTCAGCCGTTGGTGTAACACTGTCGGCTGTGCGAAGAGCGGACCTCGCTTGGGCAAAAAGAATTTCATTCATCTGGATGAGGGGTGTTTATTTTTATGGTGTTTTCTATCTCCATGCCCGATTTGTGCTCCACGACCGCCACTGAATTGGCCTCGCATTTACGTTCGTCAAGGGCATTGCACCGCGAGGTTTCATTTTCCGAATCGGATGTTGGCAGTATTGAGGATAGCTTGCCGCTGCTCGCGCACGCTGACGCCATGACGCTGTCCGGCAGTGACGCCGCTGCGCTGCTGCAGCAAGCGACGCGGATGCTCGATGCCAACTATGCCGAGGCAATGACGACCATGTCAGACCCGGAACGCGATCTGGTGCTGACGATGCAGACCTGCGTCGAGCAAGGACCGCAGGAGGCGCTGCGGCAAGTCCGTCCGGGTACCCCGGCGCAGACCTTGGCGCTGAGAGCACAGGCGTATCTGGATGCCACCGGCGCGGGAGACGCAACCGATCACGCGCGTTGCATCGGCATGCTCGATTTCCTTGGCAAGGTGGTGAATAATCAATTTTCTGAAGATCATTGGCGCTGGGCCGCTAACTTTGCCAATGCGGGCGTCCGTACCGGGTTGATTGTGGCGCTGACGACGGTGCTACGGCAGTTGATCGGCTTTGAGCTTGAAAAAGCGCTGCAGCTTGGTGATGCGGCATTTTCCAGTCGCGAACTGCTCGGCTTATCCGCCATGTTGCTGGGCAGTGGCTTGAATCTGGCCGGTGCCATGCGCGACGAGATCAATCACACCGCTACCTTGCAATCGCGCCTGTCGCGCGGGAGCATGGCGGCGCTATCGATCGGCGCCCTGATGCTGGCATCGCAGATCGGCGAGCCCTCGGTACTGGGAGCATCAATGAGTTCGATCGGTGTGCAAACCGCATCGTACACATTAGCGCGTGATTTGATGCAATTGTTTTTTCCGCTGTACGACAATGCAGAAATCAATCTCGGTGGGACCGTTGTCGGTGCCGTTTCTTATAGTGCGGCACAAATTTATATCAGTGAGGCGATGGATCGATTTTCGCCGAGTTCGGGCGCCGGGCGAGTTATGGCAGTTGCAAGATCGGTGCCGACGGCAGAGAAATCTATGTTGGCGCACGTGATGCAATGGTTCGTCGCGGAAAGTAATCCGGCTGCGGTGGCGCGCACGGCGGCAACCGGGGAACATGCCGTGGCCGATAAAGTGCGCCGCGCAATCAGCGCACTACAGCCCGATTTGGCGCAGGATATGACGCGTGGCGTGCTCAATGCCGTGGTAGAAGTGTCGGATGACTTGGTGCGTACGGGCATCAGCCGCGCGCTGCAGGTGCGGCAAGCTAAAGCAGCAGCGCAAGCTGAGGCGTTAGCGGAAGGGCGTGATCCGGCGACGAGTGTGGCAGCGTTGCCGCGCGAACTGACCGATGGTTTGCGGCTACGCTTAGGCATGCGGATGCCCAATGCCACCCAGGCGGCGGATCAGTTTCTTAATGTTGGTGCCATGCGCACGTCGGCATTTGAAGTCATCATGGGAATGGCAATGAGCGCTGCGGTTGCCATGGAGAAAACCAATTTGTCCGCGGCCAATCAGTTGCATGCGGTCAATGCGGTGGTGGGGGTGGCTGCTGCCATGATTTATTCGTCGTTTGTCTATGTCAACGTGCAGGCGCCTGCGCCAGCGCAGAATAAAGCCAGCCAGGAACCGACGGCGGCAACGGTGCTGCGCCGGCGTTGCGTCAGCAAGGCGGCAGCGACGTCGTGAGGTTCGCGCGGGCAGGCATCCAGTAAGCTTGTTTAATTGGCAAGCTTGCGGGGTGCGACGCCACCTGCTACGCTACGCCCCTGCGTCGCTGTGCGCTTGCCGGCGCGTATGGATACCGGCGTGCGGTAGCCGCTCAGCACGCTGTTCGGGCGCCGCGCCCCTTGCAAATTAACTCATCACGGGCTTTAGCCAACAATGTCGATCAAGTCAGATAAATGGATACGCCGCATGGCGGAAAGTGCGGGCATGATTTCGCCCTTCGAACCTGGTCAGGTGCGCGAAGCTAACGGTAACAAGATTGTTTCCTACGGCACCTCGTCCTACGGCTACGATATCCGCTGCGCCAATGAATTCAAGATTTTCACCAACATCAATTCGACCATTGTCGATCCCAAGAACTTCGATGAAAAATCTTTTGTCGATTTCAAGGGCGATGTCTGCATCATTCCTCCCAACTCGTTTGCGCTGGCACGCACGGTCGAATACTTCCGCATTCCGCGCAGCGTATTGACGATCTGCCTGGGGAAATCGACTTACGCGCGTTGTGGCATCATCGTCAACGTCACGCCGTTCGAACCGGAGTGGGAAGGTTATGTCACGCTGGAGTTTTCCAACACGACACCGTTGCCGGCGAAGATTTATGCTGGTGAAGGTTGCGCCCAGGTGCTGTTCTTCGAAAGCGATGAAATCTGCGAAACTTCCTATAAGGATCGCGGCGGCAAGTATCAAGGCCAGCAAGGCGTGACGCTGCCCAGGGCCTGATTGGGGCGATGCAGTCGGGCTACATGGACCGGCTGCATTTCCTGGCTTCGCTGATGATGCGCTCGGCCGCGCCCGACAACGGTGTATCTAGACAGGCTAGCAGCAGCGGCGCGCGCAGGTCGGGGGCGTCGTCGATATCCAGATAGACGACTTCGGCCAGCGCGACGTGGCGCATGGACGCCGGGATGATGGAAATGCCCAGGCCGGCCGCCACCAAACTCAAGGTCGACAAATTCTTGCGTGCCTCCTGCTCCACGCGCGGGCTGAAGCCAGCGGTATGGCAGGCGGCAATGATGGCATCGTATAATCCTGGTCCGCTCGGACGCCGGTTCAAAATAAAGGTTTCTTCCGCCAGTGTTGCCAACGCCACACGTTGCCGGGTATTGCTGCTGCGTGCGCGCTGTTTGCTGTGTGCCAGGGCGTGCGTGGCAGGTACTGCCAGGATCATTTTTTCTATCAGCATGGTTTCGGTGATGAGGCCGTCCGCGTTGCCAACGGGCGAACGGATGAAGGCGACGTCGAGGCGCTTCTGTCGCAATGCTTCGACCAGTTCGGTGGTACTGCTTTCTTCCACGGTCAGCGCGACATCCGGCGCTACCTTGCGGAACGCGCGGATGACGGCGGGAATGAATGGATGCAACGAAGCCGATTCGGTAAATCCCAAGGCCAGCCGTCCACGTTCACCTTGCGCAATGCGGCGCACGCCGTCGATGGTGGCGTCCAGTTGCAGCAGGATGGCTTGCGCATCAATGAGCAGGGCGCGGCCGCTTTCGGTCAATTCCATGCCACGCGGCAAGCGGTTGAACAGGGTCACGCCCAATTCTTTTTCCAGTGCGCGGATTTGCTGACTCAAAGGCGGCTGCTGGATGCCGATACGTTGCGCCGCCTTGGTCAGATGGCCTTCTTCGGCGACGGCAATGAAATAGCGCAACAGGCGCAAGTCGATAGCTGACATATGTTTTATGTATGGGAAGTGTGCTTGCCATATATTAGACAAAATAACGACGCAAGAGTAGCCTTCTGTTTGTGGCAGCTTCTCGGCTTGCCATGACGCGATCACAGAATGACGCAATGACGGCAATTTTCCATGCAAACTCCTGAACCTTCTTCTTCCATGCCATCCGCGCCGCCGCTGGGTGAGCTGCCACCGGCCGAGGTGCCGACTTCCAAACAATTATTCCTGGGTTTCCTGGGGCTAGGAATGACCGCTTTCGGTGGTGCCTTGCCACTGGCGCACCGCATGATCGTCGAGCGCCAGCGCTGGCTCAGCGAAACTGAGTTTGTCGAGCTGCTCGGTCTGTGTCAGTTTTTGCCGGGTGGCAATATCATTAACCTGTCGGTGGCGCTGGGCATGCGTTTTCGCGGTGTCAAAGGTGCGCTGGCGTCGATTCTGGGGCTGATCGCGGTGCCTTCGGTGGTGGTGGTGTTGCTGGGGATTCTTTACCAGCACTATCAAAACGATCCTAGCATCAAGCATTTGTTTGCCGGATTGGCTGCAGCGGCAGCCGGCCTGCTGATCCAGATGGCCGTCAAGGTTGCGCTGCCCCTGCGCAAGAATCTAGTGTTGGCCGCCATTGCCGTGGTCTGTTTTGTCGCCATTGCCTGGCTGCGGGTGCCGCTGTTATGGACGCTGTTGGTCATGACCCCGGTGAGTGTGCTGATCACCATCAAGCTGGCCGATAAAGCGGTCACGAAGAAAGCCGGAGGTGCATCATGAGTCAGACCTTGATCGCGCTGGCGATGATTTTTTCGGAATTGTCGTTACTGGCCTTCGGCGGCGGCAACACCATTTTGCCGGAGGCGCAGCGGCAGGTGGTGGAAATACATCACTGGATGACGGCGGAGGAATTCAGCGCACTGTTCGCCTTGGGGCAGGCAGCGCCTGGGCCTAATTTGATGATCGTGACCTTGATTGGCTGGCATGTCGCTGGTTTCTACGGCATGCTGGTCACGTCGCTGGCCAAGTTTGGGCCATCCTCGCTGGTGACCATCGTCATGCTCAATGTGTGGGAGCGGTTCAAGGACAAGCCTTGGCGACGCCATGTGCAGGCGGGTCTGTTGCCAGTGACAGCAGGTTTGGTAGCAGCCAGTGCGGCCTTGATTGCGCAGGCGTCGATCAGCAACGGCATCCTTGCCGCGATCACGGCGGTGACCGCCGTCATTGCGATCAAGACCAAACTGCATCCGCTCTGGCTGTTGTTCGGCGGTGCCATGGCGGGCTTGTTGCTGCTTGGATGATATCTGCTCAAAAACAAAAGCCGCTGCCAGGTAATGGGCAGCGGCTTTTTTTATCAGCAGACGTCAATAATTGCCGGGTACGACTTTACTGTTTGACGCAATCCACAAAGTAATCGCGACGGCCATCGACTTCACGTTTGACCAGACCATGCACATCGGTTTCAAAGCCAGGGAATTTCTCATTGAAATCGCGTGCGAACTTGAGGTAGTCAACAATGGTCTTGTTGAAAATTTCACCAGGAATCAGCAGCGGGATGCCAGGTGGATAGGGCGTCAACAGGATCGAGGTAATACGGCCTTCGAGTTCATCGAGCGGCACGCGGTCGATTTCGCGGTGGGCCATCTTCGAGAAGGCATCCGATGGCTTCATCGCCGGCTGCATGTCTGACAGATACATTTCGGTGGTCAGGCGTGCCACGTCATAGGCGCGGTAAGTCTCGTGAATCTGCTGGCACAGGTCGCGCAGGCCAAGTCGCTCATAGCGCGCGTTACGGCCTTGGTTGGCAGCGGCGAACTCGGGCAGGATGCGCCAGATCGGCTGGTTCTTGTCATAGTCGTCCTTGAACTGTTGCAGCGCCGTCACCAGGGTATTCCAGCGGCCCTTGGTGATGCCGATGGTAAACATGATGAAGAACGAATACAGACCGCATTTTTCGACGATCACGCCGTGTTCGGCCAGATACTTGGTCACGATCGAGGCGGGAATGCCGGTCTCGCCAAACTTGCCGTCCAGCGACAGGCCGGGCGTAACGATGGTGGCCTTGATCGGGTCGAGCATGTTGAAGCCCGGTGCCAGATTGCCGAAGCCGTGCCAGTCGTCTTCGGCCTTGATGACCCAGTCTTCGCGCTCGCCGATGCCGTTGGCCGAGAAGCTGTTCGGACCCCAGACCTGGAACCACCAGTCCAGACCGAATTCCTGATCGATCTTTTTCATGGCGCGGCGGAAGTCCAGCGCTTCCAGAATGCTTTCTTCCACCAGCGCAGTACCGCCCGGCGCTTCCATCATCGCGGCGGCGACGTCGCATGAGGCAATGATCGAATATTGCGGCGACGTCGAGGTATGCATCAGGAAGGCTTCGTTGAAGGCATCCTGATCGAGTTGCACGGTTTCCGATTCGCGCACCAGAATCTGCGAGGCTTGCGACAGGCCGGCCAGCAGCTTGTGGGTCGACTGGGTCGAGAAGATCATCGACTTCTTGGCGCGCGGACGGTCCTTGCCGATGGCGTGCATGTCTTTGTAGAACTCATGGAAGGTGGCGTGTGGCAGCCAGGCTTCATCGAAGTGCAGCGTGTCGATTTCGCCGTCGAGCATCTGTTTCAGCGTTTCGACGTTGTACACCACGCCGTCATAGGTCGATTGCGTGATGGTCAGGATGCGTGGCTTCTTGTTGACCGCTTCGCGCGCGAATGGATTGGCTTCGATCTTGCGACGGATGCTTTCCATTGTGAATTCTTCCAGCGGGATCGGACCGATGATGCCGAGGTGATTGCGGGTCGGCATCAGGAAGACCGGAATCGCGCCGGTCATGATGATCGAGTGCAGGATCGACTTGTGGCAATTGCGGTCGACCACGACGATGTCGCCAGGGGCGACCGTCGAGTGCCACACCATCTTGTTGGAGGTCGAGGTACCGTTGGTGACGAAATAGCAATGGTCGGCATTGAAGATGCGTGCCGCGTTGCGCTCTGAGCTTGCCACCGGGCCGGTATGGTCGAGCAACTGGCCGAGTTCTTCAACCGCGTTGCAGACGTCGGCGCGTAACATGTTTTCACCGAAGAATTGGTGGAACATCTGGCCGATCGGCGACTTCAGGAACGCGACACCACCCGAGTGGCCAGGGCAGTGCCAGGAATAGGAACCGTCCTGTGCATAGTGCACCAGGGCGCGGAAGAACGGTGGCGCCAGGCCGTCCAGATAGGACTTGGCTTCGCG
>Ga0066798_10001401_pt1 | contig 10573 bp, 12 predicted proteins | sample PersoiDNA2013203_FD_70961 | JGI IMG/M metagenome (GOLD analysis project Ga0066798, IMG submission 70961) | Permafrost soil microbial communities from the Arctic, to analyse light accelerated degradation of dissolved organic matter (DOM) -... | ecosystem: Environmental > Terrestrial > Soil >...
TCTGAAATTTCGTTTTTGTCCCACGCTTGTCCCAAAAGGAAGCGTATGGCATCAATTCGACAACGATCGGGCGTATGGCAAGCTCGTGTAAGGCGTAAGGGGTATCCAGAGGAAGTAAACTCCTTTAAGACCAAGACCGAAGCGCACGTATGGGCGCGAAGTATCGAATCGGCAATGGAACGTGGAGATCATCAGAACACAAGCCAGGCAAGGGAGTTGCTTCTTGCGGACATCCTTCGGCGCTATATGCATGAGGTGACACCATCCAAGCGTGGCGCGAAGCGGGAATCAGAAGGGATTCATTTCATGTTGCGGCAGAAGATCGCGGCCTACAGCATGGCAAACCTCACCCCTGCCGTCGTTGCGGCTTATCGGGATGAACGACTTAAGACTGTGGGCGCTGGAACGATCATCCGCGAGCTGAGCATCCTGTCTGGGATCATCACCCACGCCCGTAAAGAATGGGGCCTGCCGATGCCGAACCCCTGCGCGCTCGTACGCAAGCCGCCGACACCCCGTGGCCGGAGCAGACTTCTGACCGCAGCCGAGGAAAAAAGCCTTCTTCACGAACTTCTGCCGATTCGCAGAAGAAGCCCTTGGATGATTCCATTGGTCGAGTTGGCGCTAGAGACCGCAATGCGCAGAGGGGAGCTGCTTGCTCTTCAATGGACGCACATCGACCTGAGTGCGCAGACTGCCCTCCTTCCCTTGACCAAGAATGGAACTACGCGAGTCGTGCCATTGTCACGACGGGCTGTTGCCATTATCGTTGCGCTTCCCAGGCTTAACGGGGACGTTGTTTTCCCCATCTCCTACATGACCATGCATAACTGCTTCACGGACGCGTGCAAGCGGGCAGGGATTAAGAACTTGCACTTTCATGATCTACGCCATACAGCTACGAGTAGGCTCGCGGAAAAGCTTCCCAATGTAATCGAGCTGGCGTCGGTCACTGGTCATCAAACCATTCAGATGCTCAAGCGTTACTACCATCCGAAAGCAGAAGCAATGGCCCAGAAACTGGGCTGATTTATCGGAAGATCAGCCGTGCAAAAAAATCGGGCATGCTGCTAATTTGCCTTCTTAGTTGCTAGCGTGAGCGCGCTCCCTGGCAGCTAGGTTGATAGCGATACGTAAGTGTCGGCCCGAATTGGAAATTGTCGTCACCCGCAACAGTCTTCCGATCCGTAACGAAAATTTATCAACTAGTTATACCGTTTATAAGGTCGCTGGCTCACTCGAACAGGACCACGGTGACATATTGGTGCTCGTAGAGCTTGAAATCAATGGCACGACGATGAAGGGAGTCGCGCACTTTGAAGCAAAACGTTCTTACAAGACATCACCACGGTTCAAAAAGCTCGACGAGATCCAACTCGAAAACATGTTGATAAGCTCGCGAGCACACAGTGTTCTTCTTTATGATATTGGCGGCGAAGATGACAGCCGCTACGCTGTAGCTACCGCAGTCAACACTTCACTAGTGATTGCCTCGAAAATTAAGTCTGAGGTGCTGCACAGTTTGGGTGAGGACTTTATCGATAAATTCGCCCGATATTTGGTAGGCAGGGAGCTTGATTTTGACCAGAAATCGGTCAAGAAAGCTGATGAGGCGTTAAAAAGCCGCGCAGTTGCCGGGGCGATAAGTGTGAAGATACGCTTTTCGCCAACGCCCAAGCCTCGCAAAACATTCAGGAAGCAAATATAGGCATTTCGATCAGCAGTACGTACTCGATGAGTCGGTCAGCTAAGTTTTTTCGCATATAGCCGACTCATCGTTGGTCTTGGGGCGGCAATTGCTATCAAAGTTCGCTAGTGGTCAATTGCCAAAAGCGAGCTGCCTCGCGCTTCGTTTTAGTGTCGTCTGCGCACTTACTTATCTGTTCGCTTCATCCGTGTTCAATCATGGAAAATTGATCGCAAACGTGCGTCAATCTTTAACATGGCTCAATTTGATATAATAATCATTGAACCGCCGAAGAATCAAGGGAAGCTGCTAGGAATGGGATAGGTTTGGCAAAGCGGCAGCGTCGAGCTACGCTTCCGCATTTTCTTTCACCGGAGCTCTTTCATTTCATTGGAACTTGACGCGCAACAGACATCTTCTGACCTCATGCATATGTCCAGCCATTCTTTCTTTAACGCATCGATGCCGTGCGTTGAGTTTAACTTGGAAACCAGGCGGGCCATTAATGAATCGCCGCGCTCTATAAGAACTCGGTAAAGTCGGATTTGGCTTCCAGAAAGCGACTGACCGCGCCGCGCAAAAAAGACGACGGCATTCTCAAATATAGAAAGTTGCCGACGTACGTTGTTTGCACGGGTGTCTCCTAGCTTGTAGAACCGCTCCAACACATCAAGCTGTGCGCTTACCCTCCCTAGACCGCGCTCCTCGCCGCTTCCAGCCCAGGTCCAAACTTGGTCATGCAATTGTTCCAGCTGCTTTTTCAACTCGCCGATGTCTTCGGCGCGGGCGTCAATGATTACTTCCTTTAGCGTATCTGCCGCCTCAAACATGGATGAAATAGCGCTTGAAACGGAACCTACATATATAAATTCTTCGGCCCTTGACGCAAGCGCGGCAGATTTCCTAATCTGCCATTCTTCCTTACTTTGTCCGTGCTTCAAGGCAGCATCGGCAGCTTCCAAAGCCCCTATGAAATGCCCGAACGACCATTCCGCTTCAAACCAACTAAGAAATAATTCGCTACGCCTACCCCCCTTCTCAAACGAACGACGCGCCAATTTTCGTACTTCATCAAACCGCTCTGGAAAATTTCGGAACAAGAGATTTGCTTCATAGCTTAACAAATCGACATGATCATTTGTCTTCTTCCTAGCATCGGCAATCGTGGCCAAGGATTTGGGAAGATCGCCAAGCTTTGCAAACGACTCGGCCTGAGAAATTGCGTTTGCTACCCTTCTATCGTTGCTCGGAGTTCGCTCCTTTCTAGTTCGGAAGGTTTCGACCTCGCGCTTTAGTCGGGTCAGGTCGGTAACCATGGAAGGAGCGTTGTCGAGCACAAGTCGCCTGGTGTTCTCAGGAACGCTAAATCGAGGGACCTCGCCTAGCGAAGGGGCCGATATAAGGAATAACGCCTGAAGCGAGTTGAGCGCATGCTCAACAATTTCCGACGCGTAACCTAACACTTCGCAAATCTCAACAAGCGACACTTCTCTAAGCAAACCTATTGAAATAAGGACGCGTTTAGCTTCTATATCCAAAAGATCGATCTCACGCTTAAGCGCCGCAGCTCGGACATCAGTTCCACGAGAGCCGCGCCAAGCTGCGATCGCATCACCGAGGTTCATAAACCTCAATAATCGCAGTAGCGATTCTGTGAACAGCGGACTTCCATTACTTGCATTATGAATTTTGCGCGTGTCTGCAAGATTAAATCGTAATAGGTGCAACCGATCGCAAAGTGATTCTAGGAATTTGGGAAAGTCGAGATCCAGTTCAAAACCACTGACCTTAATGACAATATCTTGCGAGTAACTTTGGTTAAATCGGGTCGTCAATAGCAACCGAGACTGGCTTCCACCTATGATCATTGCAAGTTCAAGCACCTTTCGCTGTTCTTCTATATCAAGGGAATCAACGTCATCAATTATGATGAGCGAAGGAATCTGGATCAGGCCTGACCTCAATTTTCGCTTTAGCTCAAGATTTGACGCTCCTTCTAGCTCATCTACCATAAATCCGACACGATCACAAATAGCGCCGAGAAGCTCTTGGTACGAAGAAAAATGTCGTTCAGCAACGGGGACATACTTATCTTCCAAAGCATTGAATTGTTTCTCTTTAGCAGTCAACCAGATGATTTGTTCAAACTCTGCGTCACGCGCCTCTGAAACCCTTTCGGCAAATTCAAAAGCAATACTTGATTTGCCCAGACCACCCTCTCCTGCGAGCACGCGCGCTTGCGAAAGGTCATCGCTCAGCCATCTCCACAATAAGTTCAAAGCGCCTTCACGTCCGATAAATTTTGAACATATTAGATTTCGATCCGGCAGGTTGTGGGCAATCCGAGCGACGCGTACACGATTATTCAATGCTGCACCACTTCCCCCAAGATACGGATTCGATCGCTCCGCATTTAGCTCCAGGATCTTGGCACCCTTTGCCTCGACGCATTCGTCGCCTCGTCTGCAATAAATCTGATCCTTGACGAACACAGGTTTTTTGTTATCACCTAACGGTCCGTCTTTCAGGAAAAAAAGTGGTGGGGTAGATTTTGGTCTTTTGGGAACATAAATCAGTGTCATCGGTCGTCTGAGACCACTTACGTCTGGCAACTCAAAATTCATGGCGCAAATTTGAATTCGCTCTCCGGTATACTCCTTAATTAAGGCCTTTAAGCTCTCTACATCAAGCTCAGAAGGATCAAAACCGCGAATCTCAAACCTGTACTCAGCTTCCGTCTCCTCTATGCCGATAAGAAAATAGCCGCCGTAAGTATTGTAAAAACTAACAATGCGCTTTATCGTTTTACCTTTGTCGTATGTCGTCGCCCCAAGCCTGCTCTTGTAGTCCAGGCATTCGAACTCTACGGGCGCGCACAACCCATTACGATGAAGCTTTGCGGCCACATCTATCGATAAGCGACCGATTTCGCAGTACGATGACAATTCTCTTTTTATTTCAGAAAGTTGCCAGTCGATTTGCATAGTATTGGGCGAAGGTGCCGGATCAGTTTCGCCCAACGAAACGGTGCTACGGTCATTGGATCCAATTGAACTATCTTCAACTCGTAACTCGTCTGTGGATCCCAGATAAATCTCGCGGATCGCCTTTGCAAGCGGACTGACTTTTACTTTTACATTCTTCATACATGTCCGTGGAAATATTTGACTTAAATCAAAAAATATTCTATAAGGTTTTCAGGGCGTTAGCTGATTTTCGCCTTATTAAATAAAATTACGCTTCCCAAGATTCCATGTGCCGCAGTCCGCTTGCGGCCATTTGCGCCACCGCCTGAGATAAAGAAGGCAAATGTTTTACTTGGCGAAATGTCGTCGCGTTAAGGGATGACTGTGGAACGCTTACAACGGCCACTGCGCCGGGAGGTAAATTGTGGCCCGGATAATGGCTGCTCCTTTTGCTCAATAAGACTCGTTATCCGTACCATTGTCTCGATAGTTTTCGGATCGGGCCATGCAGATGTCGCGTGTCTTGTTGGCCGAAAGTTTGATACTTTGCCTGATGTGATCTGAGCGCCAGGTTGATTAATCGATGCGCCGCCGCACGCGTAAATGCGCGCGCGTTCTGAGGCAAAAATTCGTCCAACCTTATGATGTACAGATTTCGACGTCGTATCCCACCCTTGAGTTTCATCATCGCATTGATCTCGATTGCAGCCAGCTGTGGGCGGAAGAAGGGACGCGAACCCCTGCAAGGATAATTCTGAGGAAGATCGAATCATGTGGTTGGGCACCTTGAGCAGGTATGCAGATCTCAAGAGTACCTACCGGTTCGAGCTCGGCAAATAAGAATGTGTCTAGTTTGAACTACTTTTAAATTGATAGCAACATAGCAATATACCCACGTCAATTTCTTGCCCCCGCGAGAGGTTCAGTTGACCCGTATAAGTCTCGATGAGATAGCCCCTTAATTCACCGGACACAGCCTATGCGTTATTCTTACGGATAGGAATAGGACTGTGTATATGACTAGGAACAAGGAAACAATCGAGGTTGTGACGGTAAGTGAAGAGCGGCGCCGGCGCTGGTCAATAGCGGAAAAAGCGGCCTTGGTGCGCGAGACGCACGAGCCGGGGATGAGTGTGTCGCTGGTCGCACGTAAGCATGGGGTCGCAGCGAGCCAGCTGTTTAACTAGCGCAAGTTGGAGCGTGAAGGCGGGCTCGCCGCAGTGACCGCTGGCGAGTCGGTGGTCCCTGCCACCGAACTGGCTGCAGCACGTGCCCAGATCGCCCAGTTGCAGCGCATGCTCGGCAAGAAGACGATGGAAGCCGAAATTCTGAAGAAGGCTGTCGAGTTCGCTCGCGAAAAAAGTGGATTGCGCGCTCGCCCTTGTTGAGCAAGGAAGGCCAGTGAAGCCGGTCTGTTCTGCTCTCGGCGTAGCGCGCTCACACATTGTTCAGATGCTGGTGCGTCCCGCTGATTGGATCGATGGGCGCACCATCCAAACGTTCCATCAGCCATCCGATGCGGTTCTAATCGACGCAGTACGCGCCGAAATTACGGCGTTGCCGACTTACGGTTATCGTCGTGCAGGCGCCCTAGTCAACCGCACGCGTGCTTCGATGGGACTGCAAACCATCAACCACAAGCGTTTCTATCGTGTGATGAAGGCCAGCAACCTTCTTCTGCCGAAGGCACCGAAACGCCCTGTCAGCAGCCGCGTACACGACGGAGTGATCTCGGTGGGAGAGTCAAATCAGCGCTGGTGTTCTGATTGATTTGAAATTGCCTGCAACAACGGCGAGGTCGTCACCGGCGTGTTTATGAAAGACTGCTGCGACCGCGAGATCATTCCTTGGCGCGCATGGGCACAACGCGGCCTACCTGGCGAACCGGTCAGAGACATGCTTGCAGAGGCTGTTGAAATCCGATTTGGCCAAACCACTATCGGATCGACGAAGTTGGAATTCCTGGGCGACAACGGCGGGGCGTACCGCGCTCATGAAACGCACGCGTTGGCGCGAGAGCTGGGCATCGAGCCTATCCACACACCAGTGTGCAGTCCGCAATCGAATGGCATCGCCGAAAGCTTCGTAAACACTTTTAAACGGGCCTACGTCAACTTGATGGACCGCAGTAGCGCAGAAATCGTTCTCGCTCAACTGCCAGACGCCTTTACGCACTTCAACAAAGTGCATCCGCACTCGGCACTGAATGGAAATCGCCTCGCATGTTCCGGAGGGAGCTGGAACGCCGGGCTAAGGAAAACGGCGCTAATTAGACGATGGGCTGTGTCCGGTTATACGGGGGCAAAAACATCGACACGAGACTGTCATAAATTTTGTGTGCTGGGAAATCTGATGTCAGTAATTAACAGGACTATGGATGCCACGCACAAAAAAGAACAATGCCGCCCTTGACGCTGGCCTGCCTGAAATCCCATACGATGCGCGCCCAACCTATGACCGATCCAATCACGTCGAATCGGTCGATGCCGTTATGCGCAAATTCAAGAAAGCGATTCTGGAACGCGCGCTCGGCGCCCAAATGACCCATCACTTAGGATACGTTCCCGGTGACGAAAAAACCGACCGCAACTGCGAACCACCGCAATGGCAGCAGCGCCAAGACGCTGCTCACCGACGAGGGGCCGTTGCGCATTGAGGCACCATGAGACCAGCATGGTGCGTTCCAGCCGCAAATCGTAGGCGAGCACGAGCTTCGCTTAATGGGCTTCGACTACAAGATTATTGCTTTGTATTCGTGCGGCCTGACAGTGCGGGAAGTGCAGGCCCATCTGCAGGAAATGTATGCAGTCGAGGTCAGTCACGACCTTATTAGCAAGGTCATCGATGCCGTCATGGCCGAAGTAAGACGCGCGGTCATTTCCGGACTGACGACGCGGCCACAAAGTTGATCTGGCTGGCGCTACGCAATATCGCTGAAGACTGGGGACGACCTGCCAACGATTGGAAGACTGCGATGAACCAATTCGCCATCTTGTTCGCCGACCGCTTCACGCGAACGATCGGATATTGGCCAAGACGGATCCTATACTCGCTGCGTCATGAAGGAGGCTACCGAGCAAAAAGCTGGAACCAGGCCTTTACTGGAGTAAGTCAGCGGTGACTAACGCATTGATTCAAAAGAAACTTTCCGCTCGGAGATGCCGCTACCGCCCGCTCGTATAGTAGTAGAGAACTGCATGCGTACTTCCCCAGTGCTTTACTAGGGATTTCTCAGGGAGGATACGTCGAGCTTGCGAGACGTATCCTAGTCATTACTGACCATATCCAGCATCTTTTACTCTTCTTTGTACTACGGGATAAAGCAGTCGAGCTTGCGAGACTGCTTCCCCTCTGACGGTTCACGACCTGGAAGACTGTAGGCTGAATACATAGAGACTTCCCTTGATGAGATGTTCAACTCCAAAAAATCGTCCGCGCAGTCGTTCTCCCATCCGTGTACCGGCTCCGTCACTTCATGCGGCCGTCTACTCTTCCGGTGGTTGTCCTGGGTCGGCCATGGCCGGCTCGGGCAATCATTGGGCTCTTCTACTGCGACGAGACTGCAGAGAGACGCGCTTTCATTTCCCGTCCACATTATGAGTGTTCATCGTTCGGACCCATCCTAAAGCGATTCCCGGAATGAATGCTGTTCTGCTGCCCCCAACTGAACGCGAAGCGTGATTTGGTCCATTTACAGCCTCTTGGCGGCGTCCTATGGATACGCAGGCTATGTAGGTAGCCAAAACTGAAGAATCCCTCAAAACGCGCTAAAACACCCCTAGAAAACTGCCTTAATTTCGTTCCTATCCGCTGACTATAATCAGGTTTTTGCCATGTGGTGAACGGCTGGAAACAGCGCTACTTCAGCATCTTTGGCACGCACACGAAAGGACATCAATGTTCAGACCAACTAAAAATCTTGACAACTCCGCACTGTTCGAAAAGTCGCTCGCCGAACGACTCGTGAGCGTGAACTCATCTGCAGACCTGACCAAGGTCGATCTCACGCCATTTCTGCCCCTGCGCGCAAAGATCGATTGCATCACCATCAGCTGGCCTTTCGGAAGCTCACTTACAGAACTTGAACAACTTGAAGAAATTAAGGCGCGGATGGCCGGCCGGGTTGCGCTGCCGCGCGATCACCTCGGAAGCTCCTTTATCACGATTCACGATCCGGAACTCGACGACTTTCGTTACCTTATCAAGCACTTCCCTAAGTCGCACATCAACCATCTCGAAGTCGCGGTTGATGCGCACTTGCCCGACGGCTCCAATGACACCTACTTGTTGAGGCAGTTGAAGGAACAATTGAGGCATTGCATTGCGCCTCAAGTGCATGATCAATTTAAGTGTGTTGAGCGTCGGTACTTCGACCTGATGAAGAAACGGTGGGTGAGCGACGCATCCGTACACTCAGCGCCACTGACAACTGTGGACTACATTGATAGGAAGTCAGGACACAGGCTGAAAATTTACATCAAATCGAAAGACCGTGGACGCCCTGTCTCACAATGCTTCGTTCGAACCGAGCTCACGCTGGCCGGCGCTGGCCCGAGTCGGGCGTACGTAGACTGTGTCGAGGACCTTCCAGCTTTTGCAAAGCGCCTCCGCAAATACTGCGCATCTGCGTTCAAAGTCGGGGAAGGATTCAAGCGCGGCGACCCGGGCGGAAAGCGGTGGACAAAATCTGGCGCAGCCTGGGCTATCAATCCGAGCAAAGGGATGGTAGTGCAACCGGATCCTCTGGTAAATCGAGCTTTCGGTGACGCACTTAGCGACTTGGGCCGAAGTATGATGCGCTTGTAATTAGCAGAACGGTAACCGCCTCTGGCCTGCGCACTCACGTATCCTTCATCTCCACTTCCAAAGCGTGTGGCCACGCCAAACCGGACAAGCGCTTCTTTAACTACACTGTGTAAATGGCGCGCTCGTCCCCCCCGAGGAAACGGTTATCATCGGCGACCGCCTGGATGCGGACATCCTTGGTGCGAATAGGTTCGGGATCGAAAGCTGCTGGCTCAATCCCCTCCAAGTGCAAAACGACACGCAGGCGGTGCCGACCTGCGAGGTGGCGCGCCTGCATGACGTCATACCGGCACTTCGCGCGATAAACGTTGCATAAACGCGCAGGCGATAGTCATGCCAGCGAAAGTTTTGTTTGGGGCGGAAGTGTCGATCGGTAACGTCTGCAACCGGCAGAAGACTTTGAATACGGGAGAAATAATGCATATCGGGTTGATTGGGGGTATTGGTCCGGCAGCAACTGAATTCTATTATCGCGCCCTGGTAAAGCTTTACTCTCAAGCAGACCGAAGACTGGAGTTAACCATTGCTAATGCAAACGCGACAGAACTGGTGGGTAACCTCGAAGCAGGAAACAAAGAGGCTCAGGCAGCGGTGTTCGCAAAATACATCGATCAGCTCAAGGGAGCGGGATGCGAAGCTGTCGCATTGACATCGATGGGGGGACATTTCTGCATGGATGCATTGAAATCTATGTCAAGCCTTCCGCTTATCAGCGCGCTGGACGCGCTCCACGCTCATTTCCTCACAAGAAACATAAAAAGGGTCGGCGTCTTGGGTACGCGCGTCGTTATGGAATCCAAACTTTACGGTCTCGTCGGAGTGGAAGTGGTTACGATTCCGAGTAACGAGTTGGGAACAGCACACGCAAACTATGTCTCCATAGCCATTGCCGGTAAAGCGACCGAGGACCAGCGAGCTTACTTCGAAGAAGCGGCCGAGCGCCTCATCAGAGCACATGGCGCCCAAGCCGTTGTATTGGGCGGCACCGACCTGTTTCTCGCATTCGACAAGCTTATTTATCCGTATCCCATCGTCGATAGTGCCTTGGTTCACGCAGAAGAAATTGCACGATTGGGAATGAGCTGAATGTGGATTTTTCGCTTTACTATTACCT
>Ga0066798_10001402_pt1 | contig 10564 bp, 8 predicted proteins | sample PersoiDNA2013203_FD_70961 | JGI IMG/M metagenome (GOLD analysis project Ga0066798, IMG submission 70961) | Permafrost soil microbial communities from the Arctic, to analyse light accelerated degradation of dissolved organic matter (DOM) -... | ecosystem: Environmental > Terrestrial > Soil >...
GCAGGCGCGACAGGGCCAGGCCGGCTGGCTTGTGCGCCTCGGCCTGGCCAGGATTGCTGCGCAGATAAGCCGTCAGCGCCTGGGCTTCTTCTTCGCCCAGCTTGGCCGCCGCCGCTTCCTGCGTCAGGGTCGTCACGGCAGCCAGGTCGGTGTACAGGCTCTTGGCGCGGGCGTCTTCCTTCCACAATTTTTCGCCTTGCGCGCGTGCCGCAGCGTCATGCGACATGCCGCCCACGAAGAAGGCCAAATCCCAGCGCTCATTCTCGGACAGATGGCCGAAACTGGCCATCGAAGTGCCGCCCACGCCTTGCGAAATCACCTGGTACAGCGCCATCAGGCTGCGCGACTGCGCCCGCTCCGGGTCAGTAAAGGCAATCGGCTTCGGTTCCAGGCTGGCCGCCAGCGGACCGTCGCCAGCGCCGGCTGCGCCATGGCAGGAAGCGCACTGGGCCGCATACAGGGCCGCGCCGCGCGCCAGGTTGGGCAGCGCTTTCGGCGCCACGGGAATCGGATACGCGGCGATCAGCAGGGCATTCGCGTGGTGCGCCAGGCGCTTGACCTCGGCCGCATCCGCCTTGGCCACCACGGCGGCGCGCAAGTCGGCGATGGCGGCGGCAACGCCCGCCTTGGCAGCATGGGCGGGCAGGGCGGTGATCTGCGTGGCCGCGTTCTCCGTGAAATCGAGCATCTCTGCATATTCCGACTCGCTGGCCACCTTGCCATGCTCAACGGCGCCGCTGTAATCGACGGCCACATAATCTATCAGTTGCCACAACTGCCTGGCTTCGGCACCTTGGTCCGCCCCTTGTGCCTGCGCGCCGCCCGCCAGCAACATCGCAGCGGCCACCAGGGGATAGCAGATGAGCCAATTCTTCATTTTCACGAACATGATTCTCATTCTCATTCATTATCAAGCCGACCACTATAGGACAGGCACTGCAGGGTGTCAACGGCGCGGGGGGGATGGCGCCGCATCGCTCGCTGTCTATGTGTGCGTTAATCTGGAGATGAGTGGCGCCGCCAGCCTTGCCAAACAGCGCAGGGAGCGCGCCGTGAACCATTGCAAAGGCTGTGCCGGCACTTGCGCTTCCTCTGCTTCTTTAAGAACTTTACTCATAACTAATCGTGAACGTCGCCGAGGCATTCGCCGGCCCCGGCGTCACGCTGGCCCCGGTCTGCAGGTAGCGCGCGCGCAGCGGGATGGTATAACTGCTTTCACTCGCGCTCAGTGTCAAGCCGCTGCTTTGCAAGGTAGCCAACGGCACCGGCGTACCGTTCATGGTCGCCACCTGCACGCCTATGCCGCTGGCGGCGGGTGGACGGTTTCCAGCACTGGGATCGAGCCTCAGCACGCCATTGCCCTGATTGATGGCCGTGCGCACCGGATCGATACGGTACTTCAGGCTGTTATTGTCACGCGATACGCTGCCGGCCTTGCCGGTGGGTGATTTGCCGCTTTGCGATACCCAGGCGGCTGGCGTGTTGCTTACTGTTCCGTGGAACGCAGGGCAATTGTTCAAGCGAATGGAAAAATCCGTCCAGCCGGTGGCGCTATTGATACCGGTAAATGTTTTAGGTTTATGCGTGCCCATGGGCACCGCTACATCCGGCGTGCTGCAGGTGCGCGAGACTATCTGGATACTGCCAGACAGGCCCATCTTGAAGCCCAGCATCCTGGCATCGCCAAAATTGCCATACAGGCTGATGATAGGCAGTGAATCACCCCTCAGCACCCCCGGTGCCACGTCGCCCACCTTGATCAGTATCAATTCAAAATTGGACTGCCCATCAAAAGGAACAATGCAGCGCCAGCCCGACGTGCATGTAGTCCATACTTTAGCTGACTGTCTTGGCAGCGGACCGCCCGAATTGTTGAAGGCAACCCCCAGCCCTGCAATGCCGGTTTGGTAGACTTTATCTGCATACGTCCCACTGGTCCAGTTGGCCAGGCCATAAGCTGTATCCAGCATCAACTCGGTAAACATTTGATACGGGGCATACAGGCACTCCACTTTAACTGCCTGGCCGCTGGCCATTTTGAATGTCTGGCGATACACCTCCGTGCCCACCGGCACATCGCGTCCGACGGTGAGCGCCGAGACCTGCAAGGGCATGGAACCCACCGCCGGCTGGATGCCATCCATGTAATTGCATGTGACCGCGAAGGCAGAACCGGTCGCCGCCCACAGCAGCGCGGCGGTCAATCCCGATTTGACCAAAAAGCCAATATTCATAACGCTACCTTTTATCTCTTAATTGCTGCAACTTACTGATAATGAATGAAGTAAATCATGGGCTGACGAAGGAGCATGAAGCTGTCGCGGCTACGGCGACTTACTGAACGGCATATTGCTAACGGTAACGGAACCCTGGGTGGCCGTACCAATGGTTCCACCGGCATCGAGGAAAGCAGCTGCAGTTTTGTAGGCGGCACAGCAATCGCTCAACTGGAGATGGAAACCGGCCTGAGGCCCCCGAGCAAGGATATCCGGCAGCCGGCTTGAAAGCATCGCTGCGCGAAAACGCTCCTGTATTGTCGGTAGGCAGTGTATGCCCCCCACAAGACATGCCATATAGGAGCACTCCGAAAAACGGATAGACCGCAAAAAATCTTGCAATTAAGATTAGCCGCATCTGACAAGCAGCGCTTGCCACACCGGCACCGCGGCGCCCTCGCATTCGCGCAATTGCTGCGCGATTGACTCCAGCGAATTGTCCAGTTTGTGCGCCAGCTTGACGATGGCACGCCGGCCACCGCCAGAGGACCCAGGGCCACGCCCAGCCATCCCATGCCATGCCTTAAATTCTCAAAAATCTTTTAGGACTGTTCTGATTTCGCCCAGGAAACTCAGTTGCTAAACTTCAATAAGTCACCGGTTCCCGCCAGCCCTATGTGCGTGGCAGGCCCGGTCCCTGTTCTCCCTTATTTGAAAGTAGCGGCAATGACAAAGCAGATACAACAGCATGCGCAGCGGCATTCCGTACGCGTGACGGGCTTGCGCAATCATCTTCCCCTGAATGGAGCGAGCGGCTTCCGCAGCGCTGACCTGCTCGACGTGCTCATCAATTTCCTGGAGTTGAAAAATGATGCGGCCCTGAGCCGCGAGCTGCGCGTGTCGGCGCCCATCCTTTCCAAAATCAGACATGGAGTGTTGCCCGTCAGCGCCGCCATACTCGTACGTATGCACGAAGTTAGCGGGCTGAGCATTTATGAGCTGCGGGCATGCATGGGCGATCATCGCGCGAATTTCGGCATGCTCGACGAGGGCGAACGTAAATAGTAAGCTTGCCGCCCGCCACCCTCCTGGCGCGCTAAGGCTCCTCTGGAAGCAGACCCAAGCCTTGTCTCTCCATGTGGTTTAACCCTAGGAAAAAATTGCCGTGAAAACCATCAGCTCCCATATGCGTAGCGAATTTAACTCCCTGCGTGTGCTGACCTTGATACCTGACTCGGATAAGGATGGCGCACGATGGCTGAACACGATGCTGAGTGCCATTGATATTGCCAATGTGAAAAATGTCCGTGCCCTGAACATGGCGCCCGCGCCCCTGCGCGAAGGGGATATCGACCTGATCGTTGCAGATGTCGCACACGGCGGCCTGATGGTTCCCAGTTTGCTGAAGACGCTCGATGCGGAAAGCCCGCTGCTGCGTTTTCCCCGTATTTTATGGACAGGCCAGCCGCCGCACGTCAATCTGCTGCCTGTGCAAAAGCCGGTCATGGAGGAAGCCCCAGCAGTCCGCCGTATCGGTGGCCTGTCAGTGACGGCCTTGCTGGCGCATGCACGCCTGGCCCACCGGGCCGGCATCAATGTCGGAATGGTCTGCGGTGGCGACAAGGCCGCATTCACCAAGGCCTTGCGCGAATTGCTGCTGGCACCGTCGAACAGCCGGCATGCCTCGTGTTTTACGCACTGCGAAGCTCCTACCGAAGCTGATGTGATCGAGGCGTTGACGACAGGAAAGAACCTGCGCGTGATGCTGCAGCCGCAATTTGATTTGCGTACACGGCGTATCATCGGCGCCGAGGCGCTGCTACGCTGGCGCCATCCCCGCGTAGGCGAAGTGCCGCCGTCGGTACTGATTCCGATGGTGAACCGCCTTGGACTGCATTTGCTGCTGTTCAGTTTTATTGAAACGCGCGTCATCGATGTGCTGCTGGTACTTAAGAGCCGCCAGGTAGCGCTGCCCATTGCCTTGAATGCATCGGCCGAAACCGTGTGCACGCCCGGTCTCGCGCAGCGGCTGGCTGAAAAAATGCAACGGGCGGGCTTGCCGCCGCAGTTGCTGAAAATCGAACTGACGGGCGACCTGCCGGTCGCCGATGAATTGCTCCTGTCTGCGTCGCTCAATACGTTGCGGAAGAGAGGCTTTCCCGTTTCGCTCGATGACTTTGGGCAAGGGGCATCAACCCTGAATCTCCTGGCCAAAATGTCTTTCGATGAAGTCAAGATCGATGGAGCATTTGTGCGAGACATGAAAACGAGCGCTTCCGCTCAGGCCGTGATTACCGCGACGGTGAACCTGGCACGGCTGATGAATCTGAAAGTGGTGGCGGAAGGGATTGAAGAGGTGTCTTGTATTGAGGCACTGCTTCACCTGGACTGTCCTACGGGGCAGGGCTATGCATTAGCGCACCCCATGGAGTTGCGGGACTTTTTCGACAGTGTTAGCAATAAGTAACTCAAATGCCAGAAAGCGATGTAAAAAAGTAATTTCACTCGGTCACGTATCTGCTGCACAGGAGAATTTATGTTAATAAATAGCATCTCGGATGGCGTAAATGGCACAAATTGGAGTAATCTCATCGAAGGAAATCTTTCCCATGCAGTGCCTGTGCCCAGCCTCTGCCGATGAAACGTTTACGTATTGCCTTGCTCGATGATCACGCGGTGGTGCGGCATGGCCTCGTCGCCCGGCTCACGGCCGAACCGGATGTTGACGTCGTGGGCGCCTACAGTACCAGCCGCGAGCTGATGGCTGGCCTGCTGCTGAAGCCTGCCGATGTACTTTTGCTCGACTATGCGCTGGGGCCGGACGAACTCGATGGCGTCTCGCTGATCCGCGCGTTGCGCGCCAAATTTCCCGACTGTCCCATCCTGATATTGTCCACCCATCATGAGTCGGCCACGGTGGCGCTGGCCTTGCGCGTTGGCGCCCGCGGTTTCGTCGGCAAGGGCGAGGATATGGCGGAGCTGGTCAAGGCATTGCGCAAGGTGGTGTCGGGCGCGGTATACCTCAGCTCCGAGATGTCTTACCGGGTGGCTGAAGCCACCACCACTTTCGATGCGAGAGAGGGCGACGACGGCGCCGATGCGCTGCTGCTGGGAGCTGCACTGTCGGCGCGCGAGCGCGAGGTGATCCGCTGCTATCTGGCGGGGATGACGGTCACCGAAATCGCAGAAAAATTCAAGCGCAGCATCAAGACCATCAGCTCGCAAAAGGCCAGCGCCTTCCGCAAACTGGGCGTCACGTCGAATAATGAACTGTTCAAGATACGGCACACCATAGGGGACGCATGAGGCCCTGGCGTACCGGCCTCGTGGCGTTCCTGCTGGCTTTCTACTGCATGGCGGTGCAGGGACAGGAGAGGGGCCATGCGCTCAGCGCCGCGGAGCAAGCCTGGGTGCGCGCGCATCCTGTGTTAAGGCTGGGCATGGTGCAGAACCGGCTACCGTTCGAATCCATCCGGCGCGGAGGGGTCGGGGCAGGCATAGGCCCCGATTACATCAAAGTCATTGAACGGCATACTGAGCTGAGCTTTGACATTGTGACCCTGGCCGACACGGAAAGTGGCTTTGCTTCGCTGCGCGAAGGCCGGGTCGATTGTCTTCCCGCAGTGCGTAATATCGGCACGCCGCCACCGGTGCCAGGTGTCCGCTACAGCTTGCCATACCTCTCGACCACGGCCATCGCCGCTACGCGTGAACAGGATGAGTCCGGCACCGATGGGATTGCATTCGCTGGCAAGACAGTGGTACTGCCGGCCGCGGAAGCTGGCCTGTTCGGTCCCTTCCTGCGCGAGCGCTACGACGGCATACGCATCATCTCCAGTCCCACCATGCGTCAGGCCCTGGTGCTGCTCTCGCATGGTGGAGCCGATGTTGCCGTTGGCAGCAAAGCGCAGTTACCACCGGATTTAATGCGCGAGGAAGGCGCACAACTGCATTTTACGGAACTTCCCGTGGCGATGACGTCCGACGTGCGCATGGCAATGCGCGATAGCGATCCTGAGCTGGAATCGATCGTGAATAAATCAATTGCCTCGATGACCCCGGCGCAAATCCGCCTGGTACGCCAGGATTGGCTGGGTGCACAGGACGATGATCACTCGGACATGCTGTTCTCGGTGGACCATTTTGGGGAGCATGTGGGCCTCGCTGCCGCCTTGCTGCTGATCCTGGCGGGCCTGGCATATCAGGCCTACAGCGCACACCGGCGTGCCTTGCGCAACGAACGCAGGGCAGCCATGTTCCTGGCCGTGATGAGCCATGAAATTCGCTCGCCCATGAACGCCGTGCTGGCGGCTGTGGAATTGCTGCGCTCCACGCCCATGAATGCGGAACAGCGCCACTTTGTCGACCTGGCCAGCAACGGCGGGAATATCCTGCTGCGTTTGCTTGACGACGTGCTCGACGTCTCCAAGCTGGAAGCGGGACAACTCACGCTGAGCCTGGATGCCGTCGATGTCGTGGCCTTGGCCAGCGGCGTGGCGGCCCTGCAGCAGCTGCGGGCGCGGGAGAAGGGCATTACGCTCGATGTGGCGGTGCACATGGCGGTGCCGCTGCTGATGCTGGACGAGGCCAGGCTGCTACAGGTGCTGCACAACCTGGTCTCGAACGCCATCAAATTTACGGCAACCGGCGGCGTCGAGATTCAGATTGCCATGCTGGAAGACGGGCAGGGGCAGGCCCGGCTGGAAATTGCCGTTGCCGATACGGGCATGGGCATAGCCGCGAATGTGCAGGCGACTCTTTTCCGGCCGTATGTGCAGGTGGAGGGCACCTACAAGCGCTCGGGTGGCACCGGCCTGGGCCTGGTCATTTGCCGCGAACTGGTAAATCTGATGCATGGCACGATCACCATCGATAGCGAGATGGGCAGGGGAACGCGCATGGTGATTTCCCTGCCTGCCGTGGTGGCGTCCGGGGCTGCTGCGGTTGACGCGGCCGCGGCCAGGCCCGATCCGGTGGGCGGCATGGCGGCGCAGCGCCTGTCCATTCTGGTAGTCGAAGATGTGCCAGCCAACCAGGCCGTGTTGCTGGCCCAACTCGCCAGCCTCGGCTGCGATGCGGACATTGCCGAGAATGGCGCCAGCGCATTGGCCAGCTTCAGCCTGCGCGAATATGACCTGGTACTGATGGATTGCGACCTGCCTGATATCGACGGTTACACCCTGGCGGCAGAATGGCGCAGGCGCGAGGCGGACCTGGAACAGGCCCGTTGCCCGATCATCGCGATTTCCGCCTCGACGGGGGGCGAGCATGCCGAACGCTGCTTTGAGGCAGGCATGGATGGCATATTGAGCAAGCCGATACGCTTGGCGAAACTGCAGGGTATCGTCGAACTATGGTGCGACGTAACGCTGGTGCTGCGTGCGCCGCCGATGGAGACGGCGGCGCTATTCGATATGCCGCAAGTGCGCGCAGCGTTCTCCACCGATGTGGGTGAGCTGCTGCAAGCCATGGCCATGCACGAACGGGATGCCGCCTTGCACGCCGCGCACCGCCTGCATGGCGCGGCCCTGTCCATGCAATGGACGGCGATGGCGCAGCCGGCAGGGAAGCTGGAGAGCCTGTTGCGCGGTGCGGAAGCGCTGACCGATGCGCGTTGCAGCCAACTCCTGCATGACGTAGTGGCAGCCTGGCGTACCTGGGGCCAGCATTGATTTCAATTGAAAGGAGCAACATGTTGCGTAGGATGAACAAGAATAAAAAAGAGGCGATGGGCATGCTGGCGTTGATGTTGCCCACCACCATGCTGTTCCTGATACTGTCCAGCATGGATCCGGCGCTGTTGCCGTTGGCAACCCAGCCCATGCCATTCGGCCTGCCTGACACACTCGGCAATATCCCGATAGCCGCAGTGATCTTTTACACCAGCATGGGTTTAACGGGGCTCGTGCTGGCAGTCCTGCCGGCAACCCTGTCGCGCAAGAAAACCTTGCTGGGCGGATTCCTGCTGCTGGCAGTAGCTGCGTTAATGGGCCTGTTTTCCAGTTCACCCTTTGAACTGTGCTGCTGGAGCTTGCTGGGTGGCATAGGATGTACGATGAATATCTGTGCATGGATCAGCATAGGAGCCACTTATTTTCCGCGCCATTGCGCGATGGTGGTGGGACTCATGAACTGCCTTGCCGTGGCCAGTAAAATTGTCGCTAGCAAAATTGCCGCCATTTATGATGCCGTCAATGATCAAGGGAAACTTCCACTGTTGCCAGCCCTGGCTGGCATGCTCATCCTGGTTCTTTTATATATCCTGATCTGGCACCTTTTTCAGCAAACCAGCGCCTCTGGCGAGCGGCGCTTCATCCGTCCTGACGCCAGAAGTCCAGTGGGATCGGTCTGGTCCAGAGGCCCGCTGTTGCTGTTTCTGGCAGCCATATGCCTGCCATTGAGCGCGGCTAACCTGGATTTGATTTATAGCGCTTACTTGCACGAGATGATGGGATTTTCCCTCAAGACGCTGCAGATGGCGATGGGTGTTCTAGTGATCTCAACGTTGCTGGCACCAGTGGCTGGCTGGCTGGGAGACCGCTATGGCGCCATGCCGACGCTATTGATTGCTCTTCCCCTCACGGCTGCTACCGGTGGGCTGATATTTTGGGGATGGCAGATACCCTTGGCTGTCCTCATGCTGTTCGTGTTTCTGGTGGGCTTTGGCTTGAGTGCGGTATTTTATGTCAATATCCTGGCGGCCCTGATTCAGGCGGTGGCACCCATGCAGAACATGCGGGCTGTGGGCCTATTCTATGTTGCGTTCAACCTGGGCGTTCCTGCCATGGGTGTCCTTTTCAGCTATCTGAAAGAAACGCTAGGCTGGTCGACGCTGGTTTTATTGCAACTTGTCTTCCCCCTGCTGCTGGCGACCGCTCTGGTCTGGCTGGCGCAGAGAATATTGACGCCGGCAGACAAGGCGCCGCCGCTGGGCTGATCGGCCAGCAGCCGCCCGCATCGCCTGCAAGCGCCGCCTTGCAGGCGACCTCCCTGGTACCCGTCCCAGCAATTCGAGCAAGCCATGCCGCAGCGCCAGATTGCCGGGCAGCTTGCAGCTGGGCCATAGCCCGCACGCGCCGCCCACCATGCGGAGAGCCTGCCTGTCGTGCAAGGTGTTTTCCGTAGTTCCCCCTCGACCCATCCATCACGATTCGCGCCGCCCGTGCCGCAATCCCGGGCAGCCTGCATCTTGCGTTGTTGCAGATTTGCACAAAATCCTCGCTCTGCCTGCGGCACGGATTTTTAAGACCATTCTCATATCGACAACTGCTGCGGCTCTATAAAGTACCAATCTGCATCAACAGCCGCGTTCCTACACTAACTGGTGCGCATTTACCTTTATCTTTCAGGAGTAGTTTCAATGAAATCCCAAGCCCGTATCTTCGCCGTTCTGCTGGCCGCCGCTGCAACCCAATCCGCTTTCGCTTCCGATGGCACGATCAATTTCTCCGGCGAACTGGTGGATTCGACTTGCGTCGTCACCGTCAATGGCCAGGTTGCTCCGGCTGCTGCCGTCGTCACCTTGCCTAAGCTGTCGGCCGCCATGCTGAAAACGGCAAAAAGCGTTGCCGGCCAGACCGGTTTCAACATTCAGTTGAGCGCGTGCACCGGCAGCACGACAACGGCGGCTGCGTTTTTCGAGGCGGGCCCTGGCGTCGATCCACTGACCAGCAACGTGAAAAGCACCGGCACCGCCAAGTTTGTGCAACTGCAATTGATCGATGCCAATAACGGCAGTGAGATCAAGGCCGGTGATTTCGGCCAGATCGCCTCCACCAGCCGCATCACGAAAAATGCTGCCGGCAATACGATTCTGCCGTATGCCGTGCAATACGTTTCCACCGGCGTCGCCACCGCAGGCACCGTGACCGGCACCGTGACGTATTCGATTAATTATCAGTAATTAACCACTACGCAGGCAAGTCCCCGCCGCAAGGTTGGGGCGAGCTTGCGGCATCTATCGGGGAATCTGCGTATGTCTTACCAATCTTCACTGCAACGTCCGTTCTTGTTCAGCCTGGCCTTGCTGTTTTGTTCTTCTTCCATGGCCAGCGTGGTGATTACCGGCACGCGCCAGGTGTACCCGGCGAAGCAGAAAGAAATTACCGTCAAGCTCAATAACGATGGCGGCCAGCCGGCGCTGGTGCAAGCGTGGGTCGATAGCGGCGATGCCGCCTCGACACCGGCCACGGCCAAGGCTCCTTTCGTGCTGACGCCGCCGCTGGCGCGTATCGATCCGGGCAAGGGCCAGAGCCTGCGCCTGATGTTTTCCGGCACACCCTTGCCATCGAATAAAGAGTCCGTGTTCTGGCTGAACGTGCTGGAAATTCCGCCGAAGGCGCGGGAAA
>Ga0066798_10001405_pt1 | contig 10546 bp, 16 predicted proteins | sample PersoiDNA2013203_FD_70961 | JGI IMG/M metagenome (GOLD analysis project Ga0066798, IMG submission 70961) | Permafrost soil microbial communities from the Arctic, to analyse light accelerated degradation of dissolved organic matter (DOM) -... | ecosystem: Environmental > Terrestrial > Soil >...
GCCAGATCGTAGGCGTCGATGCGCTCATCGTCCAGCAACGCCTGGAGCTGCTGCTCAGTCGCCGGGTTGTCTCCGTTTTCATCAAACAAATCTTTGGCGCCATCGAGCAGAATTTCTTCGACGACGTCATCGCCGGCAACCAGGTCGTAATCCGGGTCCTGCTCGGCTTCAGCGTCATAAAAATCGCGAATCTCATCTACCGCGGCTTGAAGCGTCTGTCCCTTTTTCCACAGATCGCCAAAGCTGTTGCCTGTGCCATAAATCTGGTAGGAAGCCAGGTCTTTCAGTTCGCTAGCTGTCTTGCTCATAATAATTCTCCTTGATTCGTGTTGGTGGGTGGGTTAGGCCGCAAGGGCTTTTTTAGCGCCAGCGCGCAGGATCGCATCCAGGCGCTCGACCGACAGCAAGTCCAGCATGCAGTCAGAGAAAGGGGTTTTAGAGTGCTCGTAGAAAGCGTCGTCATGCAGTGTCCAGCTTTCGATCATGCGAATTTGATACCCATCTTCGCAACGCACTGCGGTCATGTAGCCCTTGAGCGACGCATTTTCGTCTTTGGTGCGGACGCCGCGAATCACAGCAAACTTCACTGCGCCCATGTTTGTTTTGGTCGCTGGCCAAATCTCAGAGACAACAAGATGCGTACGATAGTGATCTGTGCGCCCGACAGTGCCGCCGACAGCGTTGTTATGCTTTGTGGTGTTTTGTTTAGAAACAGTGTTCATAGGGAAATCCTTGATAGTACGCAAAGCAGTTGCGGTGATCAGGTTGCTTAATCTTTTAAGCTTACCCCTAGTATAGTGTGAAACTCGTATTCGTTACCATATTTTGCGCGTATTTGGTGAACTGTTACAAACTGTTGCACCTAGGTGGCTTTTGGGGATGTTGGGCGGTGCTGCAGCTCCGGGCCGCCGCTGCCCGATTCCTCTTCCTTGGTTGGATTGGATGTCCAGCGGCGCCAGCCGCCTTCCCCGATCCCGATCCCGGTCCCCACCTGGGCACACCCGAAGCCTCAGCTCATCCGCGCACCCGCGAACACCTGTCCCACGGCTACCCCCGCAGCCAGCTCTGATCGGGTAACAAATATCTCACCCCTGCCCACCCCAGCACCCCCGGCCGCCCGCCACATCGCCCCAGCCACCTCCAACGCCCCGGCGTACCTCTCACTCACAGCCCCGGCCGACATCCTCAGCTCCACCGGCATCCCCGCGAGAACCTCAGCCCAGAACATCACTGGTATCTGGATCAGCCCAGCATCGACCCCTGCCTCAGCCCTGAATACCGCTATCGCCGCATCCACCGCCCCGACCTTCACCGACACCTCAGCCAGCCTCTGATCGCCCCCCAGGAGCCCTTGAACCGGTAGCAGTGTCCCTTTGTCGAGCCACCCAGCGAAAGAAACCCCCTCCGCCACCCCGCGCTCCCCACTTGGCCCCGGCAGCACCACTCGCCGCGCACCCGCCGGTGTCTCAGCACAGCGTACGGCCAGCATCAGCACCGGCACGCCCCAAACACCCCTTGGCCACCCCCCCATCAAGTCGCCAAGGAGCAGCGCCAAGCGCGGGCGCAGGGCAACAGGGCACGCATCGATGAGCAGCTCGACCTCACCCGCAACCGCACACTCAACCCAGGGCGCTACAAGATCAACTGCAAGCTGCATCTGGCACCGCTGAAGCGCCAGCCACAATTTCTCTAAATTCATCGCCATGGTGTGTCCTTTGTGTGTTGCTTGGTGCGCAGCTTAGCAGCAATGCGAAGCGTGAAAGACTCTGCTTAATGCGTTGCTTAGTGGCACAAGTCGCGCTATAATACAGTGACACCTAGCATACTATGCAAGCACCGGCATAGTATTTTAAAGAAACATTTATGAAATACAGATTCACCTGGTTTGTCGCCGCCCTTGCCGCCCTTGCCGCCCTCGGCGCCATCTTCGGCCAGCACGGTGGGCTGGCCAGTGCGCTGGCCTGGGCGATCCTTGGCGCAGGTGCGTGGCTCGCGCTCCTGGTGTGTCTCGTCGTGTGCCGTCTCATCTCTCGCGTCGTGCTGTGGCTTGCCCGCCAGCTCGGCTTCGGGCACTCACAGGCGCGGTGTAGCTCCTATGCAAGCCCAGCACCAAGGCGCTCGACTGTGAGTGCTCCGCGCCGGTACAACGAGTCCGCCGGCTACTCAGGCGCAGGTTACGCTGCCGCTGCAGCAGGCGTAGGCGTCGCCGCCTGGGGCGACATGCACGACCCGCTTGCCGCCGCGCAGGCACAGCAGCTGGAGCAGATGCACCAAGAGCCGCAGCGGATGTTTCCATTGGTGAACACCAATGGCATCTCGATGAGTAGCGACAGCGGCGTAGATGACCTGGGGCACACGTATGGCGACCCAGCGCCGGTCTTTGAGACTCCTTCTTACGACTACTCAAACAACTTTGGCGGCGGTTGCAACACCGGCGGCGGATTCGATTTCTGATTGAGCAAAAAAAAGGACACATGGTCGACAAACTTATTGAAACCACGCGCGCCGCCTGGCGCTTGGGTATGCCAGCAGCACGGGCAGGAGACGTGCGCGTAGCTGCGCCAGCTGGCGCGCAGCAGATTCAAATGCGCCAGCACAATCCGGCGTCCGGCCTGCCGCTCGTCGGCGACGGCAAACGTGACATTCGAGGCAACGCCTATGGCACGCTCGATGCACAGCTTGAGTGTTAAAGAGCAACCAGAATCGCAGCCCGATCGGCTCGGGGCGCACCTGCTCGATGCTCTTTTTCATACGCCTGAATCACCGCTCTGGACCCGCGATCTGCTTGACCTGGGGCACCCTTTTTTCGTGCGCCTAAAAGCTGAGATCGAGGCAGGACTGCTCACTCGCGATGCTGCAAAGCCGATGTTGGTGGCGGCGTATCAGTCGCTGAATCAAGATGATCCGAGCTAGCGCCAGCCCGGCGGGCACGAGGACACACACGATGCAAAACAACACAAACCCAAGCGCTGACGAAATCTCTTTGATCTTAAGCGGCGACTCGGCCGATGCGCAACACCCAAAAGTTTTAGCGATCGGCTTGCGCGTGTGCGCTGGTGAGCTGACCCATTCGCAAGCTCGCCCGCTGCTCAGGCAAGCGATGATCGACATCGAGACGCAAGAAAGATCATGGCAGTGCGCCTTCGTGAACTGAAAGCCGGCTGGTTGAGCCGCGACGAAAAACTTATACGAGAAAAAACAAGTCGTCATAAGCAGCGGTTTCGTTCGCTAACCCGTACTCCATTTCGTACTCCAACGCGTGCGCCAGTGCGTACTCCAGCGCGTGCGCCAACTTAGATTTCCACGTGCAATCAATCGTTCCAGTTGCGGCACAAGACTTTCTCAGCGACTTCTGCGCTGACGCGTTGTGTCGAATCTTTGATCCGAAGGATGTGCCCGCTCGCATCCTTCTTCCAGAGCTCATACGTACTCCCCGCGCTCAGCGCCGCGCTGTAGCGCTTGATGATCGCGCTTGAGTCGCTGATGATGAACACAAAATCAAACCGGGCCGGCTCGGTTCGCGTCGGCGTCAGCGCTACTGAGCAACCGCGGACAAACACGTCCATCGCTCTGCCCCATTTTGGGCTGAGTTCAATCTCGACAGCTGCGCTCGTGTCCGTGTCGCCCGGCAGATACCAAACGACGTCAGGCTGCTTTACTCCATCTGCCGACACCTCCGCCAGCTCTTTCTCGACGTTGTAAGCTACGATTCGCTGCTCTTGCAGCGCTTTGAGGGTTGCTGTCTGCGCGATCTGATAGTGACGCAGTTGATCCTGGCGCACCCTTGCTGGGTCGGTTGAGTAGGGCAGCAAGATATCACGCTCTCGTTGAATTCTCGATAACCCGTCCTGAGTCAAGGTCAAGATATGAGACGGCAAATCCCGCTGCGCTAACCCGCTCGCTGTCCGCGTTGCAACGAGATACTGCGCGCGGACCAAGCGCGCAGCCAGGCCCGCACCCTTTGAGCCACCCACGCGATCAATCGTTTTAGCGCTCGACCAGCCCCAGCGATACACCCAGTTTAGCGCCATGATGAGCTTCTCTTCGCCCCGCGCGGTGGGGCTTTTCCCGGCGTGCTTTGTGGCCATAACGTGCCGCGCGTTAGCCAGTAGCTCAGCATAAGCTTCAGTGGATCTGACAGCTTTTCTTAATGAAGTGTTTTGTGGTTGCATTCTATAACTCCCATAATGAATTCGACATATAGAGGTATAGCGTAAAGACCTGTCCGACTTGTTGTTATGCTACGAATCGACTAAGAGAGCCGTTTCTCCAGTGAAAACACCCCCGGGCTCGCCGCCCGATCGTGACGGGGGCGACGACACCTCAAAAATGGGCCCACTACACCCGGGAGGCACTGTTTCAGCCCTATTTTTTAGCCCGCCTCCACCTCGGCCTCAACTCACCCCCTTTCGGCCTCCCAGCCCCCCTCAAATCCCCTTAAACCTTCCCCAAAAGCGGATCAGCCAGAAGCCACAACCCCTGGCCAACACCCCCTCGACTCTCACCCCGTCCCGCCCGTTTCACTCCCTCTTTTTCTCGATCGAGGAGCCAGCAGCTAGCCAACACCTCCCCCCTCGCGGGCCGTCACTCCTGCGTCGCACGACCCTTGGGCCTGCCAGCACCACTTTCTGGCCACCACTTCCCCGACCTTCACCGCAACTTTCCCGCCTGCACCCCCTCAACACCCCCTCTCCTCGCTCGCGAATCTCTTCTAAAAAGGCACAGCCCTAACGCCAGAAGCCCCTTGCAAGAGGCTCCTTGCAGTGCGTGCGATGCGCCTTTGCTGTGTGTGCGCGGGGCTTTGCAGGCTCCCAAAGCGCAGTGTTGCCCCCGGCCTGGGGCTGCTTTGGCGTGCCTGGCGTAGCGCAGTGGCCCCCGGCGCTGCGCTGCTTTGGCCCAACGCGGGGGCCCTTGTGTGCGCTCAGCGCGGGGCTTTTGCAGGCCCAACTCGGCGCTTGGCAGGTCTAGCGCGGGGCTGTTTTTGCGTGCCGGGCGGAGCGCCATGCCGCCGAGCACGGGGCTCTTTGCGGCTGAAATTGGGCACTTCCATGATGCGTGGCGAAGCGCTTTGGGCTGGCGCGGGGCTGTTTCTGCACGCAGATCGGGCTGCGCAGGCGTGCAGATTGCGCGGGTTTTCGCTGCGCTCTTTGCTCGATGCGGGGCTGCGCTGGGTGCTGGCTTGGGGCTCCTATTTCGCTGAGCCCGGCGGCGTCGGCCTGTGGGCCTAGCCTCGGACTGCTGCTGGCCAAGCTGGTCTTTTAGCGTTTAGCGGCTCCCCGATCGGCCTGGCGGCCTCCGAAAAAAGCGCCCCGCGGCTGCTGGGCTTGGCTCCCCTTTCTGGTTGGTGTCCCCGCTCCCGCGGCGCAGAGCCGCTCAAGGTGCTCACTGAAACATTTCCCCCGGTAGATCCCTTGAAGTCACGCTTCAGGCGCGGAGCTGGCATGCTGGGCGATGTTGTTCAAGCGTTGAACAGCATGCGCGGGGGTGCGCAAGACGCCCAGGTGAACCGCATTTATGCGGGGCGGCGCAAGCGAAATAGCGCAGTTTGGCGCCAGGCAAGACGCCCAGTCGGCCCGCAGAATGCGGGGCGGCGCAAGTGATTGGGGCGCTTTGGTGGGCTTTGAAAGCGATGGGCTCCCCCGGGGCACACCCGCTTAATGTGGGGCATGGGGCTGCGCAGGCGGGGTTTTGCATGGTGAAACACGCCTGCAGCGGCTTGCCTGGAGCTTGAAAGCACCTGGCGCGGGGCTCGAAAACGATGGGCTCGGGGCTTCGGATGTCACTGGCTGATCCTGAAATTCAGTGATGCGCGGGTGTGGGGCTGCGGGGCTTTGCGGGTGTGGGGCTGAGTTTTTTGTTGCTTGGGGCTGCGCGAGGCTCGAGTTTGCGTTGTGTTTTGGTGCTGGCGTTGGGTGTCATTTCGCTGGGGCTGAGCGGCGATCCGGGGGATCTTGCGCAGCCTGGGCTGCTGGCGAACGATGACTTTTGCTTGGATTTCGTGCTTTCGATAGGCCTGCGCTGCGCTGCGGCCTCCCGAAAAAGGGGCTGGCGGATGCCCGGTACCCGGCAGTCTCCTCTGGTTGGGGTCCCCGTCTGCGACGAGCAGACTCGCGCGTCGTGTTCCAGCTGAGCTTTTTACCCGCATTTCCCCCGGCAGGCTGGCGAGATGTCGCGCCTGCGCGGGCTGGAGGCGCGAGCGTAAGCGCGGCACCGATTCAGGTGACAGAGCGGTAGCTGCGACGGGGATTAATACTGGATTTTTGCGGTGTTAGCGCGATGGAAGGCGCTTAATCCAGCGAATTTCAGGCATGACGCGCCGCGGCACGGGGGGCAGCTCGATCGAGAGAATTGCCAAAGAAGATTATTTTTTTGGTGGTAGTTTTTTGTTATTTTGAGCGCGCGTTGAGGCTGACCGCTTCGCGCTGTCCATGCGGGCGAGTGGGTCTGGGCGGGCGGGCTGAGGCTCTGATGGGCCGCTGTTTGATCGAGAAAATGGGTGTGGCGGGCAGGCTGGGGCGGGGCTGTTGGCCAGGCTGGTGAGCGCTTTGGCGAGAGCTGGCCAGCGTCTTTGGGCGTGGGGCTGTGGGGGCAATGCCAGTTTTTGGGCGAACGGATCCGATTAATACCGTTATTTTTTTGGTGGTTTGGGCTGCGCCTTTTGTGGGGTTCAGGCGTAGAGCTGCCCGCTTCGCGCCATTCATTCGAGTGAGGGGTGGGGGGTGCTGGCTAGAGCAGTGGTGTAAGCAGCGGCCGCCGGTAGGTGGGCGGGGCGGTAACCGGCTGCTGGTGCTCGTGATGATGGCCAGAGCAGAGGCGTAAGTGAGCCGCCGGTAGGCGGCGAACGGTAGGCGACGCAGGGGATGCTGGCTGGTGGTGGAGAACGGGGACTGGCGAGGCGCTGTGCGAACGAAGTCCCGACCAGGCTGAAGCCCAAATTGCCGGACTTCCCGCATCGCCACGCCACAGCGAATTCCCTCCCCACGCCCGCACTTCCTCCCCATTTCTGCCGCCTGGGGAAGCGCTTTTGGTGCCCGCAGCCAGCGCTTTTAAGCCACCCCAGGCAACGTCTTTGCCCCCGCCGGCAAACCCCGGGGTGAGGCTTTGCCCAGTCAATCGCTCACGAAAACCGGGATCGGGGACCATTATTCATGTGGTTATGGCTGCGCCATTTAGGGGATTGAGGTGAGAGTTTCCCCGCTTCGCGCTGTCCATGCGGGTGAATTTTGGGGGACGGGCGAGCCGTTTCCGGGGGAGGATTGGGGCCTGTGGCACACCCACTTTTCATTGCGCACTATGGTCACTTTTGGTAAAATAGTACGTGCTTAACACCCCTGCGCCGGCTTGGCTTAAAGACGTGCAAACCCTCTCAACCCCTGAGCTGGCTCAAATCGAGGCCAACATCAAGGCAGGAAAGCTCAGCGAAGAGCAGGCGAAGCCGCTCCTGCTGGAAGCCGGCTTGAGGGCCGCGGGCCAGGCGCTGGCCAGCGAGCGCTTGGCAGACGCTGGTGGCCAGACCCCGGGCATGGCGCCGGTGCCGAGGCGTTGAGCTGTTCGGCGCGACCTCGGGCGCAGAGCACACGACGTTCGAGCCTAGAGCCGCTCAGGTGGCGCTTCTTAGCCGGCCATTCGGGGGAGTGAGTGGCCACTTTTCGTCGTCTCATACCCAAGTCTTCCACCGGTCACTCAAAATCTCATCGAGAACATTGGTAGCTCATTGATTTAAAAAGATATTTTTACGCTGAAAGTTGTAGAGGCAGTTTTAAGACTTATCGAAACAACCCCAAAAATCGCTCTAAACGCGCCTAAAGATGCCCAATTGTTAAAAAAGTGGCCGGGCGACCGGTGGAAGAGTTGGGTATGAGTCGGAAGGCCAACGCTACGCCGAGGTGATCTCTCGGTTTCAGTTCCCACCAAGGTCGGCCGGACTCCAACCTGCGAAAACTCACCGCCTTATCCACATTTAACGGGGATGTGTCACCGCGATTCAATGACCCCCTCCGGGGTTTTCCCGCGTTTTTTGGGCCTGCAAATTGCGTTGCCCGGGTGCTGGCGCCTGCCTAAAATGGCCACATGACGCCAAAATCAAAGAAACTGAAACCCCCTGCGCACCGCGAGCCCGGCCAGGAGAAGCTTGGCGCGCTTGCGGACGCCGCCAAAGGCGCCGCGGATCGCTCAGTCGCTGCAATCGACGACGCGCTCGCGGTGGTGGACGCGAGCAATAAAAGGATCGCCCGCATGGAGGCAGAGGCGCAGAAAAAAGGCCCCAATGATGCCTGGCACCGAGCCGTTTGAGGCAAAAAAAAAGCATCCGAGGGTGGATGCTTTTTTGAGAGGTATGACCTTTTTTAGCGAGTTACTTTGGGGGTGAAGAGCGCGAGGATGTCGCGCTTGATTGATGTGGCCAGGAGCCTGAGGATGCCGAGTTTTGAAATCGGAATGTGCGGATGAATTCGGCCCGCAAACACATCAGCTTCGTAGTGCGCACAAGATGCGCGCAGCGCGGCGTTCGTGATCTCAGGACGATCCGCCAGGTCATGTTTTAAGATGGCCTCCCGGTCCAATTTATATTGTGCGCCGGGGTGGTAAATAATCATCGCGTTACTCTCCAGCATTACGTTTGAGTATTGCGCCGGAGTGCAATTTATCTGCGTAATAAGGTGTAAGGCTGTCTGAGCCATCGACATCGGTGGAGATTCAGATTCAGATTTAGGCTGGAATGATTGTGGCTTTGTCTTTGTCTTCGTCGCAGGGATATCGCGCTTAATCGCTACGATCAACAGCCGGCAAAGGCCACCAGTCGAAATTGGAAACACTGGCTGAATTAATCCAGCACGCATATCCTTTTGGTAGTGATTGCAAGATTCCCGGACCGCGACGTTGAGGAGGTAATGCGCGTCAAGATTAGTCTCAGTGGCAAGTCTCCGTGGACTCACATCAACTTCCAGCTTATAGCCCGCACCCGGGTGATACGCGCATATCGACATGGTGTCGAGCCCGAGCTGCGAATATTGACCAGGGTTGAATTTAGCTAATGTCACGATTTGTAAAGCGAGTTTGCGTAGCGTTTGTGCGTGGGCTTGGGTATTCATGGTTTGTCCTTTTTTGGGGTTTGGGGTCTGTAGTAATCGCGTTATGCGTATTGCCTGTATAGGTATAGCCAAATTGGCGGGTGCGGCTTGGGGTTTGGTGGTATCGAATTGATAGCACGATATGACGGCCTAGAGCGGCTTGCATGGGTTTGCGTTTGGCGAACGAAATATACTTGTATTTGGATTTTGGGAGCTGGCGGGCGCGAGTAAGGGCTGGGACTTTGGCCTGGCTGGAATTGGCGGACTCCACTGTTAATATTTTTATTAATAGTGGAATCGGGCGGGCTGAGCCACCCTTTCGCTGATGAACGTGGTGGTCCGGCTTGACAACACCGCGCGTTGTTGGCATAATTGCCAACATGGAAACGCGCTATCTCACCATCACCATGCAGCCCGATTGGGCCGGCGCTTTACGTGCGCTTGGGCAAGCGGCCAAAGCGGACACGTACCAAGGCGAAGTGCTCAATTTCGAGACCCCCGGGCAATTCTTCGGACGGCTCACTGAAAAGCGCTGGGAGCTGGTCCGCGCGGCACAAGGCAAAGGCGAACTGGCTGTGCGTGAGCTAGCCCGCGCAGTTGGGCGCGACGTCAAGCGCGTGCACGACGACGTCGTTATCCTGGCTGAGCTGGGCCTGCTGGAGCGCACTGAGACCGGCGGGGTGGTGTGCCCGTTTTCGGGTATTCACATCGATATGCATTTATTGGCGCCAGGGCACTTCGATCTCAAAGCCCTTATCGACGAGGGGCGGGCATGAGTAAACCACTGCTTTTTGTGGACTTCGATGGGGTTCTGCACGCCGTGAATGACCCGCATTTATTTCGCCACGAAGAGCATTTGGCAAGGGTGTTGAGTGACTTCCCCGCGGTTGAAATCGTCATTTCTAGCGCATGGCGCAAGACACATACGCTCGCCGCCATGAGGACCTTTTTCTTGACCGATCTCCGCGCCAGAGTCATTGGCGTGACCCCTGTTTTCAAGCTCGGGGACGCAGACACGACAGCAGTACCCGGTTCACGCTACCATGAAATCCAGCGCTGGCGGGCATCAAATGACGCGCTCAGCCGGCCGTGGCTCGCGCTCGACGATGACCCGGAATTCTTCCCCACGGGGTGTGCCGAGTTGGTGCTTTGCGATCCGAAGATGGGGTTCGGGCCGGGCGCTGAGAAGAGATTAAGGGCGGCGCTGAATGCGCTGCTTTGAGTAAAAAATGGAGGCAAAGATGAGCCAAGAATGCAACGAAATAGCCAGCGAGCAGGCCCCAAAGGTTCACCCAGGCTTGGAAAAAGAGGCCTGGGATGCGGTGCTGGTCCGCAGCGGAATTGACCCCCAGACGATCACCGAGTACAACGTCAAAAATTCCGGGGAAGAAGACGAGACCTTGAGCCAAAAATAAAAGCAATTCCGCGTAAAAAGGAGCTAAAAAATGTTCATGGAGCACGCTCAAGTAGTCCTCAAG
>Ga0066798_10001406_pt1 | contig 10537 bp, 8 predicted proteins | sample PersoiDNA2013203_FD_70961 | JGI IMG/M metagenome (GOLD analysis project Ga0066798, IMG submission 70961) | Permafrost soil microbial communities from the Arctic, to analyse light accelerated degradation of dissolved organic matter (DOM) -... | ecosystem: Environmental > Terrestrial > Soil >...
GGCGATGCAGTAGCGGTCGCCTTTCTTTGCTTACTTATCTTTGGGCGAGACCAAAGAAAGTGAGCGGCTGCCGGGCCGCCCCCGGCTAGGTCGTCCGAAGAAAACAAAGATTCAACTACGCACTGAGGTACCCGGCAAGGTCGTCCGAAGAAAACAAAGCATCAGCAACCAAGAAAACCATGCCGGCCTTTTCTTAACCGAATGGCATTGCCGCTCTTAGTGTTTGCTGCGGATGATGGTCTCGCTGTCGTCGCCTTCATCCGGGCCTTTGGCGCCGTAGGAAAACACATCAAACTGGCTGCCGTCTTCCGATACACGATATTGATACGGGTGACTCCATGGGTCGCGTGGCAGACGGTCGATATAGCCGCCAGTTTGCCAACGCTTGGCCAGCGGCGCCCTGTTCGGGTTGATGATCAACGCCAGCAAGCCTTGTTCATTGCTGGGATAGTGGCCGTTGTCCTGGCGATAGTGCTGCAACGCTTGTTCGATGTTGTTGATGTTTTCCTCGGCGCTGATGATTTCCGGGTTATGCGCGTGATGGACTACGCTTAGCAGGCGCGGTGCTGCCACCACGGCAATGACTGCGATCACGATCAGCGCTGCCAGCAATTGGACTTTGGTCAATCCGCGTTGACGTGCTGGCGATGGCAGAAGAGGGGCGATAGTCGGGCTGCTGCGCATTGAACGTGCTTTCCAGAGGAACGGTAAGTATGACAAGATGCGAGAGTATAAAACAGGCTAGTGCTGCGCAAGCTCCTCACTGGTGCACAGTGAGGAATTTATTTTGTGCGTGCCACACTTTCCGGTCTGTGTGTTATCAAAAAATCACAAAGGATTGCACAAATCCTGTTCGCACCGTAGGAGGAAGACATGTCGCAGCAGTACATTCTGGCGCTGGACCAGGGCACTACCAGTTCCCGCGCAATCGTGTTCGATCACGCCGGGCACATCGTCAGCACGGCGCAAAAGGAATTCCAGCAGATTTATCCGCAACCGGGCTGGGTCGAACATGATCCGCAGGAAATCTGGGCCACCCAGGCTGGCGTGGCCGCTGAAGCGACCACCAAGGCCGGACTCAACGGCGCTGCGATTGCGGCCATTGGCATCACCAATCAGCGTGAAACCACCATCGTCTGGGATCGCGACAGCGGCCGTCCGGTGTATAACGCCATCGTCTGGCAAGATCGTCGTACCGCAGCGTTTTGTGATGCGCTGAAAGCTGACGGTCATGAGGCGACGATACGCGCCAAGACCGGTTTGCTGGTCGACTCTTATTTCTCTGCCACCAAAATCCGCTGGATACTCGGCAACGTTCCCGGCGCGCGCGCGCTGGCCAATGCTGGCCGCCTGGCTTTCGGCACAGTCGATAGTTGGCTGGTGTGGAATTTCACACGCGGCGAATTGCATGTGACCGATGCCAGCAATGCCGCGCGCACCATGTTATTCAATATCCACACCATGCAATGGGACGACGACTTGCTGGCGCTGTTCGATATTCCGCGCAGCATGCTGCCGCAAGTGCGGCCCTCCAGCGCGTTGTACGGTCACACCCAGACCACGGTATTTGCTTCGCGCATTCCAATTGCCGGTATTGCCGGCGATCAGCATGCGGCCTTGTTCGGCCAGATGTGCACTACGCCCGGCATGGTCAAAAATACCTACGGCACCGGGTGCTTCATGGTGATGAATACCGGCGACAAGCCTATCGTGTCGCGCAACAATCTGTTGACGACCATTGCCTGGCAGATCGGTGACCAGGTGCAATATGCGCTGGAAGGCAGTATCTTCATCGGTGGTGCCGTGGTGCAATGGCTGCGTGATGGCCTCGGCATCCTGCGTCATTCGCACGAGGTCGAGGCGCTGGCGCGCAGTGTGCCCGACAGCGACGGCGTCTACCTGGTGCCAGCATTTGCCGGTCTTGGTGCGCCGCATTGGAATCCCCACGCACGCGGTGCCATGTTCGGCGCCACGCGCGGCACGACGGCAGCGCATCTGGCGCGCGCCGCGCTCGACAGCATTGCCTACCAGACCATGGACGTACTCAATGCCATGCAAGCCGATGCCGGACTGGACATCACGCAACTGCGCGTCGATGGCGGCGCTACCGGGAATGATTTATTGATGCAGTTCCAGGCCGATATTCTGGGCCTGGACGTGATTCGTCCCCAAGTGACCGAAACCACGGCGCTCGGTGCCGCCTATCTGGCCGGTCTGGCGGTCGGCTATTGGGCCGATCAGGAAGAGTTGCGCCAGCAATGGCGTCAGCAAGCCTGTTTCACCCGGGCAATGGAGCCTGCTCAGGCGGCACAGCTGGTGCGCGGCTGGCAGCGTGCCGTCGGCGCAGCGAAGGCCTGGGCCGACGCTGGCTGATGGCTTCGCAGTCAGATCGCAGACAGCGTCTCAGCTCGCCTGCAATTGGATAGCCACGCCAGCCTGTTCGCTGACAGCAGCCGACAGGGTGGCATACAGCTCCGAGTTGTCGCGTGTGCTGAGCCACTGGCTGCCATTGAATTTGTAGTGATAACCGCCCGATTTGGCGGCCAGCCACAGTTCCTGCATCGGCGCCTGACTGTTGACGATGATCTTGGTATCGCTGGAGATGCACTCAATTTCCAGCACGTTGCCGCTGCGGCTGCATTCGACATCGAGGTCGGTATTGTCGGTGGCGTCTTCCAGCGCGCCTTCGATGGCGTTGAGGGTGGAATCGGCCAAGGCCAGGAATTCTGATTCTGTCATGCTACACTCCGAGACATTGATGTAACCCGTGATTCTATCGTGAAGTCTCCAAAACTTTATTCCCGCCTTGTTCTGGTCAGCTTGACTGCTGCCACTGTGTCTTTGTCTTTGCTCGGCTGTGGCCAGAAAGGACCGCTGTTTTTGGCCAAACCGCCAGAACGCGTGATCCGTACCGCACCTGCCGCTGATGTCGACAATGCTGCTACCGCTGCTACCCCAGTCAAAAAATAAATTTCCATGTCTCATTTCTCTTATCGCAACGGTGTGCTGCATGCCGAAGATTTGCCATTGACAGCACTGGTCAAGCAATTTGGCTCGCCGCTGTATGTCTATTCCGCGGCGGCACTGACGGCCAATTACGCCGCCTATGCCGATGCCTGCAAGAAAAATGGCCGTAGCGGCGATGCTGCGCTGGTCTGCTATTCGGTCAAGTCGAACTCCAATCTGGCAGTGCTGAATCTGCTCGGCAAGCTCGGCTCCGGCTTCGATATCGTCTCGGGTGGCGAGTTGCTGCGCGTCATCGCTGCCGGTGGCGATCCCCGCAAGGTGATCTTTTCCGGGGTCGGCAAGGGCCGTGATGAGATGCAGTTGGCACTGCAACACGACATCCTGTGCTTCAACGTTGAATCGATTCCCGAGCTGCACCGGCTCAATGAAGTTGCAGGCGCGGCCGGCAAGCGCGCGCGCGTATCGTTACGCGTGAACCCGAACGTTGACGCCAAGACGCATCCTTATATTTCCACCGGCCTCAAGGAAAACAAGTTCGGCGTCGCCTATGAAGACGCGCTGGACTGTTACCGTACAGCAGCGGCGCTGCCGCATATCGAGGTGGTCGGCATCGATTGCCATATCGGTTCGCAGTTGCTCGACGACGCGCCGCTGTTGGAAGCGCTGGACAAAGTGATCGAGTTGATCGACCGCCTCGAGGCTGAGCAAATTCATATTCACCATCTCGACATCGGCGGTGGCATCGGTATTACCTATGACGACGAACAGCCAGTGCCAGTGGGTGATTATCTGGGTCGCCTGTTTGCGCGCATTGATGCCTGGCGCAAAGAGAAATACGCTGGCGCACCGGTCAAGGTCATGTTTGAACCCGGTCGCTCCATCGTCGGCAATGCCGGCGTGTTGATTACCGAAGTGCAATATCTGAAGCACAGCGAAGCCAAGAATTTCGCTGTGGTCGATGCGGCCATGAATGACTTGATGCGTCCGGCCATGTACGAAGCCTGGCATGGCGTACAAGTGGTGCAGCAAGGCGGTGAAGCAGCGCGCGTCTACGACGTGGTTGGTCCGGTGTGCGAATCGGGTGACTGGCTGGCACGTGGCCGTGAACTGGCGATTGCGCCTGGCGATCTGCTGGCGCTGATGTCAGCCGGGGCCTATGGCATGACCATGGCCTCGAACTACAACACACGTGGTCGCGCTGCCGAAGTGCTGGTCGATGGTGCCCAAGTGCACTTGGTCCGCAAACGCGAAAATCCCGCCGACCTGTTTGCACTGGAAACGATCGTTTCCTGAGTCGCCTGCGCCAGGAGCGCAACAGCATGACGAAGCAGCCGCATTGCCTTTCAGCAATCCGGCTGTTTTTTTATATGGATCGCGCGGCGAGAGATTGCATAAAAGAAATTTTCAGAACGCAATTTGGTTGCCGTGAGACACCCGGTATAGCTGGCGCGAAATTTGCTGACGATAGCCTGTCAAGGTGCTAAAACCTGCGGGGAATATGCCTATAATGCGCGTTTTCGAATTGTGTCATTTGCTGTTTGAGCCTCTTTACGCCTAAGGAATATGCATGAATGCGCTGATCTGGTTTGTTGTACTTTATTGGGTGATTTCTGTCTGCATCGGCCTGTATGCAACCAAGTTTGTCAAAAATGCCAAGGATTTTGCCATCGCCGGCCGCTCCTTGCCGATGTCGGTGGTCACCGCCACGGTGTTTGCCACCTGGTTTGGTTCCGAAGCCGTGCTCGGGGTTTCCTCGACCTTTTTGAAAGAAGGTCTGGGCGGTATCATCGCCGATCCCTTCGGTTCTTCCTTGTGCCTGATTCTGGTGGGCGTGTTCTTTGCACGGCCGCTGTATCGGATGAACCTGCTGACCATCGGTGACTACTACAAACGGCGTTTCGGTCGCGCTGCTGAAATGCTGGTCACTATCTGCATCGTGATTTCCTACCTCGGTTGGGTAGCGGCACAGATCAAGGCGCTCGGTCTGGTGTTCAATGTCGTCTCGGACGGTGCCATCTCGATGCAACTGGGCATGATCATCGGCGCTTCCAGCGTGCTGATCTATACCCTGATGGGCGGCATGTGGGCGGTGGCGATCACCGACTTCCTGCAAATGATCATCGTGGTGGTCGGCATGCTCTACATCGGCTGGGAAGTCTCCGGCATGGTCGGCGGCGCCGATGTGGTGATCAAGCATGCGGCAGCCGAAGGAAAATTCGCGTTCTGGCCGGCGCCGACGCTCAAGGAGGTGCTGTGGTTCTTTGCGGCCTGGGTGACGATGATGTTCGGTTCGATTCCGCAGCAGGACGTATTCCAGCGCGTGATGTCGTCGAAGACCGAAAAGATCGCGGTGCGCGCCTCGGTGCTGGGCGGCGTGATCTATTTCTTCTTTGTGTTCATTCCGATCTTCCTGGCCTATTCGGCAACGCTGATCGATCCCAAGATGGTGGCCGACCTGATCGACAAGGACCCGCAACTGATTCTGCCGACCTTGATCATGCAAAAGATGCCGGTGTTCGCGCAAGTCATGTTCTTCGGCGCCTTGCTGTCGGCCATCAAGAGTTGCGCCAGCGCCACCTTGCTGGCACCCTCGGTGACCTTCACCGAAAACGTGCTCAAGGAAATCCGGCCGTGGAAGAGCGACAAGGAATTCCTGTTCTCGATGCGCGTGGTGGTGTTGATCTTTACCGTCGCCGTCACTGCATTGGCGCTCAACAGCCAGTCGAGTATTTACGAAATGGTGGAAAACGCCTACAAGGTGACGCTGGTGGCAGCCTTCATTCCACTGGCCTTCGGTGTCTACTGGAAACGTGCGACGCGGCAGGGCGCACTGGCGGCGATGATTCTCGGTCTGGTCTCGTGGATCACGCTGGAATACCTCGCACCGGAAGGCATGTGGCCGCCGCAACTGGTGGGCTTGCTGATGAGTCTGGGTGGTATGGTGGTCGGATCGCTCTTGCCACAACTGGTGGCGCCGATTCCGCAAGTGCCAGTGGGGGTTGCTGCGGATAGCCCGGCGCATTGATTTTCTATTGTTATTTCGGCATTTTCTTTACAAGTTTCCCCCTCCCGCGATTCGCATGTTGCACCTCGCGGGAGGTGTCATGCATATCCTCACACGGGGCGCCTTGCCGGCTGCTTCATAGCCTGCTTGCCATAGCTTTGCTCGCATTATTTCTGTAAATAAATAGTCAAAATACTTCGCTGTTGTCGAAATTTTTATTGGAACTTATCGTTTCCAATTCGACCTCACAGTGTATGTCTCTGCAAAATCAAGAATTCAATCTTGCCTCCGTGGCCTTGTTTCTGGACTTCGATGGCACCTTGGTAGAGCTAGCGCCACAGCCCGACGGCGTGGTCACGCCAGCACCATTGATCAGCGTATTGACGCAACTACAGCAGGCGTTGGATGGTGCGCTCGCAGTGGTCAGCGGCCGGTCGCTGAGCCAACTCGACCACTACCTGGTGCCATTGCGGCTGCCGACGGCGGGCGTGCATGGTCTGGAACGGCGCGATGCGCAAAGCCAGTTGATCGAATTGCCAGCGCCTGATGCGGTACGCCTGATGGAACGTCTGGCGCCACTGGTGGCGCGCCATCCAGGCTTGCTGCTGGAACCCAAGCGCGGCGCATTGGCGTTGCACTATCGCCAGGTTCCGCATCTGGAGCAGGCCTGTATCGAGGCGATGCGTCATGCTGTTTCGCGGGTGCCGGGATTTTCCCTGTTGCTTGGCAAGATGGTGGTCGAAGCCAAGGCGGCTGTGGCCGACAAGGGCGACGCGATTGCAGCCTTCATGGCCGAGGCACCGTTTGCTGGCCGTCAGCCCTGGTTTGTCGGCGACGACGTCACCGATGAGGCCGGTTTTGTGCAGGTGCAAGCCGCTGGCGGCATCGGCATCAAGGTCGGTCGCGGCAGCAGCCAGGCCCTGCGTCGGCTCGACAACCCGGCTGCCGTGCTCGATTGGCTGGCACGCACTTTGGGTAGCGCAGCATCACATTGAAAAGGCAAGTCTCATCGCAGTATTTTTTCTGAACGCAGCAGCGATAACAAAAAAAGAAGGGCAACATGAACACGTCAACTTCGATCGATACGGCCAGCAACGACACCTCCACCGGCAATTTCAACGATGGCCAACGGCCCTCTACCTCGACGCTCGATCTGGGCGTGGTCGGCAACTGTTCCTATAGCGCATTGATCGACAAACTGGGCCGCGTGGTCTGGTGCTGCCTGCCGCGCTTCGATGGCGATCCGGTGTTCAATGCCTTGCTCGATCCGGATGAGAGTGGCAGCTTGTGGAGTTTCGAACTGGAGAATTTTTCGCACAGCGAACAATGGTATGAGCCTAATACTGCCGTCCTGAAAACACGCTTGTTTGACACCCTCGGCCAGGGCATAGAGATTACCGATTTCGCCCCACGTTTCCCTAGCCGCGGACGTTACTTTCGGCCACTGATGCTGGTGCGCCGGATTCAGCCGCTCAACGGCTCGCCGCGTGTGCGCATACGGCTGCGTCCACGCTATGACTGGGGCCGTGAGCAGCCAGTCATCACGCGCGGCAGCAATCATGTGCGCTATGTCGGCACCAGCATGACCTTGCGGCTCAATACCGATGCCCCGATCAGCTACCTGCTCGACGAAACCGCATTTGTGCTGATTCGTCCCTATGACTTCCTGCTCGGCCCCGATGAAACATTGAGCAGCGGCGTGGCCGATGTTGCGCGCAATTTCGAACAGGAAACCTTGAGTTACTGGCGCCAATGGAGCCGCAGTCTGGCGACGCCGCTGGAATGGCAGGCAGCCGTGATCCGCGCCGCCATCACGCTCAAACTCTCGCTCTATGAAGATACCGGCGCCATCGTCGCCGCCATGACCACCAGTGTGCCGGAAGCACCAGGCAGTGCCCGCAATTGGGATTACCGTTATTGCTGGTTGCGCGATGCGTTTTTTGTCGTGCGCGCGCTCAATAGTTTGTCCGAACTTGGCACCATGGAAGATTACCTGCGTTGGCTCACCAATATTCTGGTGCGCTCAGCCGGCGGCCATGTGCAGCCGCTGTACGGCATCGGCCTGGAAGAAGCGCTGCCGGAACAAATCCTCGATCACTTGCCGGGCTTCCGCCACCACGCACCGGTGCGCGTCGGTAATCAGGCGTACGAACATTTCCAACATGACGTCTATGGCAATATCGTGCTCGGCGCAGCGCAGGCGTTTCATGATCTGCGTCTGCGCAACCGTGCTGGCATCGAACATTTTCAACATCTGGAAGCGGTTGGCGAGCGTGCCTTTGACATGTATGACCGGCCCGATGCCGGCATGTGGGAATTGCGTACGCGTTCGCGCATCCATACCTCATCGGCATTGATGAGCTGGGCCGCCTGCGACCGCCTGGCCAAGATTGCCGTGCGGCTTGAGCTGCACGAACGGGCCCTGGTCTGGCAAGAACGCGCCACCCTGATTGGCGAGCGCATCCTGAAAGAAGCCTGGAATGAAGAGCGGCAAACCTATGCCGAAAGCTTCGGCGGTCGCGATCTCGACGCCAGTGTCTTGCTGATGGTCGAAGTTGGCCTGATTGCGCCGACCGACAAGCGCTTCATCGCCACCGTCGATGCGCTCGAAAAGTATCTCTGCGACGGCCCCTACATGCGCCGTTACGAAGCGCCCGACGATTTCGGCCGGCCCGAAACTGCCTTCAATATCTGCACCTTTTGGCGCATCGATGCGCTCGCACGAATCGGCCGCAAGGAACAGGCGCGTGAAATTTTCGAAGCCATGCTGGCGGCGCGCAATCACGTTGGACTGCTCTCGGAAGACACTCATCCAGTCACCGGTGAGATGTGGGGTAATTTCCCGCAAACCTATTCGATGGTCGGCATCATCAATTGCGCCATGCGCTTGTCGGCGTCCTGGGAGAGCGTTATTTGATCCCTGGCAGGTAATCGCTCGCTGCCATTGCAGCGGCCCGCATGTAATGCACACATCCTGACCTACACAACAAAATAGGAGTTCGCCCATGTCTCGCCTGGTTGTCGTATCGAATCGTCTCGCCGATCCCCGCAAAGCTGCCGCCGGAGGGCTGGCCGTCGCGCTCGGCGAAACCCTGCGGCGCACCGGCGGCCTGTGGTTCGGCTGGAGTGGCAAGGTCATCGAGGGCGGCACGCCCGGTGAAGGCGCCTTGCACGTCAGCCAAGCCGGCAGTGTGACGCTAGCCGAACTCGATCTTGGCAGTGAAGATCATGACGCCTACTATCGTGGCTATGCCAACGGCGTGCTGTGGCCGGTATTTCATTACCGTCTCGATCTGGCGCATTTCGAAGCTGGTCATCTGGGTGGCTACCGGCGCGTCAACCAATTGTTTGCGCGCAAGCTCATGCCGCTGCTCAAGCCGGATGACATCATCTGGATTCATGACTACCATTTAATTCCACTGGCGGCCGAGTTGCGCGCCATGGGTTGCGGCAACCGCATTGGATTTTTTCTGCACATTCCCTTGCCGCCACAACAGATCCTGGCAGCGATTCCTTCGCACGAATGGCTCATGCGCGCGCTGTTTGCCTACGATGTAGTGGGCTTCCAGAGCGAATCCGATTTGTTGCACTTCGCCCATTACGTTAAGGCCGAAGCCACCGCAGAGACCGTCGGCAGCAGCCAGTTCCGCGCCTTCAACAGCACCGTGCTTGCGGGTGCTTTTCCGATTGGTATCGATGTCGATGATTTCCAGCGACTGGGACGCGCACGCGAAGCGCGTGAAACTTTTGACACCACGCGCAAGGAATATTCACGCCGGCGACTGCTGATTGGCGTTGATCGCCTCGATTACTCAAAAGGCTTGCCACACCGCATTCGCGCATTTCGTGAACTATTGCAGCAATATCCAGAAAACCGCAACAGCGCGACCTTGCTGCAGGTTGCCTCGCCCAGTCGTGAAGATGTCGATGCCTATGCCGATATCCAGCGCGAACTGGAAAGTCTGTGCGGCTCCATCAATGGTGATTACGGCGACTTCGGCTGGATGCCGATCCGTTACATGCACCGCACGGTAGCGCGCAAACGTCTGCCGGGTTTGTACCGCGCCTGCGACGTGGCGCTGGTGACGCCCCTGCGCGACGGCATGAACCTGGTCGCCAAGGAATTCATCGCGGCCCAGGACGAAGAAGACCCCGGCGTACTGGTGTTGTCGCGTTTTGCTGGTGCCGCCGAACAGCTCAAGGAAGCCTTGCTGGTCAATCCCTACGATACCCACGGCACCGCGCAAGCCATCCAGCAAGCCTTGCAAATGCCGCTGGCAGAACGCCGTGAGCGCCATGCGGCCCTGCTGGCAAATATCCGCGAGTTCGATGTGCACTGGTGGTGCCGCAGCTTTTTGCAGGCATTGGAGCAGTCGCGTTGAATGGCGCCTAGCGTTCTGGCAGTCTTACGCATATTCTTGGTTTCCTGGTCTCCACGCGCGGCGCGCGTATCTTGGACTTGTGGCTCTGCTGGCGCGACGATCGATTCGCACACGCTGCCGACCTCCGTCGGCAGGGCCAAATGAAGTGTGGGTCATTTGTCGGGATCAATGAATTCTATGCGTC
>Ga0066798_10001413_pt1 | contig 10517 bp, 9 predicted proteins | sample PersoiDNA2013203_FD_70961 | JGI IMG/M metagenome (GOLD analysis project Ga0066798, IMG submission 70961) | Permafrost soil microbial communities from the Arctic, to analyse light accelerated degradation of dissolved organic matter (DOM) -... | ecosystem: Environmental > Terrestrial > Soil >...
CGCAGACGTTCCCAGCAGAACAACAGTACGCTTACTAGCCTCGATTAAATTACGTATCCAGTTTCCGATCAGTTGTATCCCCCGTGCTCCTCGCCTGTCAGGGACGTCGTGAACATTGTCGACCAAAATAACCTTTGTCCCAATTTTGGGGAGCAGTGTCCGGATTCTCGAGTCAAGTTCTATCGCGGTACCTACGTTCCACGTTGGATCTCCCATGGCAGCCAGCATGGCTCGTCCCATCGATCGATCTGATGGGCTTGGAGGTATATCAAATTTCACGACCGGTACACGCGTGATGGCGTCGCCGATCTCATCTGGCCACCGCGACTTGAGGAAACGGCAGAGGTGCGTCTTCCCGGCGCCGGACGGTGCTAAAACAAGGATGCCGGCGCCGGTGTTTTCATTTTCACACCTGAGGGACCGACGTCGTATTTCGTTTGCTGCTAGAACAAAATCAGGGTGATTTACATGCATTGAATTTGCCATGTAGTGCTGTCTCTCTAAAATAGAGACGCCTTGCCAATTTCGAGGTTTAGATATTTGATCCACGATTAGAAATCCTCTGGGAAGTCCCACGCATCATCGAGTTTTCCAAGCTCGATCTGAGAGATCTGATTGATTTGATATTCAAGCTCACTGACGAATTCTGGTCCGCCAGCTGGCTCGTCAGAGCCTTCAGAAGCTGAGATCGGCCCGATCGTATTGGCCCAGCGTCGGTCTTTTCTGTTCTTTGACATGCCGGCTTGAGACGTCAGTAGTCGCAATTCTTCTCGAGCGTCTAAGAGTTGCAAAATGGCCGGATTTCTCTGGCCCCTGTCTCGTGCCATCTTGCGAATCCATTTGTGTTGCGATAGGGTTAAGTTATTCGTATAGGAGGGGGTTGTGCTATGGACGATGAAATAGGTTTTGCTTCGGGGGTCTAAAACGAAGACTTTGGAAAGTACGTCCGGGTGAAAGCGAAATGTCACTCTAAATTTACTTCCACAGCTCCGTTGTAATTCAATTAGTTCTGGACTCTGATAGCAAAGACCTGTGAACTCCAATCCTGATGGCCGCAACTGAACGCTATGTTCGACAGCGAAAATGAAATCAAACTGGTTCAGATTGCTGGGGAGTCTTTGGTGGACATGGCGCATCGCTGAATGCCAAAGTTGGCGAGGTGTCGATCCGTTACTTCGAGGAGTATTGCAGTAGATTTCGTACGCCCACTTTTGCAGTCTTTGTTTAAATGCCAGCAGGCTCATATTGGCGCTGGCAAGTGCATGTTGTTCTCCATCAAGCGAACGCTTAGTTCCAATAAAACCAGGCGTCTCTTGGAACGCCCCAGAACTCATACGATTATTGAAGTCTTCAACGATAGATTTTTCAGGTCCCGTATCTGGCGTCGCCCAGGCGGAAATAGATCCGGATGATTCTAACGTTGCTCGCTCAATAGCTTTTGAATGGTTATAAAGCGCATTGTCAAAAACTGCGACGGAACAGAAACCGAAGAATTCTGGAGAGTTCTTAAGATGAGCGAACTCGATATCCGATAAGGACTTCGGTAGTATTGCTCGCCTAAAGGCATCTAGAGCGGAGACTGTGCTTCTGTGCTTGTCTCCGATCGACAGGCCAAGTGGAACAGCGCTATATTGGTCGATACCTGAAGTGACAAAGGCGCGACCATAAGGAAGTCCAGATCGATCGTCTATCAGAAAGACTCTAGTATCCTTATCATCAAATTCGACAACCTCTAAAGGCGATTGCGCTCGATCTCTGGGGAACCAGCTATGGAAGATCTTCTTTGCATATCGGGCACCATGATTGCGGAAACAGATCGTGTAATTACCGAATTCTCTCTTTGTGAGCCGCTCAATGGTCGAGCGACTTGGCATCATTGTAAAAATATGCGTGTGATTTCCCATATTGAGTAGTTGCTTCTTGAGATCTTTTTCGATCTCAAAGAATCGAATCTTGCTTTCAGGATCATTTCTGATTCGGTTCCAAATATTTTCTAAGGCATCCATCGCCTCCGTTGAAATACGACCTCGGCCAGGGCCTCCGCGCCTGGCGAAATTAGGAATAAGAACCCGCATGTCTCCATCAACAGCATCCAGCTTACGTGACCATCGATAGATGGTATCGAGCGAAGGAATTGTGATATCGAGAGAGGCCTCGGACTTAGTCACTGCGTCAGAGATTTTTGTATAGTCGAGTGCCAACAACGGTGTCGGTTTTAGATTCGCATGGCCTAAGGCGCGAAGTGCTTTTATGAAGTAGGACACCGAAATTCCATGTTTTATTGCCGCAGAGCTCTGACTTTCTATTTGTTGTCTCTTAAACGTATTCTCATGGATCTGAATTTCTGAGAGATGCATGTCTGGAGGAACTTCTCTCAACGGAATGATCTCTTGGGCCAAATACATCTGGTAGAGCTGATCCATTGCAATAAGTTTTCTCTCCAGAGATCGGAAGTTCTCGATTACGCAATGCGCCTCTCGCCTTTCTATGATCATAAAGACCGTGAGATCTCGTTCAAATTTTTGACCAGGAGAGAAGGAAAAGTCGTTAGAAGGAGGGCCGTGGAGGCGGGCTTTGGCTGTCAAAGATATCGGCATGGCTAGCATCCCTCCAAGGAACTCCACCAGCGATCACTGTCGCTTCTGCTGTCCAAGAAGACTGCGGGAATATCAATCAACGGTTGCGTTGAGATAGACGTAGTTGCAGTGAATTCTTTTGTGATAGTGAAAAACGTTCTACCGGACCAAGTTGCGGCGTAAATGACTCCGTAGTCGTAACCATGCTGCTGGAGTTCTTCCACGGACAAGGAGCCAAATGCTTCAAGATGCTCCACAAACGCAATGCATTCATCTGGTTGCGTAATGTTGGAGTGCCGCAGCATGTTAAGCAGGTTGTGCCGCGTCGCCACGTTGAGAGGGTGTTGGTCTGTCCAACAAATATAAGCAAGTCCGGCCTGTTGAAAGACTTCGCGATTCCTGTCCAGCGAGGCTTGTATGAAGGGGGTAATAAAACGAGCGCTTTTTATCTCAATGACATATATCTTTTTGCTCGGAGACACCGCAATGAAGTCAGGCACGATCTGCGCGCCGAATGTCTGGGGTTCTGTTTTGAATGGCTGTTCTTTAAATTTACTTATGTAGCCGAGGGTAATGAGGTATTCCAAGGTCAATGCAGCGAGTGCTTCATTTCTTCCTTGGCTACCGACATAGCGCCCAAGGCTATGCGACCAGAACTGGTGATATTGAGTAAATTTGGAACGGCCCTTGAGGGCTCGCACCGGTGGGGTGTGAAAAACATGGTCTAGCCAACCGGGCGAACCAAGTGAATGGATTTCTTTAGGCATAGGGTCTCCCTTCCACGGCAGGCGCGGAATAATGCGGCATTTCAGCAAGCAGGGGGTTGACCTTCGGGCTAGAGAACGATATCTTTGATTTGCGGGTCGAAGATATCAGTCTTTGGCCAAAAGGCGGCGGATCTCGAATTGTGGGGTTCGTCGCTTTTTGTTTTTACATAGTTATTTTTCCTCCAATATTGCGCGGATCCGATGTAGCTTGGCCGCCGGCAGATTTAACGCACTGCTTATAAAATCGAATTGCTCGGCCGCACTCTCAGTGGCATCAAGCCGATATGGTTTCAACCAATCCGTGCGGGCCAGTTCAAACAATTTCTGTCTTTCCAATTCCGTAAGCCGAAGCGCCGCCGAAATACGTTTTAACGTATTTGGCGGAGGCGCCGCACGACGAGCATTCTCTATCTGTGAGTAATAACCTCGATTTAATCGAGCGTCATTCGCCACGTCTGCTTGAGTCAGACCTCTAATAACTCGAAGTCTAAAAAGCTCGCCGCTAAAGCTAACTAATTCGGAGGAGGGGTCGCGGTGGCTCATTGTGCGTGCCGATGCGTGGGTATATTAACAATCTGGGAATCGTAACTGAAACGAACGAATGTTGCAAATAATCGTTTAAAATCAATTACTTAGTTCGTATCGTTAGTGCGATACGTAATTGGCGAATTAAGATATTTTTCTATTGGGAGGGATGAAATTCGTTCAGCGAGTGAGTTTGCGATATAGAGCATCTTCAATAGCTTCATCGAATCCGACCTTGGGATCGACCAAGATCAGATTGCGACATCCTGGAGGAAAAAGCCACTCGCTGTCGTCTAGAGCGATCCAGGCCTCGTACTCACGGCCAGCATCGCGCAACCACAGATCAATCTCCGCTTGGCGCAAGTACCGATTCTCTAAATGATTCAAAACCGGTGTCACGTCTATGATTCGCCTCTGTATGTCATCGGCGAAATATCCACGCAATTGAGTCAGCGAGTATTCTTGTCTCCAGGCGCTGGAAATAACTATGTCTATCTCATTAAATTTCCGAAGAGTGATCTCAAGTTGCGGAAGGCGTGACAGTGCTCCGTCCTCTCGATTAAGTGGATGCAAAACGCCATCAAAATCCAAAAATAAAATCATAGCCTTGGGATTAAAGACGATTCTAAAGGAGATACGGTAGCCAGTTGATCATACGATCTGATCCAAATGATAGTGCAAAGAGATCTTTGGGCAAGCTGAAGTAGAATTTCTCATTCGGACTAAAAAAATAAGAGGGGATGTGTGACTCCAAGCTTTTGGCCACAAACACTTGTCGATTGGGCTCAAGTGATTTCCGCGATAGCGACTGCAGCGTCTGTAATGGTCGCACTTCGACTAGCCTCTCGAAATGAGCGCGAGCGACTTGACCTAACGACCATAAGCCATCACGAGATCACTATAGGCGTGGGAGCGCGGGGCGCAAGTGCTCGTCTTAATCTGGTGACTAGGATAACGAATATAGGCCAGCGTCCTGTAGAAATTGCCAGGGTAGATATTTTTCAGCCCACCGCTAGAACGAAGTGGCGCTGGTTTTTATGGGACTTGGGTTGGTCAACGCGCCAGATACCAGTTTTATTTCGTCGTATCATCGGCATGTATATCGTATGCCATTCCGTCACACCTATTCAGCGGCGCAGCAGTCCCACTAATTTGATTGCTTTCGGTGAAGGGTTAGAGTGTATTTTCGACATCGATCGCCTACAGATTAACGAGCAGATTGATGAATGCGTTAGTCGATGTGTTCTAGTGGTACAAACGGCCTCACATCACATAAAGTACCGGCGCTTTAATGCCCAACAGGCTGAAAGCATCAGCTTGCACATTAAAGACAGGCTAAGCACCTCTACTGCGTCAGCGTAAGTTTCATGTGAGCGGAGCATGTCGCTTCTATCGCCATTCCGACTATGAAGCGGCAAGTACTCGATAGAAAAACCTAAAAATGTTTTCTGTCGAACATCGATTCTTGCTGCAGTCGAGATCATGTTCTTATTGAAGCTGTTAGTAAAGAGAACCAGGTGAAAGTGAAGAAACGTGATATCCGTTACGCATTCTCTAAAAAACGGACGCACGAAGTGTCGCCACCGATAGATGTCAATTGGAGAAATAAATGGCAAGTAAGAAGCCGTCGCCGCCTCAGCAGGCAAACCTAAGCGTAGAGCACATGCGTAAAGCTATTCCCCGCCTACAACGGCTAATTACTGATATAGATGCATTTGATCCAACGAAATTGACTGATCGATTCAGCGGCGAGCAGACGGCCCTTGAGACCCAAATTAAGGGGACTTTGACCTCAGTTTTTGGCCATGACACGGTTGAGTATCGTCATTATGCACATGCAACCCAACTAGACCACGGGTCGATATATATGTCGCTAGGTGGGCACGTGGACAGTGGCCGTCTTGCCCGCCAGTACGTGGCTGAAGGAAAGATTGACGCCATCCGGATTCTAAATACTGCGATCAAGTGGCTAGAAGATGAAATTAAAGATGCGGAAGACTCTGCAGGGCCAACAGTCCCAAGTTTGTCATTGTCGTCGAAAGTGTTCGTTGTTCACGGGCATGACGATGGCGCGAAGCAATCAGCAGCGAGATTCATTGAACGCATCGGACTTGAGGCAATTATTCTGAGCGAACAAGCCAATCAAGGACGTACGATTATTGAAAAAATCGAGGCGAACAGTGATGTCGGTTTCGTCGTGGTCCTGTTAACGCCTGATGATGTTGGTGGCAAGGCCGCTGATGCGCTGCGGCCGCGTGCTCGTCAGAACGTTCTATTAGAGTTGGGATACTTTATTGCGCGGTTAGGCAGGGAGCGTGTGTGTGCTCTAGCCAAGGGAGATCTGGAGATCCCGACGGATTTCGCTGGTGTAGTATGGACAACCCTGGATGACGCGGGGGCTTGGAAGGTCGCGTTAGCCAGAGAGTTGGATGCCGTGGGATATTCCATCGATTGGAACACGGTAATGAAGAGCTAAAACACCCTCTGACTTTTAGTGTTTTAGTTCAACTTCTTCATACAGATCTAGCATTCCTTCCATACTACTGAGCTTCTGTAGCATGTGCAGGACTGGTACTCGTTGCCCATTCGCGAATAGCTTGCGCAGAAGAGTTTTCAGTCGGTCCTCAAAATCGAAAATAGGAATCTGTATGGACAGCATGCTGGCTAGCACTATGCAAACTTGTGCAGGATATTTTTCGGCCAAACGGTCCAATTCCTCTACGAAATAATCTGTGTTGTAGGCAACGTATGTATGTGGGGCGACGGTTTTAAGTAGTTCAACTTCTGATTCTTCTAGTTTGTCTACGTAGCACGCTAAGAGGCTCACAGTCGATAAAATATGTGTATCTCTTTCAGTTCGAGATTTTTCCCATGTAACGACATCAGCAAAAAACGTAGCAATTTTTCCCCGTTGCACATTGTTAATTGCTTGGCCGCGCAAGGTCCACAAAAAGGTGATCGCAGATAAGATGTCTTTGTCGTTAGAAAAATTTGGATCTAGAATTTTTCCAATTTCCGAATTTTTCTCATCTACTGGTTCCCAAAGATGACCTAGAACTATTCTCTCAATCAATCGTTCTCGATTCGATCCACTCGCGAGATTGTTGGTGACGGCATGTTCAAAAATTTTATTCTCAACTAGCATACGATGGATATTTTGCGTTGCTGGGGCATATGCCAGTCCGCTAATCGCGCACGAAAAATTTCTAGGATATTCCTTTGAAAATATCTTATTGATATTGAGGGCTAGCCATTTGCTGTTCATGTATTCCAGATTCGCAAGGTAGCACCCTGCCAATGTGGAAAATTCAAAATTGGCATTTCGGCATTTCAGGATTTCGTCATCAAAGATTGGTTGCATTTTCATCCATGCATCAACATGACTAGAACTATGCGCGTCACTAGTTCTACAGACTCGCAGCGAGTGGCTCATCAATGACTCAATTGCTTTGCCACGAGACGTATTAATTGCTCTTCCCATTTGATCAGAGTCGTCTCCGTTATCGTCGGCTTTGAGATTTCTGAGCAACAGCACGATGATATTCCAGCCGGAGTCTAACAACGACTCTGGGTATGCATGGCTGTCGCTGCGCGTTCCTGCTCTTAGCGTGTTTGCTATTGCTGGGGGAATCCAATCTCGAGTAGGTACGAGTGGAGCGACGTCTGTCTCAGGATTTTTTTCGGTCCAGAAATTGGTATCAGATAACAGTTGAAGAAAGAACTTCAGTAAAGATGGCCAGATAACATCCCAGCGTATACTGTTTTGAGTGTTCTCATCTGCTTCCCAAAGGCGCCTGAACCCTTCAATAACAGCGTATTGATAGGGGCGATCTGCCCCAATAAATTCTGGAAGTATTTCGACAAAGGTATCGGGATTGCTAACAATTGTATTTTCCAATACATCTGCAAGAGCTCGCCTATTTGGTCCTTTCCAGTTATCCACGGGTTGATACGCGTTGAGACGATCAACAATTTCTCCACTTTTAGCAAAAGCAATTAACTCAAGTGAGCTATAAGGTGAAGGGCCAGGACCGGAGAACGATTCCACATATTGCCCAAAGTCAGGATGCTGAGAAAGTGGTCCAACTGACGGATCTTTAGAAATCTCGTCATACAAAGCGTCTACGGCGTGGTAATCGTTACCGATCATCGCCGAAAGCCAATTTCGTTGAATCCGCTTCCTTGTTCGCTCATTGCCTTCTTGCAGTCCCATCACGGCAACTAAAGTGTTCTCTCTTTCGCTATCGCTGAATGTGGAAAAGTTCTTTTTAAGTAGACCGTATAATTCATGCAGATGGGCGTCATTTAGCAGCACCGTGTTAATTACTCGAAGATAAATCGATCTTAAGGTGGACCATTTCTCGGAAAGAACATAAATTCCAATTCGTCGGAAGATTTCCGTCTCACGAGCAATGAGATTTTCGACATAGACAGATGCTGCATTTGGATCTGTGTCCGCCCAAGCTAGCAATACATCTCGCATCCCATCAACTAAACTATTCCTAGCGTCATGTGAAAAGTTCTGAGGATGGTTCTCTATAGCCGAACGCCAATAGCTACTGCCTTGCCCAGTGATTTCCTTAATCCGGTTGCTTAGAATCTCAGCAGATACCTCTGGGATCCTTTCGCCCAATGCTGTCGAATGATGTTCTAAGAGGAGTTTGAACCAATGATTCTCACTAGATTGCGAGTGTCTCTTATTTTTTCCACTAGTATCGTTTTGAAAAGAGGCAGTCACCCGATCAAGTATTTCACAAGCCTTTTTTAAATCCTCAATATCTTCGGAACGTAGAAAATTATGCAGAGCGTCGTCTAGTGCATGAATTACTAACCCGCGGTCAAAATTGCTAGTTAGCCAGGCTGAAATGAACGCTATGTCGCTTTGGCGCACCACAGAAGGTGGTACCAAGCCAAGGATCTCGGCGAATTTTCGATGCGTATGGTAGTTGTCTGGTGGATCTCCGTTGGCGTCACGTTGGTTACTAGTTTCGCGTACCACTAACATTACCTTTTCGGCTAAGGCCGAATCGTTCGTAGCTCCCGAGGCACGAGCTACCTCCGTCAAATAGTTCAACGCATCCCAGAAAGGCACCCGGTATAAGCCATCTTCTACGAGTAAAGGTGGGCTATTATTATTTGAATTAAATAAGCCTTCTCTGTTTAACGCATCAAAAAAAAGTGAGAAATCGCTTCTTTTCAAAAGAAGTTCGAATCCTCGCCGAGCATGTTCGGCGCTTAATCTCATCATTCGAATGAACGATTCATGCTTCGCGCTAAGAGCCATTTAGCAAAGCCTCCATATCAGAAAACTGTTGCAATATTAGAGGCGCAGATGCTGGAGCTCGGCGAGAAAAGTCTTCTAACACGTCGATTAATTGTTCCCAATTTTTTTGATCTAGAGAGAAAGGGATAAGTTGAATCCCACATTCATCCAAGAAATATTTAGTTAGGCTTTTCATCAACTGCTCTTGATGAGAATAGAAACCTTGCAGTAAATAGTGATTCACGGGAGAGCTTTGAGCGCCAGGCGCTCTTCGAGCTTTTAGAATGACATACTCAAGTATTTCAAGTTCTTCAAGTCCGTAACCTATAAATAGAACGGTTTTGTTCGCTGCCGGGCTAAACAAATAATCTAGAAAAGTCAGGACTCTGTTTTCGTCGTCGTTGTTGCTTCCGATCTTTCGGTCATTTGCGTAATGACGGACATAGTCTTGAGTAGTCAAAATCATTTCGTCGGGTTCTCCTACCCATCCGTGCAAATGAATGACTGTATCCGGAATGTTTAAATCTGAAGGCGCCAGTTCTTGGACTCTATGAACAATTCGCTTTTCTATCTGTAGCTTATTGGCGACTTCCAATTCTGCATTGAAGGACAAGGAGGGAAATCCTTTATGTAGCCAATTGTCATAGTTGGTCGTAACAAAAATCCTTCCTAGCCTTGCCAAACTTTGGTAAAGACGATTCCCATTTTCATGTTCATCCCATTTTTCTCGTTCAAGTATATTTTTAAAATTAAGACGAGTCTTTTCATCTTGCAGACCTTTTGCAATTGAAAGCTTGACGCGGGGATGTAAGTGGGAAATCTGAGCGAGCTGCCCGTATGTGAATTTCCCCTCTTTAACAAAAAATTTAAGGGCCTCGTCGGCAAACTCTATCCAACTCGGACATCCGGCCAGGCGAGAAACGCCAGCACCAATAAAAGGAATGAGAGTTCCTCTTTGAGTTGCTTCGAGCAGCCCAATGGGTAACTCAGGGATTGGCTTAATCTCCGAGATGGTGTCACCTAAAATGAAGACGAAAGGGGGCTAAGCACCCGCTCAGCATGAGCACGGCACTTTTCAATGCAGCATACATAAAAAGACGTTGCCGAGTTAATAAATGTAGCCAAAAAATCTAAGAAAATGTTGGTGTGAAAGTACTGCTAGGTATCTTTTTTTGGGGGCGCGTTCGTGCAGTTTTCTACGCGTATTGTTTATTTTATGACATCTCATCGTCAAAATTAGGCACTAACTTTAATGATTTGTGTGCCTAATTTTGACGATGGCCAATACCGGCCGATCTGATCGGGCGTGCAGCGGCATTGCTTCTCACGATGGCCAAAGAAACCACATGGACACGGGTTCATGGCGGCAATCAGCTGAAATCTCGC
>Ga0066798_10001414_pt1 | contig 10507 bp, 8 predicted proteins | sample PersoiDNA2013203_FD_70961 | JGI IMG/M metagenome (GOLD analysis project Ga0066798, IMG submission 70961) | Permafrost soil microbial communities from the Arctic, to analyse light accelerated degradation of dissolved organic matter (DOM) -... | ecosystem: Environmental > Terrestrial > Soil >...
CGCGAGCCTAGCTCGCCGTCCGCCAGTCGGTGGTCGAAGGACAGGGCCAGCTGCGTCACCCAGCGTGACCGCACCTTGCCCTTGTGCACCCACGGCTGCTGACGGATCGCACCGAACGCGAGGATCCCGGCTTCGCCGGGGTTCAGGATCGGCGTCCCGGTGTCGATCCCGAACACGCCCACGTTGGTGATCGTGATGGTGCCGTCGGACAGGTCCGCGGGACTGGTTCGACCGGTGCGTGCCGTGGCGGTGAGGTTCGCAATCTCGACCGCGAGCGCGTGCAGGCCGAGCCGGTGCGCGTCCTTGATGTTCGGCACGACGAGACCGCGCGGCGTCGCCGCCGCGATGCCGAGGTTGACGTAGTGCTTGTAGACGATCTCCTGGCGGGCCTCGTCCCAGCTCGCGTTGATCTCCGGGTGCCGGCGCACGGCCAGCACCAGGGCCTTCGCCGCGATCAACAGCGGCGTGACGCGTACGTCGGAGAACTCCTTGTCGGTGCGCAGCTTCTCGACCAGGCGCATGGTGCGGCTGACGTCGAGGGTCTGGAAGACGGTGACGTGCGGTGCCGTGAAGGCGCTGCTCACCACGGCTTCCGCGGTGCGCCTGCGCACGCTCTTGACCGGGACGCGGGTCTGCCGGCCGTCGGCCGAGACGGTGCCGCTGTTCAGCCACGGCATCTCGTCGCCGGCATACGTGGCGAGCACGGAGGCGGTGCTCTGCTCCGCCTGCGCCAAGACGTCCTCACGCGTCACGATGCCGCCCGGGCCGGTCGGCCTGACGCTCGAGAGCTCGACGTTGAGGTCACGGGCGAGCTTGCGGACCGGGGGCTTCGCCAGGACGGGCGGGATGTGCTCGGAAGCGACGGGGGGCGCCACCGCGGCGGGTGCCAGGGGCGTCGAAGGGGTCGTCGGCGCGGCGAGAACTTCGGGCGCGGGTGGCGCTAACGGGGTCGCCGGTGCGACGGTGACCGCCGGGGCATCCGGGCCGCCCGGGCTAGCTCCGACCCGTGGGCGCCGAGCGGATCCGCCGGCGCTCACGCCGTAGCCGACGAGGACCGCGCCGCTGCCGGTTCCGATGCCCGCGCCACCTTCGACTCCCGAGCCGGCGAGGCCCCCGCGGGCGCCGTCGTCGGGCAGCTGACCCTCGTCCTCGTCGTCGGCCTCGATCAGCGAGACGTCCGCGTCGCTCACCGCGACCATGTCCGGCTCAGCGAACCCGGCGATGTCGGCGAATGCGGCGGTGTCGATCCCCTCGGCCGCGGCCGCGATCTCCGGGACCGCGAGCGCCTCGATGAGCTCTTCCGGCGGGCCGTCCGGGTCCACGTCGATGACGACGATCGGGGCGCCGACCTCGACGACCTGCCCGACGTCGGCAAGCAGCTCCGTGACCACGCCCGCGAACGGGCACGGCAGCTCGACGAGCGACTTCGCCGTCTCGATCTCGAGCAGCGGCTGGTTCACCTCGACCCGGTCGCCGACGGACACGTGCCAGACGACGACCTCGGCCTCGGTCAGGCCCTCACCGGCATCCGGCATGCGGAACTTCTCGAAGACAGGCACGTGCGGTCCTCTCTCAGTGCGCCATCGCGCGGTCGACGGCGTCGAGCACCCGGTCGAGACCGGGCAGGTACTCGTGCTCGAGCTTGGAGACGGGGTACGGGATGTGGAACCCGCCGACGCGGAGCACCGGCGCCTCGAGCTCGAAGAAGCAGGCCTCGGTGATCCGGGCGGCGATCTCCGCGCCCGCACCGAAGAACACCGGCGCCTCGTGCACGACGACGCAGCGCCCGGTCCGGCGCACCGACGCGGCCAGGGTGGCGGTGTCGAGCGGAGAGAGCGAGCGCAGGTCCACGACCTCGATGCTGGTCCCCTCCGCGGCGGCGGCCTCAGCCGCCTTGAGGGCGGTCGCGACCGTCGGACCGTAGGCGGCAATCGTGAGATCCGTGCCGGAGCGAGCGATCCGGGCCACACCCAGACCCTCCGGGGCCTCGGCCGGGTCGGCGTCGAGGTCGACCTCGCCCTTGTCCCAGTACCGGCCCTTCGGCTCGAAGAACAGCACCGGGTCCGGGGAGGTGATGGCCTGCTGGATCATCAGGAAGCCGTCAGCGGGCGTCGCCGGGCTGACCACGCGCAGGCCAGGGGTGTGCGCGAACAGCGCCTCGGGTGACTCGCTGTGGTGCTCGATCGCGCCGATCCCACCGCCGTAGGGCACCCGGATCACGACCGGCAGGTTGATCAGGCCCTGCGAGCGGTAGTGCATTCTGGCGAGCTGGGTGGTGATCTGGTCGAAGGCCGGGAAGATGAAGCCGTCGAACTGGATCTCGCACACCGGCCGGTACCCGCGCAGGGCGAGACCGATCGCGGTACCGACGATGCCGGACTCGGCCAGCGGGGTGTCCACGACTCGGTCGCCGCCGAAGTCGCGATGCAGCCCGTCGGTGACTCGGAACACACCGCCGAGCGCGCCGATGTCCTCGCCCATCAGCAGGACCTTCGGGTCGCTCTCGAGGGCGCGTCGCAGCCCCGCGTTGATCGCGCCGGCCAGGGTGAGGGTGGTCATCAGTGCACCCCCGTGGTCGCGGACGTGTCGGCGAAGGTCCGCTGGTAGGCCTCGAACCAGGCGCGCTCGTCGTCGACGATCGCGTGCGGACCGGCGTACACGTCGCTGAACATCGACATCGTCGCCGGGCGCTCGAAGGCCCGGACGGTGCTGCGGATGTGCTCGCCGTACGCGGCCGCCTCTGCGTCCAGCTCGGCGAACCAGGCGTCGTCGGCGGCGTCCTCCGCCACCAGCAGGACGCGGAGCCGCTCGATCGGGTCGCGGTCGCGCCAGTACTGCTCCTCGGCGGCCGAGCGGTAACGGGTCGGGTCGTCCGAGGTCGTGTGCGCGCCCATCCGGTACGTGTACGCCTCGATGAAGGTCGGGCCGCCACCGCTGCGCGCGCGCTCGAGCGCCTCGCTGGTCACGGCGTAGCAGGCGAGCACGTCGTTGCCGTCGACGCGCAGGCTCGGGATGCCGAACCCGGAACCGCGGTGATAGAGCGGCACCCGCGACTGCCGCGACGTCGGCTCGGAGATCGCCCACTGGTTGTTCTGGCAGAAGAAGACGACTGGCGCGTTGTTGACCGCGGCGAAGACGAGCGCCTCAGAGGTGTCGCCCTGGGAGGTCGCGCCGTCGCCGAAGTACACCATCGTCGCGGTGTCGCGGTCCGGGTCTCCGGTACCGACGACGCCATCCCGCTGCAGGCCCATCGCGTAGCCCGTCGCGTGCAGGGTGTGCGAGCCGACGACAAGCGTGTACAGGTGGAAGTTGTGGTCTTTCGGGTCCCAGCCGCCGTGGTCGATGCCGCGGAACTGGCGCAGTATCTTCGTCAGCTCGAGGCCGCGGGTGAAGGCGACGCCGTGCTCGCGGTAGGCCGGGAAGATCATGTCCCGCGGCGCTGCGGCTCGACCGGAGCCGACCTGCGCACCCTCCTGCCCGAGGCTCTGCGCCCACAGGCCGAGCTCGCCCTGGCGCTGCAGGGCGGTGGCCTCGCTGTCGAAGCGGCGGGTCATCACCATGTCGCGGTACATGCCGCGCAGGGCCGCGGCATCGAGATGCGCGATCCGCGGGGTGTAGTCGGGGTGGTCGACTCGCTGTCCCGTGGGGGTCAGCAGCTGGACCAGGTCGGTGTCATCGATCTGGGCTTGCTGGCTCACGCGGCACTCCTTCGCATGTGGCAGCGGTGAGGGGGTCCCTCGTAACCTACGACAGCGTAGGCTACGACACCGTAGGTTGCAACGGACGGCGACCGTTGAAGCCGCCTGCGGACATGGTGCCGGGACGTGCGCGCGAGCGCGAGCCGAACTCATCGCCAGAGGTCCGGACACGCCCAGCGCCAGAGGGCCCGTTGCGCCCTGGCGGCCGGGTCGCACGCTCAGGGCCGCGTGTCCACCAGCCAGGCCATGTGCTCGCGCAACCGGTCCTTGCTCACGAAGCGGAGACCGAAGTCGTGCTCGATAGGCGAGACGTCGTTCAGCGCCATGTCCGGGTCGGCGCCGCGGTCCTCGGCGACAACCTCGCTGGACGAGCCGCAGTGCTCGATCGCCATGCGAGCCGCCTCCTCCCAGGTCGTGACGTCGGCGCTGACGCCGGTATACAGGCGGCGGGTGGCGTCACTGGCGAGGACCGCGAGGTAGACCTGGACGAGGTCACCGACCCAGATGAACTGGGTCCCGTCGTCCTTGGTCACGTGGATCGTCTCGTTGCGCTTCGCGTGGTCGGCGAAGTCGGCGAGCTTGGTGTCGGCGTAGATCGACGCGCCAGGGACGGCCGGCCCGCCGAAGGTGTAGCCGGGTCGGACGATGTTGACCCGGACGTCCTCGGTGGCCCCCAGGGCCAGCAGGTAGGCCTCGGTGGCCGCCTTCGTCGCGCCGTAGAGCGTGGTCGGACGCGGCGTGGTGTCCTCGGCGAACCGGCGGCGCGGGTCGCCGAAGGCCGCGATCGAGGAGGTGTAGACGATGCGGCCGACGCCGGCGCGCACCGCCTCGTCGAAGATGAACAGCGAGGGCACCGTGTCGCCCTCCGCCATCTCGGTCGCGGTGTCTCCCCAGCCCAGAGCGACGTGGATGCAGGCGTCCTTGCCCTCGAGCGCCCGGCTGATCGCGGGACGGTCCCGCAGGGAGCCCTCGACGAAGTCGATCCCCGGGACGTCGAGGAAGCCCGACACCTTCGTGGGGTTGCGGGCCAGGACTGTCACGTGGTGCCCCTGCTGGACTAGGGCTTGGACGATGTGAGACCCGATGAAGCCGGTTCCGCCGGTGACCATGATGTCCATGAGAGTTAGTATGACTGCGCAATCACATCCATGGCTATCGGCTCACCGAGGCGCGTCCGGCGATCTCTCGGTGTGGGGCCTCGACACGGTGGGAGTGGGCTCATGACCCAGGGGCAGCTGGCACGTTACGGCCTGGTGGGAAGTGGCCCGCGAGCGGAGGCGTTCGTCCGTGCGGCACTGCGGGTGCCCGATCGGTTCGCCCTGGCAGGTGTCGTGACGCGGACTGCCGACCGCGGGCGCGAGGTGGAAGCAGCGTGGAAGGTGCCGAGCTTCCGGTCGGTCGCCGAGCTGGTCGCTGCGGAGCACCCGGACTTCGTCATCGTGTCCGTCCCCTGGGCGGTGACGCCGGTCGCCATCCAGGAGGTCGTCGCCCTGGGTGTGCCAGTGCTCGCGGAGACGCCCCCGGCGCCGGACGTGCCCGGACTCGTCGACCTGTGGAGCGCCGTCGGCGCGAGCGGCCTGGTGCAGGTCGCCGAGCAGTACCTCCTGATCCCGGAGTATGCGGCGGTGCTGGCGCTGCTGCGGTCGGGCGCGCTCGGGGAGATCACCTTCGTTTCGATCCTGTCGCGCGGGCTGTACCACTCGGTGTCGATGCTGCGGCACATGCTCGACGTCGGTGACGCCCCGGCCGTCGTGGCAGCCGCTTCCCTGATGGCACCGTTGACGGTGCCCGACGCCGACGTGACGAAGCCGCCCTCCGTGGTCCAGTCCGAGAGCGTGACGGCGATCCTCGACTTCGAGACGGGCCGTCGCGGCGTGTACGACTTCAACACCAACCAGTGGTCCAGTCCGGTGCGAACTCCACGGATCGTGGTCCGAGGGTCGTCCGGGGAGCTCGTCGACGACACCGTCATCCGGTTCACGGGGCCCGGTTCGGTCGTGTCGACAGCCATGCTCGAGCGCGAGACCGTCGGGGGCCTGGACGGAGCAGTCCTGGAGCTCGCGACCATCTCGCTCGACGGGCAGGTGCTCTACCGCAACCCCTACGTCGGCAAGGGCCTGTCTCACGACGACCTTTCCGCGGCGTCGATCGTCGAACGGATGGGCGCATGGTGCCGTGACGAGGGGCCGGCGCCGTATCCGCTCGCCGAGGCGAACCAGGACCACCTCATCAACCTCACGATCGCGGAGTCGGCGCGCACCGGCCGGCCTGTAGTGACGGAGGTCGGACCCTGGTCACGATGAGTGCGGACCCGGACCGGCGACTCGCGGCGATCAGCTGGACTGCCTGACCACCAGCTCGGTCGGCAGGACGACAGAGTCGACGGCGTGCCCATCCAGCACGGCGCACAGAGTCCGCGCGAGGCTGCGCCCGATCTCCTCGATCGGCTGCCGGACGGTGGTCAGTCTCGGTCGGGTGTGGCTGGCGAGGGGGATGTCGTCGAACCCTACGACGCCGACGTCGTCGGGCACCGCGCGCCCGGACTCCGAGAGGGCCCGCAGGGCACCTGCCGCGGCCCAGTCCGAACCGGTGAAGAGGCCGTCGATGTCCGGGACGCGCCCCAGGAGCGTGCGGGTGCCTTCGTAGCCCAGGTGCTCGCCGTAGTCGCCCTCGACGATCAGTTCCGCGCGCACCGGCCGGTCGGCCTGCCGGAGAGCGTCCTTGTACCCGGCGAGCCGTTCGACCGCGCTGACTGCGGTGAGCCGACCCGTGATCGTGCCCACGACGACGCGGCCACGCTCGAGCAGGTGCCTCACCGCCGACGCGGCACCGGCTCGGTTGTCCACGTCGACCGACGGTAGCGGGAGGTCGTCGAGGAGCCGGCCCAGCGTCACCGCAGGGATCCGCGCCTCGTCGAGGAGCAGGGCGAGCGTCGGTTGGGCGAGATCCATGAGGATGACGCCGTCGAGCCGGTGCCGCATGAGGTACCCCTGCAGCCGGCCGGCGCTCGACAGCGTGTCGGCTGGGACGAAGGCCAGCTGCAGGTTCCGTTCGGTCAACTCGTTGCTGATGCCGAGCAGCACTTCGCCGAAGTATGGATCCGACCGGAGCCTCTCGGCCGTATGGGGAACGACGACGGCCACCAGCTCGGGTCGCGGCGTCACGAGCATCCGGGCCGCCAGGTTGGGTACGTAGCCGAGTTCCCGGATCGCGTCGAGGACGGCGGCCCGCGCGGCCGCGGACACCTTGACCCGACCGGTCACCACTCTCGAGGCAGTCGACTGCGACACCCCCGCCCGGGCGGCGACGTCGTCCAGGGACGGGCGGTCAGTTTCACGCGCGTAAGGCATGACACTCTTGGTACCACACGGTGCTCCCCCGTCCTGACAGTCGCCCTTACTTGATCGCACCCAGGGTCAGTCCGGCGACGAACTGCCGTTGCATGCGTACGTACACGATGATGACCGGGACGGACGTGATGGTCAGCGCCGCGGTCAGGACCGGCCAGTTTGTGGAGTACTGCCCGTTGAGCGCGAAGAGCATCGGCTGCAGCGGCAGCAGGTTCGGCGACTGCAGGAGCGTGTTGGCCATCAAGAACTCGTTCCACGTCTGCAGGAACTGGAAGATCACGACGGTCGCGACGCCGGGCGCGGCGAGCGGCAGCATGATCCGCCGGAAGATCGACCACTGCGTGGCGCCGTCTAACTTTCCGGCCTCGATGAGCTCGCTCGGCAGGGACTCGAAGAATGCCCGCATGAGGAACATGGAGAACGGCAGCGCCGTGCCGATGTAGACCAGGACCAAGCCGCCCTGGTTGTTGATCAGGTGCAGGTCCCGGAGCTCGATGAAGAGCGGAATGATCGTCGCCGTCGGTGGCACCATCAGGGTGCTGAGCAGCAGCAGGTAGATCGCCTGCTTGCCCGGGAAGCGCAGCTTGGCGAACGCGTACCCGGACAGGGTCGACAACGACACGACCCCGATCACGGTCACTACCGTCATCCAGACGCTGACGAAGAAATGGTGCGCCATGTCCACCTGGACCCATGCACTTCGATAGGCCGCGAACGACACGGAGCTGGGCAGGAAGCCACCGCTGAAGACGGTGTTGGACTCCCGCACGGACGTCAGCAGCATCCACACGAATGGGAAGACGGTGCCGAGGCCGACGAAGAGGAGGACGAGGTAGCCACCCGCCCGCGCGAACGCCGAAGTGGGTCGGGACCAGTGCTGGCGGTGCGTTGCGGAGATCTGTGCGGCCGTCCCGGCTGCAGGGTGCGATGCGGACACGTCAGTCGCGCTCATCTCGAGCCTTCCTCGTCCACCAGTTCTGGAAGAGCACCGCTCCCATCGCCAGCACGAACACCACCATGCTCACGGCCGTGCCATAGCCGATCGCCGGGATAGACGCGGTGCGTGAGCCGAAGGCGATGCTGTACAGGTAGGTGCCCAACACCTCGGTGGCGTGGTTAGGGCCTCCTCCCGTCATCGTGTAGACGATGTCGAACACCTTCAGGCCGCTGATCATATTTAGGGTCACGACAACTGCCGTGATCGGGCGGAGCATCGGGACGGTCACGTAGCGCAGCTGCTGCCAGGAGTTGGCACCGTCGAGCCGGGCAGCCTCGTATAGGTTCGGGTTGATCCCCTGCATGCCGGCGAAGTAGATGAGCATGAACAGGCCGAGGGACATCCACAGCGAGACGAACATGATCGCGGGTAGTGCCGTGGTGCCGTTGGCGAGCCAGCCTTGGGCAAGTCCGCCGAGGCCCACGGCGCGCAGCGCCCGGTTCAGCAGCCCGAAGTTCGGCTCGTAGATCATCTGCCAGAGGATGCCGCTCACCACGAAGGACACGACCGCCGGTAGGAACACCACGGTGCGGAACAGGACGCCGCCCCGCCACCCGGCGTTGAGCAGCACGGCGAGCAGAAGCGGCAGCGCCGTCTGGACCACCGTTGTGATCGCCGTGTACAGGATCGTCGTCCTCAGCGCCTGCCAGAAGATCGGGTCCTGCGTCAGCGCGACGAAGTTGTGGAACCCGACGAACTCCACGGTCCCGTAGCCCGCCCACCGTGACAGGCTCAGATAGGCGGCGCGGATAAAGGGGTACGCGACGAAGGCGATGAAGAAAGCGACCGTGGGCAGAATGAACGCGTAGCCCCAACGCCGCTCGATCGCTGCGTCTGTCCGTGAGCTCGAGCGCCTCCTGCGAGTGGATACGGTGGCGACGGCTATGGTGCCCACTCCTCTCGTCTTATGCGGGCCAGCGGTCAGCGGCCCTGCGCCCGCTTGACGGAGTCCTGGATGTTGGCGGCGGCCTGCTGGGGAGTCACCGTCCCGGCGAAGATCGCATCGACCGCGCTAGAGACGGCATCGTTGGTGCCCTTACCGAACATGATGTGCGGCGAGCCCTCGCCGTTGATCAGCCAGGACGTCATGTCCTTGAGGATGGGGTCCTGGACCTGTGCGGCTGCCGACTTGGTCGCCGGCATGCTATTGGTCGTGTTCATCGTGCTGGTGTAGCGGGTGGGGTCGTAGAGGAACTTGATGAACTCGATTGCCGCAGCCTTGTTCTTGCTCAGCGCGCTGACTGAGAGGCCGGCTCCAGCCTGGTTAGCGCACCAGTGCTTGCCACCCTTGGCCAACGCGGGCGTCTTGGCGACCTTGTACAGCTTGACAAAGCTCGCGGGTGCATTCTGGGCGAAGTCCTGCGGTCCCCACGAGCCCTGGAACATCATGGCGGCCTGCCCGTTGTAGAACGATGCCTCGGCCTGTGGCGTCTGGACGCCGCTCGAGTTCGGGTTGAAGACTCCGGCCTTGATGATCGTGTCCATCTTTTGGAGGCCCTGGACCACGTACGGGCTGTTCCAACTGGCTCCGTCGGTCTGTGCGTCGAGCTTGAGCAGCAGCGTCGGGTCGTCTGCGGCCTGCGTTATGAACGGGAACAGGAAGTCGGTGTTCGCAGGGTTATTGGCGAACGCGCAGGGGATGAGGCCCGTCTTCTGCTTGATCGTCTGCGAGATGGTGATCAGGTCGTCCCACGTCTCGGGTACCTGGACACCCGCCCGGGCGAAGATGTCCGGGTTGTAGTACAGGCCGAAGGTCTGAGCCATCCAGCCGAGCCCGTACTGCTTCCCCCCGGTCGTGTACTCCTGGTTCGCAGAGTCGAAGAAGTCCGACAAGAAACTCTCCCCGAGCTCCTGCTTGAGGTCGGCGAGTACGCCTGCTTTGCCATACTCCAGCGCATACACGTGGGGCGCGAAGATCTCCGGTGGGTCACCGGCCGACACTGCGGCCTGCATCGCCGGCAGGTAGTCGTTGGGGCCTCCGAAGAGCCGATTCTCGATGTGGATGGTCGGGTTTGCCTTCTCAAAGGCGGCGATGAGCTTCGGGAACTCGTCCTTCTGCTGGGTGTACCAGGTCCAGAAACGAACCGTCGTCTTTTTGCCGCCGGAGGACGAGTCCGAGCTGCAGGCACTCAGGAGGGCAGGGAACGCCACAAGGGCGGCAGAGGCGGCACTGAAACCTAGGAACGTGCGGCGGCTGAGGCTGGGAGTCTGTTCCGGGATGCGCGGAACGGCATTCATCTTCATTGACGATTCTCCAAAGAACGCTGGACACTTCGCGGTACGTTCAGCCAGCCGATCAGCTCCTTACCCGGCCGACCAGCACCCCAGTTCTCACAGTGCTACAGACGAGTATGCAGCAATGATGACTGCGCAGTCAAGAGTTCGCGTTGACTCATCAGAGATGCCCGCGTGGGTGGGGTCGTTGCCTCATGTGGGAATGCCCGCGTAGCGGCGCGTCTACC
>Ga0066798_10001419_pt1 | contig 10486 bp, 9 predicted proteins | sample PersoiDNA2013203_FD_70961 | JGI IMG/M metagenome (GOLD analysis project Ga0066798, IMG submission 70961) | Permafrost soil microbial communities from the Arctic, to analyse light accelerated degradation of dissolved organic matter (DOM) -... | ecosystem: Environmental > Terrestrial > Soil >...
ATCACATTGCGCAGCGGCTGGACCGGGAGTTGATCGTCAAGTCCGGCAGCGACCTACTGAGCCCCTGGGTCGGGCAAACCGAGCAACTCATCGCAAAAATGTTTGAGGATGCCGCCGACCGGGCTGACGAGGTGGTCCTGCTTCTGGACGAAGCCGACACTTTGCTGGCAGACCGCACCCGCGCCGGGGCGAGCTGGGAGGTTTCTCACACCAACGAGTTTCTGGCCCAGATGGAGTCCTTCCCCGGCATCTTCATCTGCACCACCAACATGGTGGAGCGCCTGGATGCGGCGGTGCTCAGACGCTTTCAGTTCCGGCTCGAATTCGAGGCCTTGCGTGCGGAGCAATTGCTGACCCTGTTTGAACTAACCTTCGCCCGCACGGTCAATCCGACCGAAGAACCGGCGTTGCGTCGGCTGGCCGGCACGGCCGTAACAGCTGATTTTGCCAACGTAGCCCGCCTGTTGCGATTTACGCCCGAACTGCTGAACGGCGACCTCGCGGCACTTGTGCGAGAGGAGGTGCGTAGCCGACAGGGCATCACTGGAAACCTGCGGCCGATGGGATTCACCCACTGATTTAGCGGCGGTGGGACGGCGGGTTCGTATGATGCATGGAAAATAACTTTGGGAGAAATAGAAATGATCAAATCGTACTCTGGCATTCTTGACTTCGCTGATGATGGCACCCATGACTTCATCAAGGTGACGCGTTTAATAGTCAGAGGCGTCGATGTTTCCTTTCATGGCATTGCCACATGGAATATGGAAACCCGCTGGGATTTAGACACAATCGCTCGACCTGATGGCGGCATGTACGTGTCAAGCCCCACTTGCCCTAAGCAAGGTTCAGAAGCCGGAAACCCGGTTGTGCTTTGCTTGTCCAAACTCGAACCAACGCAGGACGGATTGTTCGTTGAAGGTAGCTGGACCATGTCCGGAAATTCGTATGCATTTTCGGGTGAACTGGATCCCCTGTCGTTGAATGATCAGCGCTAACTGCGTACAGGGATTCCCCTCCACCAGCACGAATCTATTGATCGCTCGACTTTGAGGTCGAGCCTGGCGACTGGACCAACGTAGGGTTCGTATGAGGCAAGAAACAGGGAAAACACAATGCGCAGTTTGTCGAAATCGAAACTTCTTGCCTACCGCCAATGTCCAAAACGGCTTTGGCTTGAAATTCATCGTTCTGATCTGATGGAGTGGAGCGCTCAGGCCCAGGCCAGCTTTCTGGTTGGGCATGAAGTGGGCGAGATTGCCAAAACCATCTACGATCCCAAAGGCAAAGGCGTGGTCTTTGACCCCGCTGTAGAGGGGTACGACGAAGTGGTTATCCGCACCGATGAACTGATCGAGTCACAGCTGCCTTTGTTTGAGGCTGGATTCAACGCCAACGGCGCCCGCGCCTACGTCGATGTGATGCTGCCGCTACGCAGAAAAGGCCAGAAGGTCTGGCACATGGTCGAGGTCAAATCTTCCTCCAAGGTCAAGGAAACCCACAAAGACGACGTCGCTATCCAGTCCTACATCACGCGGGCCTCTGGCGTACCGCTGCATTCGGTTGCTGTGGCACACATCGATAGCGAGTGGGTGTATCCGGGTGGGGATGACTATCAAGGCTTGCTCAAGGAAGTTGACATGGCTGAGGATGCCTTTGGACGGGATGAAGAGGTGCAAGGCTGGGTTTCCGCCGCGCAGGCGATTGCCCGCAAACGCAAGGCGCCTGAGATTGACGTCGGCCGCCACTGCGCCGAACCCTACCCCTGCGGCTTTCTTGACTACTGCCAATGCGATACGGTTGCGGACGAATATTCGGTAGCCTGCTTGCCGGGGAACAAGAACAACAAATTGCGATATTTGATTGAGATTGAAGGCGTGAGTGACTTGCGTGAAGTGCCCGACGAGTTTCTGAACGCGAAACAACTCCGGGTCAAGACACACACTCTGGATGGGACTGTCTATTTCAACGCCGACGGCGCCGCCACGGCGCTTGCGGCGCACAAGCTACCCGCTCTCTTTCTCGACTTTGAGACCATCAACCTGGCCGTGCCGATATGGAAAGGCACACGTCCATTTCAGCAGATTCCCTTTCAGTTCAGCCTGCACAGGCTTTCTCGCTCAGGCAAGCTGACCCAGCAGGAATTCATTGATCTGTCCGGTCAGGATCCATCCGGAAAATTCGCGGAAGCACTGATCGCCGCCTGTGGCGAGCGTGGGCCAATATTCGTTTACTCCGCGTTTGAAAGCAGCCGCATCTGCGATCTGGTCAAACGATTCCCTAGACTGACGCTCCCTCTGCTCGCCATCAACGAGCGTCTCGTCGATCTGCTGCCCATCGCCAGCGAACATTACTACCACCCCGACCAGCGAGGCAAGTGGAGCATCAAGAGCGTTTTGCCCACTATCGCCCCTGACCTTAGTTACTACGACCTTGATGGCGTTCAGGATGGCGGCATGGCGATGACTGCCTATCGGGAAGCCATCCACCCTGATACCACGGATGCCCGAAAAAATGAGATCGAACGTCAATTGCTTGACTACTGCCGACGCGACACTGAAGCTATGCTGCGTGTCTGGCAACATTTTGTAGGTCGGTCCGACATAAAAATCTGACTTTCACGCCAAAACGTCCGGACAACTTGGAGGCCGTCCACATAGCCCTGGACCTGATACTGCGATTCCGGCGAGATTCACGAACTGCTGGTGGTGAATGCAGGGAGCTTAATCAGGGTACCGCACCGAAAGCTTTGTTCACTTTTTCAATAATGCTCTTCATGGCGACCTCGGCACTATCGTAACTGTGCTGAATATCCTTGATCAGCTTGAGTCCATTTTTCCGATTTGCGGTCCCATTGACGACTGGAAATACAACTTCTAATTCGGAAAATACTCGTTCCCGGTCTTCTTCTGGCACGCAATACGGGCGCCATACGAGTTCAATCCGAAATTGCGGTTGGCCCTTGCTTTCAGGGTTGATATGCCTAACTCGCAAAACGAGCGGCCACTGGTCATCAACTTTTGGTAAACGTTGGTCTAATGGTAGTTGGTAGGCAGACCAGACACGCCCATACTCGTACAGATCGGTGGATTTATCCAGCACAGGCAGATGCTCGGCGAGTCGCGCATGCAACAACTGCAACGGCGACAGGTTAACCAGCCAGCTGATTGCATCCTGATTTTGCAGGCAAAGCTTCAAGAGTTGCCCCTTTATGCTATCGGGGCGAAGAAGTTCCGTTGTCCATGTCCCCGGGTTGTATAGCTCGTTGAAAACTCGGTTGATCTCGGCGATGACGGTCGGAAAGAGAATGGCAATATCCCGCGATAGACGCGTCATGGCTCGCATTTCCTCAGACTCCCAGCCAGTCTGGGCGCGGCAATAGGACAAAAGCAACGACGCGCTCTGGTTGCCGCGTTTCACGGCCACCTCGGCACGCTTACCCGCAGGGCGTAGCCATTCATAGCTCAAACGCACCCAGCGCCTATCGAACTTATCATCCTCATTGGAGTCGTTATCCATGTCGTGATAGCGATCCATTGCAACAAAAACTACTTCAAACTCCTTAAAGACTTGGCGTGACAGAAGTGTCCTCTGCACTCCTTCTAGATAGCTTGGCAGTTGGCCGGCATGAAAGTCTGTCCCCGCCTTATTCTCAATAACAATAAGCAGTTGGTTGTCGGGATCGACAACCAACAGATCTAAGCGCATCTTCGAACTGATACCTTTTTCCTGAGGTAGTGCGTACTCGCGATAGCTGACGGCAGTTGCAAAACTGCTTGTCATGATTCGCGCAGGCGTCCACGCCCGGACGAAATCCCGACTGAGGCCGCGTCCAAACACCTTGTCACCTGGCTCGCATGCCGTTGCGGACCGAAAAACTGCCAACAGGAAATCCTTAAGGATTGCGTCTCCTTGACCGTGCCCTTCCTTGGCATTGAAACACCATGCGAGGAGATTTGAATGCTGGTTCTCGTGGGGGTTCAGCAGATCAAACAAGTCATTTGAATTTTTTGCAAGCTCCAACAGTTCGACCAGTTGAGGGGCCGCATAAAAATCGGGCAATTCCATAGCAATATTCCCAAATAAGGATGTTTAGGTTTAATAAGCGTGTCAACCTGGTCACCTGCTCAGGCTGTGGCGCGGAAAGCGCCAACTGGGCTAAGTGAAAATGACAGTCAATTTTGATGGTACATCAGGACTTCCGGATGATCTCTACACCTCGTTCTATATACAGAAGCAAGCTTTCACAAGCCCGCTGTCCAAAAAAGTCACCGGTTCGAATTGAACATGTTGCACTGGCCTTTGTGCGACATATTTTGTCGCAACACTATAAATAATCAAAGCCGTTGATTCCCTCAACAAAGGAGAACGGTATGGATCGCAGGCATTTCTTGAAAGGACTTGGGGCCGGAACCGTCGGACTGAGTCTGCCCCCTACTGCATCGTCGGCAAGGTCCTGCAAGATCATCGGCATCGGCGGCGCTGGTTGCAATTTTGTCCAAGCTGCCTCGCAGTCAGGCGCAATTCCGGCAAGTTCGCAATGGGTGCCTGAGTTCATTGGCGTCGACCTCGACCTCGCGGTTCTGAAATACATTGATGCCGACAACGCAGCCATGCCCGGGTGCGCACCCATTAAGACCGTATCGCTCGCCACGTTAGGCGCGGCAGGGCGAGTCAATCGCGGGCGTGCCGCCGCCTTGCGAAAGCGTGATGCCTTAAAGGCCGTGCTGGGCGACACAGAGGTGGTCTTTTTGGTGGCTGGGTTGGGCGGAGGAACTGGCAGCGGTGTCACGCCCATCATGGCCAAGTGGGCGCGTGAAGCTGGCGTGCTGACTGTGGCGGCTGCTGTGACGCCTTTTGCGTTTGAAGGGGACGCAAGAAACCGAACGGCCGACACCGCATTCAGCCACCTCAAACGCGAGGCCGACTTGTTAGTTCGATTTTCCAATCAAGCATTGAACGACATTACAGGTGACGACATCGACACGAGTGAATTTTTCGCCCTTCAAAATCAGCGTGTCTCAGTTTTCCTGCGCGGCTTGATGGATGGCGAGAATGATGCGACAGGAACTTGATGACTTTCTTTGCCAGCGTTACCCCGACATTTTCCGTGATCGATACGGTGACATGTCAGAGACCGGCATGTGTTGGGGTTTTGGTTGTGAGGATGGTTGGTTCAACATCATCTGGCCTGTGCGTGGAGATCAGCAGTCAAGTAGAAACTGGCATGGTGCCGCCGGTGGTAGCCAGCCAAGTCAAAAAGAAATCTGGATACCTCCGCTTTTAAATTCGTGGCCATTTCAATCGAGACAACAATCGAGAAGCCCATCGCCTCATTGACCTCGCCCAGCAGAAGGCGAATTTCGCCGTTGCCAGACAGCAATGACATTTTCAATGTCTGGCAATTGCCGAGCCATCAAGGTACGATAAAGACTGAGACTGGGAGTGAGACCATGAACACGATCGATCGACACAATCAAATGCCCGATACCTTCTTGGTGCTGACCGCGCCAGGTGCTAGCCAAGCCGACATTGAACGGGGCATTGCGGCCGTGTGGGACGCCTTCAATGCCATCGACGTGCACCCATATGCTGCCGCTCAGGCCGCGTTGGACCAGGAAAATTTCGCGGAAACGGACAGCAATGACGGTCAGGGTGAATTTCCGCTTACGGATGAGGAATATGAATGGGCTACTCTCTGGCGCAACGCAGGTGAAGTCGCCATGGAGGCTTGCGGTCGAAAACACGATGCTCTGGACCCTGACCAAAATTGGATAGTGGAGCTTGATTGGCCAGATCGCGTTTTTGGCGCGATATAAATCCATGTGCAGTCATTACCAAGCCCTCAAGGAGGCCGAAAAATATCGGCGTTACTTTGGCGTTGAGCCGCCGGCCGACCCAGGAAAACACGATCTATGGCCGGGCTACATGGGTCCATTTATCCGTCGCCATCCCCATGCCGACGTTGGCGACGAAGCCGTGCCGCAGCGCGAAGCCTTGACCGGATTGTTCGGCCTGGTGCCGCACTGGGCAGGGGACACGACGATTTCCCGGCACACTTTCAATGCCCGCACCGAGACCGTTGCAGCCAAACCCAGTTTTCGGGAAGCGTGGAAGCGATCTCAACATTGCATCATCCCGGCCGATGCTTTTTATGAGCCCGATTGGCGCAGCGGCAAAGCGATACCAACGCGCATTGAACTCGTTGACGGTGAGCCCATGGGAATTGCCGGGCTCTGGTCATCCTGGAAATCACCCACGGGTGAGCTCATTTACAGCTACACGATGCTGACGATTAATGCCGACAGGCATCCGTTAATGCACCACTTCCACAAGCCAACGGACGAAAAAAGAATGATCGTCATCTTGCAACCAGCCCGGTACCAGGAGTGGCTGACTGCCCCTGCCGAGCACAGCATGGCGTTCATGCGGCCAATTGGGGCGGAGGTCTTGAAGGCCGTTGCCGGCTGAAAATTGACGCTTTTTGATTCAAGGTCGGGCGGGCGGGATTGTCACCAGGCTGGGAGCTTTGTTCATACGTATGAACAAACCGCACATTTCTAACGCTGGAAACGGCTGCTGATCTCTCCGCATCCAATTGTTTTTGCAATATGAAACGTTAAAACGTTTTAACAGCCGGATGCATGCCAGCTCCCATCCGGCTTTGTTAAAACGTTTTAACAAAAGCACCTGTTTTCACTGGGATTGCCGGCCCGCAAGAAAGTTTATACGTATAAACTTTGGCGCCCATACCCAGCGGGATTGCCAGCCCGCAAAGCGCCATCCCCCAGCGGGATTGCCTGGAAGCCAAAGACAAGTTTGGGTCATATTTTTCCCATAAATCAACCTAACGGGAAAAATATTACCCAATTTCTTGATACAACGAGGACCCGTAATCGCTTGCGGTGTTTGGCCTTTAGGCCAAACACCTGGGCGCCGCGGCGGCTTGCATGCTGGCCTGGCGCTGCCGGGGATCCCCTTGCGCCGCGTCTTAATCTCACCAGGCGCTCGTGCTTTTGGGCTCCTCGCGCTCGCCAAGGTGCAGCTCCAGCCCGACAATCGCGCTCCAAACCATGAGCTGTTTGAAGCTGATTTCGTCAGCGTGCTGCTCCAGGTGTGAGATTCGATTTTGACTCAGGCATAGCCTTGGGGAGAGTTGCGCTTGCGTGAGTTTGAGGTTCTTGCGCGCTGTGCGGAGGAGATGGCCGAGCTGGGTGGCGGTGGTGAGAAGGTGAGTGCGTGGAGGGGAAGGCATGGAGATTATCTGGTATGCGGATATTCTGAGTTTATCCGCAATTCGGATATTTTGGCGTTTTCTGGGATTGCCGCGCGGAAGTGGCCGCTTGGCTGCTCAACCTGGTGGGAAAGGAAACCGAAGGTCCTATAGCCCGCAGCCGAATTCATCTTCCAACCAGGGCTGACGCCCGGCCGCCAAAATCGCCACTTTCAGCCACCAAAAACGCTCCCTCAATTTCGAAATAAGCTTGTTTGACGCCTAGAATCAGTCGCAAAATATCTGCAGAGCAAGTTTTGCGGCATACATCACGTAGGCAGCACGACATTGACCGCATGGAGCTCTTAAAGTGAAACCAGACCGGATTTCGTGGGAGGAAGAGGAGAAGGAGTTCCAGAAGATGGCCCGCGAGATTCGATTGGGCGATAAGTGGACGTTCGGCATTTATCAGGACATCAAGGATGAGCGCCCGCCGCAGACCCGACTCAAAGACAACAATTTGTATGAATTCCTTGTTCCAGAACAACATCTTTCCCTCAAGCTGTTCTTCGACAACCTGCGGAACTACGGCATTTGCGCCGCCTTTGCTGCACTGGGGGCATGGCTCTGGCTCTCAGGTCAAATCACGCTCAAGACAATATCGGTCCCAACCTGGCTACCTCTAACACTTGCACTCGCTTGCTGGTCGATTGTCGCGTGCCTGCTACTTCTGAACGTGCTGCAAACCTGGATGCTATCTACGGAGCTGTTCCACTCAATTCGCACAATGCATATCTCTCGTATTCGCGTCTATGGACCACCGAAAGGGTTGCTGCACGGGGTCCTAGCAATCGGTCATATGGCGGCTAGCTTTCTTGCTGACTGGCTGGTCCTCCTGACGATTCGACTCTTTGCAGTGTCGTTGGTCGCTCTCTGCGTAGTCTTTGTCGTCTACGCGGTCCTCGCCAGCCCAAGCGTCCGCGGTGCTGCCTGACCCTTCGGTCGAGGCGAGACCCAACGGCAGGCCCCATAGCAAAACGTGTCGCGGACCGCCGCAGACTGAAGCAAGCAGCGCAGATCGCGCACTCCAGCAACCCTGCAGTGTGAATGAAATTGCGAAAGCGGGCTGAGCGGCGAATGCAGGCTAACCAGGCTGCGCTGAGCATCAGTCAGTCGCTTGCGTTGCTTGAACAACTCCTGCGCCGTTTGTCGGCTTGCTGAACCTTGTACGCGTCAGATACGTATGGACAAAACGCACATTTTTTGCAATATGAAACGTTTAAACGTTTAAACAAATAGCCAACCAAGGCTGAACGCTCGGATTCATGATTCACTGTCATTCATTGCTACAAAAATGACAATGATGTGTGAAACTCAGGCCGCCACCCTCCTCCTCATCCCCTGCACCGCCTTGATCTTCCGGGCCAGCTCTTGGCTCGAATAAATGCTCGTCGTGTCAATGCTGGCATGCCCGGCCAACTCACTCACAACCTCTATCGCAACGCCGTCGACCAACGCCTGGCGAACAAAAGTGTGCCTCATCCAGTGCGTGCTGGCGTTCTCGAACCGGCGTGGATCCAGGCCAGGCCCGGCCGCCGTCTTCGCCGCCTGCGCGAAAAATCGTTTCAACACCGCATAGATGCCCGCCGCCGACAACGCGCTGCCTGGCTCTTCAACCAGACTTTTAGCCTGCAGCTCACCGCCCTCCCCCCTACCCCATTGCGCCACCGACGCATGCAGAGTTCTTATCAAGGGCAGCGTTTTCGAATCAGCGCAACGCTTATCTTCATCCATGAATTCTTTCCCATGCGTGGCCAGAAGCCGCACAACTTCATCGTGCAGCGGCACTTCGCGCGTCTTATTGCGCTTGCCTGTAACCGTCAGGATCCAAGTCTCAGGCAGGTCCGGCAAAGCCTCAATGCGCAAGTCCCCGTGGCGCGCCTTGGCCAATTCATACAGGCGAATGCCTGAGCTCACCAGAAGCTCCAGAATGCACTTGAGCCGCAAACGCTCCGGCCCATCGGGAATGGCGTCCAGGCACTGCAGCACATGATTCCATTCGGCCTCGGTAAACGAACGCTTGATGTCGACTTTGGAGGCCGGCAAGTCAAAGCCTTTCATGAGCGCCTTCATTGGATTCGCCACCAGGTAGCCCGCATCACACAGCGCGCCATACATCGTCTGGATGATCACCAGGGCCTGCTTTTGCGATGCAGGCCCCGGCTGGCCACGGAACGCGCGCCAGTGGGGGTCACTGCGCAGCACCGGCGCCGGGTGTATCCAGCTGGCGGGCACGTTGGAGAGGAACTCGCGGTACCGCAGGCAGTCCGGCGAGGTCACCGAGGACAGCGGTTTTTGAAGAACCTGGGCACACCAGAGCATGAAACGCTCAACCTCTTTGCGGTAGCTGCGCAGAGTCGAAGGCTTTTCCTGGTAATGCTCAAGCCATGAATGCACCGCCTCCAAGTCGTTTTTTGCGCCAAGGGTGTTGGCCATGTGGCTTCTGAATTCGCCAGTTTCGCCAGCTAGGGCAGGGGAGTCTTGCATCCGGCTCAGGCCCAGTTGCACCAGGGTGCCCTGTCCGAATTGGCGCAATGGACCCGAAGGACTCGGGCCCTGTTCGGCGCCCATCAGCGTCAAGGCGGTCTGCGCCTTTTCTTTAAGCGCGCGGCGGGATTTGGGTTCATTGACGCTGTCACTGATGTGCGCATTGAGGTGCTCGTACTGCATACGCAGCCAGGCCACCACCTGCTGCGCGCGCTGCACGCCGAATCCATGGATGCGTCCATGCCAGCGGTAGCCGTAGACGTTGATGAAGCGCACCAGGTCGCCCAATGTGAGGATGCCCACCGTGCGCAGACATTTCACGACAGGCCGGGCAAACCACGCTTCCAGGCGATCAGCCGCCGTTGGCGTTATGGAGAGCAGGTTGTCCAGGTGGTTGAGCGCCCTCACCCGTTCAAGTGCGGGATCCTTCAATCCTTCGGCGGCTTCGATCGCGTCGGCGTTGTCCAAGCCAAAAGCAGCCTTGTATTCCGCGACGAGTTCTGCCTCGCTCCAGGCGTCGGGATCCATGGCTTCGCTCTCGACCCAATCCTCCAGACTGGGCAAGGTCGCAGCGGCTTTGACTGGTGCATTGCTGCGAAGCAGGTCCAACAGGTGCGTGATCTTGGACCCGGCAGGCAGGGTGGCGTCCAGCAGCCGGCCGGCCTCGATGATGTGCTTGAGCAGGGCATCCCGGCGGTTCTGGATGTAGCGCAGGTCAGTCGTCGT
>Ga0066798_10001420_pt1 | contig 10479 bp, 7 predicted proteins | sample PersoiDNA2013203_FD_70961 | JGI IMG/M metagenome (GOLD analysis project Ga0066798, IMG submission 70961) | Permafrost soil microbial communities from the Arctic, to analyse light accelerated degradation of dissolved organic matter (DOM) -... | ecosystem: Environmental > Terrestrial > Soil >...
GACCGCTGAATTCGCGCCTGGACACGCTCAAACTGCAAGCCGCTTTCGGGCTGGTCCTGCCCCCATGGCAGCAAGGCGTGGCGCGCATGCTGACGGAAACCCTGACATAAACCAGCGCCGTGATGCCCTCACGCCAGCAGCCCACCCTATGTCCATGATTTTTGTCACCGGCGGTGCCGGTTATATCGGCTCCCACACCTGCGTCGAATTGCTCGATGCGGGCCATGACGTCACCGTGTTTGACAACTTCTGCAACAGCCAAGCCGAGGCGCTGGCGCGGGTGCAGCGCATTACCGGCCGGCAGCCAAACCTGGTGCAGGGCGACATTCGTGACCGCGCCGCGCTGGTCGCGGCCTTGGCACAGAGCGGCGCGAGCGCCGTGATCCATTTCGCCGGTCTCAAGGCCGTCGGTGAATCGGTGCAACAGCCGCTGGCCTATTACGACAACAACGTGGTGGGGACGGTGCGACTGCTGGAGGCGATGCTTGAGTGCGGCGTCAAGACGCTGGTGTTCAGCTCATCGGCCACGGTTTATGGCGACCCGCAGCGCCTGCCTTTGACCGAAGACCATCCGCTCTCAAGCACCAACCCGTATGGCCAGACCAAGCTGGTGATCGAAAACATGCTGCGTGACCTGTACCACAGCGACCCAAGTTGGCGCTTGAGCCTGCTGCGCTACTTCAACCCGGTCGGTGCGCACGCCAGCGGCCTGATCGGTGAAGATCCGCAGGGCATGCCCAACAACCTGCTGCCGTTTGTGGCCCAGGTCGCTGTCGGGCGACGCGAATTTCTGAATGTGTGGGGCGATGACTACGCCACGCCGGACGGCACCGGCGTGCGCGATTACATCCACGTGGTCGATCTGGCGCTGGGCCACCTCAAGGCGCTGGAGCGGCTGCAACAGCACACCGAGTGCCAGGCCATCAACCTGGGCACCGGTGTTGGCTACAGCGTGCTGGACATGGTACACGCGTTCGAGTTGGCCAGCGGCAAACCAGTACCCTACAAAATTGCGCCGCGCCGCGCCGGTGATATTGCGGCCTGCTACGCCGATCCGGGGCTGGCTTTGTCGCTGCTGGGCTGGCGCGCGCAGCGCGGGCTCGATGCCATGTGTACAGACACCTGGCGCTGGCAAAGCAGCAACCCCAAGGGCTATGCGCAGGCCTGAATTGCAACCACCAAGGGAAAAAATGACTACGAAAAAGAAAAGGAAAAATATGACCAAAGGCATGATTCTGGCTGCCGGGCAAGGCACCCGCGTGCGCCCCTTGACCCTTGACCTGCCCAAGCCCATGGTGCCGATTCTCGGCAAACCGGTGATGGAGTACCTGATTGAGCATCTGGCCCGCCACGGCATCACCGAGATCATGGTCAACGTCGCCTGGAACCACCAGAAAATTGAAGAGTATTTTGGCGATGGCAGTCGTTGGGGCGTGGAGATTGGCTATGCCTACGAGGGCGTGCGTGACCACGGCGACATCCTGCCCCGTCCCATGGGCTCAGCCGGCGGTATGCGGCGTATCCAGGACTTCGGCGGCTTTTTTGATCAGACCACGCTGGTGCTGTGCGCCGATGCCTTGATTGACCTCGACATCACCGCAGCCATTGCTGAACACAAGGCCAAAGGTGCCATCGCCAGCGTCGTCGCACTCGATGTACCGCTGGCCGATGTGCAGGCTTACGGCATTGTGGTGGCAGGACCGGACGGGCGCATTGAAGCCTTTCAGGAAAAGCCCGCACCCGCCGAGGCCAAATCCACGCTGGCCAGCACCGGCATCTATATTTTTGAGCCCGAGGTGCTCAAACTGATACCCCCCAACACGATTTATGACATCGGCTCGCAGTTGTTTCCGCAACTGGTCGAGCAGAAGCTGCCGTTTTATGTCCAGAACCGGCCCTTTAACTGGATCGACATTGGCCGGGTCAGTGACTACTGGTCGGTGTTGCAGCGCGTGCTGCGCGGTGAAGTGGAGCAGATGAAAATGCCCGGGCGCGAAGTCAAACCCGGCATCTGGGTCGGGCTCAACACCAACATTGCCTGGGACGAGGTCACGATTGAAGGCCCGGTCTATATCGGCGCCAGCGTGCGCATCGAGCCCGGCGCCACCATCACCGGGCCGGCCTGGATTGGGCACGGTTGCCACATTCGCACCGGCGCCAAGGTGGTGCGCAGCATCTTGTTTGAGTACACCCGCATCGCGGCCGACATGCGCTTTAGCGAAATGATTGTCTCGCCCGACTACTGCGTTGATCGCCACGGTGAGACCTTGTACCGCGGCGACGACACTTCCCAGTTGCGTTGGGGCGATGCCCGCGCCTGATAGCCACCGCCCTGCAACCGAATTTTTGATTCTTGACATGACACCCACTCTATTGATCCAACCCGTTGTTCTCTCTGGTGGCTCGGGCACGCGCCTGTGGCCGCTGTCGCGCGAGAAATACCCCAAGCAACTGCTGCCGCTGATGGGCACTGACTCGCTCTTGCAGGCCACCGTGCGCCGCGTCGAAGGCATTGCCAACTTTGATATGGCGCCGCCGATGGTGGTGTGCAACGAGGAATACCGCTTTGTCATTGCCGAGCAACTGCGCCTGCTCGGCAAGCCAGGCACCATCGTGCTCGAGCCTTTTGGAAGAAATACGGCGCCAGCCCTTACCCTGTCTGCACTAGCAGCTATTAAAAACGATGCAGACCCGGTCTTGCTGGTGATGCCGGCAGACCACGTCATCACCGACATCGCCGCGTTCCAAAGCGTGGTCAGCCAGGGCGCACGGCTCGCGTTTGATGGCGCGGTGGTCACCTTTGGCATCACGCCCGATGCGCCGGAGACCGGCTACGGCTACATCCAGTCCGGCGCCGCTTACGCCGGGCAATCAGGCACGCCAGACGCCAGCGCCCGCCTGATTGCCCGCTTTGTCGAGAAGCCCGACCTGGCCACCGCGCAGGCTTACCTGGCAGCGGGCTCCTACCTGTGGAACAGTGGCCTGTTCATGCTGCGCGCCTCGGTCTGGCTGTCCGCCATGAAAGCCTGCCGCCCCGACATTCTGGCGGCCTGCGAAAACGCGTGGCGGCAGGGTTCAACCGATGGCGAATTTGTGCGCGTCGGCAAGGATGCTTTTGCCCAATGCCCAAGCGACTCGATCGATTACGCGGTGATGGAGCGGATTGCGGCTGGCTCTGCCGGGTCTGACGTTAATGCGCCCGTGTTGCCCATCGGAGTCGTGCTTCCCTTGAGCGCCGGCTGGTCGGACGTCGGTGCCTGGGATGCCTTGTGGCAGGTGCTGCCCAAAGATGCATCCGGCAACGTCAGCCAGGGTGATGTGCTGCTGCAAGATTGCGAGAACACGTTGGCACTGTCCGAAGGTCGCCTGATCGCCTGCGTTGGCGTGAACGATCTGGTGGTGGTGGAAACGGCCGATGCCATTCTGGTCGTGCACAAAAACAAGACGCAGGACGTGAAGAAAATAGTTGATCGCCTCAAACAGCAGGGCCGTTCCGAGGGCATCATCCACCGCAAGGTATTTCGCCCCTGGGGCTGGTACGACGGCGTCGACGCGGGGGATCGCTTTCAGGTCAAGCGCATTGTGGTCAAGCCGGGCGGCACGCTGTCATTGCAGATGCACCACCACCGCGCCGAACACTGGATTGTGGTCAGCGGCACGGCCCGGGTCACCTGCGGCGAAAAGGCATTTTTGTTGTCTGAAAACCAGTCCACCTTCATCCCGCTGGGTACCACGCACCGGCTGGAAAACCCCGGCCGGGTGGCGCTGGAGATGATTGAGGTGCAGTCCGGCTCGTACCTGGGTGAAGACGATATCGTGCGCTTTGAGGATGTGTACGGACGCTGAGAGCCCATTCAGGAATGACCTGGGGACTCAGTTGTTCTGCCTGCGTTGCAGCAAAGGCAGAATATGGCTGGAAGGTATGGCGTAGCTGATGCCCGACGGATGGGTCAAGGCCGATTCCCGCGTGCCTTTGATGAACACCATGTTGATGATGCCCAGCACCTCACCGGTGTCCGGGTCAAATACGGGCCCGCCACTGTTGCCGGGATAAGCCGTGCCATCGAGCTGGAAAATATTGAAACTGGGGCCACCGCGCAAGCTGCGTATCACTTTTTCATTCAGTTGCTGCGCTGAAGGGGTGGGCAAAGCAGCCAGGGCGATGGAAGATACCATGCCCCGGTGCGTGACCGGTGAGAAACCCAGAGCCCCTCCAATCGGGAAGCCCGTGAAGGCAATGGCCTGCCCCTCCTGTACCGCGCCCGAGTCGCCCACCCGCAGCGCCGGTGCCGCCGGGCCCTCAAACCGCAACAAGGCCAGGTCATGGAGTCTGTCCACTTCAAGCACGGTAGCCGGGCGCATCTGCCAGTCTTTTTCACCGACCTTGATATGGACGACCAGCGCCGCCTCCACATCTTCTTTTCCCGGTTGCTGCAGCACATGGGCGTTGGTGATGGCCAGGTTGCTGCTGCCCAGATTTCCATTGGCCACGATAAAGCCGGTGCCGCGCAAGGAAAATCGCGGACTGTCAGTGCTCTTGTAAATGCCCACAATGACCACCGAGGGCTTGACTTTGGCGATCGCGCTGGGCATGTCGGCCTTAAGCGGCCCGGCAAAAAAGACGCTCACAAAGACAGCCATGAAAAATAGCCTTGACTTCATTTTGCGGTGCCCTCTGATTTCAATTCGATAGCTTAAGTCTGCGCGAACCGAATGTCCTTGCTGGATGTCATGCGCAGGAGACTCTTGCGAATCAGGTGCGGCACCAGAAGATGCATGGGCATTTTCATCCAATGAGAGTAGGTTAGTAAGGCCAGACCGGCCAATTCACTAGCCACCGTGGTGTTGCCACTGGTTTGCCTGGCGGCACGTTCAACACAGGCCTGAAGCCATCCTGAACGCTCACCTTGAACGAGGTTTTCTGCAAACAGGGCACGGGCGGCGGCGATAGCAGCTCCGGTCAACGCATCAACATTGAGCTCACAGGCACGGTTGCGGAGTTGTTCCATGCCCGCAGCTGACCCATGGTGTTGGCGCAGCAGCAAATGGAGGTCGTATAAATCCCGCATCAGCTTCTTCGGCTCTCCCTCTTGCAGCAAATGCAAAGCGCAGTGAATGACACGGTCTGTCGCCGAAAGGACGAAGATACCAGGGCGAATCTCCACCATGCGTGCAAACAGTTGGTCGGGGTTAACGTAAAAGCGCGAAACCGGGGGGTTGATGGCGTGGTGCAAATCAACCACGGTATGGCGCCGTACGTGTTCCATTGGCGGCACTTCATGCATCCAGTTGCGGTAATACGCAAGGTCGTAGTCATTCACCCGGCTGGGCTTCCAACCGACAGACACAAGATCGGCCTCCACGGCCGGCAGGTCCTGACGGCGGACAAGTACATCAATGTCCGAGAATAAACGACCGGCCGCATTGTCGTCGGCACAAGCCACGTAGGCACAACCCTTGAGCAACACCAGGGAAATTGTCGGATCGATGGCGCGGCGCATGGTGGCAGCCTCCCACAAGGCTGATTCGTTGCGCCGCGTGATGGTCAGATTGGCCAACACCAGATGGCGCTGCACTGCAGTGGGCACTTTGTCCAGCAGTTGTGCGCCCTGGAGCGATGCCGCCAGTTGCCCCAGCAACTGGGTCTTGCGGCCCTGCTCAATGACCTCATTCCAATGGGCATCAGTCACACTGGGGGCGCTCTGGGGTGAGCGCAAAAGCGCTATCAATCTGGACGATGACACGTTGCATCAACCCATTGCAGGATGGAGGAGAGATCGCCATATTCCACGGCATAACATCTGGCGTGGGCGATGGCGCGGGCCAGCGCTTCAAAGCCATCAGAGCCCAGCAGGCCCACATTAAAGGTGTTTTTCATCAACTCCGTCAGGGCAGCCGCTCGCGATAGCGGCTCAAAACCCAGTTCGGCTCCATATTCAAATCGGGGAAAGACGACATACCCTATGGAAGCAGACTGGTTGCCTGCTGCTACGGCAGAGCTTGCGGCGCGTGCGTAGGCAATCGAGCCCTTGTGGGTGTCCTTCACGGGCACCGTCATGTCGACCAAAGGGAATTGATCCCCTATCAGGCCAATCGACGTTCCTTTGAGGCTGATGGGCCTCGGAACAGCCTGAACCATGCCATCGGACTGGGAAACAATCGTCAATTCATCAGAAAGCAGGCGCCACCCTCCCAGCGCAAGCGCCGCACACAGCGTGCTCTTGCCCGACCCGGGTTGGCCCGGTAGCACCAGCGCCTGACCATCGCGCTCGACCACTGCCGAATGGATGACCGTGTGCAGACCACTGGCCGTTGCCACGCACCAGTTCAGACCCCATTCAAAAAGTGGGTGGGTCTGCGCCAGCGGCATGGCCGGGAACGGGCTGCTACCTTCCCAATCGAACTCGACTTCCCAGTTTTTCCAGAAATTCGGACGAGTTTTTGAGAGCCGGATGCGGAAATCATAAAAGCCGGAGGGCACAGGCTCGACGGGATAGTCCTGGTACAGCTGGCGTAGCGGGGTTGACAGTAACCCCGTGTCAGAACGAATGAGACAGCGAAATGAGGCCACATGCAATCCCAGTCCATCACCACGCAGGCATTGTTCAATATCGAGCTCTGAAAGCTCGCCCATCCGAATGGAATTCATGGCCTCATTGCCAAAGCAAAACCTGCAAGACTGACCTAGCGATATGCAAGGCACGCACCGAGGCTGAGAAGGGTCGACTTCAAATCGGCGGCGGGGGCCGAACCTTCAGTATTGCCGCTCTGCCATGGCGCGGTCAACGAGCCAGTCGGATAGACAACAAGCATATCTTTCAAACTGCGCCACTGGCTTGCGGTGCACAGCAACACATCACCCGAACTGGGGATGAAGACGGCAAGCTCGTCTTCATCTGAAAATTGGACGCCAACTACATCGCCAACACGATCAACTGATGGCACCGAGTCAGTCTGCAGGTATGCCGCCAAGACTCATGCCCAAGTTTGCGAAAGAAAAGCCTTGATCTGCTCGTTCGTCAGTGATTTGCCACCCGGCACCGTAGTTCCATTGCGCTCCAAAAATATCACTTCTGCAGTCGTCATGACATACGTGCCGGCAGGCATCGCTGCGGCATTGAGGTAGGCCGCACAAAAGTGCCATGCAAGTGACCCGTTGTCATCCAGCAAAATGCGGCTGAAACTGCGTGTTTCGCGAGCTCCAGAGAAGATGGCGTTGTAGGTCGTACCCGTCGCCCAGCCATCGGCGTTTTGGGGAATTCCCCGGTACCGCAAATAATCGTTCGGATTCCAGTTATAGGTCGTGCTTTCAGTTGTATCTGACTTGCCCTCAGTTTTTTTTGACCCTTGTTCAAACAATCCTTGTCCTTGTTCAAATGAATAGGTCCTGTTTCCTTGGGTCGTGATCGTTTCAAACGGAGCAATCGGCCACGGATACGGGCCCTGAAAAGTCTGTCCCTTGGGATTGGGTTTCCAGTAACCGGGTGACAACCCAAGAACACCATTGGTTAACGTGTGATGAGAGGATCCAATCCATTGACCGTTCGGACAAACTGACAGCTGCGTCAGCTCGGACAGTCCGCTTGGACAATTCGCAGCCATGGCGGAACGCCCACTCACAGCGAGAACAACCGGCGCCGCAGCCAGCCCTGCACGCAACAGACGCCTACGGCCAATGCCGCCATGCTCAGAACCCTTTAGCTCAGGCTGCGATTCAGATTGAATGTCACTCATAAACGCACCTCACGTTACACCTCCGTCAGCTCAATCACGCAATTTTTCGTCTTTCGACTTGATGCATTTTGAAGCTGGCACAAGATTACAAACCTTGATAAAACTCAAGCAAACGGTTTCTGTCAGCATATAGTTTTGACTTCATGCAATTTTTATGCCCGTCATAACAAACCATTGATTCATAAGAAAATTCTCAAACCAATAGATTATTCAAATCACGACCTGTCAATTTCTTCGACAGTAGCAGGACCGATCAGATCACGCCATTGAGTTTGCCGCCTATAGGGTCTTTAGCAAACCTGCAACCTCTGTTTGACCCGCGAACTTGTCACCCAATTTGGCGAGTTCATCGAGTTCCTTCCTGGCCAACTCTTTGCTGCCGCCCTTGAGGTGAATTTTGGCCAAATTGAGTTTGAACAAGGCGTTCTGCGGCTGCAACGCCAGCGCCTTGTTCTGGAGCGCTACCGCTTTGGCGTACTCACCTTTGTCTGATAGCAAGACCGCCAGCGTGTCCATGAAAGCGGGCTGGTTAGGCGCCAGTGCATTGGCCTTCTCGGCAAAGCCTATGGCGCCCTCTTTATTGAGTTTTCCACTTACCCAGGCCAGGTTGTTGTAGGCCAGTGCGCTATTGGGCTGCAGCTTGACCGCTGCCGCATAGTTCTTTTCGGCGCTGGCGTAGTCCTTGCGTGCCAGGGCGGCATCACCCAGATGAAGCAAGAAGGCGGCGTCTTTCGGATGCTCTTTCTGCCAGCCGCTGGAAAATCTATCAGCCTCTGCGCCTTGACCCGCCGCCCCCAAGGCCGCGTGCAGCTTGATCGCGAGCTCCGGCGCATTAACGCGTTTGAGCCCGCCACGATAGGCCGTGATAGCGCGGTCCCAACTTTTCTGCGAGGCATGGATATCGCCCTCCAGGGCGTAGCCCACCGCCTCTTCGGGGCGTTGCTGCTGCACCGAGCGCGCCAGTGTCAACGCGTCCTCAGGCTTCTTGCTATCCAGCGCCAGCACAATCAAGGCCCGCTGCGCCTCCAGCAGATCGGGCTTGATCTCGAGTGCCCGGCGCAGGCTGGCAAGCGCCGCCTCTGTGTTTTTACCCGCTAGATGCACCTCCGCCAGGCGCATATGAGGCAGTACCGACAGGGGCTGCATGGCAGCCAGCTTGGTGTAGCTGGCAACAGCCTGGTTGGGCTCGCCTGCCGCCTGTTGCGTGCGACCCAATGCATCGAGCAGCTCCGGGCTGTCTGGCAAGGCGGCCACACCGTCCTGGGCCGCCGACACAGCCGCCTTGAAATCCTGCTGGCGCAGATCAAAGTCGATCAGCAACAAACGTGACGTCACATCCGTGGGCTTGGCTGCCACCGCATTGCCAATCAGCTTGGCGACTTCATCTTTGGCTGCCCCCGCCCGGGACGCGAGTTCGGCCAGCGCCAACCAAGCCTGGCCATTTTTGGGATCCTTGTCCAGCACCGCCTCAAAACGCTTTTTTGCCGCCTCAGGTTTCTTCTCTGCCAAGTCGATCGCGGCGAGACTGGTCACGGCCGGAAAATAGTGGGGGTCAATCGCCAAGGCGCGCTCAAAACTCTTTTTTGCACCGCTCACATCATTTTTGGCCAGCAGTGTTCTGGCCCGCAGCTGCGCCGCAAACGGCTTATCCGGCTGCTTTTTCTCCAGCCCATCAATCGCTTTCAAGGCCTGGTCAAATTCCTGTCGTTTCAAGTGCACGCTGATCAGGGCCAGGTCGGCACTGGTGCCGGTGTCTGACGCGGCGATGGTCTGCAACTCATCAAAAGCACCGTCTGTCGCGCCACTCACCAAACGGGTGAGCGCCAGCGACGTCCGTTTTCTGCCGTCCTGGGGCGACTGCTGGGTCGCCTTTGCAAAATATTCTTCCGCCTTTTTCAGGTCCCCATTGAGCAGATAGACCTCGCCCGCCACGGAAAGCAAATCGGGATCAACCTGTTCCCGGCTCAGGCCTGGTAACAAGGCGTTCAGGGCCTGGGCCGCTTGCCCGGCGCGCATATAGCTGATGACCAGCGCCCGGCGCGCCAGCCATGACTCGGGAGCGCCCTGCACCGCCCGACTCAAATAGTCCTGCGCCGCCGGCAAGGCATTGAGTTGCAGTTCGACCAGGCCCGCCAGCTGCAAGCCCTGAGCACTCTTGGGAACCAGTTGTAAAACCTGCTGCAGGAGTTGCCGGGCCAATTTGAAATCTTTCTTTTGATAGGCCAGTTGCGCTTCCAGGTATTGGGTTTGCGGATGCCGGGCTGCTGTTTTTTTCAACTGTTCAATTTGTTGTTGGGCCTCGACAAGCTTGCCTTGCTGCAGCAATAGCGTGATCACAGACACCTGACCGGGCATGAAATCGGGTTTGATCTCAAGCGCTTTGCGGTAAGCTGCCAAGGCCTCGTCAGGCTGATTTTTGGCATACAGCAACAAGTCGCCTTTGAATACCCAGGCCTCAGTGCTACGAGGCGACTTCGCAAGCACCTCCTCGGTTAAGGCAAGCGCCTGGTCAAACTCGCGCTGCCCCGCCTTCTGTCGGGCTTGCACCAGCAAAGCCGGCGCAAAACCCGGGTCCGCCAGCAGGGCGGCCTGCAGGCTCGCCTGTGCCTGCTCGGTCTTTCCCTCCATCGCATAGGCCGAAGTGAGCGACACCTGAAGACTGGCCTTGGCCGACGCTGCGCCGAGCTCGGTCTTGGCGAACTCCTCAGTCACTTTGCGGGCCTGCCCTTGCGCCAGCAAAGCCCG
>Ga0066798_10001421_pt1 | contig 10471 bp, 7 predicted proteins | sample PersoiDNA2013203_FD_70961 | JGI IMG/M metagenome (GOLD analysis project Ga0066798, IMG submission 70961) | Permafrost soil microbial communities from the Arctic, to analyse light accelerated degradation of dissolved organic matter (DOM) -... | ecosystem: Environmental > Terrestrial > Soil >...
TTCCTTGTCAAACATTCGCTCACCTCACTTTTGACGTGTCCATGGAAGGCTCAGGGCGTGTTCACACCCGATGCTCGTCTCCGAGAAAGTATAGCAGGAAACGAGGACCTCACCACGTGCGCCCCCCACCTGTCATTCCCCCCCGAGCATTTCTTTCCAATGCGAGGGGCGCTCTCGGCGCAGGCGGGAATCCATTCCTTGGTCCGTCATTCCCTCTGCGTATTGTCATTCCCGCGAAGGCGGGAATCCAATTCTCGTCCTCCTATCACGTGGATGCACTCGCCTCCCCCTGAAGCATCGCCGTGATCCCTACAAGTTCGTCCACCACTGGAAAAAGGAACGGCTACCTGACTCCCAACAGTCGTGTTTTCGGTGGATCAGTGGTGGTGGAGATAGGGGGGAATCGCGGGTCCTCACGACCTCTTTGGAGCATGCTGAGGCCATCTTGGCAGTGGTTAGCGGAATGCGCTCAACTGTGGTCTCGCAGCGGGGCAACAAGAATGCGCGGAAGGCAGTAGCAGCTTACAGGAACCGTGGTATTCTTGCACCGTTCGAATAGGCGTGATAGAGAAACCATTTCCTGTTCTGAAAGGGAGGACGCATGAGTCTACTCCACCTCTACAAGGGGGTCATGTTCTACAAAGGGGATCCCGACACGCTGACCAACCTCGTGTCGATTCCCGGGGAGGCGTGGTTCCCGCACTACTGGCGTCCAAACAAGACACCGCAGGAGGTAGAAGACAAGGTGCTGTACGACGAGAATTGGGACATCGCCTGCATTATCGAAGATGGACAAGGCCATGCAATGTCTCGCAGGGACTTCCTGTCGCTGTCTCGGCCGTAGCTTCTTTGGACCGGCCACAGGGGAGAAAGCCACGATCGCATCCAACTATTCGATGACTCCCCCGGAGCTAGTGACAGCAATACTACCGGTCGAAGGAGAGGTGCATGTTGCAAGATAACCAAGACGGGCTAAACCCTCACATCACTAATGAGGCACTAGGCCGCCATGTGCGTAGCTTTCAGGTTCAGGCACCAACCGAGGCCCAAGCAGAGGCAGAAGCCACTGCGCGCGCTGAGGCACCGACATCGGCGACTGAAGCGCTATCCCGGATCCGGGCGACAGTTAGAAGCGTGAATCCGCTGCGACTCCTGTCCAGGATTTGCATCCAGTGCGATTTCCATGAAGCGTCAGAAGCCGGTACGTCCGAGTCATATGCGTCTCAGTGGGCGAACTGGAGCGAGGTCGTGGCACGTCTTGTTGGATCAGGCGACTGTGTCGTGTCCTGTTCTGTCGATCCCACGACGGAGACGATTGACACGCTGTCTCGTGACTTCAACGACTACTGGCGAGCCATCACCCTCCTCAATCCTGCAGGAGGATCTGCCGCTGATGGCGACACAGTGGACTCATTGGCTGCCTACTCTCGCGCGCACGCCATGATAGTCAAGCACGATGCTCCTCCATACCAGCTGTACGAGGCAGCGGCACGGCTGTACTCGCCGCGAAACGACTGGCTCAATGAGAAACTCCATTTCACTATCCAAGAAGCGCTGGCAACGATGCATGGAATCTACACTGAAGTGTATTCGCGAATCAACAGTGCGATTGGAAAGACTGCACAGGGATTCGCGCCTCCCATGACCCGGGAGACAGGGGCCAGAGCAGCCCTCTTGACCATATTAGACAAGAACCCCGATCTCGCAGTATTCACCGAGGACGAGATCGTTGCCATTTGTGGCGTCTCACGCGAGGCCTGCACATCCGTGCTCAGAAGGTTCACGTGGCACGTTGAGGACCGTCCCGACGGAAACATATCAGGAGTCACTCCAGGTGCCCTTCAGCTGCCGTTCGAATTCAAGTCTAATCAAATACACCAGCGTCCGCTTATTGAGATTGGCGGAAGGTACGTCTGTCCCGAACTCGTCCTGTTGTTCGAGGCGGTCTTTCTGAGTCTCAATTTCGACCTCATGAACGACAAGGCAGTCCGGGGCACCTATGGGAATGACCGAGGCGCCTGGCTGGAACAATCCGCGGGAGAGTACTTGGCAGGCGTTTATGGCTCCGAGTCTGTCTGTGTGAATCCCTACCGTGGCGACGGCAATGAACTCTGCGATGTTCTTGTCTACTACGACAACACCGTCATTGTCGTGTCCTGCAAAGCCAAGATGCTAACCGCTGCCGCAGAGTATGGGAATGGCGTGGCCGAGCTCAAGGATGATCTTCAGAAAAGCATCGGGGACAGCTATGTGCAAGTCGAGGAGGCCCTCGCGTACTTGAAGCGCTCAGGTACCGTGAATATACTCCACCAGAACCAGGAACTGTGGAAGACGGTGGATTCCACGCAACTGGATGCCGTGATCCCCATCTACGTACTGCCCAACACCTATCAGAACCTTACCATCAACGTGAGGGATATCGTGTCAAGTCTAGGGCTCCGAGTTGATTCGGACAACCTGCCGTGGATAGTGTCTGTGTTCGATCTTCAGCACGCGGCCGAGATGCTCGACGAGTCTCCGGGGCTCTTCCTGCACTACCTCGAGTGTCGCCGGCGCATGGCTCTTGGTCGGACGAGGCTCGAAGGAACAGAGATGGACCTTCTCGGCCACTATCTCATAAAGGGCTTGTCCCTCGGGCCTGGTTCCGAATATGGCGACTACGACGTAGTGGCTCTGGGTGATTTCTCAGCCCCGACTGCGTTATACTTGAGGAAGGTGCACGAATTGGGGGGGATTGAGACCTCAAAGCCTCGCTCTGGATTTCCACTCCTGGTTTCAGGACTAGCGCACGAACTAGCCGAGACTGGTGTACCACATCGAACCGTTTCTCTCTTGCGACTACTGGAACTCCCAATTACAGATCAGGCTGTGTTCCTGAATCATGTCACGCAATGTCGCAAGGAGGCACTCGCTACGTCCAAACCCGCTTCTCGCACAATTGGCATCAGGGTCGGCCCTACAATGTTGCAGACAACGTACTGGGCTGGGGTGAGCGGCGCCTCTGTTGCGGTTCGGCAAGCCGAGAAGTGGGCTCAGAAGCGGTGGGGTCTTCACGGATGGCAAACACGGGAATGGGTCTGTCTCGTAGGGGATGCCACCAGCGATGGAAGGGTCGAATCGGTCATCCATGTTCCACCCCACAGCAGATAGCATCTAGCGCTGTCTTCAGCGGTCTCCAGGAAACTCACGACCGAGTCGCGATGCACTATGCTGCCTGAACCGGGTCCTCCGGTTAGTCGAGCGAAAAGTTCGCTCAGGCGCTCTTGGACCTTCTTCGCCAGACGTCCACTCCGATGCATGTTCGCGCCAGACTTCAGTATCATGTGAACGTCTTTCGGTCATGCAAGAGCGTGTGCCTTCTGCCAGAGTGCTTCAGGGGTTTTCGATGCATCGTGTCGCCCCGGTCCTGTTCCCGCAACCAACTTTCATATGGTTCTTTGCTTGACCGTAAACGTTCCTTGTGCTCCTGCCTCACTCAAGATGAAGCAAGGAGCTCAGGAATAGCATCACAGGAACTGTGATGTATCCACAAACACTGGAGCGATCAAATCACTACCTCGTTTTCTGTTCTCTTCGACATTGACGCAGTTGATCAGGTAGATGATCGATGACTTTGCCAGTCTCAATAGGTTGATCGTTTCGCCTAGCATTGTGCCATAGCCAATACTGTCCTTGTCGCTCTCCTTGTCCGAGTCGGCTACCGCCGGATCGTAGATCACTAACGTTCTGTGAGTTGACGCGTCTCTAATGGTCTTCAGGTGTTCATAGCATCCGGAGTTGAAATCCTGGAATATGTCATAAAGGGCATACAAGCTGATGTTCTTTGATTCCAGGACCTTATCTCTGATTTTTCCACCTTCTATCCGTCCGTCTTTCTTCTTTCCGTCTTCTTGCCATATCGACGTGAAATAGACATAGCGTATTGGCAATCCCATGCTGTAGTAATCATTGATGAAGACAGCGATCTTGTCCAGGATGTTGTAGGCTTCTGTGAAAGCAGATTTCAAGAGACCAGAATAGAGATCGAACCGTACATTGTCCGAGCTATTCACGAAAGTCGTTCTCCTGCTGATGTTGTTAAAGTCCTCCCTCTTGAATTGAGATTGGACTAATAGCAGCCTGGCAACGGCATAGTCTTCCTTAATCTGGTTGATGCTCTTCGCGAGTCGATAGAAGGTGTCGTCGTCTTCTATCGGCGTTATCAAGCTAATGAAAATGGGGTCAGTGATTGCCGATTCGCACTGCGTATCATGAACATGGAAATTCAAGAAGAGCTTCTCTTTGGCACAGAAAGCCAAGTAGTACTCTTCGAATGTGGATAGGTTCGTCGTAGAGTAGTTGGGATGTGCAAGTCTCTTTGTTAGGTCTGTCTTGTCCTTGAAGCGGGATGCAATCTCTTGCAGTTCGTCTTCAAACGATTTCCTCGCGCTCAGTCCTCCAATTGCGATCAAGTCCTGGTTATCGATGATTGACTTTATCGCTTGGTATGCTTCGATATAGATCGCTCCTCTGTATCTCCCTGAGATATCAGCAAAGAAGCGCAGGGCTTTCGCCCTGTTCCCGATTGCCATTGAGAAGTGCTCGTCAATTGCTATTGCAGCATCATAAGCATCGAAAGCTTCCACCCCTCGCCCTAACATGTCTAGACAGTTGCCATAGTTGACGAAGACTTGTTTCCTGAAATCGCGCCTGGACTCGTCGCCAGTTCTCAGAGCGTCTCTGAGATGCCCTTTTGCCTTCTGCAAGTTGACGCTTCTCGGGATACTTCTAGTTCCGAGTCTTCTTTCGGTAAGGTAATACAAGGAAGCGTAGCCATTCGCTAGGTTGTAGTGAATGTCGGAGTCGTGTTCTGTGTACATGTGATCTTCCAGATTGCGTTCTCCAATATCCAGAGCTTGCCTAAGAACAGCTTGATCACCTAGACCAGAACCAATGTCGACCAGGAAGCCAAGCTTGTTGAATTGCAGGATGGCATCATGTGGGTCCCGGGCTTCATAGCCTCCGATGCTCTCAAGAGCTTCCTGAAACTTGTCTTGGACGATGAGAGAGCGAATGTGTTCCATTACCTCAACTCTGTTCTTATTGCTTTTGCCACTTGATTGTCTTGACGGTTTCGTAGTTCCTCCTTGATCTCACGGGTTCGTCTGCCGGTATGCGACTCTGCCACGTCTCGGGTTGTCGTTGCCCCATAATATGTATCAAGTCCCGCCAGAATGGAACGTTCTCTCCGGCGCCTACGTCGATCGACGCGAGCGACGGGGGGACGTAAAGGCTACGCAGCTACAAACTGCGCAGGAGACCGTAGATGATCACGAGAGCTAGGAATAGCCAACCTACAAGGGAGAGGATAGTAGAAATATCCAGATGATGTGGTGCTTCGGACTGTGGCTCTGGCTGTTTCTGCAGTGAGTGACCAGCTTCGTCGGCTTCTGAGAGACCGGATTGTCCCTCCTGCGCCATCTCGGCTGACGTCTTGGTGCGGTCCGCGACAACGGTGGTCTCCGCCGAGTCGAATACTCTCCAGGGATTCACCCTGCCCTGTGGAAGAGAGTACTCGCAGACGCCTTGTCCCTTTATCACGAAGAATCTCATCTTGTCTGCCAACTCTAAACCGATTGATTTCCATTGTGATGCAAAGGCCATATCATCAGAGCTTGGTGCGCAATAGACAACGTACCCCTGCACGTCTGGGTGATTGTGAACGTGGAGCACCCACGCGGCCTTCTGCATCGACACTATCAGACTATGCTTCTCGTCTCTCGTGGGTTCGTATGCTACATGTGAAGAGATCCTGTAACCATCTAGAACCTGACCAGTTTCCCCGGCAGCTTCGATCCAGAGTGCCTTCTCAGTGGGATCGCATGGCAGCAAAATCCAGAAGGCTTCTTCGACTGCAAGAGAGCCAATTCGATTGCAGGCTTCCCGCAACTCATTGGTGGCTCGCTCCGCGTCCGACGTCGTCATCAATCCTTGCTTCGACTGCCTGCCTTTCCGAGCCTCCTCCAATTGATCGCGGTTATAAGGAGACATCTGTCGCAGCAGCTCTTCTGGACTATTGGGGACAGGACCCATGAGTCGATGCGCAACGTTTCGCACGTCTTCGTCGCCCTCTGTGAGAGCCAAATAGAGGAGCACTCTCTGATTCTCTGGAGGAAGCTTGTCGAAGAAATCGATAGAACCTGACAATGCCCCGTATCGATACAGGAACTCAGCATCATGCTTCAACACACTGAGCTTGTCCCGCAATTCTTCCAGATAGTAGCTGTTGCTCACGACGCTCCCCAGAGTTATTATCACCTACATCATATACATTAGCCCAAAATAGTGCAGTCCGCCTACTGACTTGGCATTGGTCGTGATAGTTGTGTGACGCCGGAGATGCGGCTGCGGGACTATGGATGAACCTGAATCAGTTGCACGGTGACGTCGTGTTGGGACCCAACGAAAGTGACCTACTATCCATCGTTCCGATTGGATCACGGGAGCCGGTGGAGTTTGAAGGTAGTTCCGTGGAAACGCAGTGTTGATGCGTCGTGGTGGAGATAGGGGCGAACAGGCAGTCCTGCGAGCCATCGGTAGTGGTACTATTCAAACTGGCCTTGAAGGTGGTTGTTGGCGGGGCTCTCTGCTTGCCGAAACTATAGAACGCAGTTCATGGGTGCTCAGGTTCCCGTGAGGGCTGGCAGAGGGCAGGATGACACAAGACGATGACGGGCCATCCGAACGCGTGCAACTCATCGGATATTTCGTCAACACACAGCGGCCAAGGCTTTCTTAGCGGCTGGTTCTTGCTTGCACTCGACTCCTCCAGTTGTGCAGCATTGTGCTACCGATTCTCGCGCTAGCGGTTGTTCCACCTTCCGGTATGAGGAAATGACTTCGCTATTTTGGTGGACGCAACAAGTGCAGCCTATCGGCAAGACTCTGACAATGCTCATTGTCCGGATCCATATTGCTGCCCTTGAGCGTCCATTCGCGCGCCTCATCCTCGCGCCCTGAGCGAAGGAGAAGCCACGCCAGCCGTGAGCAGTCTGTCGCATTGGCTTCTGCCATACGAGGTCTCATGTTGTCTGCAATGTCTCCAGCGATTAGTTTTGCCTCCTCTGCGGAGAACACTTCAGAATTGAGGGCGAGAAGCCGATTCGCCTTGGTGGCGGCCTCGCTGACGATTCCCAACGAGACTGTCGTCAATGCGCATATCTTGCCCTGTGCATGAACCTCTCCCTTCACGTCGCCATTCTTCTGGTAAAGGATGGTGAGCTGCTGCCATCCTTGGAGCTTCTCATCGTCGCTATTGACAGACTGGATGTACTGTCTTACGAGGTCTTCTCTCGTGCTCGTCGATCCATCAGCGAGCCCGAGCTCGTCCATGAGAGCCGTCCGAAGAAGTAGCGTCTTTGGAAACGCTTGAGCGAGAATCTCCATGCATTCTGCATAGTCGTCGAGTCGGCACTTGTGCTGCGCGAGTTGCAGAGACAGGTTCGAGAAGAAGGTTCTGACCAAGGGCTCTAGACCGTGTCGAGTTTGGCCCTCCTGGACGGTCCCGAACATTTGCAGTCGCTTGACATAGACGAGGATTTCGCTCTCCATGGGCTCTGTCTCAAGTTTCTTCTTGCCATAGATACTTGCGGTCATCGGGACGGTGACAAAAACGGTCTTGCCTGGATCAGATTCTTTCGACTCAATCAACGAGGATCCTTTGAGCTCTTCGAGGGCCGCGGCGGCGTCCAGACGGCCTTCCGTCGACGTCGCCGACGGCTGTCTGCCTACAACAGCATCAATGGCCACCTCAGGCACGAGGGACCTCCATTGGGCGAGAGTCAGGAAGACGCGCTTGGCAGCTGGCGTTAGATGGCCATATGTTCTCTCGAAGAGAGCAGTCAAGACATCGGGACGTCTGGAAAGCAGCTGCTCGAGATTGGAGACCGGTTTGCGAGTTCTCGAGATCTCACCGAGCAGCATCTTGATCACGTAAGGATGTCCCTCGGTGTGTTCCCACAACTCATGCGCATAGTTTCCATCTATGAGACCTTCAATGGAGAGATCCATGGCGGTCTGCCGGATCAACTCCCGACACTCCTCCCAGTTCATACCAGAGACTTCGATTGGGTAGTCTGCCTTGAAGTCCCTTATGCGAGTAGTTATGAGGACCTTGTTTGGTGTGCGAACGTGCGCATCTACCCAGGCGAACAGCTCGCTTGTGTCTCGGACGGTCTCGAAGTTGTCGAGTACCAACAGCATGGGAGCACCGAAGCTGCTGCAGGCGAGTTCCTGTTCCATGTATGTGGTGGCAGAGAAGCCTTTGGTAAGCCTCTCAGGCGGTTCCAGATACTCAACTAGCTTCTTGGCGACATCATTGCGTGTCAACACTGCCGGTCGCACTCTCCTTGGCCCGTCTGGGGAAAGGTCGATGTCTCGGGCACTAAGCCAAACAATCGTGCCGAATGCCCCGGACTTCGTCACGTTGTGCAACACGTTGAGTGCCGTTGACGTCTTTCCAATGCCTCCGACTCCAACGAGGGTGACAATCGGGTGGCGATCAGTGTCGACCAACTTTGAAGTAAGATCAGCTTCGAGGGCCTCTCGTCTAACGTAGTTGGGTGAAGCATCCGGCAAATTGGCGAATGACTTGCCAAGAAGGTCGAGCGCCCCGGCACCCTGTGTCTCCGACTGTGGAAGGTTGATAGGAGGAACGTCGTACTCATGCTCTTGGTACGTCATGCTGTCGCCTGTCAGATACGAGATCTGCTCGAACTCGCCCCCACGGTAGTTTCCGTTGGGAATAAAGAAATCGTCCGCGTTTGGACTGGCTTCCAGAAGGTCGAGACAGACGGGACGACCGAACCAAACGTAGACGCCATCAGACAATGATTCGCTGCGTGAGGATTTTAGGTAATCGAACGCCCCCTTCGTGGAAGACAGGGCCATGACCCGGTATTTCAAGGTCAAGTTGCGATGCAGATAAGCCCATTCTCTCTTAAACAGCGCAAAGTTCTGTATGATTACATCGATAGATGAAAGCAAGGTCGGGATGCACTGAGCAAGAGTCTCGGCTGGCTGAGCGCCATGTCCTCGGGTCTTGTTCCGCAGCGTGACGAAGTCGGATATCCATTGCCGCAGTGCCAGTTTCCCACCAAGTCGGTCGTCGGAAAGATCCAATCGCTCCAAGACACTATGAAGGTCGTGAACGGCCTCATACTGCCAGTTCCCGGAAGCCACGTATTGCATTAGTTCACGGCGTTCGTCAGACGCCTCCGGGATCGCATACTGTGCGGCTGGACCACTAAGCGCGTCGTCGAGGACTTCTCGCCACGCACCAATGCCCTCTGCACTGACAAGTCTGTACTTGGCAGCGTAGTCGAGGCGCTCCCTGTTCGGGCCTATGGTCGCAACTGTTCCGAGGACTGTGAGTTTCAGGACGAGCTCACCGTAGTTAAGGCAGTCGATGAAGTACGCTGAATCATCGCCCGCTCCACGGACACGGTTCTGCATGCTATCGAGAATCGTTATGCCCAATTTAACCCTCCTCTGAAACAGAAGACCCTCAAGTGTGGCTGTTTTCAGGTTCTCCCTAGCCCTTTGTGGCAGAATAGGCCCGAACGAGTGGCGTGTCAAGAAGACGTCGGTCTATCCATGGCTCTGAGCTGAACAACTCCCCAGACTCATGGGAATCTTCGTGACATTAGTCGACTTCGCTTCACATCATGTTGGTCCATCTGAGACAGGGGTTGGTCGTCCTCAGTGCGTGGAACCCTCTGATGTGTGCGTTTCCCTGTGCAGTGCTATACTCAAAATGGTTTCCAACCTACTGAGGGAGGCACGATGAATCACAACGGCAACAACATTGAATCCCGCCTGTGGGCAGCAGCCGATGAGCTTCGGGCCAACTCCAAGCTGAAGTCCTCAGAATACGCTGTCCCGGTGTTGGGACTGGTGTTTCTGCGCTATGCCGACCACAAGTTCCAGGCGGCGGCGAAGGAATTGGTCGGTCAAGGTGGTGGACGGCGGAAGGTCGGACCGGTGGACTATCAGGCAAAAGGCGTGCTGTATCTGCCCGACGCGGCTCGTTTCTCGGCGCTGATCCAATTGCCGGAAGGGACCAACATCGGCGCAGCCATCAACGACGCCATGCGCGCCATCGAGGCGGAGAACCCCGACCTCAAGGACGTGCTGCCAAAGACCTACAACCGCTTTGACAACGCCCTGCTCAAGGAATTGCTCAAGGCCATGAATTCCATCCCCACGGACATTGAGGGCGACGCCTTCGGCAAGATCTACGAATACTTCCTTGGCCAATTCGCCATGAGTGAGGGCCAGAAGGGCGGCGAGTTCTTCACTCCCACCCCCATTGTCCAGCTGATCGTCAGTATCATCGAACCATTCCATGGTCTCCTCTTCGACCCAGCTACCGGCTCTGGCGGCATGTTTGTGCAGAGCGGGCGCTTCGTCGAGGAACGCAAAAAGAACCCTA
>Ga0066798_10001423_pt1 | contig 10469 bp, 8 predicted proteins | sample PersoiDNA2013203_FD_70961 | JGI IMG/M metagenome (GOLD analysis project Ga0066798, IMG submission 70961) | Permafrost soil microbial communities from the Arctic, to analyse light accelerated degradation of dissolved organic matter (DOM) -... | ecosystem: Environmental > Terrestrial > Soil >...
TTGGCAAAAGTAGCAAGATCGGACATCCCCGCCCCCAAATTAATTTGCACCAACCTAAGAGAGAAAGAATCCGCAAAAACCTATGTTCAAATAATATGAAGAGGAAATTTTGGACAGAACGTTGAATTGTGCCACAAAACCCGTACTCGCGGGCAGCCTGATTGCGTAAATCTGCGCCAGTGACGGTATCCAATTGGCTATTGCAGCCAACGGCGCGACGCTTTGCTCTAAAATACCGGGCTATATTCCAAAATAGTTACTATGCCAAAAAATCCTGTCAAAGCCAGTCCACCCGCCTCGTTTGAAGATGCCATGCAAGAGCTGGAGCAATTGGTCATCCAGATGGAAGCCGGCGAATTGCCCTTGGAAGCATCGGTTGCGGCCTACAAACGTGGCGCTGAACTGGTCAAGTTTTGTGCTGCGCAATTGGATAAGGTCGATAGCCAAGTCAAGGTACTGGAAGGTGACATGCTCAAACCACTGGCAACCGATTTGCCGGAGGAGGAGTAATGAACCTGAGTAACAACACTGTCGCGCCATTCCTTGGTTGGGTGCAACAAATTCAGGGCGGCATGGAAGATATGCTCGCTGTCTATCTGCCAGCGGCCAGCCAGATGCCGGCGCGCTTGCATGACGCCATGCGCTATACCGCCATGGAAGGTGGCAAGCGAGTGCGGCCATTGTTGGTCTATGCCGCCGGCGAATTATTCGATGCGCCACGGCAATTGTTGGCGCGTGCTGCGGCTGCGGTGGAAATGATTCACGTCTATTCGCTGGTGCATGATGACATGCCCTGCATGGATGACGATGACTTGCGTCGAGGCAAGCCGACTGTGCATGTGCGCTATGATGAAGCGACCGCGCTGTTGGTAGGCGATGCCTTGCAGGCACAGGCTTTTGCGGTATTGTCGACGGTCGACGATGCGCAGCACACGGCACGGCAGATGACGATGATCAATTTGCTGGCGCAGGCGGCCGGATCGGTCGGTATGTGTGGCGGTCAGGCAATCGATCTGGCCAGTGTCGGCATGACGCTGTCGCTGGCGGAGCTGGAACAGATGCATCGGCTCAAGACAGGTGCTTTGCTGCGCGCCTCAGTCCTGCTTGGGGCCTCGGCCGGCAAGCAGTTGTCGATCGATGAAACCAACGCCTTGCACGCGTATGCAGAGGCAATTGGCCTGGCATTCCAGGTGGTTGACGACATCCTCGACGCCACGGCTGATTCCGCCACGTTGGGCAAGACCGCTGGCAAGGATGCGGCACACAACAAGCCGACCTATGTCTCGATACTTGGCCTGGCCGAATCGCAGGTGCTGGCTGAAAAGCTGCGCAATGATGCCCAACTGGCGCTGCAGATTTTTGGAGACAAGGCGCGGCGTTTGCGCGACCTGGCCGATCTGATTGTGCAACGTAAGGCCTGAATTTGGCTGCAAGGTAGTATAAGGTAAGCTAGCCAAAGCAAACGATGGCGTTGCAAAATGCAAAACGTCAAAGAAACACATTAATGGTAACAAGACCCAGCATGCTCAATACGATAAACAGCCCGGCCGATTTGCGCCAACTGGCGCGCCCCCAGCTCAAGCCGCTGGCCAATGAATTGCGCGCCTTCATCATCGATTCGGTATCGAAGACCGGCGGCCACCTTTCTTCCAATCTCGGCACGGTCGAATTGACCATTGCGTTGCATTACGTATTCAACACCCCGGAAGATCGTATCGTCTGGGATGTCGGTCACCAGACGTATCCCCACAAGATTCTGACCGGACGACGCGACCAGATGTCGACGCTGCGTCAGGCCAATGGCATTTCCGGTTTCCCGCGCCGCGCCGAAAGCAAATACGACACGTTCGGTACCGCGCATTCCTCGACCTCGATTTCCGCTGCGCTGGGCATGGCGCTGGCGGCCAAGACCAAGGGTGAAAACCGCCACGCCATCGCCGTCATTGGCGATGGTGCGATGACTGCCGGTATGGCCTTTGAAGCCCTGAACAATGCCGGTATCAGCGAAGACGTCAATCTGCTGGTGATCCTGAACGACAATGACATGTCGATCTCGCCACCGGTTGGCGCGCTCAACCGCTATCTGGCGCGGCTGATGTCGGGCCAGTTTTACGCCAAGGCCAAGAACGTCGGCAAGTCGATGTTGCCGGCGCCGATGCTGGAATTGGCCAAGCGCCTGGAAGAGCATGCCAAGGGCATGGTGGTGCCCGCCACCATGTTTGAAGAATTCGGCTTCAACTACATTGGCCCCATCGACGGTCACGATCTTGATTCACTGATCCCGACGCTGCAAAACCTGAAAAACCTCAAAGGGCCGCAATTCCTGCACGTGGTCACCAAGAAAGGCCAGGGTTACAAGTTGGCCGAAGCCGATCCGGTGCTGTATCACGGTCCCGGCAAGTTCAATCCGGCTGAAGGAATCAAGCCTGCGGTGGCCGGCAAGCTGACCTATACGCAGGTATTCGGCAACTGGTTGTGTGACATGGCGCGCCAGGATGCCACGCTGATCGGCATCACGCCGGCCATGCGCGAAGGTTCCGGCATGGTCGAGTTCGAGCGCCAGTTTCCGGACCGTTACTACGATGTCGGCATTGCCGAACAGCATGCCGTTACCTTTGCTGCGGGCATGGCATGCGAAGGTCTGAAGCCGGTAGTGGCGATTTATTCGACCTTCCTGCAGCGCGCTTACGACCAATTGATCCATGACGTTGCGCTGCAAAACCTGGATGTCACGTTTGCGCTTGATCGTGCCGGATTGGTCGGGGCTGATGGTGCCACGCATGCCGGCAATTACGATCTGGCCTTCCTGCGCTGCATTCCCAACATGGTGGTCATGGCCGCGTCTGATGAAAATGAATGCCGCCAGATGCTGTCGACGGCGTTCGCCCATAAAGGCCCGGCGGCAGTGCGTTATCCGCGCGGTTCCGGTACCGGCGCTGTGGTGGAGCAAAGCCTGGCGACGCTGCCGATGGGCAAGGGCGAACTCCGGCGCGAAGGCAAGGGCATTGCGATCCTGGCGTTTGGCACCATGGTCGCGCCGAGTCTGGCCGCTGCAGACAAGCTCAATGCCAGTGTCGCCAATATGCGCTTCGTCAAACCGCTCGACGTCGAATTACTCAAACAACTGGCGGCCAGTCACGATGCACTGGTGACGGTGGAAGAGGGTTGCATCATGGGTGGCGCCGGCGCTGCCGTGGCCGAAGCGATGGCCGCTGCCGGCATCGTCAAGCCGCTGTTGCAACTGGGTTTGCCGGACCGTTTCATTGATCATGGCGATGTCGCACAATTACTGGCAGCCTGTGGCCTCGATGGTGCGGGTATTGCCGCTTCCATCGTCCAGCGTTTTGGCAAGGACCAGCCACGGTTGGTTGTCAATAACGGGTGAGGTGGTTTTCGGTACTGAACAAAGGTAGCGGTAGCTGAATGCTGTTCAGCTAAGAAGAAGCCGATTTTTCTTAACTGAATAACAGCTTTACAACCGTAGATGCTTATGTCGCATCAATCGCTGTTCGGTGGCGAGCGCTGCCTATCCTTTTGCCACAATACATCGCTGCCGTTGGCATAACGGTTCAACACCCGTGCCAGCACAAAGCACAAATCAGAGAGCCGATTCAGATATTGCCGCGGTTGCGGATTCACGGTTTCTTGCAGGGCCAGACTGACCACACTACGCTCGGCGCGGCGGCATACGGTACGGCACACATGCATCAACGCCGCCGCACGTGAACCGCCCGGCAAGATGAATTCCTTCAGTGGCGGCAGGTCGGCATTGTAATGTTCCAGCAACGCATCAAGCCGCAACACTTGCGTTTCGCTAATCAGGCTGTAACCCGGAATGCACAATTCGCCACCGAGATCGAACAAGTCGTGCTGGATCGTCAGCAACTGCTCACGCAGCAGTGTCGGCATGTCTTCGCACAGCAGCACGCCAAGCTGCGAATTCAATTCATCGATGTCGCCGAGCGCCTGAATGCGCAGGCTGTCCTTGCCGGTACGACTGCCGTCGCCCAGGCCGGTGCTGCCGTCGTCGCCGGTGCGTGTCGCAATTTTGGAAAGTCGGTTGCCCATGGTGCATTCTGGAATAAATGTAGAACTGGCAAGCATAGGCCAAAACAGCAGATAACTGGTAGTGGTGTGGCGCGTAATGTTGCTGTGTGGGTATTTATTTAGACGCTCTTTGACTTCGCCTTTGGCATTTTGCTGCAAGCCCAGCCGAAGTTGTCGGACGAATATAAAATGTCCCTGCTGCAAAAGAGTAAAATTCCACAAGATTTCGATGCCAGGGGGCGATTTATTCGCTGTCGCAGCGTCAGCATGTCCAACAACAGAGAGACCGCAATGAATCACGTCGTTGACGCCCAGAAACTGCGCAGACCAGTGCCCGAAGTGCTGCTGAGCGAATTGCAGGCACTATTCGGCCAGCGCTTTTCCACCAGTCAGGCCATGCGCGAACATCATGGCCGTGATGAATCGTCCTACGATCCCATGTTGCCTGACGCCGTGGTATTCGCCCACAGCACCGCAGACGTTGCCGCCACCATCAAATTGTGCAGCCAGCATGCCGTGCCGGTGATTCCGTATGGCACTGGCACGTCGCTGGAAGGCCATGTGCTGGCGTTGCAGGGCGGTATCACGATTGACTTGTCGCAAATGGGGCGGGTGTTGGCCGTCAATGCCGAAGATCTGACTGCCACCGTGCAGGCCGGCGTCACGCGCAAGCAATTGAACCTGGAAATCAAGGATAGCGGTCTGTTTTTCCCGATCGATCCGGGGGCCGATGCCTCCATCGGCGGCATGGCATCGACCCGCGCCTCTGGCACCAATGCCGTGCGTTACGGCACTATGCGCGAAAACACTCTGGCACTGACCGTGGTCACGGCTGACGGCAATATCATCAAGACCGGCACGCGCGCCAAGAAATCCTCGGCTGGCTATGATCTGACGCGTGTGTTCGTTGGTAGCGAAGGCACGCTTGGCGTCATCACCGAAATCACCGTGCGCCTGTATCCGCAACCGGAAGCGGTGTCGGCTGCGATCTGTTCGTTTCCGACCGTGGCCGATGCGGTCAATACCGTGATCCAGGCGATTCAGGTCGGCGTGCCGCTGGCGCGCGTCGAATTGCTCGATGAAAATGGCGTCAAGGCAATCAACGCGCACGACAAGATGACCTTGCCCGAAAATCCCTTGCTGCTGTTTGAATTCCACGGCAGCGAAAACGGCGTCAAGGAGCAAGCCGAAGTGGTGCAAGACATTGCCAACGACAATCACGCACGCGGTTTCGAATGGGCCACGCGGCCGGAGGATCGGACCCGCTTGTGGACAGCGCGCCACAATGCCTATTTTGCGCTGCTGCAAATGCGTCCTGGCTGCCGCGCCATTTCCACCGACTGCTGCGTGCCGATTTCACGACTGGCCGAATGCGTGCTGGAGACCAAGGCTGATTGCGAAGCCAACGGCTTGATTCACGCCATCATCGGCCACGTCGGCGATGGCAATTTCCATGTGCAGATGATGGTCGATCCGAACGATCCTGCCGACATCGCCCGCGCCGAAGGGGTCAATGAACGCATGGTCACACGTGCCATCGCAATGGATGGCACCTGCACCGGCGAGCATGGCGTGGGGTTGCACAAGATGGATTTTCTGATTCAGGAACACGGTGCCGGTGCCATCGACGTCATGCGTTCGATCAAGCATGCGCTGGACCCCAAGAACATCATGAATCCCGGCAAGATCGTGCGCTGGTAAGTAACAAATAGCAACGCGTAACGAGGAGTGCCGCCGTGTCCAACGGGCAGGGCGGTTGCAGACCAACAATGCAAGTCATCATTAGCAGGTTATAAAAAGACATGGCCACCCGCCTTCCTCCCGTCCATGCCCTTTCCGCATTTGAAGCGGCGGCACGCCACAACTCGTTTGCAGTGGCTGCTGAAGAACTGTGTATCACTCCCTCGGCGCTGTCACATCGCATTCGTCTGCTGGAAGAATTTGTCGGCGAGCGCTTGTTTTTCCGTGATGGCCGTTCCATCGGTCTGTCCGAATTCGGCCGCCGTTACCTCGATGTGGTGCGTTCGGCGCTGCGCACACTGACCGATTTTCCGATGCCGCATCGTAATGCGACGGCTCAGCCCAAGGTCAAGATCATGTTGCCGCCGACCTTTGCGCGCCATTTGCTGGTGCCGCGCATTGCCGAATTCATCGCGCTCTATCCTGATATCTCTGTCGAGATGTATCTGTCGGTGCCGTTGTACGATTTGAGCCTGTCCGAAAGCGATGTCGAAATCCGTTTTGGCGCTGGCAACTATCCCAATATCGTTACCGAAAAATTGTTTGAAGAGCCGGCATTTGCCGTCGCCAGTCCGGCCTATTTGAAATCGATTGCGCCGCTCAATACACCGCAGGATTTGCAACAAGCCACCTTGCTGCGTTCGGCGCTGGAGCCGTGGCAACCGTGGTTCGAAGCCGCTGGCCTGAAGGACTGGCCGGAGCCGTCGACTGGTCTGCGCATCGATGATTTGGGTCTGTTGCTGGAAGCAGTGCGCCATGGCTATGGTGTCGGCCTGACACGGCAGCATTTCGCCGAAGAATTGCTGGCGCGCGGCGATATCGTGGAATTGTTTGACGTGCGTCTGCGTACGCCACCGCATGCCTATTACGTGGTCTATGAGCGGCAAACGCGCGAACGGCCGGAAGTCGACGCCTTCATTGCCTGGATGCAAAACGCGTTCAAAAATATCTAAGCGCTGAAAAGAATTCATTGAGCGCGATGAATTTTTTTCAGTACGACTAGACCACTGTTTTTTCTATGTGCGGGCGAAATTCGCTACACTGCAATCATTGCGAGGACGCAAGCATTTCCAACTAAAAAATCGTCGTTGCCACGTCCCAGCCCAAAGCCAAACGAGGTTCAGCATGAACGCCCCAGTCGCCCCCTTATTCACAGTCGCACGTCAGCGCGAAGTGGTCGCCGCCTTGAAAGCGGCAGTGCCTGCGCATTGCGTGCTGTTCGATGAAGAAGATACGCGCCCCTACGAGTGCGATGGTCTGGCGGCTTACCGGCAATTGCCAATGGTGGTGGTGTTGCCGGAAAACGAGGCGCAGGTCATTGCCATCCTGAAAACCTGCTATGCCCTGCAAGTACAGATCGTGCCGCGCGGCGCCGGTACCGGTCTGTCGGGTGGGGCCATGCCGATTGCCGATGGGGTGGTGGTGTCGACTGCCAAACTCAGCAAGATCGTCCATCTCGACAAATATGCGCGCACCGCCGTGGTCCAGCCCGGTGTGCGCAATTTGGCCATTTCCGAAGCCGCAGCGCCCTATGGCTTGTACTACGCGCCGGACCCCTCATCGCAGATCGCTTGCACCATCGGCGGCAATGTTGCTGAAAATTCCGGTGGCGTGCACTGTCTCAAATATGGCCTGACCGTGCATAACGTATTGCGTGTGCGGATGGTGACCATCGAAGGTGATGTCGTGGAGTTGGGCAACGCCGGACTCGATGCGCCCGGACTCGATCTGCTGGCCGTGTTCATCGGTTCCGAAGGCATGCTCGGGGTGGTCACCGAAGTGACCGTCAAACTGATACCCAAACCGCAGCAGGCGCGTGTGATCATGGCCTCGTTTGATGATGTGGTCAAAGGCGGCAATGCTGTCGCCAATGTGATTGCCGCCGGCATCATTCCAGCCGGTCTGGAGATGATGGACAAGACCAGTTCGCGCATGGTCGAACCATTCGTCAAGGCGGGTTACGACGTCGATGCCGAAGCGATCCTGTTGTGCGAATCCGATGGCACCGAAGCCGAAGTCGAAGAAGAAATCGGCCGCATGCGCGAGGTCCTCAATGCCAGCGGCGCCACCGCGATTGCCGTGTCGCAATCGGAAGCCGAACGCTTGCGCTTCTGGTCGGGCCGCAAAAATGCCTTTCCAGCGGCCGGGCGCATTTCGCCCGATTACTATTGTATGGACGGCACCATTCCGCGCAAGAAACTGGCAGAGGTCTTGCTCGGTATCGCCAGGATGGAAAGCAAATACGGATTGCGTTGTGCCAATGTCTTCCACGCCGGTGATGGCAACCTGCATCCGCTGATCATGTTCGATGCCAATCTGGCCGATGAATTTCACCGTGCCGAAGCGTTTGGTGCCGAAATTCTCGAACTGTGTGTCGAAGTCGGGGGCACCATCACCGGTGAGCATGGCGTCGGCATCGAAAAGATCAACTCCATGTGCGTGCAGTTTTCACCGCAGGAGCGCGAAGCGTTCTTCCAGGTCAAGCGCGCCTTCGATACCGCCTTCCTGCTCAACCCGGACAAGGCGATTCCGACCCTGCATCGCTGTGCCGAGTACGGCAAGATGCATGTGCAGCGCGGCCAGATCAACTTCCCCGATTTACCAAGGTTTTAAACGCATGGAATCCACACTGCAAGAATTCAATGCGCGCATCGTCGCCGCCAGCGCCGCCAAAACACCGCTGCAACTGCGTGGCGGTGGCAGCAAGGACTGGTATGGCCAGGCCGCGCGCGGTGAGGTGCTCGACACGCGCAGCCATCGCGGCATCGTCGATTACGAACCGACCGAACTGGTCATCACGGCGCGTTGCGGCACGCCGTTGGCCGAAATCGATGCAGCCTTGGCGGCACACCGGCAGGTGCTGGCATTCGAGCCGCCGCGCTTTGACGGCAATGCAACTGTCGGCGGCATGGTGGCCGCCGGTCTGTCGGGACCGGGCCGGCAATTCTGCGGCGCGGTGCGTGACTTTGTGCTGGGCGTCGATTTGATGGATGGGCAAGGGCAGATCTTGCACTTCGGTGGACAGGTGATGAAAAACGTCGCCGGTTACGATGTCTCGCGTTTGCTCACTGGTTCGCTGGGTACGCTCGGCCTGCTACTGCAAGTGTCGCTGAAGGTCTTGCCGCAAGCGTTTTCCAGTAGCACGCGGGTGTACGAGGTCAGTCAGGAAGCGGCTTTGCATCTGCTCAACGACTGGGGTGGACAGCCGCTGCCCATCTCCGCCAGTGCCTGGGTCAATGGCGTGCTGACGATACGCTTGTCTGGTGCCCAGGCGGCAGTCGATGCCGCAGAAAAGCAACTCGGCGGCAGCGAATTGAGCAATGGCGACGATTTCTGGCGTGATTTGCGTGAACAGACACATGCATTTTTTGCGGAACCAGAACCCGCACTATGGCGCGTGTCGCTGCCCTCGGTGGCAGCGCCGCTGGACTTGCCCGGTGTGCAACTGATCGAGTGGGGTGGGGCGCAACGCTGGTATCGCGGCAGCGCCAGCGCCGTCAGCATCCGTGCCGCAGCACAGGCCGCTGGCGGTCATGCCAGCCTGCATCGCGGCGGGGATAAATCGGTTGGCGTATTTCAGCCACTGGCACCGGCCATCGCCAAGATACATCACCGGCTCAAGGCGTCGTTTGATCCTGCCGGCATCTTCAATCCCGGCCGCATGTATCCGGACTTTTGATTTTCTCCTATGCAAACCAATCTGGCCGATTTCATCCGCGACACCAACGAAGGCAAGGAAGCCGAAGCGATTCTGCGCGCCTGTGTGCATTGCGGCTTCTGCACGGCAACCTGCCCGACCTATCAACTGCTGGGCGATGAACTCGATGGTCCGCGCGGGCGTATCTATCTGATCAAGCAGGTATTGGAAGGCAAGCCGGCAACGGCAGCCACGCAGTCGCATCTGGACCGTTGCCTGACGTGCCGCAATTGCGAATCGACTTGCCCGTCCGGCGTGCAATATGGTCGGCTGGTTGATATCGGTCGCAAGATTGTGGACGATCAAGTGCCGCGTCCGCTGGCGCAGCGCATGGTGCGTACCACACTGAAAACCTTGCTCCCAAATAAATGGCTATTCAATCCGGCGATGAAAGCAGGGCAATTACTGCGTCCCTTGCTGCCGCAGAAATTGCAAAACAAGGTGCCGCTCAAGCAGGATGCCGGTGCGTGGCCGCGCACCACGCATGCGCGCAAGATGCTGCTGCTTGACGGTTGCGTGCAACCGGCCATGTCACCCAACATTAATAGCGCCACCGCACGCGTGCTCGATGCTCTCGGTGTGGAATTGATCACGCCGCCCAAGGCCGGCTGCTGTGGCGCGATACGCTATCACCTGAACGATCAGGATGGCGGTCTCGACGACATGCGCCGCAATATCGATGCCTGGTGGCCCTATGTCGATGGTGCTGCCGGTGTCACGGTCGAAGCCATCGTCATGAATGCCTCCGGCTGCGGTGCCACCGTCAAGGAATACGGCCATCTGCTGCAACACGACGCGGCCTATGCTGCCAAGGCGCATCGGATCGCGCAACTGACGCGCGACATCAGCGAAATCCTGCCCGAGTTTGAAATGGAGATTCAAGCCAAACTGCACGGCAAGATCAACAAGCGCGTGGCCTATCATCCCCCTTGTACCTTGCAGCATGGCCAAAAGATTCGCGGCAAGGTCGAGCAAATTCTGGCCA
>Ga0066798_10001431_pt1 | contig 10431 bp, 5 predicted proteins | sample PersoiDNA2013203_FD_70961 | JGI IMG/M metagenome (GOLD analysis project Ga0066798, IMG submission 70961) | Permafrost soil microbial communities from the Arctic, to analyse light accelerated degradation of dissolved organic matter (DOM) -... | ecosystem: Environmental > Terrestrial > Soil >...
AAAAACGTTTCTAAACAACCGCCCTGCGGGGCGCAACACATTGACAGCGGAGTACGGCATGAGCAATCAGACAACGGCGACGGCAGGCAGTGGCGCAGACCATAACGCAGCAGCAAGCACGTCAGTGACGACCAGAAAAAAATCGCGCCTGTGGACGCTGGCGGCAGTGCTACTGGTATTGCTGGCCGCCATCGCCTATCTGATCTATTGGCAGGTTAGCGGTCGCTATTGGGAAAAAACCGATGATGCCTATGTCGGCGGCGACATCACCGTGATTGCACCCAAGGTCGCCGGCAACATCGCGCAGGTGCTGGTCAGCGACAATCAGCGCGTGCATGCAGGCGATCTGCTGATCAAGCTGGATGACCGCGATTACCGTGCGGTGCTGGCAAAATTGCAGGCCGCGGTGCAAACGCAAGAAGCGATGCTGGCCAATATCGATGCCGAGCGCCATTTGCAGGAAGCGGTGATTGACCAAGTGCGCGCCGGTGTCAGTGCCAGCAATGCTGAAACTGTGCGGGCGCACGAAGATCAAAGCCGCTACCAGAGCCTGTCGGCAAAGGCCGCCGTGTCAGTGCAGAGCTTCCAGAAAGCCGACGCCGACTACAAGCAGGCGCTGGCGAATAATCAAAAGGCCCAGGCGGCATTGGTCGCGGCGCAACGTCAACTGACCGTGCTGGCGACTGAAAAGCAGAAAACCCAGGCTGCCTGGCAACAGGCGATTGCTGAACGTACATTGGCAGAACTCAATGTCAGTTACACCGAATTACGTGCGCCGGTCGACGGTGTGGTCGGCAATCGCCGCGCCCGCCTCGGTGCCTACGCTGGTGTTGGGGCGCAACTGTTGTCCGTGGTGCCGGCGCAAGGTCTGTGGGTCGATGCCAATTTCAAGGAAAACCAGATCGCTCATTTTCAGGTCGGCATGCCGGTCGAGATCAGGGCCGATGTGGTGCCGGGCGAAGTCATGCATGGCCATCTCGCTAGCGTGGCACCGGCCACTGGCGCACAGTTCAGCATCCTGCCGGCAGAAAATGCCACTGGTAATTTCACCAAGATCGTCCAGCGCGTACCGGTGCGCGTCCTGCTCGATGGTGATGCCGCGCGACTGGGTAAATTACGTCCGGGTTTGTCGGTGACCGCTGAAGTCGATGGTCGGCCAGCCAACGGCTCCCATTAAACACAAGCACACGGAGCCGACATGAGTATCATCGATCCTGCACAGATGACACAGCGCGCCAAAATCCTCGCCTTCGCCACTATGTGCGTCGGTATGTTCATTGCCTTGATCGACATCCAGATCGTCTCGGCGTCGCTGGCCGATATTGGTGGTGGCTTGTCGGCCGGTGCGGATGAAACGGCCTGGGTACAGACCAGTTATCTGATTGCCGAGATCATCGTCATTCCCTTGTCGGGCTGGATGTCGCGGGTGCTGTCGACGCGCTGGTTGTTCAGTATTTCGGCAATCGGCTTCACCATCGCCAGTCTATTGTGCGGTGTCGCCTGGGACATCAACAGTATGATCTTCTTCCGCGCGCTGCAAGGGTTCTTGGGCGGCTCGATGATTCCACTGGTATTCACATCGGCGTTCTTTTATTTTCAGGGACATCAACGGGTGATCGCCGCCGCCACCGTCGGTGCCTTGTCATCGATGGCACCGACGCTGGGACCCACTGTGGGCGGCTGGATCACCAGCAATTATTCGTGGCATTGGCTGTTCTTCATCAATCTGGTGCCCGGCATTTTCGTCGCCGTAGTGGTGCCAATCGTGGTACGTATCGACAAGGCAGATTTCAGCTTGCTCAAGGGCGCCGATTATTTCGGCATGATCTTGTTGGCACTGAGTCTCGGCTGTCTCGAATATTCGCTCGAAGAAGGACCGCGGCTGGGCTGGATGGGCGATGACGTGATTCGTACCACGGTATGGATCAGCGTGGTGGCCGGGATCAGTTTTCTCTGGCGCAGCCTGGTATATGTCAATCCTGTCGTTGACCTGCGCGCGCTCAAGGACCGCAACTTTGCGCTCGGCTGTTTCTTTTCTTTCATCACCGGCATCGGCATTTTTGCGACGGTTTATTTGACGCCAGTTTTTCTGGCGCATGTGCGCGGCTTCAGCGCACTTGATATCGGCCTGTCGATTTTCTCTACCGGCCTGTTCCAGATTTCTGCGATTCCTGTCTACGCCGTGCTGGCACGCCGCATCGACCTGCGCTGGTTGATGATGTTCGGCATGAGCTGCTTTGCCTTGAGCATGTGGAACTTCATGCCGATCACGCACGATTGGGGCTGGCGCGAACTGATGCTGCCGCAGGCTTTGCGTGGTTTCGCCCAGCAGTTTGCAGTGGCACCGGTGGTGACGCTGACCCTGGGCGCATTGAAGCCGGAACGGCTCAAACTGGCCTCGGGCCTGTTCAATCTGATGCGCAATCTGGGAGGGGCCATTGGTATTGCCGTGTGCGGAACGATCCTCAATGACCGTACCAATCTGCACTTTCTGCGTCTGGCCGAACATCTCAACAGCGGCAACGAAGCAATGCAAGATTTGCTGCAATCGAGCCGCGCTAACCTGCTCGCGTCTGGAATGGATGCGGCCAGTGTGCCCACTGCAGCGTTGCAGCAATTGTGGCATTTGGCACTGCGCGAAGCACAGACGCAGACTTTCGCTGATGCGTTTCTGGTGGTGATGTGGTGTTTCCTGGTTGCAGTGGCAATGGTGCCCTTGATGCGCAAGGTGGCGCCACCGCAGGCACCGTCGGCAGATGCTCATTAAGGAAAACGAGCGCGCGACATGACGAGGAATGTCGTGCGCCTATCACTAAATTTGTCGGTTGATTCAATATTTGCCGCTATACAAAAGAACAATAGATTTGTTTTCGTATTTTTCTTTTGAATGCATGGGCGATCAAATTAGGCTATCCGGCTACAGCGAAACAGCATCCCCGGCATTTCTTGCCAAACCAGGAAATCGCCGGGCGTCATTCGACTAGGTGCTAAATTCCCATGCGCTCGCGCGCCAGGTGCACCGACCCTTGGCGCACAGCCCAGCGTATCGGCGCAGCGGCCACGTCTACGGACCGTTGCAGCAACATTTGTCGCCATGGCGGCAAGGTCTGCACGCCCAATTGCAGCTTGGCCCAGGGCGGTAGCAGATCGATCCCGGCGCGCATCATCAGGCGTGTCCACGGTTGTGCCAGGCGGTGCGGCGCAGGTGCATTGAGTACCAACTCCAGCGTCTTCAGCGTGCGCGCATCGCATTGCAGTTGCGGCTGCATGCGTTCCAGATAAGCGTCCAGTTCCTGCAGCGTGCGCGGTACCGCGGTGGCACCTAAGGCTTCTGCTATCACGGCAATTTCATCGAGGTATTGGTTTTGTCGCGCGAGCGACAATGCCGGGTTGCGGTAGCGCAAATAGGCGCGCAAAAAACTCGATACCTCCGCTACATGTACCCAGGTTAGCAAGTCTGGCGCGTCGGCGGCATAGTGCCGGCCATCCGGTGCCGTGCCGCGCACGCCGGCATGAATCTGACGCACGCGGGAAATCAATTTTTCTGCATCGGCACGGCTGCCGTAGGTGGTGCCGGCGATGAATTGCGCGGTGCGGCGCAAACGGCCCAGCATGTCCTGCTGAAATGTAGAGTGGTCCCAGACGCCGCTCAAGGCCAACGGATGCAGCATCTGCAATAACAACGCGCTAACGCCGCCAATGAGCATCGCCGTGAAATCGCTGTGCACCTCCCAGCAAGCTGAGTCGGGGCCAAACAGGCCGGGGTCGCCCTTGGGCAAGCGCAAGTCGGCACTGCCGGGTGGACGGCTGATGGCCAGCACGCTGGCCTCGATACGGGTACGTAGAGCTTCCATGAGTGGGGCAGCGGTAAGGGTTTAATAAAAGACCATGAGCGTGACGACCGTATTAACCTGCCATTGCTGATGTAAGCGACGTCAGTGGCACAGTGTAGAGAAGAATGCGCGGCCGTGTCGGATATTGGCAACATCATAACTGTCGGCAGCCTGTCGCTTAGCTGTCACGAAACTGTCCGGAAAATGTCATTCTCACGATTTGCAGGTTTTTCTGGCCGGTTGTGAGAAATTAGCGGTCGTTTGAATAAAATATCGTGTGAGAAGCTGGTATACAGTGCTTTGCAGCAAATCATTCTGAGTATAATAAAAGTCTCATTTTAGGGAACTCACGTTCATGTCCATGGTCGAGCTGGCGCTGCGTCGCCCTTACACCTTTATTGTGATGGCGATGCTAATTGTATTGTCGACGCCGTTGGCGTTGATGAACATGGCGACCGACATTTTCCCTGAAATCAATATTCCGGTGATCAGCATCATCTGGAACTATAACGGCTTGTCGGCCCAGGAAATGGGGCAGCGCATCGCGTCCCAAAATGAGCGCGGCCTGACCACCGTGGTCAGCGATATCGAACATATCGAATCGCAATCGCTGGCCGGTGTCTCTGTGATCAAGGTGTTTTTCCAGCCCAAGGCCAATATCCAGAACGCGATTGCCCAGGTAGTCGCCTCGGTGCAATCGCAATTGCGTCAGATGCCGCCGGGGATTACGCCACCACTGGTGATCAAGTATTCCGCCTCAAGTATTCCGGTCATGCAATTGGCGCTGTCGAGCCAGACCCTGCCTGAGCAAGCGCTGTTCGATGCTGCCATCAACACGTTGCGGCCGCAGTTGATCACGATTCCCGGCGTCGCCGTACCGTTTCCCTATGGTGGCAAGACACGGCTGATTTCAGTCGATCTCGATACCCAGGCATTACAGGCGCGCGGTTTGTCGCCGGTTGATGTGGTCAATGCCGTTAATACACAAAATCTGATTCTACCCTCCGGCACCGCCAAGTTCGGTGCTACCGAATACACCATCAAGATGAACGGTTCGCCCGAAGCGGTGGCGGGCCTGAACGACTTGCCGGTACGTACCGCCAATGGCGCCACCACTTATTTGCGCGATGTTGCCTATGTGCGTGACGGCTTCTCGCCGCAGACCAATATCGTGCGTCAGGATGGCGTGCGCGGCGTGCTGCTATCGGTATTGAAGAACGGCGGCGCCTCGACACTGGACATCGTCAACAACTTGCGCCAGATGCTGCCGCAGGCGCAGCAGACCATGCCGTCGGACGTCAAGATCACACCGTTGTTTGACCAGTCCCTGTTCGTCAAGGCAGCGGTCAAGGGCGTGGTCAGCGAAGCGCTGATCGCCGCCGGACTGACCGCAGCGATGGTGCTGCTGTTTCTTGGCAACTGGCGCAGCACGTTGATCATTGCATTGACCATTCCGCTGTCGATTCTGGCGGCAATTCTGGTGTTGTTCATGCTCGGTGAAACGCTCAATTTGATGACACTGGGCGGGCTGGCGCTGTCGGTCGGGATTCTGGTGGACCAGGCGATTGTGACGATTGAAAACATCGAACGTCACATGCACATGGGCAAGCCGCTACACGATTCGATCATCGTTGGTGCCGGCGAAATCGGCGTGCCGGCGTTTGTCTCGACCGTATGTATTTGCATCGTGTTCGTGCCAATGTTCTTCCTGTCCGGCGTGGCTCGCTTCCTGTTTGTGCCATTGGCCGAAGCCGTGGTGTTCGCGATGGTGGCTTCGTATATCTTGTCGCGCACGCTGGTGCCGACGCTGGTGATGCTGTTGATGAACAACGCGCATGCAGCGCCAGGTGGCAAGGCGAGTTTGCTGCAACGTGTGTATCGCGGCTTCGACGCCCGCTTCGAACGCGTGCGGCGTGCCTATACTTTGGTGCTGTCCTCGCTGCTGGCTCACCGTCGCCGGTTTGCGCTGGCCTTCCTCGGCTTTTGCGTGTTGTCCTGCCTGTTGTATCCGTTCCTGGGGCGCGACTTCTTCCCGAATGTGGATGGCGGTCAGATTCGTTTGCACATGCGTACGGCCACCGGCACGCGTATCGAAGAAACCGCACGCATCGCCGATCAGGTCGAAGCGGCCATTCGCGAAATGATTCCCGCCGATGAACTGGAAACCGTGCTCGACAACATCGGCGTGCCCAACAGCGGTATCAATCTGTCTTACAGCAATGCCGGCACCATTGGCACACTCGATGGCGAAATCCTGATGGCCTTGCGCGAAGGGCATCGTCCGACCGAACAACTGGTGACCAAGTTGCGTGCTGAACTGCCCAAGCGTTTCCCCGGCATTGAATTTTTCTTTCAGCCTGCCGACATCGTCACGCAGATTCTCAACTTCGGTCTGCCCGCGGCCATCGATGTGCAATTGACCGGTCCCAACCAGCAGCGTAATGCCGAGCTGGCCGCTGAGTTGACCAAGCAGATCCGCCAGATCCCGGGCGCGGTGGACGCTCACGTGCATCAACGCCTCGATGGCCCGTCACTGGATATGCAAATGGATCGCACGCGCTTGCAGCAATATGGTTTGTCGGCCGCCAACGTCGGTCAGAACGTGTTGGTGGCCTTGTCCGGCAGCTCGCAGACGGCACCGGCGTTCTGGCTCAATCCACAGAATGGCGTGGTGTACAACGTCGCTGTGCAATCGCCGCAATATCAGGTTGATTCACTCGACGCCTTGCTTGGTATCCCAGTCGGTGCCAGCGGTGCTGCGACTGCCACTGGTGCGGCCACTAACACTCAATTGCTGGGCAATCTAGTTGATGTCAAACCGGGCCGGCAAGCGGCGATTGCCTCGCGCTACAACATCCTGCCGGCGATTGATGTTTATGTCAGCGTGCAGGGCACCGATCTGGCCAGCGTGGCCAGCAAGGTCACCAAACTGGTTGATGACATGCGTGCCAAACTACCGCGCGGCAGCCAGATCGTTATTCGCGGCCAGGTGCAGACTATGCAGGCCTCCTTCATCGGTCTCGGCGTCGGCTTGGCCATGGCGATTGTGCTGGTCTATTTGTTGGTAGTGGTCAACTTCCAGTCCTGGATCGATGCGGCGATCATTATCGCGGCATTGCCTGCCGCCTTGGCCGGCATCGCCTGGATGCTGTTCATCACCGGCACCACGCTGAGCGTGCCGGCCTTGACCGGTGCCATCATGACCATGGGGGTGGCCACCGCCAACAGTATTCTGATCGTGTCGTTCGCGCGCCAGCTCAAGGACGAGGGCGCGACGCCCCTGGCCGCTGCGCTGGAAGCCGGTGCCACGCGTATCCGCCCGGTGTTGATGACGGCATTGGCGATGATCATCGGCATGATCCCGATGGCCTTGGGTCTGGGCGAGGGCGCCGAGCAAAATGCCCCGCTTGGCCGTGCCGTGATCGGTGGTTTGCTGTTCGCTACCGTCTCAACCTTGTTCTTTGTTCCCGTCGTATTTGCCGGTGTGCATCAACGGCTGGCGCGTCGCCAGCAAGCTCGCCCGCAGCATGATCCAAACGCCGGCGGTCCCGGTGCCGATCCAATTCATCAGCCGCAGTAAGCGCCCAGCCGTCACAGGAGATTTGAAGCAATGTCGCAAGAACGTCATTCCCAACTCGGCATCCACCCGGTTGAACCGGGCCAGGCCGGAGAACTGCTCAAACGCCAGCAGGTCGTGCGCCGTACCAAACTGGTCATGGTGGTGGTGTTGCTATTGCTGGCAGCCGGTTCCGCACGTACCGTGATCAGCCGCATATTCAACGCCAATGCACTGGAAACCGGTACCGTCGAACGTGCCAAGCAATACGTCAAGACGGCCCCGGCCAAGACCATCGATGCCGGTCAGACGCTGGCCTTGCCGGGCACGCTGCAAGGCTATGTGCAGTCGCCGATTTCGGCACGCGCTGGTGGGTACCTGAAGCGCTGGTACAAGGACATCGGCAGCCGCGTCGACAAGGGCGAACTGCTGGCCGAACTCGACACGCCGGAAATCGACCAGCAATTGACGCAAGCCGTGGCTGCACGTGCACAGGCAGCGTCCAGCCTGGACCTGACCAAGAGCACCGTCGATCGCTGGGAAGCGCTGCGCAAGAAAGACGCGGTTTCGCAACAGGAGCTCGATGAACGTCGCAGCGCCTTTGCGCAAGCCGGTGCCAATCTGGCGGCAGCCGACGCCAATGTCGAACGGCTGCGCCAGATCGAGGGCTTCAAGCGCATCGTCGCCCCGTTCGCTGGTGTCATCACGCGCCGCAACGTGGATGTCGGTGATCTGGTCGATCCCGGCGCCGGCAGCGGCGGACGCGCGTTGTTCATGTTGGCGCAGACCGACCCCTTGCGTGTGTATGTGAATGTGCCGCAGTCGTCGTCCAATTTGATTCGCGCCGGACAGAAAGTGGTCGTCACCCAAGCCGAATTGCGCGGCCAGAATTTTGAAGGAAAGGTAGTGCGCACGGCCGCATCGATCGATACCACCACGCGTTCGATGCAAGTGGAAATCGCCTTGCCGAACCCCGATGGCGTGCTGTTGCCCGGTGCCTTTGTGCAAGTGGCACTGCCACTCAAGCCAAGTGGCGCATTGGTCGTGTCCACCGACGTCTTGCTGTTCCGTCGCGACGGCACCCAGGTGGCCGCTGTCGATGCTAACGGCAAAGTGCATCTCAAGCGTGTTCAGGTTGGCCGCAATTATGGCCAGACCGCAGAAATCACCGATGGCCTGAGCGGCAACGAACAATTGATTCTGAATCCGTCGGATTCGGTGGCCGAAGGCGATCAAGTAGAGGTAGCGCCATCGGTACCGGCGGCGCCCGCCAAGACTGGCGCCGACAAGGGCAAGGCGTGATGAGACGGCGCGCGCGTCCTTTCATGCAGCTCACCGTGCTGACGGCAGTCTTGCTGTTGGCGGGTTGTGCTGTCGGTCCCGACTACCACAAGCCGGATGTCGAGTTGCCGGTTACCTGGCAACTCGATACACCATGGCGTCAAAGTACACCTGATGATGCGCTGGCCAAAGGCCCATGGTGGGAGCGTTTTGGCGATGCCAAGTTGAACCAGTTACAACAGCAAGCCTTGGCCGGCAACCAGACACTGGCAGTGGCCAGTGCCAGATTGCTGCAAGCGCGTGCTAGCGCCAATGCCACGAATGCCGGTTTGTTTCCGCAAGTCGGTGTCGGCACCCGCGCTGGTCGCTTGCGTATCTCTGGCGACCGGCCGCTGACCAATTACAACGCGCCCAATTACGCCACCGTACAGAGCGATTTTGCGTTGGGCCTCAATGCCAGTTATGAAGTCGACCTGTTCGGCCGCGTCGCACGTAATGTCGAAGGTGCGGCTGCTTCGGCGCAGCAATCAGCGGCCGATCTGGAAAATACACGGCTGTTGCTGACGGCAGAACTGGCCAGTAGTTATTTCAATCTGCGCGAACTTGATGTTGAACTGGATGTGTTGTCGCGTTCGATCGAGTTGCAGCGGAAAGCACTGGAGCTGGCCACTTCGCGCCATGATCTAGGCGCCACCTCTGGCCTTGATGTGGCGCAACAACAAGCATTGCTCGATACCACCTTGACTCAGGTCGATGTCTTGCGCAAGCAGCGTTCGCAATTCGAGCACGCCATTGCCACGCTCACTGGTACGCCCGCGCCGCTGTTTTCGCTGCCGTCGGCACTGGTGCCGATGATGCCGCCGGCAGTACCGCTCGGAGTGCCATCGGATCTGCTGGAACGGCGTCCTGATATCGCCGCTGCCGAGCGCGCGATGGCGGCCGCTAATGCGCAGATTGGGGTTGCCACCGCAGCGTTTTATCCGAGCATCATGATTGCGCCGTCTTACGGCGTCGATTCCAATTCGATGACGACGCTGTTCAATGCGCCTAGCGTATTGTGGTCGCTGGGTGTGTCGGCGACGCAGACCTTGTTCGATGGTGGTCGCATCCGCGCCGGCGTCAATTTTTCCCAGGGTGGCTATGCTGCTGCTGTGGCCAATTACCGGCGCGTAGTGTTGACGGCAATGCAGGAAGTGGAGGACGGCATCACCGGCGTGGCGGCACTGGACCGTGCCTACGCCCAGGCGCAAGCTGCCATCGTCAGCGCACGGCGCGTGCTTGATATCGCCAACAGCCGCTATGAGGGGGGGGTGGCAACTTATCTCGATGTCATCACGGCGCAGCAATCCTTACTCAATAGCGAACGCCAAGCAGCGCAATTGATGGGGCAGCGCATGCTGACGTCGGTGTTCCTGGTCAAGGCGCTGGGCGGTGATTGGGATGGTACTAAAGTGGCGATGAAGTAGGGATTAGTATTGCAGGTATTTTCTTGTTTTCTTGCTGATGGCGTGTGTTCTACGGACTACCTAGCCGGGGGCGGGCTGGCAGCCACTTACCTCAGTGCGTCGTTGAATCTTTGTTTTCTTCGGACTACCTAGCCGGGAGTGGCCTGGCAGCCGCTTACTTCAGTGGGTAGTTGACTCTTTGTTTTCTTCGGACGAGCTTGCCGGGTGCGGCCCGGCAGCCGCTTACTTTTCTTGTCTCGCCAAGAAAAGCTAAGCAAAAGAAGGCGACCGCGCGATCCCGGCCCCTGCGGGGTTC
>Ga0066798_10001445_pt1 | contig 10354 bp, 8 predicted proteins | sample PersoiDNA2013203_FD_70961 | JGI IMG/M metagenome (GOLD analysis project Ga0066798, IMG submission 70961) | Permafrost soil microbial communities from the Arctic, to analyse light accelerated degradation of dissolved organic matter (DOM) -... | ecosystem: Environmental > Terrestrial > Soil >...
ATCCAATACCCGTAGGTGATTCCACTGGCGCCAAACGTCCTGAGCACGACGGCGACGAAGCCGAAGGGGTCACTGAATACATGCCTCATCTGCGCCACGGCGTCGGCACCGGGCGCGGCCGGACCCAGCACGGCCGTCAGATCGGCAGGTGCCTTCGGCGCTGTGAACACCATGAGCGCGGCAACGACCAGAACGACACCGATGATGCCCGACATCCAGGCGACGTAGCGCCGTGCCGATGGGAAGCATCGCGGCCTCAACAAGAACAGCAGCGCCACCAACGGAAAGTACCCAGGCTTGATAGCGAGGAGAAGCGCGGCCGCTGCCAGAACCGCCACCATCTGCCTGTCTCTGGTGGTCGTGCGGTCGCTCAGGTTCAGCATCAGACCCGTGAAGAAGAACGCACCAGAGATCATGAGGGCATCCGGGCTCGTGCTGGCCATCTCGGAGATCGTGACCGGGAACAGGGCCACGATCAGTAACATCACCTTGCCGAAGGGAGCCATACGTATGGCGAAGAAGACGAGCGCTACCGCGGCAAGCAGGTTGAACAGCCTCGCGAGGTAGAAGGAGCCAAGCGGCGAGAATCCCGTCAGCCTCGCGATCTCGACGCCAAACGCCTGCGGGACGTAGGCAAGCGGGTTCTGCGAAGGGATTGCGCTCACGGGGTGCACAGTGTGCGAGGAGATGCGCTCTCCCAGAAGATCTGCGACTTTGCTCGGTGAGTAGTTCGGGTATGGGGCGGGGTCGCCGATAGAGCCGATCGGGAAAGCTGCCTGCAAGGCCCATACGTTCTCGGGGAGGGCCTCCTTGAAATCGCGCGGAGGCAGGATCTGACCTTGCGCTAGCCCCCACGCACGATAGAAGTGCGCAGGCTCGTCGGGCACCTGGAATGGTGGCATGACGACTACGAGCGCGACCCCCCAGATGAGGGCTACAGCGAGGTAGACGTATTCCATCCGGAGTGAATCCAGATGCGACAGAATGGACCGGACCCGGACGAACTGGTCAGCTAGCAGCGCTGAACGGTCGGAGTCCCCCGAGCCGCGAGGCGCGGTGGCCTCCGTGGGTGGCTGGCCAGATGGCTCGGGTAGTTGTTCGCCGGTCACAATCCTCGCTTGGTCGGTTGCGGTCATCGTGCTGTGAGTACAGTATTCAATCATCTGCACGCGTCTGTACGCCAGCCGGGGAGGCTGCGGCATTGCTGCGCGCCGGCGCGGCGGATCACCGTGCGGGCCGGTCGTGTAGGATCGGCAGTGTGCCAACGACTATCGCAGGGGGACTCGACGTAGATGATAGACGGATCCACGCATGCGCCACAGACGCGCGTCCGGAGCGCCTCGTGACCGCCAACGACCACGAGCGCGACACCGACGCATCTCAGTCCCGCGACGATCTGCTTGGCCGCATTCACGAGCTTCAGACGCGGCTCGATGAACGCGAGCGTCAGTTGGCCGAGGTGCTGCAAGTGTCGGCGAGAAACGAGCACGAGGCCGTTCAGCGTCTTGCTGTGGCTCAGTCGGAGCTATCTGACCAGCTATCTGACCTACGGTTCTACATTCGCGCGTGGGACCGTCGCTACGCAACGCGGGCCATCTGGCTATGGGATGGGGCTATGAAACGCGTAGCGCACTATGCAGCTCCTGTGGGCACGCTTCGCGGACAGACCCTGGGCTACGCGGGTGTGACGGCATCCATGGCCGTCGGGGCCGCCGCGAAACTCCTGCGCAGGACGGCCGTCGCAGTCGTCTCGCGCGGCGACTCGCCCGGCGCGACTGCGACTGTGAAGTCCCAGGCCGAGTCTGAGGCTCAATCGATGGCCACAGGGTATCGCTGCACCGACGACGCGGAGCCGCCACTCATCTCGGTGATCCTGCCGGTCTTCAACGCGCTGCGTTGGGATGCCGACTACCTGGTCGAGGCGCTGCGCAGCGTCGCCGCCCAGACGTATGGCGTCTTCGAGCTGATCATCGTGGACGATGGCTCGACCGACGGCTCGGCCGCGGTCGTCCAACAGTTCATCGATGAGCACCCCGAGCTCGCGATCACCTTCCTGAGGAAAGAGAATGGGGGGCAGTCGAGCGCCCGGAATCTCGGCGCCGCCCATGCCCGCGGTGACTGGATCGCCTTTCTCGACCAGGACGACCTGTGGTTCCCGGAGCGGTTGGAGACGGTGATTCCGCTTCTCGCACCGGAGGTCGGCCTCGTCTACACAGACGCCGACACCATCGACGAGAACGGTCAGCTCGAGCGCGCCGCGATCCACATGCAGCACGGAGCCGGCGGGAAGCAGCCGAAGGTGTGCATCGAAGACGCTCTCTTCGAGGATGTCTTCGTGGTGCCAGGTGTTATGACCATGCGCAAGGACCTGTTCGAGCGGATCGGTGGCTTCGACGAGCGTCTCTCCGGTTATGAGGATGACGACTTGTTCCTGCGCACCATCCAGGCCGGCTGCCGGATCGACTACGTGCCGGTCGCGACGCTCAGATGGAGGATGTACGGCGCCAATTACAGCCGCAGCCGCCGAATGGTCGACAGTCGACTGTACTACTGGCGTAAGCTCGTGCGCGACTACGCCGACGAAGGTAGCGACAAGACGCTTGCCCGCCGCATCACCCTGCGGTTCTTCCGCGAGTTCCTCACTCAGTGCGCGATGATGCTGGACGAGGGGGGCCCACTGTCGGCCGACAATCTCGAGGCTGCCCTGGAATTGCTGCCCGACCTAGGTGCGGTAGACCGCGGTGCATTCCGGCTGTCAGAGTGGGCGTGGCGGAGTCGCAGCCGTCCAGCCTACTACGCGCGCTGGTGGTTCCTGCGCGGTCTGCAGTCGACGCAGTCGTGATGCAGGCCTACACCACTCTGTAGAGGTTGTAGCCCGCCAGACTGAGCGGTATCCACTCTTGCGGTTTCTGCGCCTTGAGAAAAACGCCGATATCGAAGGGGTCTCGCTGGATCACCTCGATGTCGAAGTCCGCGAATATCTGCGCCATGTCCCCGATCGAGAAGCGCCAGTGGTCGCCCGGCCAATCGTGCTTTGGGAATCCCACCGATCGCGTCGTCACGAAGATCGATCCACCAGGACGCATGACCGTCTTGAGATTGCCGATGTCGCCGCGCCAGTCCTCGACGTGTTCGAGCAGTTCCGTGGCGACGACGACGTCGAAGCTCTGCGCTCCGAAGACCGAGACGAGGTCCTGTACGTCACAGAGACGGTCGACGCGTGGACCCTCGACGATGTCGACGCCGACATAACCGCGAGGTGACAGACTCTCGATGTGCGGTCGCACTGAGCCGTTGACGTCACGCGAGCCCACCTCGATGATGTCCCGGGCGCGTACCTCTTCGGGGCGTATCCATTGCTTGACGAAATCGACGCAGGCCGCCCGTTGCACACTCTTACTCCTTCGGCTGGGGAAAGGACCCCTCTCGTCGGCTGACCAGCGACGGGGCGTTGGTTGTCTGCGAGCATGTCAAGAACCCGCCCTGCGTTCAGAGCAGGCAGCTAGCGGCGGAGCAGTCGACGGATCCGTCGCAGCGGCGCCGTCACCCTCCAGGAGAGACTGTCCTCTGTGGCTCGCACCACCTCATTGAGCCGTGCCGCCGTCGCGCATGCCGAGGCCAGCGCGGCCCCCTCTTCGTTGAGACCGGATTCCCTTTCCGACAGATGAGCCTTGAGTTCCTCGATCTGTCGCCGCATCTCGTTGAGAGCGCGCGACTTCCCCTGCCCGGGGCACGGGAAGCCCTCTTCGACGAAGACTCGACCCGCCGTGAGGTAGCTCGACGACAAGTCGAAGTCGACAGACAGGTCAGTGCAGGGGCCCTTGGTCACGACGATGAGATCTCGCGTGATCTCGACAGACTGCACGAGGTCTGGCCTGGACGCGCTGAGCATCGCCAGCTCAAGGGCGAGGTAGGTCGCCGAGGGCTTCTCTCGCCAGGGACCGCCATCTTCTTGCCACATGCCCGGCCAATGCGCCCATGCCCAATCCTCGATCACGTATGTGCCCCCGGGAGCGAGATACGGGAACGTGCTGTTAAACGTCTCTCGCGACTCCTCGAGGTAGTGGCAGCCATCGTCGATGACCAGGCTAAGCGGCTTGCCGTCGAAGTGCTCGTCGAGGACGTTCTGCATGGCACGGCGATCGGCCTGGTCGATGTTGTACACGGGTCGGACGCTGGCCGCAGAACCACTGCGGCGAATGTACTCCTCAAGCGCCTCAAGCGGCTCCGGCCGGATGTCAACAGCGACCAGGCGCTGCGGTCGCCAGAGTTCCGCAAACAAGACGACGCTGCCGCCCTTGAAGATGCCGATCTCGAGAACCGTCTCGGGTGGTGACTCCTTGAACCGGTGCTGGTACCAGTCGATCATCTGTCGCGACTTGACGAGCACGAACTGATCCGGGGTTGATTCGAGCGTCTGGCTGCGCTCGTCGTACACGGACAGAAGGGAGGCATGCGGGCAGCGCAGCTCCTCTTCAGTCACCCACGTCAGTGGGGTGGGTGCGGCGGTCACCGTCTTCCCCGCCGTCTGGGCGCATCAAGCGGCCCGTACTGGGCTTCGAAATGCTTGATCACCTCTCCGCGAGCCTCCACCACGCGCTGTGCTTCGACGAGGTCTGCTTCGAAATGCTTGATCACCTCTCCGCGAGCCTCCACCACGCGCTGTGCTTCGAGGAGGTCTGCTTCGGAATGCTTGATCACCTCTCCGCGGGCCTCCCCCACGCGCTGTGCTTCGAGGAGGTCTGTCGTGAGATCGGAGATTTCCCGGTCCTTGGCATCCGCGACGGCTTGTGCCTCAAGCAACCGTGCCTCCGTGCCACCATCCACGACGCGCTTCAAGAAGCCCTTCGGGCTGGCGGTCACCAGGTGCTTCTCGCGTCCCCGATCTGGCGCGAAGCTCCGACTCTCCTTGAGGAAGAGGTCGACTGCCTCCATCGGGCCTGGTCCGTGAGCGGGAAAGACGGGGTGACCATTGACGTTGGTGTCTTCGACGATCACGTAGCTGCCGGGCGTCACGAACTCGGAGTAGATCTTGAGCTCGGTGACCACGTGGTCTCTCGTGTGGTCCGAATCGAGGATGACCATGACCGTCTCCGCGCCTTCGACGATGCGTCTGACCTCGGCGACCACGTCGGCTGAGGTCGAGGATCCGGTCAAATACACGATGCGGTCGTGTTGTGGCCGAGTGGCCCGACTGGGCGCCATGTCCGAGATGTCAACGGTGACGATGCGGCCGTGCCCGAGCAGCTCGCAGATGCTTGCCATGAAGAGCGCACTGCCGCCCCAGTTGGTACCGGTCTCTACGATTACATCCGGGCGCAACTCACAGATGATCTCCTGGTAGACCCAGAGGTCGGCTGGGTACTTCTGAGCGGCGACCCCGAGCCAGCGGGTGTCGTTGAAGGTGCGGTCCGGCTCGTCATAGTACGCGCGATGAAACTCGTCCACGATCGTCCAGTCGATCATCGGTCTCCCTCTGTCTGGAGTCTCTCGACCACGATGCTCTCCATGGGCACACCCATCAGACCGGTGCAGACGCTGGACGAATGCGACCTGAAGACGAGTGCTTCATGGACCCAGTGGTGCTGCACGTGCTCCAGCTGAGTGCCGTCGGCAACCGATGCAGCGATGCAGTACTCACCCACGGGAAGCACCGGCATGCGGAACGTGAATCGCGCCCGAAAGCCGCTCCCGGCACGTAAGCCCGGCGGGTGTTCCCGGTAGGTCAGGTACGTGTTGTCGGAGAAGAGGACCTGGCCGAGCCTGTCCTTGACCATGAAGCCGAGGATCGGCTGACTCAGGCTCCTCTCGGTGACGGCCTCCACAACGACGGTCACTCGCTCGCCACCCACGATCCAGGAAAGGGGGGCTCGCGTGCCACCGTCGCACAGGCTCACATTCACGATTCGGGCGCCGCCCGAACCAAAGGCCTTCGAGCCAGGATCGAACTCGAACAACTCTATGTCGTTCCTGAACTGCGAAACGTTGAGATACTGCTGCCGCTGGTCGACCGTGTCCATCGCATCCACCTCGGGAGCAATCGCGACCTGATTAGGCTCGCACACACCGTCGATGGTCTGGCGCGCGGCGAACATGTCCTCGAGGTACTGCTGACAGACGTCTTTGGCAGAGCCGCGCGCCTTGACTGCTCCGTTCTCCAGCAATATGGCGCTGTCGCAGAGATTGATGACCGAGCCGGTGTCATGACTCACGAAGAGCATCGAGCCGCGTTCCCTGAACTTGCGCATGAAGCGCATGCATTTCTGGCCAAAGAACACATCGCCAACCGCCAGCGCCTCGTCGACGATCATGATGTCGGCATCCACGTGGGCGGCGATGGCAAAAGCGAGACGCACAAACATTCCGCTGGAGTATGCCTTCACCGGCTGATCGATGTAGTCGCCGATGTCGGCGAAAGCGACGATGTCGGCGTAGCGATCGTCGATCTCGCTCCTGGACAGGCCGAGAATGGTCGCGTTCATGTATACGTTCTCGCGCCCCGTGAACTCGGGGTTGAACCCGGAGCCAAGCTCAAGAAGAGCGCTCACACGGCCGCGCGTGAACACCTCGCCGCGGGTAGGCGTCAGCGTGCCGCAGACGACCTGCAGCAGGGTGCTCTTGCCGCTGCCGTTGCGGCCGATGATGCCGAGCGTCTCGCCCTTGCGAAGCTCCAGGCTCACGTCGCGCAAGGCCCAGAATTCGTGGTAGTAGGCCTTCTCGCGGATGGGGAGCCAGCGGCTCAGGGCCGCGCGCAGGGGGTGTTTGAGGCGATCCCTGGGACTGTCCCAGAGCAAGTACGCCTTGCTGATGTCGTTCGCCACTACCGTGAGCTGCTCATCGTCCGAGACGGACTCCGAAGCAACAGGGGCGACAGCTGTCCCCCCGTCGACACTAGTGATCAGGTTACCCCGCTTAGACGACATCTGCAAACGCCTTTTTGGACCGCATGAACGCGTAGTAGCCGAGCTCGAACACGAGCAGGGACGCGAGCGTCACGGGCACCCACCACTTCCAATCGGGCGCCATCCCCCACAGGAGCGTCCGGCGGCTGTCTTCGAGGATGCTCAAGAGGGGGTTGAGGCGCATCAGTCCGCGATAAGAAGCTGGCACCGTTGACAACGGGAAGAAGATCCCCGACATGAAGAACATTACCTGCAGGACAACGGTCACCGGGTAGCTGAGGTCGCGCAGAAAGACCCCGAGCGCGGCGAGCATCCAGCACAAGCCGAGCGAGAGCAGGCAGAGAGGCAGCAGTACGAGCGGAAAGAGCCAGATCGTCGATGAGACCGAGTGGTGGAAGATCGCCCATCCCACCAGGAGGACGGCAACACTCATCGCAGCGTTGATCAGGCTCGTTCCCAGCGCCGACACCGGCAGCGTCTCGACGGAAAACACGACCTTCTTCACGTAGTTGGGGTTGCCAACGATGAGCCCGGGGGCACGCTGAACAGTCTCGCCGAAGACGTTGAAGACGATCAATCCGCAGAAGAGGGTGAGTCCGAAATCCACCTTCGACTCGTGGGCAATGGTTCCGAACCCGCGCGACTTGAAGACCTCGCTGAAGATGAATGCGTAGACGGTCAGCATCATCAACGGCACGATCAGGGACCAGAGAATACCCAGGTAGGAGCCCTTGTACCGCTGCATCGCGTCGCGCCAGGCGAACTGCTGTATGAGCAGGCGCTCGGCGTGGAAGTGACGCCACATCCGGATGGGGCGCAAGGACGCAGCGGTGACGTTCGGCTGCGCCATTGGTTTCATCTCTGCGGTCTCGTTCATGTGCGTCATCTTACCAGTCCATGGGCGGGGCGCGACCTCGTCACGGCAAGGCACGGCATACTTGTGCATATTCCGAGCCAAGCCGGCCACCCATTCCGCTCTGAAGGCTGAACCGCCCAACCGTACACCCGGCTGTACCGTGTCGTCTGGGATGGCGTCCGCAAGAGCGCAGCCGTGCTCGTCCGCAGCCGTAGCCGCCCATTCGACTCCACTGCCTCCCAGCGGCCGGGTGGGCCGCAGGACGCACCCCACGGTATACTTGCCGGCGAAGAAGCGAGGAGTCGGAGGGGACACATGAGTGACGCACACGGCCTGTCTACGGCAAGCAAGCAGCGCACAAGCCTGGTGAGCCTGCTGGCGAGGCTTGCGGCCGGAGCGGTCTGCGCGCTCGCCGGCCTCGCGTTCATCCTTACGGCGCAACTGCCAGGCACGACCGGCGAGGCCCAGGCGCTCGGCAAGGGCATCATCGACTACCGCCTCGAGCAACCCTCCGTCGACATCACCAGTGTCCCGGCGATGGTCGAGGAGATGGGCCCAGGCAAGCTCGGCGCCAGGTGGACGCGCGTCCTGGTGCATTGGGCGACGTTGCAGCCGACCGCCCCGCCGGGTGTCTACAACAGTGCCTATCTCGACCAGCTCGACAACGTGGTGGAGGCCCTGCACGGCAAGGACGTCCGCATCATCCTGACGCCGCTCGACACCCCTGAGTGGGCTACTGACCACTCCTTCTGGACCACTCCTCCTCCAGGGTACAAGAAGGGTGTCTACTACCCGTTCTATGCCCCGAAGATGGACGACAGCATGGTGAGCGGGCAGTTCAAGGAGCTCGGTAGGTTCCTTGCCCAGCGCTATGCCGGCAAGGTGGGCTACTTCGAGTGCTGGAACGAGCCGAACCAGGGCCTCTACCTCTATCCGCAAACCCCGGCGAGCGCGACGAACGGCGGAGCCCGCACGTACCTGACCATGCTCAAGGCGTGGTACGCAGGGGTCAAGCAGATTTCGGGCGCCGTCGTCATCGCCGGTGCGACCGCACCCAGAGGCAGCGGTGACCGCGTGAGCACTCCTCCGCAAGCGTTTGCCCGCTATCTCAAGAACAATGGCGCCCTACGCTACATGGACGCGTACTCGCACCATCCGTACACCCCGGGTGGCTCCAGGCGGATCGCCCCTGGTCAGCTGCCCAACAACCCCGACCGCGCCGTGACGCTCGGCAACCTCAGCCAGCTCACGAAGCTGTTCCCCAAGAAGCCTTTCTACCTCACGGAGTTCGGCTACAACACGCAGTACTCTCGCTTGTTCGGCGTCACGGTCTCCAAGGCCGACCAGGCGCGCTACCTTCGTCAGGCGTATTCCTTCACCGCCCGCCGCTACCCCCAAGTCAAGGCTCTGCTCTGGTTCGTAGTCGACGACTGGAACCCATCGGGCACGGTCGACAAGGCCGGCACGGGTGTCTACATGGGCGTGCGCACATACCTCGGCGATCGCAAACCAGGTTGGTACGCCTTCGCCCGCGGCAACTCCTTGACGCTGAAGGCGCCGACTTCGGCGCGCTCTCGCGTCGCCTTCAAGATCACGGGCAAGCTCACGTACCGTGCGCCCGGGCCGCCTCAGGGTAAGGTGCTGACCTTGCAGGCGCGCAAGCCGACGAGCTCCAGCTGGAGCAAGGTGGCGTCCGTACACACCGCGCATGACGGGACGTACTCGCGCACGGTCAAACAGTCGACGACGAAGATCTACCGCATCGTCTGGGGCGGCGTCGTCGAGAGCGCGACGCGCAGGGTACGCACGCGCTAGCAGGCGGTTCGGGGCGGGGCGCTGACTCCGGCCGATCTGTGTCCGCGGCCCGCGCCCAACAATCGCGGGGCTCAGGGGGCCGTGTCGCCTTCGCCTGCCGGCTGCGCACGCAGCATTCTCTCGAGGACGTCGCCCGCCAGACCTGTCACCAAGTGGCTCTGCGTGCTGAGCTCGTACTCCCAGACGCGGCGCAGCCCTTCGTGGACGATCTGACTGCCTGAGCCGGTCAGCCCGATGATCTGCTCGGCGAGCGCCAGCAGCGAAAGCTCGGCTACAAGCAGTTGCCGTAGCTCTGGTACCACATCCAGACCAAGGAGCGCGACGAGGCGCGGCTCAAGATCGGCGTGCTGCGTACCCGTGAGCTCATCATGACGTACTCCTACAACCTCGACGTCAACGAAGAGGCGCTGCAGGAGAGGCACCGCAAGTACATCGCGGCCAACGTCGAGACGGACGTCGCGGGCGCCGATCGGGTGCCCTCGCTCAGTGAGACCGAGCCGTGCAGCGCACGGTCGGCCTCGAGGAGGGCATCCGTCGCGCCTACGAGTGGTTCCTCGAGAGTCGGCGGCTACCTGACCGCGACGTAGCGGGTCGAGCTCGTGACCACGCCACGCCAGGTGACGCGGTAGTAGGCCGACGCCCCCGGCTGCAGCTGGACGGTGTACGCACCCGCGGCCCCGCTGTAGACGGTCTTCACAGTAGACCATGAGCCGCGTCCATGACGGCGCTCCACGACCAGCGGCTTGCCGGCAAGTGCGCCCACACTCGCGCACGACACCTG
>Ga0066798_10001447_pt1 | contig 10328 bp, 9 predicted proteins | sample PersoiDNA2013203_FD_70961 | JGI IMG/M metagenome (GOLD analysis project Ga0066798, IMG submission 70961) | Permafrost soil microbial communities from the Arctic, to analyse light accelerated degradation of dissolved organic matter (DOM) -... | ecosystem: Environmental > Terrestrial > Soil >...
GGACGTACGGCTTCGCGTTTCTCTTTGCCCCGGGTTACCACCCGGCCATGAAGCACGCCGGGCCTACGCGACGCGAGATCGGTGTGCGCACGGCGTTCAACTTCCTCGGGCCGCTCACGAACCCGGCCGGCGCCACCCGCCAGGTGGTGGGCGTCGGTGATCCGGCCGCCGCTCCCAAGATCGCCGAGGTCCTCCGCATGCTCGGTGCAGAGCGCGCCATCGTGGTCCACGGCGCCGGCCTCGACGAGCTGCCGCTCGACGGGACGGGCGTCCTGTATGACGTGACTCCGGCCGGCGTCACTCGGCACGACGTCGTAGCCACTGAGCTGGGGTTGACAGCCGCCCCGGTCTCGGCCCTGGCCGGAGGCACGGCCGCGGAGAATGCCGCGCTCATCGAGGCGGTCTTTGCGGGTGAGGCGGGGCCGAGACGGGACGTCATCCTGCTTAACGCGGCCGCGGCGTTCCTTGCGGCGGGCCGAGTGACGGCTCTTGGCGACGGCGTGACTCTGGCCGCCGAGACGATCGATGCGGGCTTGCCCCGCGACCTGTTGGCACGCTTGCGTGCCGCGAAGACGGCCCACGAGTCGGCCAGACTGGAGGTGGCGCCCGCATGACGACCAAGATGGACAAGAACGATGCCGCGGACGTCGGCGCGGCCGCCAACGGGAACGCGGCGCCAGCCCGCGCCGGCATCGTCGCCGAGATCGCCGAGCGGCGCCTGGCTGATGTCAGCCGCGAACTCGGCCAGGCCACATACCGAGATCTAGCCGAGGCGGCGGCGGACTCCTCGGCCACGCCCGGCAACGCGCCGCGGCCCATCGCCGAGCGGCTGGCGGCCCCCGGCCTGCATCTGATTGCCGAGGTCAAGCGCCGTTCGCCGTCGGCCGGCGTAATCGCCGCCGGCACCGAGTCAACCGCGGCCCGGGCCACGGTTGAGTTTGCCGTGGCCCTCGCCCGCGCCTATGAGGCTGGCGGCGCCAGCGCCATCTCTGTTCTGTGCGAGCCGCACTGGTTCGGTGGCTCGGTGGCTGATCTGCGTGCCGTTCGGGCAGCGGTCAGGATCCCGATCCTGGCTAAGGAGTTCGTTGTCGACGAGCGTCAGCTGCCCGTCCTGCGCTCCGCCGGAGCTGATCTGGTCCTGTTGCTTGCCTCTGTCCTCGCGCCCAAGAAGCTGGCTCGGTTCGCCGAACTCGCCCGCGAAATCGGCCTTGAGCCGCTGGTTGAGGCCCACGACGAGCGCGAGCTGGAGGCCGCCCTGGCCAGTGGCGCGCGCCTTATCGGACTCAACAACCGCAACCTGCGGACCCTGAAAGTCGATCCCGACAACTGCCTGCGACTGCGAACTCTTGTGCCGGACGATCGGCTGGTGGTGGGCGAGTCGGGCGTCTCGGAGCCCCGAACGCTGGTCGGCTGGCGGGCGGTCGGGTTGGACGCTGCCCTCATCGGTGAGGCGCTCATGCGCGCGGCCGATCCGGCCTCGGCGGCCCGGGCGTTCGTCAACGCGGGTTCGGTGCCACACGACGTGGCCGCGGAAGCCCGCGGGCCACTTGTCAAGATCTGCGGCGTGACAGACGAGGAGGGAATCCTGGCCGCACTGCGGGCCGGTGTCGACGCCATCGGCTTGAATCTGGTCCCCGGCACACCCCGGGCCCTGACCATCGCCGAAGCCACCTGGCTGGCGGCCCTGGCGCGCGATGCGTCTGCCATGGGCCAGACCGGCGTTGTCGGTAAATTCGGCTTAGCCGGATCGCGGCCCCGGATCGTGGCCGTCTTCGCGGACGCCTCGGCCACGGCGATTGAGGCAGCGATCACCGCCTTCGACCCAGACGTAGTGCAGCTCTCCGGCGACGAGCCCGCGTCGAGGGTCGCAACCATCCGTCGTCCGGTCTGGAAGGTCCTGCACCTGCCCGCCGCCGACGAGGCGGGGGGCGTCGCGTCGCAACCCCCATCCGCCGGCTCGGTGGCCGCGCTGGCGCTCGAGGCAGGCAGGCTCTACCTGGCAGCCGGCACCGAACGTCTCATTCTCGATGCCGCCGGAGGTCCGTTCCCCGGAGGGACCGGTCGACAGGTCGCTCGTCAGATTGCCGCCGCCGTCGCGCGCGAGCTTCCGGTCATTTTGGCCGGCGGCCTCGATCCAAGCAACGTCGCTGAGGCCCTACTGGAAGTGCCAGCAATCGGCGTGGACGTGGCCTCCGGCGTCGAGACGCGTGGCTCAAAGGGATCGGCGGCCGCCGCAGCCGCCACTGCGCGTGCCACGGCCGCCGTCGGTTCGCGGCCGCGCAAGGACCCGCTCCGCATCGCCCTCTTCGCCAAGCGAGCCCGGGCCACGCGCTTCGATCGGCCCCACATTCGTGCCCGCCCGACGCCCGTTCCGGAGCCGCTTCTCGAACCCGACGAGCAGGGCAAATGGGGCCTGAACCGTGACTTCGGCGGCCGCTACGTGCCCGAAACGCTCATTGCCGCGTTGGATCAGCTCCAAACCGCGTGGAACGAGACCCGCCACGACCCACGCTTCTGGGCCGAATTGCGCGAGCTGCAGTTCCACTACGGAGGCCGGCCCACGCCGATATATCGGGCGGACCGGCTCGGGGCGGAAGTGCTCGAGGCGGCGCGGGAGTTGGCGGGCGACCACCCCGATCTCCTACCAGACCGAATCCATCTTTATCTCAAGCGCGAAGACCTCAATCACACCGGTGCCCACAAACTCAACAACGCTCTCGGCCAGGTGCTGCTGAGCCGGCGACTCGGCAAGAGTCGCGTCATTGCCGAAACTGGCGCCGGCATGCACGGCGTGGCCACGGCGACGGCCTGCGCGCTGCTGGACATCCCGTGCGTCGTCCACATGGGCGTCGAGGACATCCGCCGCCAGGCCCCGAACGTTCTCCGGATGGAGGCCCTTGGCGCGGAAGTCCGGCCCGTCCACGGCGGCTCCGGCACTTTGAAGGACGCCGTCAGCGAGGCTCTCCGCGACTGGGTGACCAACGTCGAAACCTCGCACTACTGCCTGGGTTCCACGATGGGTCCGCACCCGTATCCGCAGATCGTGCGCGACTTCCAGCGGGTCATCGGCGACGAAGCCGCGGCCCAGCTAATGGAGACGGAAGGACGACTGCCGGATCTGGCAATTGCCTGTGTGGGAGGCGGCTCGAACGCCCTCGGACTGCTCCAGCGATTTATCGGCGAGCCGAATGTTCGGCTCGCCATAGCGGAGGCGGCAGGGGAGGGGTTAGGCACCGGTCACCACGCGGCCGCCCTGCTAGGGGGCACGCCCGGCATTCTGCACGGTTCGCGCTCGTACATGCTCCAGGACGGGGACGGCCAGGTCATCGAAGCGGTCTCGATCTCGGCCGGCCTGGACTACCCGGGCATCGGGCCACAGCTTTCGGCTCTAATGGAGGCCGGGCGACTGATTGTCTCGTCCGCCACGGACGTCGAGGCTGTGGCGGCCTTGCGCCAGGTCGCCCGGACGGAGGGCATCCTCGCGGCCGTGGAGTCGTGCCATGCCGTCGCAGCCCTGCCGGAGGTGCTGGCCAGGCTGGTTGCCGGTAAGGACGCCCGCTCGCTCCCGCGTGAGGCCGTCGTCGTCCTGGGCCTGTCGGGCCGCGGTGACAAGGACCTCGCGGCATTGGGCGATGCCCAAAGCCGAGCCGCCCTGGAGGGCGGCAAGGTTCCGGCATTGGGCGCTACCCAAAGCCGCGACTCCCTCGCACTCAAGGAGGTCGGTCGATGACGACCCAGTCTCACCGATCGATCACCGTCTCTCATGGTGCGGCCGTGCCAACCCCAACGGGCACGGCCGCGCCTACCCTGACCGTCACTGTCGCCGCGATTGGCGCCGTGATCGGTGACGGGGCCGGCACGAACGCCACGGCCGGGGCCCGGCGCATCACCGCCGCGTTCGGCCGTGCCGCGGCCGACGGCAGGGCCGCGCTCATCCCATACGTGGTGGCCGGCTATCCAGACCACGCCACGTCGCTCGCCGCCGCCCTGGCGGCCGCCGATGCGGGCGCGGATTTGCTCGAAGTGGGATTGCCGTATTCCGATCCCCTCGCCGACGGAGCCACTCTTCAGCGCGCGACGACGGCCGCGCTTCGGGCCGGCGCCACCCTAAATTCATCCGTGGCTCTGCTGCGGGCCATCTCCACGGCCCGGCCCGCCGTTCCGCTCGTGCCGATGTGTTACGCCAACCAGATCATCGGCGGTGGCGATGGCCGGGGAGTGGCCGCGCGCCTTGCCGCGGCCGGCGCCAGCGGCGTGATCGTCGCGGATCTCACCCCGGACGAGGGCTTCAGTTTCGAGGCGATTGCCCGTGAGCTCGGCCTGGCCGTGATCTACCTCATAGCCCCAACCACCACTCCGGCGCGGCGCGTCGAGGTGGCCCGGCGCTCGGGCGGGTTCCTCTATTGCGTGTCACTCGTCGGTGTCACCGGTGCGCGCACCTCGCTGCCTCCCTCGGTTCGCGGTCTGGTCGCCGCGGCCAGAGCGGATTCACCGGTTCCTGTCGCCGTCGGCTTTGGAGTCAGCACGGCCGCGCACGTTCAGATGCTGGTCAAGGCCGGCGCCGACGGCGTCATCGTGGCCTCGGCCCTGGTGGATGCGTTGGGCCCGAACGGGCGGGATGTGGCGGCCCTGGCCCGTCTCGTCGGGGATCTGCGCGAGGCCACGAGACGGCTGTAGCCGCCGGGGTCGGCCTTCCGCTCGGCCCTCTCTCGGCCCCCGCCGCCTGGGGGCCTCCTTGCACCGAAAGGCCCGAATCAGCTAGCGTCGCCCGTCCCGGTGACGCCTGGCGAGGCGGGACAAGCCACGCGGCAATAGGCGACCGGCCAGCGCGAGGAGCGCCGCACCGACGAATAGGCCAAGAAGGGCGGCCACCGTGTAGCTGCGCGTCTTGTGCCGACTGGGTTGTGAGTCGTCCATCGGAACCCTCGTCTGGGGTGCTATGGGGGCCTCGATCCTGCGAGTGTCGACCCTGAGGTCTAGAAACCCTACTTCTCGGGCACCTCGAGCCGCTTGATAGTCTCGATCAACTTTCGGTAAAGCGCCAGAAGGGCGTCCTGCGGCAGCGGCCCGTCGTTTGCGATAGCGACACGGACGAGTACTTCGCGCTCGCGCTTGGCATCCGCTATCGGTTGACCGCTGAGGACCTTTGCTCTCCCGGCTTCCACGCCCAGACGGGCACGCTCATTGAGGAGCTTGACTATCTGGCGGTCCAGATCGTCGATCTCGGAGCGGAGGGATTCGAGCTCCTCATTCATCTGGGCTTGCCGCTGCCGGCCCGGTGGGCGATGAATTCGAGGGCCAGGGTGTATCCGGCCGCGCCCTTGCCCACGACCCGTTCGGTCGCGATGTCTTGGAGGTAGTTGACGCGGCGGAACGGCTCGCGTTGGCCCGGGTCAGACAGATGGACCTCCACGAACGGCAGGCCGATGCCCTTGAGAGCGTCGCGAAGCGAAACGCTGGTGTGGGTCAGGCCACCGGCGTTGATGATCGACCAGTCAAAGTTGCGCAGGTGTAGGCGGTCGATGACCGAGCCCTCATGATTCGATTGGAAGGTATCGACCTCGAGTCCAAGCTCTGCGCCGCGCTTCCGGAGGCCTTCTTCGATCTCGGCGAGGGTCGTGTGGCCGTAGATCTCCGGTTCGCGCGTGCCCAGCAGATTCAGGTTGGGGCCGTTGAGGACGAGGACGCGAGTCATCGAACAGTCTCCGATTGGGCTTCGTGTGAAGATCGACCTTTGGCGGACGTTGCCGGGGTCAGACGGAGGGCGGCTGCCAGACCGGCCTCGACGGCTTCGCCCGGTACATCCGGGCGAACGGTGACGCCTGTCTCGGTGGGCAGGATCCAGCTGAGACGGCCGTGGGCGTGCTTCTTGTCTGTGGCGATGTGCTCCCAGACGGCATCGCGCGTGACCGCCGGCGACTCCACGGCCAGCCCAAGGCGATCTAGTAGCGCGTTGACGTGCTCCGCACGTTCAGGCGTCGTCAGGCCCATGGCCAGGGCGATGGCGACGGCGCCACGCAGGCCGTAGGCGACGGCCTCGCCGTGGAGAATTGCGCCATACCCGGCCGCGGCCTCGATGCCGTGGCCGATGGTGTGGCCCAGGTTTAGCGTCCGCCGGAGGCCGTCTTCGCGTTCATCGGCGGTTACGACTTCGACCTTGGCCCAGGCGCAGCGCTCGACCATCTCGGCGACGGCGCCAGACGCGATCGGGCCGTTGCCACCTCGGGCGAAGACGTCACCTTCGGCCCCGACGAGTTCCAGCAGACGATCGTCGCCCAGGATGCCCATCTTGACCACCTCGCCCAGCGCGGCCCGTCGCTGGCGGGCGGGGAGAGTTGTCAGGAGAGCCACGTCGGCGATGAAGGCAACCGGCTGATGGAACGCCCCGACGAGGTTCTTGCCCTCTGGAATATCCACGGCCGTCTTGCCGCCCAACGCAGCATCGATCTGGCCGACGAGTGTGGTGGGTACGTGGACGATCGGCACGCCCCGCAGGTAGCTGGCGGCGGCGAAGCCGGCGGCATCGGTCAGGGCTCCGCCACCGATGGCCACGAGCGTCTCCGTGCGGTCCACCCGGAGCCGCGCCAGGGCGCGGCACGTCTGCTCGACGACCCGCATTCGCTTGGCGTTCTCGCCGCGTGGCAGGATGATCCGCTCCACATCCCAGCCATACGCCTCAAGAGCCTCCGCGATTCCGGCCCCGGCAACCGTCCAGGATCGGGGCTCAACCAGCAGGATGGCCCGTCGCGCCTTGCCCCGACGCAGGGCGGAGTCCACGGCCGCGGCCGCAATGCCGTGGCCTATCTCCACACGTCCGATCGTGGTATCGGCGCGCAACAGCGTCACGTACTGAGGCGGACCATCACCGAGGCGTGCCTCGAGTGCGTGCATGATGGCCTCGACGTTGGCCGTGCCACTGATCTGGAGGGCCGGGGCGTAGAAACGATGCCGATCTACGGCCAGCTGGCGCAGCGTCGCCGCTGAGTCCTGGCCGGCTACGAGCGGCCGGATATGGACGCTTCGGGCCAGGCGACTGGCCAGGATTTCGGGCGAGCCGTCGAGCCAGACAGTGAAGCGACCGCGGTATAGCAGCCAGCGGTTACGGGGGTCGATGATGGAGCCGCCACCGCTGGCGATAACGCGCCGCAACTCCGGGTCGGCGTCGGCGGGTCCGAGCGAGAGGACAGCGTCGTGTTCGTGGCGACGGAAGCCGGCCTCTCCCTCCTCCGCGAAGATGGCGGGCACGAGCTTGCCGACCTGGCGTTCGATCAGTTCGTCGAGGTCTATGAACGTGGCGTGATGCCGCTGGGCGAGGCGACGCCCGACCGCGCTCTTGCCACTTCCCGGTAGGCCCACGAGGACGAGGTCCATCGCGCTACTTGCTCTCGAACGGCGCGGCTGCGCCGGTGCGAGCCGTGCCCACGCCGCCGGGCTTCGGGCCCGTCACGCTCCGGGCACGGTAGTGAGCCAGGTTCTGAGCCGTCTCGCCGACCGAATCTCCACCGAACTTCTCTAGAAGGAAATCGGCCAGCGTCAGGCACACCATCGCCTCGGCGACCACGCCAGTCGCCGGCACGACGCTGATGTCGCTGCGCTCGTAGTGGCCCTTCTCAATGGGCTGGCCCGTGACAAGATCAGCTGACGGGAGAGGGCGGGGGAGCGTCGAGATTGGCTTGACCGCGCCCCGGATCACGATCGGCTGACCGTTGGAGATGCCGCCCTCCAAACCGCCGGCGTTGTTCGTGCCGCGGCCCCATTCGCCGACATCGTTGCGGCCCTCGATCACGTCCATGACCGCCGACCCGAAGCGACGCGTCTGCTCGAAACCAAGGCCGAATTCCACGCCCTTGACGATCGGGATACTCATGATCGCGCCGGCCAGCGCCCCGTCCAGGCGGCGATCCCAGTGGACGTGGCTGCCCAAGCCGATCGGCACGCCAGTGGCCGCCACCTCGAAGACACCGCCCACGGTATCGCCGGCATTCCGAGCCTCGTCGATCCGGGCGACCATCCGCTCTTCGGCCGAGGGATCGGGGCAGCGCAGTGGGCTCGCCTCGGCCTCCTCGCGACTGCGCGTGGCCATGGCGGGGTCGTAGGCGATGCCGCCAACCTCGGCCGTAAACGACCACACGTCTATGCCGAACCCGGCGAGTAGTGCTCTTGCCACGGCCCCGGCCGCGACCCGGGCCGCGGTCTCGCGGGCGGATGCTCGTTCGAGAATGTTGCGGGCGTCGCTGAAGCCGTACTTGACGGCCCCGGCAAGGTCGGCGTGCCCGGCCCGCAGGTGGGTGATCGGCGTGGCCTTTTTGTCGCCGGCCCGGACGAGCTCGGCCAACTCCAAAGCCTGCTCGTCGGTGAGCGGCTCGACCTGCATCACCCGCGTCCAGTTCGCCCAGTCGCGGTTGCGAATCAGCAGCAGGATTGGCGAGCCAAGGGTCAAGCCATGGCGAACGCCCGACAGGATCTCGGCCCGATCCTGCTCGATGGAGATGCTGCGTGCGCCCCGCCCGTAGCCGCGCTGGCGTCGGGCCAGGTCGACGGCGATCTGGTCGGCCGTGAGAGACAGCCCGGCAGGCACGCCCTCGACGGTGGCCGAAAGGGCGGGGCCGTGCGACTCGCCGGCGGTCAGGAAGCGGAGGCGACCCATCGCTTGAAAGCCTAGGCCGGCCGGCTGGACGCCGGCTTGTCGGCACCCGCCAAACCGGTTTGCGGCCCGGACGCCGGCGAGCCGGCGTTAAGGTCAGCAGGCGGCGTGCCTCCTGACCCCATGTCGATCGGCATCTGGCGCAGTCCCTGCTCGCGGGCTCGATCGAGTTCCGCCTGCATGACCTCAATTGGGGCGGACTTGCCCGTCCACAGCTCGAAGGCTCGGGCGCCCTGATGGAGCAGCATCAGCTCGCCCCCGACATTGGTATCTCGGGCGGCGGCGGCGTCCTTCAGGAGTTGGGTAAGGGACGGGTTGTAGATCAGGTCCAGGACCATCAGGTCGGGCGGCAGCAGTTCGGCCGGGATCGGCGTCTCGCCGGGCGTCATGCCGATGGACGTTGCGTTTATCAAGACCTTGGTCTTGGAGATCTCCGCCTCCAGGACGGATTCGTGCCACGGCATTGCCCGCAGATCCATATGCGATGCGCTCTTCGCGAAATGGCGAACGAGCCCCTCGCCTCGATGGAGGTGGCGGTTGAACACGACGATGCGCTGGAAGCCGTCCGTGATGAGGCCGTAGACGACCGCTCGGGCGGCTCCGCCGGCGCCGAGAACGACTGCCTGGCGGGGCATCTTCTGTCGGCCGACGAGTTTTGTGAGGGCCGACTTGAAGCCTTCCACATCTGTGTTGTGGCCGATGAGTTTGTTGCCCTCGCGTGAGATCACGTTGACCGCGCCGGTGGCTTGGGCATCCTCGGTCAGACGGTCCAGGAGCGGGACTACACGCTCCTTGTGAGGGATCGTGATGTTCGCCCCAAGGAAGTCGTCGCCGCGCAACTCCGCGATTGCATCCGCGAGATCGATCGGCCGGCGGTCCCATAGCTCGTACCGGGCGTCGATCCCGAGGGCCTCGAAGGCAGCCTGCTGCATGCCGCCCGAGAAGGAATGTGCGACCGGGTGGCCGATCAGGACGAGACGCTGGGTCATGCTCGCAGCCTTTCCATTTCGGTGAAGAAGCTCGGGTACGAGACGGCCGCGCTTTCGGAACGGTCGATCGTCGTCGAGCCCGACGCGATAAGGCCGGCGACGGCAAACGTCATCGCCAGTCGGTGGTCGTCGAGAGTCTGGGTCTGAGACCCGACGAGCTGTGAGGGTCCTTCTATTGTGATGGCGTCGCCGTCGACCGTGATGCGCGCCCCAAGCGCAGCCAGCCCGCTGGCAATTCCGGCGATGCGATTGGATTCCTTGTTGCGCAGCTCGCCGGCGCCACGAATGGTTGTCTTGCCTCGAGCCTGGGTGGCGGCCAGACAGAGGATCGGGATCTCATCGATTGCCGCGGCCACGTCCTCTGGTCCCAGGTCGATCGCTCGTAACTCGCTCGAGCGAACGGTCAGGTCCGCCAGGGGCTCGCCGATCTCGTTGCCTTCGGCGGCAGCCGAAGCGCTTCCAGCCCCAACTGCCCGTTCCTCGATTCGCGCTCCCATTCGAACGAGAATGTCTATCGCAGCGCGGCGCGTCGGATTCACGCCGACCGAACGCAGGGTCAACTCGGCATCGGAATGAATAGCGCCCGCAACCAGCCAGAAGGCGGCCGCAGAAGGATCCGCCGGCACGCGCTCGTCGAGCGCCCGAAGTAGCACTCCACCCTCAAGGGTCCAGGCCACAGGACCGCCTCCCGAACT
>Ga0066798_10001448_pt1 | contig 10323 bp, 10 predicted proteins | sample PersoiDNA2013203_FD_70961 | JGI IMG/M metagenome (GOLD analysis project Ga0066798, IMG submission 70961) | Permafrost soil microbial communities from the Arctic, to analyse light accelerated degradation of dissolved organic matter (DOM) -... | ecosystem: Environmental > Terrestrial > Soil >...
TGCAGGCGCTCGCGGGTGGGCTGTTGACATTGGTCGGCGTGATGAGTGCGATTGTGTTGGGGCGGCACAAAGAAGAAAGCCACGCCTGGGAAGCGGATCAGGGCCATGTCGGCGCCGGGGTGCTGCTGGCCCTGCTGGCGGCGCTGTGCCAGGCGGTCGGCTCCCTGGTTGCCAAGCCGGTGATGAGCACCGATGTGGATCCGGTCATGGCCTCCGCCGTGCGCGTGACCGTGGCGACTTTCGCCCATTTTGTGCTGTTGGGCGCGGGCTTTCGGGCCGCGCGGGCGCAGCGGCCGCCTACGCTGCGGGTGCTGGCGCAGACCGGGTTCAACGGTTTTGTTGCCATGGGCGTGGGCATGACGCTGATTTTGCTGGCGCTGCAAAAAGGCGACGTTGGCATGGTGGCGATATTGTCCTCGGTGTCCCCGGTGCTGGTGCTGCCCCTGCTGTGGCTGCATCTGGGGCGCTCGCCTGCGCCGGGTGCCTGGGTCGGTGCGGTCATGACGGTGGCGGGCACGGCGCTGATTTTGTTGCGTTGACAGTGGCGAAGGGCCGCCCTGGCGGGTGCGGCGCGGCAAGGCTGCTGCTGGCCGACGACCTGGTTTGGCTGCAATGCCGCAAACTGGCACAGCCATTGCTTGCTGTGCAGGCATGCACATCGACACCCAACAGGTTCTGACACCGCCCAACGCAGCGGTGGAACCGGTGTTGCAAAAACAGCTGGCCTTGTTGCTGGAGTCCACCGGCGAGGGCATTTTTGGCCTGGACATGGAGGGCCTGTGCACCTTCATCAACCGTGCCGGAGCGAGCATGCTGGGGCGGGAGCCCGCAGAGGTGCTTGGGTGCAATATGCATGAGCTCACGCACCATTCGCACCCCGATGGCCAGCCTTACCCGATTCAGGATTGCCCGATTTTCAACGCCTTCCGTCAGGGCTTGCCGTGCCGCATTGATACTGAAGTGTTCTGGCACCGGGAACACTATCCCTTCGTCGTCGAGTATTCCAGCTACCCGCTGATGGACGGCAGCACGGTGCTGGGCGCCGTCGTCACCTTCGTCGACATCACCGAGCGCAAACGCGCGGCCGATGCACTGCAGCTTGCCAAAAACGAATTGGAGCAGCGCGTCAGCGAGCGTACGCAGGAGCTTTCGGTCGCACTGGGGCAGCTGCGCGAGCTTTCTGCTTATTCCGAAAATGTGCGTGAAGATGAGCGCACCCGCATTGCCCGCGAGGTGCATGACGAGCTGGGCAGCCTGCTGGTGGCGCTCAAGATGGATGTGAACTGGATGGACAAGCGCCTGGGTGAACAGCAGCAGCGCACGGCGCAAGAGGCCGACGTCATGCGCACACGGCTGCGCTGCAAGTGCCAGAACATGAGTGGCCTGATCGAGCGCGCAGTCGAGAACGTGGGGCGCATCATCACCGACCTGCGCCCCAGCATCCTCGATCATCAGGGCCTGTGGGCGGCGCTGGAGTGGCAGGCGCATGAGTTTGCCCAGTCCGCCGAACTCGCGCTGGACTGGGACATGCAGGGCACCGAAGGGGTTGAACTACCCGAGCCGCAGACCATGGCGGTGTTTCGCATTTTTCAGGAAATGCTCAGCAACGTGGGGCGGCACGCACACGCCAGCGAACTCAGCCTGCGGATTCGGGTGACGGCTGCGGTGTTGACGATTGCGGTACAAGACAACGGCTGTGGTGCGGCCGCACAAGCGTTTGAAGCGCCCACCGCCTATGGCGTGATGGGCATGCGCGAGCGCGCCCGCCATTTTGGTGGGCAGCTCGAAACTTCAAGCCAAATCGGTCGTGGGTCCTTATTCAGACTGTATATGCCGCTCCTGAACAAATAGCATGATCAAAGTATTGATTGGTGACGACCACCGCATCGTGCGCGAAGGCCTCAAGCAGGTGCTGGCCGATGCACCAGATGTGGGCGTGCGGGCCGAGGCGCAGACCGGGCCGGAAGTGCTGGCGCTGGTGCGCGCCCTTGGCGGCGCGGCCGGACTGGATCTGGTACTGCTGGACATCGCCATGCCGGGCCAGGATGGCCTGGAGGTGCTGCAGATTTTGCGCCGCGAGCACCCCACGCTGCCGGTGTTGATGCTCAGCACCTACCCGGAAAAACAGTATGCGGTGCGTTGCATCAAGCTGGGCGCCGGCGGCTATCTCAACAAGAGCGCGGACCCGGATGACATGGTGGCGGCGGTGCGCAAGGTCGCCTCCGGTGGCAGGTACGTCACCCCCGCCACGGCAGAAGCCCTGGCCGCTGCAATGGGTGGCGCCGCGGGCCGGTCGGGGCCTGCGGCGCTGGCGGGTTCGGGCGGTGTCGATGCCCTGTCGCATCGCGAGTACCAGGTGTTTCGCTTGCTGACCGCAGGCCAGACCGTGAGCGAAATTGGTGCGCAACTCAAACTTGCGCCCAACACGGTGAGCACCTACCGGGCCCGGATTCTTGAGAAGACCGGCGTCAAAAACGATGTGGAGTTGGCGCTGTATGCCGAGCGGCACAGCCGGGCAGCACCGGACGCCTGAATTGCGCGATTTTTAGCCGGCTGGTGTAGGGTCAGCCCTACAGGGCGTCGTCCTGCTGGGCACGAATTGCGATGTGTGCGGCTGTAGCGCTTGAAGCTGGCCCGACCTTTGCATAGTGGATGGCATCCAACTTCAAGAGGTAATGCCATGACTCAGTACTTTGACCCCTACAACGCCGACCGTCCCCTGCTGCTCAAGTGCAGCTGCGGCAAGGACCACACGGTGGCCGAGCACCAGCAGCAAGCCTCTGCCAGCAGCGCCACCGCTGAACTGAAACGCCGCAGCCTGAGCAGTGAGTTCGAGGCCTATTCCAACGCCTTCATCGAGGCCACGCTGGTCAAGGCGATCTTCCCGCAAGACGAAGTGCGTCGCCGCTTTCTGCGCGCCGTCGGCAAGGGCACGGCCATGGCGGCTATCAGCAGTGTGCTGCCCATGGCCAGCCTGCAGGCCATGGCGCAGGACAAGAATGCGCTGGAAAAGACCACTCTCAAAATCGGCTTCATCCCGATCACCTGCGCCACGCCGCTCATCATGGCGCACCCGCTGGGCTTTTACAGCAAGCAGGGTCTGAGCGTGGAAGTGACCAAGACCGCCGGCTGGGCGCTGATCCGCGACAAGATGATCAACAAGGAGTACGACGCCACGCACTTCCTGTCACCCATGCCGCTGGCCATTTCGATGGGCCTGGGGTCGAATACCACGCCGATGAACGTGGCCACCATCCAGAACATCAACGGCCAGGCCATCACGCTGAGCCTCAAGCACAAGAACAACCGCGACCCCAAGAACTGGAAAGGCTTCAAGTTCGCCGTGCCATTCGAGTTCAGCATGCACAATTTTCTGCTGCGCTACTACCTGGCCGAAGCCGGCCTGAACCCCGACACCGATGTGCAGATCCGCGTGGTGCCGCCCGCTGAAATGGTGGCCAACCTGCGGGCCGGCAACCTTGACGGCTTCCTGGGCCCGGATCCGTTCAACCAGCGTGCCGTCTACGAAGAAGTGGGTTTCATCCACATCCTGACCAAAGATCTCTGGGACGGCCACCCCTGCTGCGCCTTTGGCACCAGCACCGAGTTCATCCAGAAGAATCCCAACACTTTTGCCGCGCTGTATCGCGCTGTGCTCACCGCTGCCGCCATGGCGCGTGACCCGAAGAACCGCGAGTTGATCGCCAAGGTGATTGCCCCGGCGCAGTACCTCAACCAACCCGAGGCAGTGCTGACCCAGGTGCTGACCGGCAAGTTTGCCGATGGTCTGGGCAATATCAAAAACGTGCCCGACCGCGCCGACTTTGATCCCATGCCCTGGCAGAGCATGGCGGTGTGGATGCTTACGCAGATGAAGCGCTGGGGCTACATCAAGGGCGAGGTGAACTACAAGCAAATCGCTGAAAAAGTGTTCTTGATCACCGATGCGCGCAAGCACATGAAAGCACTCGGCCAACCATTCACGGACGGCCCCGGCTACGCCAAGCACAAGATCATGGGCAAGGAGTTTGACGCCGCCAAGGCAGATGCCTACGCCAAGAGCTTTGCCATCAGCAAGATGGGCTGACCATGAGATCCCTGAACCTGCGGGCCACGGTGGTCTCACTGTTGCTGCTGTTTTGCTTCATTGGTGTCTGGCAGTTGGCTTCCAGCGGCCCTTTGGTGGGTGCAGCGGCCGGCAAGCAGACGGCCGAAGAGTTGGAGTACCTGAAGATGATGGGCAAGGACGCCGGCGCCAGCAAGAGCACCGGGTTTCCGTCCCCGCTGCAGGTGGCCCAGGCCTCGCTCGGGCATTTGTCAGACCCGTTTTATGACCGCGGCCCCAACGACAAGGGCATTGCCATCCAGCTGGCCCATTCGCTGGGCCGCGTCGGGCTGGGCTTTTTGCTGGCCGTGCTGGTGGCGATTCCGCTGGGTTTCCTGATCGGCATGTCGCCGCTGATGCGCAAGGCCTTTGACCCTTTCATCCAGGTGCTCAAGCCCATCAGCCCGCTGGCCTGGATGCCGCTGGCGCTCTACACGCTGAAAGACTCGGACGTCAGCGGTATCTTCGTGATCTTCATCTGCTCGGTCTGGCCGATGTTGGTGAACACGGCCTTCGGCGTGGCGTCGGTCAAGCGCGAGTGGCTTAACGTGGCCAGCACACTGGAGGTCAGCCCGCTACGCAAGGCTTTTCAGGTCATCCTGCCTGCGGCCGCGCCGACGATTCTGACCGGCATGCGCATCAGCATGGGCATTGCCTGGCTGGTGATTGTGGCGGCCGAGATGCTGGTGGGGGGAACCGGCATTGGCTACTTTGTCTGGAACGAGTGGAACAACCTGTCGCTGCCCAACGTGATCTTTGCCATCGGCGTAATCGGCGTCGTCGGCATGCTGCTGGACCTGATGTTTGGCCAAGTACAAAAGATGGTGACTTATGTGGAGTGACCTCTCATCCCGGACGCAGCTCACACCCGCGGCCCTGTCCCATGGAAAGACCCCCAACGTGAACGCCCTACTCAAGATCGAAGGGCTCAGCAAGGCCTTTGTGGCAGCGAAACCCGTGTTTGCCGACGTCAGCTTTTCGCTGGCACGCGGCGAGTTTGTCTGCATCATCGGCCACTCGGGCTGCGGCAAAACCACCATCCTCAATGTGCTGGCGGGGCTGGATACCGCCACCACCGGCAATGTCTTCATGGATGGGCGTGAAGTCATTGGCCCCAGCCTGGAGCGGGGGGTGGTGTTCCAGAGTCACGCGCTGATGCCCTGGCTCACGGTGCGCCAGAACATCGCCTTTGCCGTGAAGTCGCGCTGGCCTGATTGGGGCAAGGCCGAGGTCAATGGCCATGTGGAAAAGTTTGTCGCCATGGTGGGTTTGAGCCCCGCCATTGACAAGAGACCGGCGCAGCTCTCGGGCGGCATGAAGCAGCGGGTGGGCATTGCGCGCGCCTTTTGTATCCAGCCCAAAATGCTGCTGCTCGACGAGCCCTTTGGTGCGCTGGATGCGCTGACCCGCGGCACCATTCAGGATGAGCTCATGACCATCGTGCGCCAGACGCAGCAGACCGTGTTCATGATCACCCACGATGTGGATGAAGCCATTTTGCTGGCGGACCGCATTTTGCTCATGAGTAACGGCAATGAGTCTGAGGCGGGCTATGTCCCGGGCGGCATTGCTGAAGTGGTGGTCAATCCGCTGCCGCGTGAGCGCGTGCGCGCCAGCCTGCATCACCTGGACGGCTATTACGAGCTGCGCAATCACATCGTCGATTTTCTGGTGTCGCGTGCCATCGCGCACTGAAACCTTTCCCTCACTATTTTTCAACCCAACTTAAATACTGGAGTCAACATGAACCGCCTGGAAGTCACAGAAAAAATCATCAGCACCAAAGTCGCCAAAGGCATCAAGTGGGAAGCCGTTGCGAAGAAAGTCGGCCTCTCCAAGGAATGGGTCACCGCCGCCTGCCTGGGCCAGATGACGCTGGACGCCGCCCAGGCCAGGATCGTCGGCAAGATTTTTGGCCTGAGCGCCGAAGAACAGAAATGGCTGCAAGTGGCGCCTTACAAAGGCTCGCTGCCCACGCCGGTGCCGACCGATCCGTTGATCTACCGCTGGTACGAAATCGTGAGCGTCTACGGCAGCACCATCAAGGAACTGATTCACGAAGAGTTCGGCGACGGCATCATGAGCGCCATCGATTTTTCCATGGACATCGTGCGCCAGCCCGACCCCAAGGGTGACCGCGTGAACGTGGTGCTGTCGGGCAAGTTTTTGCCGTACAAGCAGTATTGAGCCCGGCCAAGGGGTTTCCCCCGGAAACCGTCGCCCAGCGCGTTACCAGCCGACCACTGCTCCGTCGGTGCGCGGTTCGGTGCCACCGCACAATACGCCCGCCTGATCGCGCCAGATGATCTGGCCGCGTCCGAAAGCGAGCCGGTTGTTCTGCCAGTTGACGTTGTGCCCACGTGCGGCCAGACCTCGAAACAGATGCTCAGGGGTGCTGTGCTCGATGTTGACCAGCTGGCCGCTTTCCCACTCCCAGCGCGGCGCATCCAGGGCCGCTTGCGGATTCAGGTGGAAATCGACCGTGTTCATCACCATCTGAACATGGCCTTGCGGCTGCATGAAGGCGCCCATCACGCCGAACGGCCCAACGGGGACGCCAGCGTGCGTCAAAAAGCCCGGGATGATGGTGTGGTAAGGGCGCTTGCCGGGTGCGATGCAATTGGGATGCGAGGCATCGAGTGAAAAATTATTGCCCCGGTTATGCAGCGCGATGCCGGTACCCGGCACCACCATGCCGCTGCCAAAGCCCATGTAGTTGCTTTGAATCAGAGAGACCATATTGCCCTCGGCATCGGCCGTGCTCAAATAGACCGTACCGCCGCGCGACGGCGTGCCCGGCAGCGGCAAGCGCGCCGCCTCGCCGATCAGCCGGCGCCTCTCGTCGGCGTAAGCCGGCGACAGCAGGTCGGCGACCGACACCCGCATGTGCTGGGGGTCTGCGATGTACGCCAGGCCATCGGCAAACGCCAGCTTCATTGCTTCGATCTGGCGGTGGTAAGTCAGCACCGTGTCGCGCTCCGAAAAATCGAAACCTTTCAACAGGTTCAAGGCGATCAGCGCAACCAGGCCATGGCCGTTCGGTGGAATTTCCCAGACATCGAAGCCGCGGTAATTGACGCTGATCGGATCGACCCACTCGACCTGGTACGCCGCCAGGTCGGCGCTGCTGAGATGCCCGCCGGCGCCTTGCACGAAGGCCGCGATACGTTCGGCCAAGGGGCCGCGATAAAAACTGGCGGCACCGTCTTCGGCAATCGACTGCAAGGTGTCCGCGTGCGCGGCCGAGCGCCAGACTTCGCCGGCATGGGGGGCGCGTTCTGGCGCAAAGGTATCGAACCACGACTGGAAGTGCGCCGCCGTCAAATGGGTGCGAAACAGTTGGGTCGCCTGTTGCCAGGCGTACGCCACCGAGGGCGACACCGCAAAACCGTCGCGGGCGTAAGCGATGGCGCTTGCCATCGACCTTGCCAACGGCAAGCGGCCGAAGCGCTGCGCCAGCGCCACCCACGCGGCCGGCGTACCGGGTACCGTCACCGGCAGCGGGCCGTATTTCGGCATGCTGGTGTGGCCGAGTTGACGCAGGCTCTCCAGCGTGCTGGCTGTCGCGGCCGGACCGCTGGCGTTCAAGCCGTGCAGTTTGCCGCCATGCCACACCAGGGCGAAGGCATCGCCGCCGATGCCGTTGGCGGTCGGCTCCAGCACCGTCAGGGCTGCGGCTGTGGCAACGGCGGCATCGATGGCATTGCCACCGGCCTGCAATACCTGCAGGCCGGCCTGGGCTGCGAGCGGCTGGGATGTCGCGACCATTCCCCGGCGCGCATAGACAACATTGCGATGGGAGGCATACGGATAATTTTGGGCATCAAATGACAGCATGGTCGGCACTCTCTATTCGTGACGTGGGTCGAGCGCGTCGCGCAAACCGTTGCCAAGCAGCTTGAATGATAGAACAAGACCCGATCCGGCACCCGTCACGCCGGCGCCCGGACGATCATCCGGGCTTGAGCGACTTGGGCCTTTGACCTCGGTGCAATGTCAGCGGCCGGGAGGTGGTCTAGACCCGCACTATGGCAGGCCTGTTTTCATAAGCGATGGGCTCGCGGCCGCAGATGCGCAGGGTCTACAGGTCCACGGCAATGCCGTTCTGCCAGTCCAGACCGGCGCCCTGCGCCAGCCGACCCGGAGTCTGTAGACCGGTCGCCGCGATCACTTGGTCGGCACCGCTTTCCTATTTTCTGGGGCCAGCTGGCGCGCCATGGCGACCGAGAGCAGTGGTTTGTCGTACACATCGCCGGCACAGGCGGTCACCAGGGTGATCGGTGGGGTCGGATGCTATGCTCATGGTGTCCTCTCAAGGGGTTAAAGGCAGATGCCTGAGTTGTCTATTGCAACCCCCGTGCCATGCTGTGGCGCACAGCAAAACCTTATGAGAAAACTGCCATTGGCCCTCGTACTGAAGGCGTATGGTGCTATTAATAAAGTGGCATATCTTGTGACTGCAATGTCCTGTGGGCACTTGATGCATCCACTCTGTCTACACCAAGTCGATATTGTGTGAGCCTGCCACTTGAGTCAGATTGGCAACGTTTGCTGCCGTTGGGCAAGGCTCGCGGTGCTTCTACTTCTTGGTCTTGGGAACGCGCGGCTGCTACTTACTGATTTTTCTTGGCGACCTCGTTGCCGATGTATCCACCACCCAAGGCGCCGGCAATGGTTGCCAGGGTTTTGCCGTTGCCGCCACCCACCTGATTGCCCAGCAGTCCACCGACAACTGCGCCCACGCCAATTCCAACTGGACTATTTTGAGCAACAGGTGCCGCGGGCGGGTGCGAAGGCACAGAGGAATATTGCCGAGCCGGCTTTACAGGAGCATGTGAGTATTGCTGCACTGCAGGCTTACTCTGCATCGGTTCATTGGCACTGTCTCTAGGTATTGCGGCCAACGGTGTCGGAGCCGAAGCAACCAAGCCTGTCTTGGGTGCACTGTCTGCGGCGGAACTGTGTGACTTCGGCAGAATGTCTGTAATAGCGGCAATACCAACCAGGCTGACCAGTGTGACAGATACCGCAGCGGCTGCCAATAAGGGATGGATACGATTGGGTGTTTGAGTCATGTTCATAAAAAATGTCATTAAGTAAATCGCCATTTGGCGTGCGTACGAATTAAACATTCGAACGATGAAATAGGGTGTACTCAGACTGTTTCGTTTGTAAAGGACGGTAACGACGACGTTGAAAGAAATCAGCAGCCAGCGCCTGTCGCCTCGTCAGAGCTTAGGCGTCTCTACGCCAAGTACGCCGGTGAATGACAGGCCAAACATAGATTGCGATGTTGACGACAACGACAGTGGCAGCAAGCACGAACTGAACCTCGCGGGTTAGGCCTGAAGGATAAATGACGTCGAGGAGATAGTGCTCGACGAAGCTTTCCGTGTAGCCCGATTGACCGGCTCTGACACGAAGGTCGTTCTCGAGATAGGTGAGGGGACAGATGCGACCAGTAAGCTCTACGAAGAACGCCCAAGCAGCCACTGGAAGATGAACAAGTGGCATCCAGCGCCACCGCGCGGCGAGTGCCCCACCGAAAAGGGAAAATAAGATGAATGACAAGTGGAGCAGGAGAACGCCGTCGGCGGCAAAACGAAAGTACATGCGAAAGCCGATACGATGGTTGATGCCACCCGAGGAGGAGGCAGGTGTTAACTAATCGAGTCGATGCCTACTTGACGCATTGCATGAGGTTCGAGTTCTTGCCTTGCCCGTTGTGCTCACTCACGACACAGGACATGCCGCCACAGAGGCAATGAACGACATTGGTCGACATGCTGGCGATGGAGGTCGGGGCCGAGCACTGGCAAGCCGGGGCGGACATGACGCCTTGCGCCTTAGCCTGGCCCCAGCGCAGACCGAGCAGAGCAAGTAAAAGAACGAGCACCGAACCGAGAATGATTGCCGCAAGGTGCGTGAAGCGTACTGAACGACTGAGCATAAGGACTCCTTCTCGTCATGCGTAGACCCGGACTGGACCCGCTTCCACGGACAGTTTTAGCTTCGTGAGGAAGCGGGTTGCTTGTCAGGTTACAGGGTTGAATGAACGTAGCAATGTCAGCGACTGCACTATATCCTGCATGCTGGAAGAGGGTGTCCCGAATTTTGTGTAAACGGCGGTTAAGTTAGACGCGCGGCATGCGCTCGTCAAATTGAATGGTAAAGCGATTCAAGGCGGCCTTCCAGTCCCGAATCGGCATGGTCCATTT
>Ga0066798_10001454_pt1 | contig 10312 bp, 7 predicted proteins | sample PersoiDNA2013203_FD_70961 | JGI IMG/M metagenome (GOLD analysis project Ga0066798, IMG submission 70961) | Permafrost soil microbial communities from the Arctic, to analyse light accelerated degradation of dissolved organic matter (DOM) -... | ecosystem: Environmental > Terrestrial > Soil >...
GGCGCGGTGCCGTCGCCGACGGGGACGAGCTGGGTCGCGACCTGCACCATCCGCGCCTGCGTGCCGCGCTGGCCCGGCAGGACGATCCCGACGAGCTGGGAGTCCACGGAGTACCCCGCGCCGGAGACACCGGAGCGGTGGCTGAGGACCGCGGCCGGGTTCATCGACAGACCCTGCTCGTTGACCACCACGACGGGCAGGTCCGTGATCGCCTTCCCGACCGTGGCGCGCGCGTCGACCCCGAGAATCGCGGCCGCACGTTCGCTGATGTCGAGCACACGGCCGCCGAGCGACAGGACGAGCACGCCCTCCTTCGTGACGGACTGCAGCGCGTCGTAGCGGTGCCGGAGCTCGCGGGCGATCACGAGGAGGTCCCGCGCGCGGTGCACCTGGCCACGCTCACGTCCGAGCAGCACCAGGACGGCGACGAGCGCACAGACCGCAACGACCGCAACGACGGCGCTCACCGCGCCCCATGGCTCGAGCAGCGCGCTGTTCACCGGCGGTCGCCCGACCAGGGGTCGGCGCTCTCCTCCGATTCGAGGTCGTCGTAGTAGTCCTGGGCGGCGGGCGGGAGGCCGGGCAGCGCGTCCGCCTCGGTGTCGTCGACGCCGAGGTGGTCACCGCGAAGCAGCGCGAGCGTCGCGGGCAGGTCGTCGGCCAGGACGAGCACCTCGCGCGCCTTCGAGCCCTCGGACGGCCCGACGATCTCGCGCGACTCGAGGAGGTCCATGAGCCGACCCGCCTTGGCGAAACCGACCCGCAGCTTGCGCTGGAGCATCGACGTCGACCCGAACTGGGTCGTGACGACGAGCTCAGCGGCCTGCAGCAGCAGGTCGAGGTCGTCGCCGATGTCGTCGTCCACCTGCTTCTTGGCGACCGTGACCGCGATGTCCGTGCGGTAGTTCGGCTTGTGCTGCTTCTTGACGTACTCGACGACCGCGTGGATCTCGCTCTCCGAGACCCACGCGCCCTGCGTACGCATCGGCTTGGCCGCGCCCATCGGCAGGAACAGCGCATCGCCCTGCCCGATGAGCTTCTCGGCGCCGGGTTGGTCCAGCACGACGCGTGAGTCGGTCAGCGACGAGGTCGCGAAGGCCAGGCGGGACGGCACGTTGGCCTTGATCAGACCGGTGACGACGTCGACGCTGGGCCGCTGGGTCGCGAGCACGAGATGGATTCCGGCCGCTCGCGCCAGCTGCGTGATGCGCTGGATCGAGGCCTCGACGTCACGAGGCGCCACCATCATGAGGTCGGCGAGCTCGTCCACGATCACCAGCAGGTACGGGTACGTGGCGATCTTGCGTTCGGAGCCGGCGAGCGGCTTGACCTTGCCCGACCGCACCGCGGCGTTGAAGTCGTCGATGTGCTTGAAACCGAACATCGCCAGGTCGTCGTACCGCGCCTCCATCTCCCGGACCACCCACTCGAGGGCCTCGGCGGCCTTCTTGGGGTTGGTGATGATCGGGGTGATGAGATGCGGGATCCCCTCGTAGACCGTGAGCTCGACACGCTTGGGGTCGACGAGCACCATCCGGACCTCGTCCGGGGTCGAGCGCATGAGGATCGAGACGATCATCGAGTTGACGAAGCTGGACTTGCCCGCACCGGTGGCTCCCGCGACGAGCAGGTGCGGCATCTTGGCGAGGTTCGCGGTGACGTAGCCACCTTCGACGTCCTTGCCGACGCCGATGATCATCGGGTGCTCGGTACGGCGCGCCGCGCTCGAGCGCAGGACGTCGCCGAGCGAGACGATCTCGCGGTCGGTGTTGGGGATCTCGATGCCGATCGCGGACTTGCCCGGGATCGGCGAAAGGATCCGGACGTCGGCGCTCGCCACCGCATAGGCGATGTTCCGCGACAGGGCCGTGACGCGCTCGACCTTGACCGCCGGGCCGAGCTCGACCTCGTACCGCGTGACCGTCGGTCCGCGGGTGAAGCCCGTGACCTGGGCATCGATCTCGAACTGGTCGAGGACCGTCGTGAGAGCCTCGACGACGCGGTCGTTGGCGGCCGACCGGACCTTGTGGGGCGCGCCCTTGACGAGGAGGTCCTCGGGCGGCAGCGCGTAGAGCACGTCACCACCGAGCATCTGCTGCTCACCGCGTGGGACTCCGGTGGTGGCCGGCGCGGTGAGCGCCTTGGCCGCGGTCCGGGCTGCGACCGCCGATGCTCCCTCGGCCTCGAGCACGGCCGTCGGGACGGTGTCCGGAGCCGGCTCCGCCGCAGCGTCACCTGCTCCTGGGGCAACCACGGCGGCGCGTTCGTACGCCTCGTCGCCGTCGTACCCGTCGAGCAGCTCGGTGTCGGAGCGGCCGGTGAGGGCACCGCGGGTCTTGCGCGCCAACAGCTTGCGCCGCTTCGGTGGCGCCTCGATCTCCGGTACGGCGCTGTGGCCGGCATTGATGACGAGCGGCGCGTCCTCCGCGTCGACCTCGGACCGACGGTTCCCGGTGAGGTGGTCGTAGCCCGCGCGCAGCCGCGGCAGCACCTGGTTCACGGGTGTCGCGGTGACGACGAGCAGGCCGAAGAAGGCGAGCAGAACCAGGAGCGGCACCGCCACGTACACGGTGAGCATCGTCTCGAGCGGCGTGCCGAGCAGGTAGCCGACCACGCCGCCCGCGTCGCGGACCGGGCCGAAGCCGTCCGCCGGATCGGGGGTACCAGCGGACACGTGCACGAGGGCGCACACCGCGAGCGTGATCGCGGACAGGCCGATCCCGATGCGCGAGTTCGCGTGGCCCAGCTCGGGGTGCCGCATGAGACGGATCGCCAGCCCGAGCAGCACGACGGGGACCACGACACCGACCCGCCCGAACGTGCCGGCGACGATGTTGTGAACGAGGTCGCCGGCGGTGCCGGACAACCCCCACCACTCGCGAGCCGCCACGATGATGACGAGGCCGAGCAGGGCGAACGCGACGCCGTCGCGACGGTGCGCCGGGTCCAGGTCACGCGCACCGCGCCCGACGCGTCGTGCCGTGCCGCCGATGACGTGCGCGCAGCCCATCCACACACCCCGGACGATCCGGAGCGGCAGGGCGGGACGCCGGGGCGGCTGCGGGGGCGCATTTCGACCTGCAGGTCGCGTCGATCCGCCGTTCCGGGGAGCGTTCGAGCGGGGGGTGGACCGGTGCGCCGACGCCGAGCCGCTCGCGCTCGCGCGGGGGCTCGGGGAAGACGTACGGGTCGCCATGGTCCTCACGGTAGCGGGCGGGTTGGGCCAGCGCGGGGAGCCCGAGGCGTGCGTGTCGGTCCGAGCGCCGCGACGGGCGTGCGATCGTGGTGTCCTGCGGGCGCACGCCGCGCGATCAGGATGTCGGTGGCGGGTGGAAGGGTGACGCAGGTGGGTGCAGCGGTGAAGCGCACGAGGGCCGTGACGGTCGGCGAGACGGGTGGTCAGCCCGGCGCCACGCGCGCCCCGGTGCTGCGCTGCCGGATGCGTCGGTGGCCCCCGCTCGGCCGTCCCGGTGCGGTGGCCCGATGACGCGGCGCGGCTGGCTCCTGCTCGGCGTCATGGGGTTCATCTGGGGTGTCCCGTACCTGCTCATCAAGGTCGCCGTCGCCGAGGTCTCACCGCCGACCCTCGTCCTGGCCCGTACCGCGATCGGTGCGGTCGTGCTGGTCCCGTTCGCTGCGCGTCAGGGCGGGCTCGGCGTCCTGAGCGGCCACTGGCGGGCACTTCTCGCGTTCGCCGCGCTCGAGATCATCGGACCGTGGGTGCTCCTGTCGAACGCCGAGGTGACGCTCGCGAGCTCGACGACGGGCCTGCTGGTCGCGACCGTGCCCGTGTTCGCCGTGGCGCTCGGGCGGCTCGTCGGCGACCGGCATCCGGTTGCCCCCGTGCGGTGGTTCGGACTCGTCGTCGGACTGGCCGGGGTGGCACTCCTCACCGGGCCCGGCTCTTCGCCCGGGCACACGTGGCCCATCGTGCAGGTGCTGCTCGCCGCGCTCGGCTACGCGATCGCCCCGATCATCGCGGACCGCGCGCTGCAGGGCGTCCCGCCGGTGACGCTCACCGCAGCGTGCCTGACCGTCGCGGCGCTCGCGTACCTGCCGGTCGTGGCACTCACGGGTCCGCACCCGATGCCCGGCGCGCGCGCCCTCGCATCTCTCGTAGTGCTCGGCGTCGTCTGCACTGCGCTCGCCTTCGTGCTGTTCTTCACCCTGATCACCGAGGTCGGCGCGGCACGGTCGACGCTCGTTGCCTACCTCAATCCCCTGGTCGCCGTGACCCTCGGTGCCCTCGTGCTCTCGGAGCCCGTGACGGCCGCGCTGGCCGTCGGGGGTGCGCTCGTCGTCGGCGGTTCGGCCGCGGCCTCGTCGCGTCCGCGGCGGCCGACCGACGCAGTCATCGACATCCCGCCCACCGCACACGGCTCTGGCGGGGGCAGCTCAGGTGCGGACAGCTCCCCGCGGCACAGCACCGGCGAACCGGCCACGATGGCCGAGCACCCCGGCACCCCCTCGCCCGGCTGAGCGCGGGGGTGCCGGGCCGATGGGTCCTCAGGCCTCGACGACGACCGGGATGATCATCGGGCGGCGGCGCAGGCGGTTCGACGCCCAGCGCCCGACGACGCGACGCACCACCTGCTGCAGCTGATGCGTGTCGGACGTGCCCGCGCGCGCCGCTTCCTCGAGCGCTGCCGTGAGCTCCGGGAGGATGTCGCCGAACACGGCATCGTCCTCGGCGAACCCCCGTGCGTGGATCTGCGGCCCGACGAGCACCTTGCCGTCGGCGGAGCTGACGACCACGAAGATCGACAGGAAGCCCTCCTCGCTGAGGATGACCCGGTCCTTGAGCTCGGCGTCGGTGAGCGCGCCGACACTCGAGCCGTCGACGTAGACGTACCCGCACGGCACTGCGCCGACGACGCTGGCCTTCCCGTCCACGAGATCGATGACGACCCCGTCCTCGGCCAGCACGACGCGCTCCGCGGGCACCCCGGTCTTGACGGCGAGCGCGGCGTTGGCCACGAGGTGGCGCACCTCGCCGTGCACGGGCATGACGTTGCGCGGCCGCAGGATGTTGTAGACGTACAGCAGCTCGCCCGCGCTCGCGTGACCGGAGACGTGCACCTTCGCGTTGCCGGAGTGGACGACACGCGCGCCGAGCCGCGTCAGGCCGTTGATGACGCGGTAGACGGCGTTCTCGTTGCCCGGGATGAGTGAGGACGCGAGGATCACGGTGTCGCCGGGGCCGACGGCGATCTTGTGGTCGTTGTTCGCGATGCGAGACAGGGCAGCCATCGGCTCGCCCTGAGATCCCGTGCACATGAGCACGATCTCGTCGTCGGGCAGCGTGTCGAGCTTCTTCTGGTCGATGAGCACGCCGTCGGGGACCGTCAGGTAGCCGAGGTCGGCGGCGATGGTCATGTTGCGGACCATGGACCGGCCGACGAAGGCGACGCGCCGCCCGTGCCGGTGCGCTGCGTCGAGCACCTGCTGCACGCGGTGCACGTGCGAGGCGAACGATGCGACGACGATGCGCTGCGGGGAGTCGGCGAAGACCGTGTCGAGGACAGGACCGATCTCCCGTTCCGAGGCGAGGAAGCCGGGCACCTCGGCGTTGGTCGAGTCGACCATGAACAGGTCGACACCCGCCGCGCCGAGCCGCGCGAACGAGCGCAGGTCCGTGACGCGACCGTCGAGCGGCAGCTGGTCCATCTTGAAGTCGCCCGTGTGCAGCACCGTGCCGGCACCGGTCCGTACAGCGACCGCGAGCGCGTCCGGGATGGAGTGGTTGACCGCGACGAACTCGCAGTCGAACGCGCCGAGCTGCTCGGTCTGCCCCTCCTTGACCACGAGCGTCACCGGCGTGATGCGGTGCTCCTTGAGCTTGGCCTCGATGAACGCGAGCGTGAGCTGCGACCCGACGAGCGGGATGTCCGCGCGCAGTCGCAAGAGGTACGGGACGGCGCCGATGTGGTCCTCGTGGCCGTGCGTGAGGATGACCGCGTCGATGTCGTCGAGGCGGTCCTTGATGTAGTCGAAGTCCGGCAGGATCAGGTCGACGCCGGGCTGGTTGTCCTCGGGGAACAGCACGCCGCAGTCGATGACGAGCAGCCGTCCGGCGTACTCGAGGACCGCCATGTTGCGCCCGATCTCGCCGAGCCCGCCGAGCGCGACGATGCGCAGAGCGCCATCGGCCAGGACGGGGGGAAGGGTCAGCTCGGGATGGGGATGGCTCATGAACTCTCCAGGTCTAGCTCGAGACGACGTCCAGCAGACCGGCAGCGCGCAGACCTGCGCGCAGCGTGACCACGTCGTCGTCCGACGCGGCCACGTAGGGCAGCCGCATGTGTCGGTTGGGGATGAGGCCCAGGGCCTCGACGGCCGCCTTGGCGAAGACCGCCTGAAAACCTGCGCCGTTGAGCGCGTCGATCGCGGGGACGATCGAGAGGAAGATCTGGAGCGCACGCGCGTGGTCGCCGGCGTCGAACGCTGCCGTGAGCTCGGCAAGCCTGCGCCCTGCGACGTGCCCGACGACGCTCACGACACCCGCGGCGCCGTGCGCGAGCAGCGCCAGGTAGGCCGAGTCGTCGCCGCTGTACCAGGCCAGCCCGGTCCGGGCGATCGAGCTCGCCGCGCCGTACACGTCGCCCGAGGCGTCCTTCACCGCGACGACCCGCTCGTGCTCGGCGAGCCGTGCGACGGTCGCCGGAGCGATCCGCACGCCGGTGCGGCCCGGGACGTCGTAGAGCATCGCCGGCAGGTCGGTCGAGTCCACGACCGACCTGATGTGGCGGTAGACGCCGTCCTGCGAGGGGCGTGAGTAGTACGGGCTCACGACGAGCAACCCGTGCGCGCCCGCCTCGGCGGCCTGCTCGGCCATCCGGACGGCGTGGGCTGTGTCGTTGGAGCCGGCGCCGGCGACGACCCACGCGCGGTCACCCACAGCGCCGACGACCGCCTCGATGAGCGCGGCCTTCTCGGGAGCGTGCGTCGTCGGCGCCTCGCCCGTGGTCCCGTTGAGCACGAGCCCGTCATGACCGTTGTCGACGAGGTGCGTCGCGAGCCGCACGGCCGACGCGAGGTCGACCTCGCCGTGAGCGGTCATCGGGGTGACCATCGCCGTGAGCACGGCGCCGAACGGGCGTGCGGGCGAGGTGGCGCGGGGCATGGGCCCAAACTACCGTCCCGGAGCGCCGCAGGGCGCACTCGTCCGGCCTGGGGCATCGGAGCGCCGGGCAAGCGCCGATGGGGACGTGGCCGGGAGGTGGCGGCCGGGTCGGCCGGGCGGCGGGTCGGGGGCGCGGCCTCGAACACCTGGTGAACTCCTGGCGAACCGGCGCCCCGATGTGCCGGCCACACGTCCCGACGGGTGTGAGATCGGCTCTGGCGGACGCAGGTCCGCCCAGGCTCAGCCCACGTGATCCGGAGGCCCTTCGTGCCCGCAGCCGTCAGCCCGCTCGCCATCGCCCATCGCGGCGACCCCGTCGCCCACCGCGAGAACACGGTCGCGGCCGTGGTCGCCGCGATCGAGCAGGGGGCAGACGCGATCGAGGTCGACGTCCAGCTCGCGGCCGACGGCACCGTCGTCGTCGTGCACGACGACACGTTCGCACGGCTGTGGGACGACCCCCGTCCCGTCGCAGCCCTGACCTGGCCGGAGATCGCCCTGCTCGGCGAGGGCGACCTACGGGTCCCCCGCCTCGCGGAGCTCCTCGAGATCGCGACCGACGCCGGCGTGCCGCTGGTGCTCGACCAGAAGCACCCGATCGCGGCGCTGCCCGCGCTCCGCGTCGTCCGGGGCGCCCGGGCCGACGGCACGGCCTTCTGCGGATCGACCGAGGGACTCCTCGAGGTCCGCGAGGCTGCCCCGGGCGCGACGATCTACTTCAACGACGCGGGCCTGCACCTGCCGGACGTGCGTCTGCTCGCCCAGCTGCGCCCGCAGTACTACAACCCGTACTACAGGTTGCTGGCGCCCGCGACGATCGACGCCATGGCGGCGTCCGGCATCCGGACCTGCTGCTGGACACCCAACACCGACGCCGAGCTCAACCTGGCCCTCGACCTGGGCGTCGACGCCGTCATGACCGACCGCGTCGGGCCGCTGCGCTCGATCCTCGACGGCAGGCGTCGATGAGCGCGATCGAGACCGCGCCGAGGCGTCGCCACCCGCGCCGCCGCGAGTACCTCACGTTCCTCGCGTTCGCCGGCCCGAACCTGCTGATGATCGCGCTGTTCACCTACCGACCGCTCCTGCTGAACATCCAGTACTCGACGCTCAGCTGGAACCTCGGCTCGCGCACGGCGACCGTCGTCGGGCTGGGGAACTACACCAAGTGGTTCTCGAACCCGCGCAGCTGGGAGGTCCTGCGGGTCACGGGCGTGTTCACCCTGGCCACGGTCGGCGGAACGCTCGTGCTCGGGCTGCTGCTTGCGACCGCCCTCAACCAGCGCGTCAAGGGGCGCACCGCGGCGCGCTCGATCATCTTCGCGCCGTACGTGCTCTCGGGCGTCGGGGTGGGGCTCGTGTGGCTCTTCATCTTCGACCCGATGTACGGCGCGCTGTCCGCCGTGCTGCGCCTGTGGGGCGCGACCGGGCCGGACTGGTACCTCGACCGCCGCTGGGCCCTGGTCATGGTGATCATCGTCTACGTCTGGAAGAACCTCGGGTACGCGGCCGTCGTCTACCTCGCGGCGCTGCAGTCCGTCCCGCAGGACCTGCTGGACGCCGCCGCTCTCGACGGTGCCGGAACGCTGCGCCGGTTCACACACATCACCGTCCCGCTGCTGTCGCCCACGACGTTCTTCCTGCTCATCACGACGACGCTCAGCTCGCTGCAGTCGTTCGACCTCATCCACGTGATGACGAAGGGCGGCCCCATCGACGGCACGACGACGCTCATGTACCAGGTGTACGTCGAGGCGTTCGTCAACGGCCGGGCCGGCTACTCCGCGGCGATCGCGACGATCCTGTTCGCGATCCTCCTGGTCGTCACCGTGCTGCAGATGCGGTTCCTCGAGAGGAAGGTCCACTACTCGTGAGCACGACCACGCACGCGCCGGACGTCACCCTGCGGGTCGCCGTTCGCGACCTCGACCCGCGGCCCGACCGTCGGCCCTCCCGGCTGCGGTCGCTCCTGGGCGGCTACCTGCCGGTCGCGATCGCCACGGTCGTCGTCGTGCTGCCGCTGGCCTGGATGGCAGTCTCGTCGTTCAAGCGGCCCGGCGAGATCGTGCACCTGCCGATCGAGTGGCTGCCGTCGACGGCCTACCCCGGCAACTACGTCGAGGCGGCGCGCACCGTCTCGTTCGGTCGCCTGTTCCTGAACAGCGCGATCGTCACGGCCGTCGGTGCCGGCACCAAGGTGGTCCTCGCACTCCTGACCGCCTACGCGCTCGTCTTCATCCGCTTCCCCGCCAAGCGCCTCGTGTTCACCCTCGTGCTCGTGGCGCTCATGGTGCCGCCGCACATTGCGCTCGTGCCGAACTACACGCTGATCGCGCAGCTCGGCGGCCGCAACACGCTGTGGGGCATCGTCCTGCCGGGCCTCGGGACCGCGTTCGGGACGTTCCTGCTGCGCCAGCAGTTCCTCTCGCTCCCCCGCTCGATCGTCGAGGCCGCCGAGATCGACGGTGCGGGTCACCTGCGTCGGCTCGTGAGCATCGTCGCCCCGATCTCCGCGCCCTCGATCGCGACCGTCGCGCTGATCAGCATCGTGTTCGAGTGGAACGAGTACCTCTGGCCCCTGATCATCACCGACGACCCGCGCTACATGACCTTGCCGGTCGGGCTCACCCTCCTGCAGAACAGCGAGTCCGGATCGGCCGCGTGGGGCGTGCTCATGGCAGGAACCGTCGTCGTCATCGTCCCGATCCTGCTCGTGTTCGCCGCCCTCCAACGGTGGATCGTCGCCGGGCTCACCCAGGGCGCCGTCACCGGCTGAACCACCGGCCCCACTCGTCACTTTCCCCCTGCGTCACCCGTCCGAGAGGAAACCGTCATGTCCCCTGCACTCTTCCGCCCGCGCCCGCAGTCCCAGAACGCTCGCACGCCCGGTGGCCTGCACCTGCCCGACCTCGCCCTCGACCGCCGCTCCTTCCTCGGTCTCTCGGCCGCGGGCGCCGGTGCGCTCGCGCTCGCCGCGTGCGCCGGGCCGTCGACCGCGTCCGCCGGGTCGTCGTCCACCCCGACCGCGAGCGCCGCCGACTGGGCGGGAGTCAAGCCCGCCAAGGAGATCAGCTTCTGGTCGAACCACCCGGGTGGCTCGCAGGAGACCGAGCAGAAGCTCGTCGACGCGTACAACGCCTCGCAGTCCAACACCAAGGTCACGCTCGTGACCGCCGGGAAGAACTACGA
>Ga0066798_10001455_pt1 | contig 10309 bp, 10 predicted proteins | sample PersoiDNA2013203_FD_70961 | JGI IMG/M metagenome (GOLD analysis project Ga0066798, IMG submission 70961) | Permafrost soil microbial communities from the Arctic, to analyse light accelerated degradation of dissolved organic matter (DOM) -... | ecosystem: Environmental > Terrestrial > Soil >...
ATGCTCCGCCAGCGGATCACCCGCGAGGTCATCCCGGGCTTCGAGGTAGACCGCTCGATTCCACGAGAGCCGATCCGTCAGCGCAGCGTGGGCGGCGGCCGACAAGGCACACCCCGGCCCGCGCCGCGTCCAGCGGCTCGTCCTGCCCGGCGGCCGATGTTCCCAGAATCGCGGCCGGCCGCTTCGGTTGAGCAGCGTCCGCAGGCACCGAGCGGATTCGTAGCGGCGCGTCCGCAAGGCCAAAGCGGGCCGCGCCAGGCCGCGACGATGGAGTTCCGCCGGCCGATACCGAACGAGTTCCGCCAGTCCACGCTGAACGCGCGCCCTCGGGCCGCACAGAACGACTTCCGCCAGGTGGCGCAGGGTGGTCCCCGCCAGGCCGCATCGGGCGCGTTCCGCCGGCCGGTCCCGAGCGATTTCGACCAGACAGGGCCAAGTAGTTTGCGTCATCAGACACCGAGCGGGTCCCGCCAGGCAACGCCGGGTGGATTCGCCGCGCCTGGTCGATCGCAGCCCCGCTACGACCCCCAGCCCCGCTACGACTTGCGAATCCGCCACGACTCTCCGGCCCGGCCGGCGCAAGGACCGACAGGTCGGACCTACGATCGGCCTGGAATCTCCGCCGGCAGACCCGCTCCCTCGGCCGGCAGGCCGGCTAGCGGTGGTTACCGCTCAGCCGATCGCGGAGCGCCCTCCGGCGCGATGCCGGGCGAGCGCATCGTTCGGCGCGGAGGCCGCTAGGGCTGATTGCCAGCCGCGTTTGGGTTTCGGCCGACACCGGGCCGTTCGCCCCGACTCGGTCGCGCTGCTATTCTTGCCTCACGCGCGGTCGGCCAATCCGACCCGTCGTCGCGAGTCGTGCGCTTGTAGCTCAGCGGATAGAGCGTCGGCCTCCGAAGCCGAAGGTCGCAGGTTCGAATCCTGTCGGGCGCACACTAACAACAATTTCGGGCAAAGCCAGGGCCAAGCCGTGGGCATAGGCCGCAGGTGTGAGATGGGCTGACACGAACTCCCTCCCCGCTACAACGATTCGTTCATAGATGGCATGGAGCAGTTCGCTCCTGGCTTCCGGAGCCTCCGCTTGCTGCCAGGTCTCTGAGAGGGCACGCAGCCACTCCACCGCCCGTTCTGCCGGCACGCCGATCTGCGCGGTCTCCTCGACCTCGGCCAGGGACCGCTCGGAGCCGCTTCATTCGGTCGAGATACGTCTCGTCGCTGATCCCGCCACCCACGTGGTCGAGGGCAAGCTCCCGCATCTGACGCTCGATCCGAGAACGGTTGGCCCCGCCCCCGTGGATAATTGAGGCCGCCCAAGAGACGTCCTTCACAAGGTGGCGACTGAAGCCAATTGGCCCTGGGAGGTTGAACTGGTGACCAACCCCGACCGCGTGCTTTCAGCAGCCGAGCGGATCGGATCCAGCTGCGACCATGCGATCCTGGATCGCTGCCAAAGGTGGTTCAACCTGGCTCGCGAAGGCATCGCCAACCGCATCCCGCAGGCCCGCATCGTGGACCTTGGCCCTGACGGGCCCGCCTAAGCAGGACGCTGATGCAGCTTATCCAAATCCAAGTCGAATGCTATGCGGGGGCTAAGGCCGACGAGACGCCGCGCCGGTTCAAGTGGGAGGAACGGCTCATCGAGGTGAGCGAAGTCCTCGACCGCTGGTATCAGGTGGAAAGCCAGCCGGAGTGGCCCCGCGCGGGCTATTTCAAGGTGCGAGGCGCGGACCAGCGCGAGTATCTGCTCAAGCACGACCTGGAGTCGGACGAATGGTTCCTGGGACAGCAGCGGTGACCGTGTTTTGCGCCGGGGCGAGGTAGAGGACGTTGAGCGGCCAGAGGACGGGCGGACGCTCGGCAGAGCCATAGTCCATTCCTACAGGCGGTTCTGTCTCAGAGCGCGCAGGACCTCAGGATGGGTCGAGCAGCCCGCCGTTGGTCGTGAGACCACCGAGAGCGGACGGCCTTGTAGCTGTTCGTCGCCCAGAGGAAGATGAGGCGACGGAGTCGTTCAGCTGCGGCGAGTCCGAAGGTCCTGTCCCACGATGCCCCGCGCTGTGAGCGCCGCCCCCAGTCCGGCGAGGTCATCGACGGTCAGGTACAGGTCGCTCACGCTGAGGCGCCCCACCCGCAGCCGAGCGTGCGTCGCACCCCCAACCCGCGCCACCAGCGGTAGGGTCCGGTGATGTCCCAGCGCGCGATGTTGGCCAGCGGCGCCTCGGCAGTGAAGAACCCGAAGCGCGCCACCAAGCGCTCCTCGTCGAGCCGGACCAGCGCATTGTCGGGGCGCACGCCGAATAGCAGCAGGATCGGACGCAGCCTCGGCTGGAGGCGGATGGGGAAGTCCATGTCGATCGGATGGTACAGCGCCGCCAGTGGCCACCGCCTCGCGCGCGCCGAGCCAGATCTGTTCGTGCTCGATCTACCGACCTACCGCCACGGACCCGACGGGCTGGCCTCAGCTGACGCGGTAGACGACCGTGACCGATACGCTGAGGCTCTGCTGCGCCAGGGCTGGAGGACGGAGTTCTTCGAGGAGTCGGACCTCCGACCGAACTTGCCCGGTTCTCGGTGCGAGGTTGACGGCACTGACTCGACACCATCACCCGATCGTGGTCGGGGCGGTGAGTAGCGCCGACACCATACGGGTGATCGTCCGGGATGGCGCCGTCGGGGGCGTCGAGCGGCGGGTTCCGGCCTGAAGTCGCCTTCGGGCCTCCGATTGGGACGACGTCATGACCTATGCTTCCTGTGCGATCCGTCCGTCGAGCCGCCGGACACTAATGGCCCAGCTCGATTGCATCAGTGACAAAGGGGGGTCAAGGATTGGCGACTAACGCATCACCGATCGCCGCCCACCGCAACAGAGTGGCGATCCTGGTGGCCCTGGCGACCATAGTGCTGGTGGTGGTCGTCATTGCTGGCACGCTCCGCGCCCACAGCCCTTTCACCCCAACGGGCACGATGGGTACAGGACACACCGAGGGCACCGCCACGCGCCTGCTGGACGGCCGCGTTCTTGTTGCCGGGGGTGGGGCTGGAGTGACGAGCCCGCTTCTCGCCTCGGCCGAGCTCTACGATCCCAAGACGGGCACGTTCACCGCGACTGGCTCGATGACCATTGCCCGCAGCGGCCAAACAGCGACTCTGCTCGCCGACGGCCGCGTGCTCATCATCGGAGGATTAGGCGTGGCCTCGGCCGAACTTTACGATCCAAAGACGGGCACGTTCACCGCGACTGGCTCGATGACCACCGCTCGCTCTTACTACACCGCGACTCTGCTCGCCGACGGCCGCGTTCTCGTCGCCGGTGGCGGCGAGCAGGGTGCGGGATATGGTATTGCCTCGGCAGAGCTATACGACCCCAAGACGGGCACCTTCAGACCCACCGGCTCGATGAGCACCCCTCGGGTCTTGCACACCGCGACTTCGCTCGCCGACGGCCGCGTTCTCGTCGCCGGAGGTGACGACGGTACGGAAGGCGGCCTGGCCTCGGCTGAGTTGTACGATCCGACGACCGGCACGTTCACGCTCACGGGCTCGATGGAAACGCCCCGCCAGAACGACACCGCAACCTTGCTGTCAGACGGCCGCGTTCTTGTTGCCGGGGGTGCCGCCTTCCACGCATACGGGCTACCACTGGGGCACGGACCTCTCGCCTCGGCCGAGCTCTACGATCCCAAGACGGGCACCTTCAGCGCGACTGGCTCGACCTTCGTCGCCGATAACTGCACTGCCACGTTGCTGTCTGACGGCCGCGTCCTGTTCGCCGGCGGCGACGACGGCTTGGCGTCACTCTCCTCCGCCCATCTCTACGACCCGTCCAACGGCACATTCAACTCGATCGGCTCGATGACGACAGGTCGAGAAGGCCACACCGCAACACTGCTGTCTGACGGCCGTGTGCTCATTGCCGGAGGTCAGTCCGCCGGGAACACCAAGTCCGGAACCCCATTCGCCTCCGCCGAGTTGTACCAACCCTGAAGACCCAAGTAGGGCGTCACTGCCGCAACGATTGAAGGCAGCCGGTCGGAGCTTCGTGCAGAGTCGGCGGTCGCTCACGAGTAGGACCTCCGACCGAACGTGGCGCATCGTGGTCCAAAGTCGTCAGCCCTAACCCGACACGACGGCTTGATCGTGCAGGGGAGTGCCGACGCTATTCACAGACCGCGGTTCTACCGGCCGATCATAGGATCGATGCCTTAGGCGTTACTGATCTCACGGCGCGACGCCGTCTCTACGGAGGGCTTCGCCCGGTCAGCTGTGCCGAGCCGAATTCCTCATGCTCCACGGCAACCAGTCGATCGCCAGGCCAAGGAAGAGCGCACCGGAGCAAGCCAGCCCGACCGTCGCCGTGAACAACCCAGGCCATGCTGCCCGGACGGCCGGCATGACGATGATGCCGGCGAGTCCACCCCATAAGGTCAGTAGGCCAAGAGTATCTAGCACTCGATGGCGGCGTGCCCAATCGCCGCGCCAGTCGTTGATGCGGACACCCGCTTGTTCCATGGCTTCGACCAGGCGCCGCGTCTGCCAGGGCCGCCCAGGCTGCGCACCGAGCGCCGGCCCGTTCGGCACGAGACGCCAGCGATGCCGGCCCTCATGGACCATCTCGATCTGCGGACCCAGCGCGATTACGGCGGAGGGCTTGTGACCGGCCCGCAGCCACGGCCGAACGCGCAGTTCTTGGTCCGCGATGGTCCATTCGGCGCTTGCTCCTAGCACAAGGAGCCAGGTCGCCAGGAAGAAGATGAGCCCGATGGCCAGCACCCACTCGGACCAGCCAAACGCCAAAGCGAATATGAGAACGACCAAGGAGGCCCCGGCAGCGCTGCCGCCAGCCCGTGCCAGGACACCTCGCCAGGTACGTGCCCCCGTTCTGAACGGTTGATCCGCGGCCCCTGCTGAGTCGATCATGTCTCCCTCCTGCTCGCGCTGCGAGTGACCTGACGCCATCAGACAGAGGTTAGCATCGGTCTCCAAGTCCGAGCCCGGCCGACTGTGAAGAGTACCGACTCAATAGGCTTCCGCGTAGAACCCCAGCCTGCACGAATCCATTGGTGAGCGGGTCCTCAAGCCCAACGCCACACGATGACCACATCGTGACGGTTCCCGCGACAGCACACTGGCCAACGATGAAGTCAGCTAGCTAGGTTGGCGCCGGTCCGTGCGCCGTGACACACGTGGACAGGAGCCACGATCGGTCCCTTGCGCAACCAACGCGGCACGCGCACCGTCTACGTGATGATGAAGACGTCCGCCGCCGTCCTGCCATCGCGAGTAACCAACATGCGCCGAACGACCTTGATCGGGGTGTGGCTGAGCGTCGGCGGTCTCATGGCTTCGTGCTCGATGTTCCCGCGTACCCCGCTCGCGACGCCTGGGCCTCCTGGAACCGCCGGCGTATCGGACCTACGGATCTTCGATGAGGGTGGCCTCACGTTCTCGTACCCGGCAACATGGAATGAGCTGCATTTCCCGGTCAACGGGAGCTTCTCGCACTTGATCGCGACCCTCGCGACCGTCAGCGTGCCCGTGCCGTGCGCCACGACGGTCGACCCGTCGTTCACGACGATCGACTGTCACGATCGGTTCCAGTTGACGCCTGACTCGCTCGTCGTGGAGATTTCGGAAGGGGGCTCGCCGGGCTTCGATATCTCTCGCCTGCCAGCCGGTGCGATCGCGATGAGGGTCGATGGCCAGCCGGCCTATGTGGAGAACCTGACAGCCGACGATCCCGAGGTCGGTGCTGATGTGATCAGGACATGGACGCTGTCGAACCCCGGCGCAGTCGACAACTTCTTCTCGATCAACGCCTCCATTCGAGGGCCGGATCTCGGCCCGATCGAGGACCAGCTCACGGCGCTGATCGCGAGCCTGCGGTACGACCCGCCAGTGCCCAGGTCGAGCGGCGCCACACAGATCCCCGCTCCCTCGCCTTGACACTGCCCGTGGGTAGGTGCGTCATCGACTCGATGACCTGCAGGTCGGATCGGACGCGTACATCCCTGCTACTGGGCAGTCTGCTGCGAGGAGACATGGTGAGCTGAGGGCTCACGCGCCAAGGCCTGGCCTCTGGTGACATTGGCGGACGCTGGCCAATGCTAGAGTCGCCGTGCCAGGGGCTGTCCGCACGGCCTCGGGTCGATGCTAGAGGGGAGGCACCCGCGACGATCCAATCTCCAACACACTTGAGGTTCCGCCGGTCCGGCATGCACCTGCTGCGCTGCAGGCCACTTTCGCAAATAGCCGGACTCGGCCTGGGAGGTCTGCTTGTTGCCGTCGCCATGGTCGGCTGCTCCGGAGACAAGTCCACTGTATCGCCGACCGCGGGCGCGACCCCTACGCTTTCGCCCAGGCCGAGTCCGAGCGCCACGTCGACTCCAACGCCGACTCGCACCCTTTCACCGACGCCTCCTGGGTTCAACTCGACCGGCTCTAATGTCCACGCCGCAGTCCCGACGCTCCATCCGGACGCGGCCATCGCGGCCGTCAGCTTATCGCGGAAGCGCTTCCGCCTCCCCGCCACCGTCTGCTGGAAGCCGTCAGCCGGGATGATCTTGCTGATCCGCACTCGGACGGTCTGGCGGTCTGTAGACCACCCGAGCCGGTCGTCCTCGACTCCTGCTGCGACGAGCTCCACGATCTCGGCGACGAGTGGTGCGACGTTGAGTCGCGGGGCCAGCGGGCGCAGCTGCCTGCGCCCGGCTACCTCAACGGACGCGGTCAGGGTGTCGAGATTGACGGTCCACCGCTGCAGATCCGCCCGGGTACCGCCGAGCACCATAGCGCCGTGGCGCTCGATCGAGAAGGTGAGGAGGGGCGGCCGCCACTCGGGGCCTTCCATCCGACCGAGCTTCCAGCTCGCCATAGCTCCGTCATCTGCGCCGGCAAGGCTAGGCCACACTGCTGCCAGGAGCGCGATGAGCGCAGCCGCGTCCTCGATGGGACCCGGCCCCGAAGTAGCAAGGAACCGCCGCAGAGCGTCGAGATCACGCGACAGTTGGAACGTCCCTTTCCTTTTGGTCCGGCCATCGACACGGAGCCGGCTTCTTGCGCCCCGCGTCGCCGTCCCTCCGGTGCAACCATGCGTTCGGCCAGCCGATCAGCGGCCGGGGCAGAGACCCGTGATCATTCTCGATGGTCATGGAGAAGCTCGTATCGCGAGCACGATCCTGCGATCGTGAACGGGGTAAGTCGGCCAATCTCGGCTGCGTTGCGTCCCTCAGCCAGGGCCCCCACTCCGGAAAGAAGGTCAAGCCCCAGCTCGTGGTGTATCAGCGCGTCATCCTCACGTCCGATCGATCAGCTTGCCATCAGCAGTACCGGGCTCACCTCCCCCCGATTGACGGCGTCGATCAACGCCATCGACTCCAGACTGAAGTAGCGTCGACCGTCTTGCCACTCGTCGTCCTGATCGGCGAGGATCAGAGCGAAAGCGACGTGGGGCCAATCAGGCTTCAGTGACTACCGCGCCCACCGCTCGAGGCGGTGGTCGAGGGCGAGATCCTTGGTGCCCGGGCGCCCTCCGCGTCGCGCTACGCCAGCGCCGCCCCGGAGGCGCGAGCGTCCGCCGCGAACGCCTCGAGCGTTTCGTCAGACGTGGCCGTCGCCTTGAGGAGCGTCATGACCCGGCTCACGCCGGCCTCGCGGTAGGCGGCGAGGATCTCCACCCGCGCCGCTCCGGCGGCCGGGAGGCGCTCGTTCCAGATGTGGACCGAGACAGGGAGCGTCGCCGGGTCGCGGCCGATCTCCTCGCATCGGGCCCGGATCGTCGGCAGCGCGGCAAGGACGTCGGCCGGCAGCATCCCGTCGACGTTCAGCTCGTCCGCGTGGCGGGCGGCCAGTCGCCAGGTGACGTTCGGTCCGTTGCCGCCAACCATGATCGGGACGCGTGGTTGCTGGACCGGCTTCGGCACGTTGATCGCGTCCCGGACGTGAGCGTACGCGCCCTCGTACGTCGCGTGGGTGGAGCGGCCGGTCTGGAGCATCCGGACGATGACCTCGAGGTCATCGCCGAGTCGGGCGAGTCGCTCCTTCGTCTCCGGGAAGCCGTAGCCGTAGGCGAGCCACTCGTCCTGCTTCCAGCCGGCACCGATGCCGAGCTCCATCCGGCCGCCACTGATGGCGTCCATTGTGCTGATCATCTTGGCCGTGAGGGCCGGGTTCCGGAACGCCGTGCAGATGACGATGTGGCCAAGCCGGACGCGGTCGGTGATAGCCGCGAGGGCCGCGAGCGAGGTGAACGACTCGAAGGTGATCTCGTCGGTCGGCCGGGGCACCGTGTGGAAGTGATCGAACAGCCAGATCGACTCGAAGCCGAGCCGGTCGGCCTGGCGGGCCACCTCCGTCGTCCGCTTCCAGGCGGCCTGGGTCTCCCAGCCGTCGTACTCGCCCTGCCAGCCCTGCGGCACGATAACCCCGATCTTCACTCGAACCTCCTACGGCAGGCAGCATCGCTACTCTGCGTGCGTGCAAATGCGTCCCTGCCGACTTCTCGGCGCCGCCGGCGCCTCATTCGATCAGCGCCCGAACGTCCCACGGCCCAAGCGAGGCGACGGTTGCTGCGGAGGTAGGTTAACCTCATTCGGCCGTCATGATGGCCGAATACCTCAGGCAGAGCCTTTCTGGGCGCCCGGCAGAGGCGCCCTCGGCGCGATCTGACCAAACCCAAAAAGGGATCGCCGTCGACGTGCGGAGCGGGGGCCATGCATATCCTAGCCCTCCAGCCAAATCTCATGTCCCGGTCGGCTCCGGCCTGACCAACACGATCAGGTCATCGTGTCGAGGGGTGCACGTCGCCCAGCCCCAGCCGAGCGTAAGGACTCATCATGCTGGCTTCGCGCTCGATCACAAGACCGATCGAGTTCTCGTAAGTCGAGTGGACCAGTTCTGGTCATCACGCTGGGGCCAAATGGGGTTGTCATTCCCAGCAGCGCGACGCCACGATCGGCGGAGCCAGTGACTTGAACGTCCAACTTCGACGAGCGAATCGTACCTGCGCACACCCTGTGCAGGAACGCCCCACTGGCACGGTGGAGGAGGCAGATAGACGCGTGCCGCTGGTCCCGCCACTGGGCGACTACCGGCTGCGCCATCCGGGCGCGTCTGCGGAGGGTCGGTCTGAGCCAGTCAGCCATCGTCCGGCCTCCGGAGAGTGCGATCGTCCCTCCGGATGGCCGGTGGCCGCCAGAGCCGTTCGTCCTCGCTCGGGAGACGCGCCGGGCGTATGCTCGGCGCATGTCAGGGGAGCCAGCGGAAGGGCGATCGGCCGTCGGGACCGCTCGGCGGCTCGTCGAGACGCTCGGCGGCCGCTACTCCGCGCAGCTCGGGATCGCGGTCGACCAGGGGCCCGACGAGGTCGAGCGGTGGTTCCTGGCGGCCACGCTGTTCGGGCACCGGATCTCCGCCGAGGTCGCCATGCGCACGTATCGCGCGATCGAGCGGGCCGGCATCCGGACGATCGCCGAGGCCGCCGGCGCCACCTGGGACGAGCTCGTCGCCCTGCTCGACGAGGGAGGCTATGTGCGCTACGACTTCAGCACCGCCAGCCGGCTGCTGGCGCTGGCGGGGACCGTGATCGAGCGTCACCACGGCCGGATCTCCTCCGTGGCCGAAGCGACCGACGATCCGGCCGAGATCGAGGCCACCCTCGATCGGCTGCCCGGTTGGGGCCCGACCACGGTCCGGCTCTTCCTGCGCGAGCTGCGCGGCGTCTGGGCAGGCGCCCGTCCGCCCTGCGACAAGCGGGCTCGCTGGGCGGCCGAGCACCTCGGCCTGGGCCAACCCGAGGGAGACGCGAGGGGTCTCGCCTGGCTCGAGGCGCTCGCCGCGCTGGCCGGGGTCGACCCGCGGGATCTCGAGTCGACCCTCGTCCGGCTCGCCCTGGCGCATGGCCGGCGGCGGGCGCCCTGCCCGGGCGGCGATCGCTGCCTCGTCTGGCTCGGCGGGTGGCCCGGATCTGCTCCGCGAACCAGATACAGCTAGCCCGTCACTATGCTTCTCTATGAAGAGGGGCCCCACTGTCAAGGGCACGACTCGTTGGTCGTGACAAGCTCGCTGACGAGCGTCACGGTCCGGCGGATTGTTGGCGGGATCGAGCAGCGCTCATCTCTCTATGGCCTTCTGCGAGAAGGACAAGGTCACGTAGGAGGCTGCTCCGGCGGCCCAATTCCATAGCGGGTCGTCAAGCGACCAGAAGCATCGTGGGGCCTGCCGGGGCAAACGGTTCATTCTTCGTGAGCACGTGCCAGATGGCTTCGGCGAGCTTGCGAGCGATGTCGATCCGGGCGACCTTCGCGCCACGCTG
>Ga0066798_10001456_pt1 | contig 10306 bp, 12 predicted proteins | sample PersoiDNA2013203_FD_70961 | JGI IMG/M metagenome (GOLD analysis project Ga0066798, IMG submission 70961) | Permafrost soil microbial communities from the Arctic, to analyse light accelerated degradation of dissolved organic matter (DOM) -... | ecosystem: Environmental > Terrestrial > Soil >...
GCGTTGCGACGTTGAGCACCCGGACTACCGAGTTGCACAAACTCATCAACAAATCTTCTGTACCGTATACAACATGCTTCTCTGCGCTCATGGCTAACCTCTTTACTTTTATAGATGACAGCACTGTCCTGTTACAGCGCGGTCCGGCGCGGCCGCCGCTGATAACAATAGATTCGTTTATTTCTGTGTAGAAATAACAATCAGAACCGCAGAATACCGAGATGCAAGATTCCCGTCCAGCCATACCTGCATTTACTTGATTATCAGCATGCAAATATGCGCACACTGTGGCGGACGGGGCAAATTGACTGCCTGTTTTATACTGCTGCGCGCACAAACCACCAATCAAGAAAGGCATGCGCCATGACGGCACTGGAACAGCAGATCAAGGACGAGATGACGGCGGCGATCCACGCCTGGTTCTATGAGCGTGTGCAACGCACGGACCTGGAACAGGCCGTGAAGCGCACCAGCTTGCAAGTGGGCATCTTCAGTGATTTCCTGCTCGACTACAAACCGGGGCGCACCATCGTCGACGTCGATCTGGACTTCGGTGATGAAGAAGCGCCCAGGACGCCGGCGCGCCTGGACGAAACACTGATGCGCGACAATATTGCTCCACAGCTCAGCGCATTGATACAGGCGCGGCTGGCCGAGGTAGCCGACACGCCGCTGATCGACTACCGTTTCACGGCAAGGGGGAAATTCCAGACGGCCCAGGGCAAGCTGCACCTGACCTTGCTGGAATACCTCAATGAAAACAAGCGGCAACTGCTGCTGGAACGCATCCATGCGTATATCGAACAAAAACTGTTGCATGGCGACAAACCGACGAAACCACTGGAATCGTTCTTTTTGACGCGCCACCTGCTCGATGGACAACTGTACCCCGTACTCGATGTGGCCTGGACCATCAACCAGTTTGAGCGCATACAGCAATTGAACCGCGAACACCCGCAAGCGCTGGCGGAACACCGTTCAAATATCACCCAAGCCGTGGTGGACTGGGCCGAAAACGATTTCCTGCCCCGCTATTACGATCTGCACACATCGGCTTATAGGGCGACGGAATATACGCCCAAGCCAGGCTTGCAGGCTGAAAACGCCGCAGACCAGATTGACCTGCTGTTATACGGCGCCGTGATGATCTTGCGCCATGAACCAAACTACGCCAAGGCAAAGGGCTTGAAATTCCTCGACATTGCCATGCAGCTGGGCAGCGAACGCGCCGTGCGCAAGCAGGACGAAGGCAGCGGCCGCTTTGCGCCCGAGGCGATCGCATTAAAAACCGTGCAGGTGGAATGCCGCGCCCACGATATTTTTGCCGTCATTACCATCGTCATCCAGCAAGAGGAGGCCTTCGCCTACGAACAGGCGCTGCACTTCATCACGCAGTTGCTGCAACAAGGTTTTCCGAAAAGCTACCAGATCAAGCTCAAGTCCAAGGCAAAAAACTATCTGCCGCTCAAGGGCCTGGCCAAATCGGATACCCATCGTTTCTTTGCCAACGCCCTCGCCTATCCTGCGCTGCAGCCGCTGCTGCACGACTACGCGCGCGCAGCCATCGGGCAATTCGAATGGTATGCCGATACGGAGGGTGAAAAGAATTGCATGCCGGGCAGCTATGCCGCCTTCGGACTGGGCCTGGCGGACGAACGTTATTTCCCTTTACTTACTTATTACATGGAAAACGTGGACGAAGAGCATCAATCGGTGCAAGACGCCATGACAGCCGCCTTTGCCGCACAATATGGCGTGACGGACGACTCAGTATTCCCCCTGGTGGCGTGCTTGCGCCGCTCTACCGACTATTTGAAACTCAAGCTGCAGGCCGAACTGGAAGATGTAGAGAAACTGGGCCTGCTGTACCAGCAAGTGCAGGGAATGGAAGGCTACGAGGTGGAAAGAGTGCTGTACCCGATCTGGGGCAAGGTAGAAAAGCTGGCTGCGCTGGCCCGCAAGGCGGAAGGCAAACGCAAGGCGCTGCTGGAAGGCTTGCTGGCCCTGATGAAAGACGCATAAAACTGCGCGCCGCTACCGTGCGCAAACTTATTCATTTCACCATATATAATGCGCTCGCCAAAATTTCCTTAAGGCAATTTTGGCGATAAACATACTCATATGGAGAAACGCATGCATCAAGCCCGGTATTTAACATCCTTCACCTTGCTGGCCACCCTGATCGGTGCCGCGCTGGCCCAGCCTGCCATGGCCGCAGAAACTGCGAACACTGAGCTGGCGCCTGTCGAGGTGGCGAACCTGTATATCAAGACTGTGGTCAATGAAGACGAGGCCAGCATTGCTGCCCTCAATGACTATTTGCGCGCCACCCGCCTGGCTGGCCATCAGCCTGCGGAATATGCCTCGTTCAGCGACCTGCGAAAAGCGGCGGCCGAGTTCCCCATCGAGATGGGCAAGACCATCGCCGGACTGTTCCCGGCTGCGATGCAAGCCAATTTGACCCCGGCAGCACGGCAACTGGCGGCAAATGTGCTGGCGGCAAAAAACGGTGCTGTCTGCAAGACCACCGGCGCCGAGCCTGTCAAAGAAGAGGGTGGCATCCAGACTGCCGCCGTCAGTTTTGAATGCCAGCTTGTCAAAGCCCCGCTGTCGTGGGCACAGGCGGCACAGCAACTGGCCAAGAGCGGCTGCAAGGCTGAGCAATGCGAGGCAGGCTTGAAAAAGATTGCCGACAGCTATGCGACTGGCCCGCAACAGACCTGGAGCGCCGTGTTCCCCGTCAGCCGTGAAAAAAGCACGGAAGCCTGGCGTAATGATTTTGCCCGAGAAACGTTTAACGACATCTGGGAATATCTGTAAGGCTACAGTGCGCGAGCGGACAGGAGCGTCTTTTATAATGAGGTCCTTACCATCTCGAAAGGAGCTTCGATGCTTGTTTCATCTCCTCGCCTATGGTTAGGTCCGGCGGTACTGGCCCTGTCCGGCTTGACCGCCTTGCCGGCGGCACAAGCCCAGCAACTGAGCGCTGTCGATGCGCGCGCCGTCTGGCCTGAACGCCCCTTGTCTGCCTGCCGCACTACGCAAGCAGAACCTGTCGACGCCTGCCTGCTACGCACCATGCAAAAAAGCGGCGCCCGCCCACAAGCGATCTCGGCGGCAAAAGGGCTGGCCGCCGCCGGCAACCCTGGTTTTATTTCCGCCTGGCGGCCGCTGGGCAAGGCTGGCCTGGCCACGGTAACGTATCCATTTCGCGCCAACACCAATCAAGGCAGCTTGCTGGTCGGCAGCGATGGCGCGGCCGTCGATATCGACGCCAATCCGCTGCGCGATGCAGACCGCAGCACCGATACCTGGCGCACGTTTGCCAGCGCCCACCCTGACTCGCTGCCGTTTGCGCCAGCAACTTTGGTGGGCACGACCAGCAGCGGCGACGGCGGCCACAGCCTGCTGTTTTCCACGCCATTGAAAACCTGTCACGCTTGCGCCACGGACGGCAGCTTGCTGGTGTCCTACAGCATCGACAAAGCCGGCATAGTCCGTGACCGACAAATATTGGCAATCAAGTAAATCCGTGAATACAATTGATGGATGAGATGCCTGGACAAGGCATGTCATCCATCTTTTGACTATTGACAGGAATCCATGCGCCGCTCCCGCCTTGCCGTTTTCACCGCCCTGCTACTGTGCCTGGGCATCAATTACACGGTCGCCCAAGCCAGCCAGACTGCAGCCACTACCAGCAGTGCCACACCATTAATAATAGGCGAGAGTTTCACCATCGCTTCCAAAGCCCTGGGCGAAACGCGCCACATCAATGTCTATGTGGCCCGTGCCTGGGATACCCCGCCCGATGCGCCACTGCCCGTGCTGTACATGCCCGATGGCGGCATCCAGGAAGACTTTTTGCACGTAGCGGGCTTGCTGCAAGTGTCGGTAGCGAACGGCACGATGCGCCCCTTCATGCTGGTTGGCATACAGAATACCCAGCGCCGCCGCGACTTGACGGGACCGACCGATAATCCCGAAGACCGCAAGATCGCTCCTGTGGTGGGCGGCTCGGCCGCTTATCGCAGCTTTATCCGCGAAGAACTAATGCCGGAAGTCAAGCGCCGCTACCGTACGACGCCGGAAACGGCCATCGTCGGCGAATCGCTGGCGGGCCTGTTCGTGGTGGAAACCTTTTTGCTTGAACCGCAACTGTTCGACCATTACCTGGCCTTTGATCCCAGCCTGTGGTGGAACCGTGGCGCCTTGCCAGCCCAGGCTGCCACCCTGCTGAGAAAACAGGGGCCGGGCAAGCATAGCCTGTACCTGGCCAGCAGCAACGAAAAGGGCATCGCCGTCGAAGTGCAGCGTCTGGAAGATATCTTGCGCCAGCAGGCGCCACCGGGCTTGTTATGGCATGTGGAAAAAATGCCGGAAGAAAGCCATGGCACGATATATCAACCCGCTGCCCTGAAGGCATTCCGGACGGTTTTTCATCCCGAAGTTGCGGTAAACTAAGCCATGGGCCACCAAACATGGACAAACTGTAATGTTCCATGATCGGTGCGCTGCGGGCCTGCCCTGTAAAATGCGCTGCCGGAAAGACCATAAAATACACTGTTTTTTCGGCACGTAAAACCTCCCGCCCGACGTCTACACCGAGTACAAAAACATGACCTTCCTGCAATTATTTATCCTCTCCATCGTCCAGGGATTCGCGGAACTGCTGCCCGTCTCCAGCTCTGCCCACGTCATCATGGCGGAAAAGCTGATGGGCCTGGATCCGACCTCGCCCGAACTGACCATGTTGCTGGTGATGTTGCATACGGGGACCATGTTTGCCGTGATCGTGTACTTCTGGAAATCCTGGCGCACCACCTACTTCAGCTCGACCGCGGCTTTCCGCAGCAATGTCTTGCTGCTGGTCGCCGCCACCGCCATGACCGGCATCGTGGGCCTGGGTTTGCTGAAACTGATTACCCATGTGGTAATGGCCGATACGCCAGGCTTTGAAATCGAACACCTGTTTGGCAACGCCAGGCTGATGGCGGCCGCACTGGCCGCCGCTGGCGTGCTGATCATTGTGTCGTCGCGCATGAAAGCGCGCGATACTGGCGTGCTGAGCGTGCCGAAAGCCATTGTCATCGGCGCCGTGCAAGGCTTGTGCCTGCCATTCCGCGGTTTTTCGCGCTCCGGCGCCACCATTTCCACGGGCATCGCCATGGGCGTGCCGCAACGCCGTGCCGAAGAATTCAGTTTCGCGCTGGCCGTCGTGCTGACCCCAGCCGTGCTAGTCAAGGAAGGCTGGCGTTTCTACAAAGCCATCGCCGACGGCACCATCGCCCATGCCGGCGGCGTGGGACATCTGATTGCACCTAGCCTGATAGGCATGGTGCTGTCTTTCCTGGCTGGCTTGCTGGCCTTGCGCTGGCTGTCGAGCTGGCTGGAACAAGGCCGCTGGCATTTCTTCGGCGCTTATTGCCTGGCAGCCTCGCTGGTGGTGCTGTGGGTGGGGTAAAATCGCGGGGGCTTCGGCCCCAGCCATGCCCCACTGAAAGTCTCTGATGAATTTTGCCGCCACCGCCGCCCTCTCCCTTGCCATGTCCACCGATGCCTTTGCCGCCGCTGTCGGCAAGGGGGCGGCGCTGCACAAGCCGCGCTGGTCCGAAGCCTTGCGCACCGGACTCATCTTTGGTGTGATCGAAGCCATCACGCCCGTGATCGGCTGGGCCCTGGGCCGGGTGGCCGCGCCTTATGTGGAAGCCTGGGACCACTGGATCGCCTTCGGTTTGCTGGCCATCATTGGTGTGCTGATGATACGCAACGCCCTGGCCATCCCCGATGCGGACGAAACGCCCGCGCAAACACATTCCTTCTGGGTACTGGCAGTGACCGGCTTTGCCACCAGCATCGACGCCATGGTGGTGGGCGCCGGGCTGGCCTTGCTGGGCGCTAATATCGTCGTGATAGCCGCCGCCATCGGCTTTTCCACCTTCGTGATGGTCACCCTGGGCGTGATGCTGGGACGAGTCCTGGGCACCGTGGCCGGCCGGCGCGCCGAACTGGTCGGCGGCGCCATCCTGATCATCATCGGCTGCGTGATCCTGTACGAACATATCGGGCACGCCGCCTGAACAGGCGTACACCGCAGACAACGGCGCTGCAGACGCGCGCATTATGCTACATTGAGACTTCTTCGCTCACGCTACACAGGTGACTTTCATGGAAACACTGGAGTTGCTGTTTGCCTCACTGGTACGCGAAACCGCCGCCTCGATCCGCGACCATCACGTGCCGTTCGGCATACGCCAGGATGAACAGGCGTATTACGCCTGGATGGATGCCCATCCGATTGAAGGCTATGTGCAGGAAGCGTATCGGGAGATCGAGGAAACCGCCCAACAGCTACGTTCCATCCGCGCTGGGTAGCTGGCGCCTGACCAAACCTGCTGCGCGTTGGTTTTGTCAGGCGCTGTGACTTTTAGATCGATGTGCATATTTGATAATTACGTATTGATAAATATCAAGCACTCTGCGGTTTTGAATCGAACGGCGGGCCAATATCGTGACAATGGAAGCTGGCAACAGCATCCTATGGATCAAACTATGGATCAGGAACAAAAACACCATATCAAAGGCTATGAGTTTCATGTCACGGGGGCGCTGGAGAAGGATGGGCGGTACCGGGGGATGATATTGCTCAGCCGGCGCGGCGATACGGCGCAGGTGTACGCCAAGCCCATTCTGATTGAAACGCATAGCAGTTTCAAATCCGTGCATGCGGCGCTGATCGAGGCGTCGGCGTATGCGCAGGAATTGATCTTCAATGGCGCTATCAAGGCTTTGTTGCCAGCGGCAGATACGCCTGGCGCTGAAAAAACGGCGCCACAGTCATCTAACCTGGTCGGCAACTGATGGCCAGGAAGGTCAGGAGCGGCGCGGGTATAATCGTGCGCACCGCTGGGGGCGCTCTGCTGCCCTCCCCAGCATTCCTTGATCTGATGAGACCTTGCCTTGATGGATACAATAAACTGGCCGCTGGCCTTCCTGATCATTTGCGCGCTGGTTGCCTTGCTGGCTAAAAAGAACGGCCACTCCTGGTATCTATTTTTCTTTGCCGCCGCCGTGCCTTCCGTGCCACTGTTGCTGTTGTTGCCACACGTGCTGGACGAAAGTATTTCCGCGCTGCCTACCGTCAGGCTGGCGACGGTGCTGGTGTGCCCCGCCATCGCCCTGGTGCTGGGCTTTCGCCAGAAAGCGCGCAAGCCCTGATGGGGGATTTTCAGCGGACCGGCCCGGCATCGGCCAGGCGCCAGCCGACAGAGAGCGCCACTTGCTGCGCTTCGCGCTCGTTGCTGCAATCGTCGTAATCGCAGGTATCTTCATACGCGCCGCAAACAAGGCTCTGGCTGACAAACGAGCCTACCCAGCGGCCATCACGGCGCTGGCGGGCCGTGGCACTGATGGTGAATCCTTTGTGGGTGGTGGGATTGTCCAAAGTCATAATTCCTCCGCATAAGAGCGTCAGCCACCTGACAGAAGTCCAGTGTGCGCCTTACCGTGTGGATAGTCTGTGCGCTTGACCACACTCATACCGAAGCGGTACCGGCATACATGATGGCACCCGCGATCGGGTATGATTTCGCCATGTGTGGACGACTTAATCAAAATACGACGGCGCGTGAACTGGCGTCAGCGATGGACTGGAGCGACGCGGCGTTCGACAGCGAGGCTGAGCCGCATCTGAATGTAGCGCCCGGAACTTACCGTCCCGTCATGCATGTGGACAACGGCGTGCGCCGCATCGACGATGTATTCTGGGGCTACCGACCTGCCTGGGCCACCGCTGCCGCCGCCATGCCTGGCAAAAAGAAAATCCCGATAACCATCAATGCAAGACTGGAAAAGCTCAGTGGCGCATATTGGAAACCCTTGCTACGGGCGGGACGTGGCATCGTCTGCGTCTCCGGCTGGTATGAATGGACGGGCGAAAAAGGCGCGAAACAGCCATGGCATATCCACCGCAAGGACGGCGCGCCCCTGTTCCTGCTGGCCCTGGCGCATTTCGGCCCCTATGTCCACAAGCGCGAAGAGGCAGGTTTCGTACTGGTCACGGCCGACAGCATGGGCGGCATGGTCGATATCCACGACCGCCGCCCCGTCGCCGTCAGCCGCGAAGATGCCTGGCGCTGGCTGGATCCACAATTGACACCGGACGCGGCGCTGCACCTGGCGCGTACCTGCATGCTGGATACGGCATTGTTTGAATGGCATGTAGTCGACAATCCGCTGGTGCCGGCGGCACCAGTCAAACCACCTCCGCCACCTCCGCCACCTCCCGCTCAAGCGTCTTTCGACTGGGATTGATCCAGGCGCGCCAACCTGCGCCACAGCGCCTCGAACGGTCCCTGTTTGAAACGCCTGAGCCAATACCGGCTCAGCACCACCTGCCCCGCCATGATCAGCACGCTCAAGCCCAGCATTTCAATCGGACTCAGGCGCGCAGCCCATCCCAGGCCCGGGCCTTGCAGCAGCCAGGTGCCAAGCAAGGATTGCAGCAGATAGTTGCTCAGCGCCATCCTCCCCACGGGCGCCAGCCAGGCACCCAGCCATTGCAGCATGAGGGGGCCAGACAGCATCAGCGCCGCCACATAGCCCGCAGCCAGCAACGGTCCGCCAATAAATAGCAGGACGCCAAACAAGGGCTCGTTAAACAAGGTTTGATATGGGGACAAGGTTTGCCACAAGGTCGCGCTGGCGGACAGCAGATTGAACGGCAAGCCTATGCCCAGCCCGACGGCACAGACCCAGCGCCATAGCTGGCTGTGCCGCTGCGGCTGCACCAGCCAGCCAAAGCGCACGGCCAATACCCCCAGCAGGAACAGCGCAATGATATGCGGCAGCATGACGATGGCGTACAGTAGTTGCATCGCATAATCACGGGCGCGCAGCGATGCCACGGCAGCCAGCCCGCCTTGCGTGTATGTCGCATAACGATTGGCAAAGGTTTGCAACTCTTCGGCAATAGCTTGCGGGCTGACCCTGGTTCCAAACGGATACAGCAGGCATATGAACAAGAGAAAGCCGCCCGCGACCAGCCAGGTCCGGTTGCGCACACGGCTCAGGCGAGCGGCCGCCAGCGGCAGGATCAGCATGCCGGCCACCGCATACGAGGCCAGCACGTCACCGCTCCAGATCAAAAAGCCATGCAGCAGGCCGAACACCAGCAGCCAGCGCAAACGCCTTTGATAGGCCGCTTGCGCCGCCTGCCAGCTTCCCAGCTGGCGTTTTAGCGAACGCGTCTGCAACGCAAAACCGGCGCCGAACAAAAAAGCAAAGATGGGATAAAACTTGAGTTCGGCAAATGCCGCCACGAAAAAGATGGCAGCGCGGTCCAGCCACGGCGCGTCTGCTGCCAGGCTACCGTAGCGCAAGGACAAGCTGCCCCAGGCAAAAGCCCATACGTTCACCAGCAAGATGCCAAACACGGCGATGCCGCGCAGCACATCAAGCTGCAACAGGCGGCCGGGTTTGCTGTTCACCGCTTAACCGCGCAGAGTCGGGTAATCAGCCACGGTCAACTGGAAGCCCGCCTCATCCGAGCGCAAACGCGCGTGGCCGCCAAACGGTAAAGTGACGCGGCGGCGGATATGGCCAAATTCCAGCCCCGTCAGCACTGGCACGGGCAGGCGCCCGCGCACATAGGCCAGCATGGCCTCGAAGTCGTAGCCGTTATCGAGCGCACTGAGTTTATAAGCAGAAAAATCGCCCAGTAGCACGGCTTTTTGGCGGCCGATCACGCCCGCGTGCAGCAATTGCAGCAGCATGCGTTCGACCCGGTACGGATGCTCGTTGACGTCTTCCAGGAACAGGATGCCGCCCTCGATTTTGGGGAAGTACGGCGTGCCCAGCAGATGCACCAGCATGGCCAGGTTGCCGCCCCACAACTTGCCTTCCAGCTCCACCTGCGGGTTATTCTCTGCAACACCCGTCACCGTATGCGTGGGGCCGGCCAGGCAATCCCACAGCTGCTGCTGGGTAAATTCGACCGGCTCGTCACGGATAAAATCGTCGCACACCATGGGGCCGGCAAAGCTGGCGCGGCCTGTCTTGGCCATCAAGCCCATGTGGAAGGCCGTGAAATCGCTATAGCCGACAAACAGCTTGCCACTGTCGGCCATGGCCTGGAAATCGATCTCGGGCAAGATGCGGCTGATGCCGTAACTGCCGCGCAAGGCGATCACCACTTGCACCTGAGGATCGGCAGCGGCTGCATTCAGTTGCGCCAGCCGCCCTGCTTCCGTGCCGCCGAAACGCTGGAACGTATGTGCCGGATCGTAATAATTGTGGATAGTGGCGC
>Ga0066798_10001457_pt1 | contig 10297 bp, 15 predicted proteins | sample PersoiDNA2013203_FD_70961 | JGI IMG/M metagenome (GOLD analysis project Ga0066798, IMG submission 70961) | Permafrost soil microbial communities from the Arctic, to analyse light accelerated degradation of dissolved organic matter (DOM) -... | ecosystem: Environmental > Terrestrial > Soil >...
AGGCGCTGCATTGTGCCGTCCCAGATGATGCCTGCCGCTTCCATCTGTCCCTGGACGACCAGCCGGGCCACTTCATCGAACGATTCCGGAAAGTACGACGTCTCTGCCATCGGTTTCTTCCTCCTCAAGTGGACGTACCTGGTTGCACGACCTGCATGACCGGGCGAGAGCTTCCTCCAGGATGGAATCGATTGTGTTGCAGTTCGTGAAGACAGATTGGAGCAGCAGTCTCACGTCTGAGGGTGAGTCCTTTGCATTGATGCCGCTCATTGTGTTCCGGATGGATTGGGTGTCTTCCAGGGTTGAAGCTATTGCCTGAAGCAAACTCTTGTTCATGTGGGCTCCTTTCGTTAGCATTGCTCCACGATTTCCTCTTCCTCAACGGGACGCCTTTCCTTGTGCCGTCGCTCCTTGAGCATGACTTCGTACGCTCTTTCGTCGTTGAGCACGGCGATCAGATCAGTAACCGGTGTCTCCTTCCAGCCGGCGAACGTCGGGGAGTTCTCCCGGCCAATGGACCCATAGGTCCTTTGGTCGGTTTCAAGCTGCGTCCGGATATTGGTCTGATGACGGATCCTTCTACGCAAACTTCTGATGGCGTTCCTCCTCCCGTGTTTTGCTCGTGTGAATCGCTGCAGCATTACACCAATCCCGCCTTCGCGAAACTGAAATAGTTTTGGCGGCTTTTGCCCACGATGATGTGGTCAAGGACGCGGACACCGACGTACTTCAGTGCCTGGACAATCTTGTTCGTCGTGTCGAGGTCCTCCTTGCTGGGATCGCACTCTCCGCTTGGGTGGTTGTGCACGAGCACGACGCGACTCGCGTGGTGAATGCAAACTTCTCTAACGATATCCGCCGGATCCACGACGCTGGCACTGACGCTGCCACGACTGATTTCGATGGGGGCTCCGATAACTTTGTTCCGGATGTCGAGCAAGACGACAAAGAAGTGTTCGTTGCTCTCGTCGTGAAGAGCACCAAGGCTGTCGAGAACGTATCCAATGGCGTCCTCAGCGCTGGTGACCCGGATCGCCGTCTTCGGCTGGTCGTGTTCCCTGACCAGGGCGCGGGCAAGGTCCGCTGCGGCCATGATACGAGCTATCTGGATTGTTGTAAGCACATCTTCAAACGTGTCCGGGGCCGTTCTCAATGACCGCAGGAGTTCGGCAAGGCTGGGCCGTTCGACATGCTGGTCACGCGTCGCCTTCGCGAACAAGCGAGCAGCTGCATCTGGTCCGAGGATTACGGCAAGCGCGGCGTTGGTGTCGGAGTCTTGAGTCACGGGGCTGCCGGTCGTACGCTCCCGCACATACGTCACAAGGTCAACCGCCCTCATGGTTCCCGGGCGAAGGTTGCTGGTGCGTCGATCCACATCTGTACTGGGAAAGAGTGTCTCAGGCATGAGGTCTCCTTTCAAGATTTTCCTCGAGGGTTGGGATGGTGACACTGGAGCAATGAACGCCGAAGATGTCGTGCAGTAACCCGGATCGGGATGCGCTGCTTGGGGGGCCTGACGTGCAAAAAGGGGCCGCGGCGCTTGCCCCCGCGTCCCCTTGTCTTGAAATCCTATTCCCGGCAGAGCCGGGTCTTGTGCTAGAGATGAGCTAAAACGGTCAGTGAACCTCTGCGGTCACGGACACGGAAGTTCCTGCCCGCGGCGAGAGTGCGTTCGATGTCCAGAGCGTCAGCTGGGTTCTCGCGTTTGAGCTGGTCAAGGCTTATGGTCTCCTGGAACGTTGCGCCGCATGGATCCCGGAGAATCAATCTATACGAGGTCATAGCTGCTCCCAAGTTACAGAAGGAAGCGACAGGAATTAGGCATGAGCGAGATTGAAGTCGGCGAGGAGATCAGCGTCCTCACCCTCGCGGGCGAACATAAGATCCGTGGCCTTGGTCTGGGCGTCGATCACGATCGCCTCGACGGTGTCACCAAACTGATGGGTTCCGACGAGCTCCGGGCGCTCGGCATCGGCCACATATGCGAACTCGTCTTTCACGACCGACCACCTGAAGGTCTTGCCGCCGTCCTCATTGAGGATGTTGTTGCCTTCCAGGTCGCGAATCACATCGCAGTGGATAACAGCGTGACGAACCTGGGCATTGCTTTCGCCGCCGGTCGTGGTCTGGCGCCAGGGCGTGGTGGACATGCTGCTGTACTGACGGTTGAACGTGACGGGGATGCCCTTCTCGTCACGGAGAACGTTGCCGATATTGGCGTCGTAGACGTAGAGCTTGATGCGGCCGAAGTTGTCGCTGAGCTTCTTAGCGGTCCCACCGGTATCAAGAACGGCACTGATCCGGCCAGAAATCGGGCGAGTGATGACCTGTCCGTCGGACGTGCGAGTGGTGCGCTTCAGAAGAGAGGAAAGCGAGATGACGTTTTTGGACATGGTGACCTCCAGGTTGTCATTCGTCAGCACTGCTGGGCCTGAGCGAATGTGAGCTGTTTGCCAACTCAAGGTTGGTTCTGCACCAGCCTTGAGTCGACGAAGAGAAGAAAGACAACAACGTAGAAGGCCTCCGCCGCCTTGGTAGTCGATGGCGGAGGCGCAGTTGTATCTGTCTTGAAGACCACAAACGATGAAAAAGACGGGCGGGTTGTGTTCGCCCGTCAACCTTCCACTTCGATACTCGAGCCCGGCGCTGTTGGCGGGCGAGGAAGAGGATGCTATCCACGGATCAGAGTGATGAGAGAAGATACCGTGCCGTGAGCTTGCGAACAAGACATTGGATGAGTGATATTGCCTTTGACACTTTGGGACGGGCGAAAGGCTCGCAGACGCACTACCCACGGGAGAGTAACAGGTATATCAATTGGTATTGATATCTATACCAGAGATTGGATGCTACTATCGACCAAACAACGAGTCGTGTACCTTGGTCAAGAGTTAGCATCCATCTGCCGAGAGGGTGCTTTCTTCCTCACTCCATGGAGAGCTTGTTCTCTTGGCACTCCCCTTTCTTGACAGCCAGATGCCATGTCAGGATAAGAAGAAAACCTTTCCCGTGTGGAGGGTGCATCAATACTCACACGAGGCAGGTTGTGCCGAATCTATCAAAGTGTCGGAGACTTCACTACCGGTCTTCGAGCGCCATTCTCGCCGCGAACCGGAGGGCATATTCGTGCGGCGTCATGTAGATGAAGCGTTTGCCGTTCGAACGGGCAAGGATTCCAGTCAGGTCCTCGACGGACATACGGGCAACTGCCGCCTCTTCTTCCGGGGGGAGCTCGTAGGTCATCTTTAGATACTTGGCATACAGAGCGTCTTCTTCCTCGGGAGATGCGTTCATTGCCTGGGTTGCGAAGTAATCATGGTCAGCGTCAGCATTGTCAGCTGGATCGTCGGAACGATAAGACATGGGAACCTCCTGGGTAAGAGATGGGTACACAGATACCTGAGAGCGAGCCCCGCATTTGTAGTTGCAGTTGGGGCTCGTGCACTTGGATCTGGTACCAGATGAGTCACAAACCCGGGAAGAGGGCCGCGCGTCGTGTGCGCGGACCGTACTTGGACTACTCAACCTCGACGTCACCTCCCTTGGTGACGGAGCATGGTGATCAGCAATTTGCGAAGCGAAGAGCTCTGCTGGATGGGTGAGGGTGTAGAGACGGCGGAGCTGCATGTGCAGACGACCGAACGAACAAAGCGAGTAGGAATGATGCTATAGATACCCCCCCCCCATGGTCAGTCCCGAATACATATACAGGAGGTTTGGGTGGCTTCTCAAGCAGTGTCAAAGTATTCGAAACGAAAGCTTCGGGACGAAGGAAGCCGGGGCAGTCTAGATCTTGACGTAGCTGGATTGTTCGAGTCTCTTGGAACTCGAACAACCCAGCCAGAGTTCCTGGGAGAGACAGTGCTCAGTCAGCAGCCTCAACGATAGAAGTTTGGTCAGGGTAGAGGCTTTGCAGCACTTTCTGTATCTTGTTGACCGCCTCTGCAGTTTGCTGTACCTTGGACTGAAACCACTCGTCGGTCAGCTCATCGCAAACGAGCACTTGAACAGCGCCCCTGTCTTCTCGGAGAGGAGGTGGAACCTTCTTTACCAGGCGATACGTTCCGATACGGACCAGCACTCTAGTGGCACTGGGACGGGGAGGACGTGAGAACCTCAACAGCCGATACGGTCCCTGCGGGCCAACGCCAGAGAATACGCGGCCGTGAGCCAGAGAATCCCGCAAGTCAACAAGAGACGGGTCTATCCGCTCCGGTTGGTTGAGTTGTCTCAACTTCCTGTTTGCCTCTCTAATGAGATCCTGCAGTGATGAGTCGTTGGTCAGATGGTTGGAGGGAATCAATTCCTTGCGGCGGACGCTCATTAGCTGCACCGGCTGCTCCTCCCCGAGCGCTTTGTGGAGAAAGAATCGAAGCGCGAATTCCAGCGTGAGGAGGTTGCCAACAATGCTCCCGAGCGCCACGGTGTACACACCAAATCCGGCTTCCTCGGGGCAGACTCCCTTGATAAAAGCCCGATTCATGCTGGGCGCGTCGGTCGGCATCTGGTGGGCTATTTGAGGCTGATGATCAGTTTCTTCCCACAAGCAGCCGCGAACTCAGCAAGTGTGCGTAGGCTACTGGAATACCCTTGACGCTCGAGCCGGGCAACCTGGGGTTGACTGGTTCCCATCCGGACAGCCAACTCCTGCTGGCTGAGGCCGCAGCTCTTCCGGGCTTCCTCCAGCTTGAGTGCAATCTTTGCATCCAGCATGATGGCTTCGACCTTTGCCGTCAATTTGGGGTCTGCAGCAACGGCATTATCGACTCGCTTAAGGAGGCGGTCGTAGTCAATTGCACATTGGTAGGAAAACCAGTCTTTCGGCTGTTCCCACAACGGGATACTGTTTGGATTCGGGCGAAGCATGGTTCACCTCGTTTGTTATCTCCTGGCAGAGACAGATTTTTGTTACCTTAAAAAACTCTTACCTTTTACACCTCCCCTCATACCTATAGTCACACCGCGTGGAAGCTTTTACGTTGACATTCGGGGCACTTTTCAACACGCTCTTCATAATTTAAGGAAGGGGAGACTCTTCATGTGGGGTTACAGAGACAAAGAAACGGCCCCTTCTCCTTGTTTCTGGGACTGTTTTTGCCTTTGTAAACCCTTCTCCCCGACTTCTCTTGCCTCACCTTTCAACGCGCCATCTTAATAACGGCCTGAACATCAGAAGACCGGATGCGGTACACCTTGCCCGTCCTCTTTTCATGCCATAGCAGGACAATAACTAACCGGGTAGTCTCTGGCTTTTCGGATCCGACAAATACCCGGCAACCTTGACACTCAGGGCAAGGCCCCCAGGACAGAATGGGAAACACTCAGGACTGAACCAGGGGCCTGCCAATGCAAAAACGGCCCTCCGTAGTAGAGAGCCGCCCCCGCTATACAGACAGACCGGGCAGTATCAACCGCCCGGACGTTGAAGATAAAGCCTCAGTACATCTTAAAGATTGAGACTCACGGCAAACAGGAGAAGAACCCCCTGCTAGTGGACGACGAGTCCTGCAACGACCGCCTTGGCAACTCTCTTGAAGTCTTTTCCGTAGTAGTCGCACCGGTATGACCACGACTCTCCCGGAGCAATGACTTCATCTTCGAAATGGAAACCCATTGCTGTTCCAAGGCGTTGTCCAAAAGCATCGAACACGTTGAACGTTAGTTCCATGTCTCCCACAGGCTTGTCCGACTTATTGGTGACCGTTCCGACTATGTAGACAGCATCCGATTCGAAACTCATTGTGATGTCATCGTTGATGACGACGTTCGGCATCATCTCGATAATAGGTGTCGTCGTCGGCACTATATCGTCTTCCGGGTTGACAACCGCGCTTCCACATCCATACCCCATGCTCAACACCAAGAGCACGACACAGACGACAATGGTCCTTCTCATGACCCCTCCTCCCTTTATGGTGTCCAGGCTATTCGAGACCTCCCGGACGTGTGCGCTATGTCGTAGTGTTGTTCTCTCGCTTCCTACCCCCCACCAGCGAACCAATGAGTAGCAGGGCTGGAACTCCCGCAACGGCGGTCAGTCCAATCAATTCCGAGACAACACGTCCGAAGTCGATCGAGAGCCCATAATTCAGGGCCCAAACCCACCGGTAAGCAAATTCCAGCTTGAGTCCGCTTCTAAGGGCGTACGACGGAACGTTAATGGTGTACGAAGGAACGTACAGACAGATACCCGCAACTGCAACCAGGTAGATCACCAGAACTATCCGAATTCCAACAGTCTGCTTCGGCACCCGTTTACACCATTGGAGGAACCTACGTCCGTAATAGATAATCTCATGTCCGAGCCACAAAACGACTATCACCCACCATACAATTAGGGCTAGGAGGCCGCAACAAAGGAGCACGATAATGACCCACTCAAAGACGCTGAACCCGCTCATTTCACTTCTACCCTAAGACAATCACGGCAACCACGATGGCAAAAACGATAAAGAAAAAAGTGCTTAGCACTTTATCCTTCCCCTGCTTCGTGCTTCTGTTTTCTACCTCCCACGAACGAACCAATAAGAAACAGAGTCCCTGCAATGGCGGTTAGACTGACCACTTCCAGGGCGACACGTCCGTAGTCAACCAATGACCCATAATCATACTGGGAGGCGTCCAGATCCCAGACCCACCTATAGCCAAATTGATGCCTCTGCGAGCCACCCCCCAGAGGGATGCCCATGTACGATGGAACATATAGGCATGCGCCAATAATAGTAACCAAGTAGATCACCAGAACTATCCGAGTCCAAACGGTTTGTAATTTCATTTTTTCCCCCTCCTTATTTAGTCATAGACTGCGATTGCCTAGTAGCGAGTCAACCTCTCCCTACAGAAAGGAGCCTCTCCTATTAGTATAACAGTGTTACAGGGTGCCTTTCTAGAAAAACCTGTCGAACCTGCAACCTTCACACGTTGTCTGTGCCATTGCCCGTCTTAGTTTGTGGTTTCGTGCTGTGGTCAGATCGTGCATCGCATAGCATTGTAAACAAGACGAGGGACATGCTGTTCCCTACTGGTATCGGAGTTGCCCCGTCGAACTGATTAGAAGTAGGGCCTGGAATACCGACGATGCTGAGCATGATGCCGGTAATACGACTTCTTGTCTGCATTGGGCAGCGACCGTGGTTGGATAATGGGCCGATTGACCACATGCCCATGCGAACACAATGCGGTAGCCTCTCGTGCATCAGCAGAGAAAGTGACCACATCGCCGCACTCAAGACACATCGCGCGTATGCGGGTGGCCGATGTGTCTGCAGGGTATGCCTGTTGCATGAACTGCACAAGCTCTTGACCGTTGACGAGATTGAGACTGCTCTTCTTGGCGTATTCCCTGGCAGTCTCGGTGAACGATGATGTCGTTACGAATACTCCCCAAGAAGCACTGACATCCATCATGGCAGCGAAAAACTTCTGGAGTTCTGGTCTTCCCACATGATTCTCTTCTTTGTACCGTTTGCACTCGAGGACGCACTTCGTGCCATTTTGCCACATGATAGCGTCCTTGCCTCCGTCGTTCGTGAACGGGGTATGCTCGACGCGGTAGCCGAGCTTCTCGAAGAGCTCGCAGACGCACAGCTCGAAATCCAGAGGGCCCATTTCACGCAGGTGATGCAGGTTAGACAGTCGTTCGCGATGGATGCGCTCGGATTCCTCCCGATCAAGTATGCCGGCATCTGTGCGGATGCGATCCCTTCGGCTCCACTCTTCTAGTGCTGCCCTCTTCTTCTGCTCATCGCGTTCCCTTTGCTCAAGACACACAGAACACTTGGAGTGAGCAAGCCCTCCCTTGACGCCGTGAGGACACCTCCTCCATAAAGACAACCACCGGCATGCGCGATAGATCGCCCAGATTGCCGCTATGACAACACTGACTGCTACAGCGCCGGACAAGATGGCCAACCAGAACGCCGCGGGATTGTCGTCTTTCACTCCCAGCCAGTCGATAGTCACCTTACCGATGGTGAACACAATTACAAGGATCCAGATCAGCGGAGCGATGCCGTCTGTCCAATCGCTCTTTCCGTACCTCACGTCTATGGATCCGCTTTTGCAGATATCATGTCCTGTCGCAAACTCCCGTAGCCTCTGTCTGGCACCATGGTCTTTTCCTCGTCTGCATGGTGCATGGTCTGATCCTACTAAAATATTATGCCATGATTCTGCCAGAAACCACACGAGGTCTCGCACAACTCGGTGTTGGCTGCATGTCTTCTCTCTCGTCTCAAATAGTTCAGGCCCCAGACTCCCCTCCAAATCACGAGATACATCTTCTCGAACTCGTCAGCTGACTGAGGACTGGGTAGATCATATGAACACGGGTCTTCGAGTACCAATGGGGTCCTCCGTCATCGCCGGTTGCAGCAAGTGACGAGAGGCAGACTCGGACACACCTTGTCATGGCCCGCTCTGAAGACACCGCGCTAGTTATGAGCAGCGCGATGTGCTCCCTAACTCGAAGTCATCGGGATCTGCCCCTATTGTGCTGCCATTTGCTTTTCCACGTGCCATGTTGCCCTCTTCGGCGTTGATTATTAAGGTTGGCACGCCATACCCTTGAATACTGGGGCACCATCATCAACGAATTGTAGCCATGGGAAAAGGTCAAACCGGGTTGATTGGACGTCCATGCTCTTTCTAAAAGACACAGCGAGGGCACCAATAGGCTTCGAACTGTTTGATTCGACCTCGGAAAATATCACCTCCTCATGGAGCGATATTTCTGTCTTCTGGCATTCCTCACCGAAATAGCAATCCGGTCGCCCTATGGTATGACGTTTTCCGGGGCAAGGCGGCTATTTCAAATGACTTGCCGTGTGTTTGTGCGGTCGCTTTTCTTGGCACCTTAACATGGCTAGTTCTCCTTGCGTTGATAATACCGTATACTATCCGTGTGGGCTCGCTATACTTGGCACGTGGACTTCCTGCTGTGTGGAAGAGAGAACAGCAGAACGGGGGCACAGATATGACTCAATTCGAGACCCAACTTGTCATCACGTTGCAGCAAATCAGCCGAGGCATTGCGGCGGTTGGGCAGAGCATGCAACGTTCTTGGTGGCAGATCTGGGGCCCATCGCTCGTATCCGGGTTGATAACCGTGGCGGGGTGGGTGGTCCTCATGCTGGTGAACCAGAAGAGCAACAAGAATCTCCTAAACCTGCAGACGAAAGAGCTTGCGAGGACCAGAATCCTTGACGCTTTTGACGAGTACCTAGAGTATCTCTCTGATATTGAGTTTCCCAACGCAGTGTTCCAGCGCGACAGGGCCGCGCGTAGGAGACATCTCGAACAGACAGAGGGTGCGAGCGAACGCTACCTCGCGGATCTTCAAATGGACGCTACGTCCGTAGTGACAACCCTCGCCATGTTCGACGCCCGAGAATCACGCTGGAAGACTGTGCTGGATCGCGATCTACCACGACTGCAGCAGGGGAAAGCGACTGAAACAAAGATCAGGGGGGCCAGATTGGCTCACTCGAAGATTATGACGGATTTGATCCGCTACGCGAAGGACATGCTGACGGTGATCGATGTCAGAGAAAATTCGGCGACTGGGTTCTTGACAAACGACAGGGATCCAGGACAAGTCAGTGCGATTGAAGCGCAGAAACAGCGCATTTGGGAGATCTATGCAGCATTGGCGATGCTGGACTCCGAAGCGACCGTCAAGATGGGGAAGACCATAATTCGATTGCCGTGAGCTACGGTGTTCTACGGCTGCGAGAACGGCTACCTAGCAGGCTGAAGGACTCGTGACGCTTCAGAGGCCGCCGTTCGGCATCAGCAGGTAGGTTTGGGAACAGGTTAAGCAGCAACCCATATGAGACTTCCTGCTGGACGCCAAGACTGTCAATCCCCCCTATTTCCACCACCCGGCCACCATCATATTGTTGACTTGCCCACGGATTCGCCACGAGTCGGCCAACAGTACACTTCTTTCCCGAGAACAGGCCAACGCCGCCCATCTCTCCCCTTGTTTGGCGCGGCGAGGTCCGGACGAGTCCCTAGCAGCACAGTCGATAGTCTCACCTTTCTGCTCATGCTCTCATGGTGATGAAGACACGAGCTGATTGGGCGGGCGAGGATCCTGAGGACTCTTCTTCGATAAGCATAGATTGTATACAGCAGCGAGATGACTATAGTAATAGAGTATTGGTTCTAGGGACTTGGGTAGTACACATCGGGAGGATATCCCCCTGATCGTGGAAGGTGCTATCTTTTCCCCAGTTCCGGTGCTGCTGTACTTGAGGACCCATGATCCCTGTCGTTCGCGGATTGCTCAACAATC
>Ga0066798_10001458_pt1 | contig 10285 bp, 10 predicted proteins | sample PersoiDNA2013203_FD_70961 | JGI IMG/M metagenome (GOLD analysis project Ga0066798, IMG submission 70961) | Permafrost soil microbial communities from the Arctic, to analyse light accelerated degradation of dissolved organic matter (DOM) -... | ecosystem: Environmental > Terrestrial > Soil >...
CCGGCGGCGAACAGGATGCTGGCCATCAGCAAGGCGGCCTTGGCATGGGCATCGATGCGCGCGCGCTGCATGGTGACATCGGGGTAGTTGATCATCAGTGCCAGCACCACGCCAATCATGAACATCACGACCGGATCGACCTTGCCACTGATCATCACACCCAGCACGAACACGGTCAGGATGATGTTGATCCAGAAGTTGCGCGGGCGGCGGATTTTCTTTTCTTCCTCGGTCAGGACATGTTCCTGGATCACGCCGGCGGCAGCGCCTTTGCTCAGGCCTAGGCGTTTTTCTTCCTTCCGGCCGAGCAGGTAAGAAGTGATGAAGACAAACGCCAGCCCGATCAACTGGATTGGAATCAACGGCGTGAAGATTTCGCTGACGGGAATATGCAGCGCGGCCGAAGCGCGGATCATCGGGCCGGTCCACGGCAAAAAGTTGACCCCGGCAGCCAGCGAGGCGACACAGGCCAGGATACGTTTGTCGATGCCGAGCCGATTGTACAGCGGCAGCATCGCGGGAATCGTGATCAAAAAAGTCACTGCACCGGAGCCATCGAGGTGGATCAACAGCGCCAGCAGCGCCGTGCCCGGCACAATGCGGCTGGGCCTGCTACCGACGGTGCGCAGGATGCGAGTGATGATGGGGTCGAGCATGCCGGCATCGGTGACGATGCCGAAGAATAGAATCGCGAACACGAACATGCCGGCCACCGGCGCAATTGCTGTTACACCGGAGACGATGAACTTGGAGGTGGCCATACCGAAGCCGCCGATCAGCGCTGCCACGATGGGAATCGCAATCAGCGCCACCAGGGGCGACATCTTTTTGGTCAGGATGGCCGTGAAGAGCAGGACGATGGTAATAAAGCCAAGCAGGGCAAGCATGTGTGTCTCCGAATATTGTGTGCGCTGTCTCCCGGTGGGAGCAGCGTGGATTCTTATTGATCCGTCTGTTTGTGCACTTGTGTGGATGGCACCAGACGTTATGTGCATCTGTATTCCATATGGCAAGCCGAGTGTAGGCAATAGCTGATTTTGTTGTAAAGTGCAATTTTTCGATTGATTGATCGTTTTTTTGGATTAATGGGGTGGTACTGTGCAAGCCAATATTTCCACCAAGTTGCTGCAGGCCTTCCTGGCGCTGCACGCCTGTCGCCATTTTGGTCACGCCGCGCAACGCTGCCATGTATCGCAATCGGCCTTCAGCGTGATGATCCAGAAGCTGGAGGCCGCAACTGGTGCCAGATTGTTTGAGCGCGATACGCGCAATGTCACACTGACACCGGAAGGCGAGCTGTTCGTGGAAGTGGCGCAGCAATTGATGAGTGACATCGAGGCCGCATTTTCTGACATGAGCGACTATGTGGCACGGCGCAAGGGGCGGGTTTCGATTGCGGCCTTGCCGTCGCTGGCAGCCGGTTGGCTGCCGCCGGTGATCGCCGCCTATCAGGCGCAGCATCCGGGCGTGACGGTGGAGTTGTTCGATGCCATTTCCGACCATTGCCTGAGCTATCTGCGCCAGGGCAAGGCCGATATCGCATTGACCGCGCCTGGGCCCAATCTGATGGAATTCGATACTCAGCCTTTGTGTGCCGATCCGTTTTATCTGGTTTGTCGGCGCGACCATCGACTGGCGAAAAAACGCCTCATCCAACTGCCGCAACTGGCTGGCTGCGCGCTGATCCATCTGGCCCGCTCGACCAGTGTGCGGCAGCATCTGGATGCTCTGTTGCGGCCGGTGGGCGTGGTCAATGCCGGGTTTGAAGTCGAGCATCTGGCGACCGTGGCCGGTTTGATCGAAAGCGGTCTGGGCGTCAGTCTGGTGCCGGAGTTGACCTTGTTCCAGTTTCGCCATCCCAATCTGGTGGCGGTTCCGCTCAACGCGCCCGAGCTGGTGCGCCCGCTGTTGATCGTCAAGGCCAAGGAGCGCAGCCTGTCGATTGCGGCGCAAGGTTTGCTGGTCTTGATTCAAGAAAAAAGCCGGTCAGGACTTTCATCCTGACCGGCCGGCATTGCTTTAGTCTTGGCTTACTTTGACGGACCTGCTTAGTCCTTGGCGTAGATATCGTTGTCCTTGGTTTCCTTGACGAACAGCGCGCCGACCACAACGGTGATCAGGGCGATGATGATCGGATACCACAGGCCATAGTAGATATCACCCTTGAATGCCACCAATGCAAACGAGGTGGTGGGCAACAGGCCGCCGAACCAGCCATTGCCGATGTGGTAAGGCATCGACATCGAGGTGTAGCGGATACGGGTAGGGAACATTTCCACCAGCGCTGCCGCAATCGGGCCATACACCATGGTCACGTACAGCACCAGGATGAACAACAGCAGCAACACCATCGGCTTGTTCATTTGATCCGGATCGGCCTTGCTTGGATAACCGGCCAGTTTGATATCGTCAGCCAGTGCCTTGGAGAACGCCTTGTCCTTGGCTGCAGCATCTTCCTTGGACAAACCAGCGGCGTCGTAAGAAGCGATGGTATTGTCGCCAATCTTGACGGTTGCCACCGAACCAGGTGCTCCAACCACGTTTTGGTAGTTCACCGAGGCAGCTGACAGCTTGGCCTTGGCGATGTCGCACGAAGACGTGAACTTCTTGGTGCCGGTCGGGTTGAACTGGAATTGGCACGTGGCAGGATCAGCAGTGACGATCACCGGCGATTTTTGCTGTGCCATTTCCAGTGCTGGATTGGCGTAATGCGTCAGGCCCTGGAATATCGGGAAGTAGGTCAGCGCGGCGATCAGGCAACCACCGAGGATGATTGGCTTGCGGCCGATCTTGTCGGACAGCGAACCAAACACGATGAAAAACGGCGTCGCCAGCAGCAGTGCCAACGCGATCAGGATATTGGCCAACGGACCATCGACCTTGAGCGATTGGGTCAGGAAGAACAGGGCGTAAAACTGCCCGGTGTACCAGACCACGGCTTGACCTGCAGTCAGACCGACCAGCGCCAGAATCACCATTTTGAGGTTTTTCCATTGACCGAAAGCTTCAGTCAGCGGTGCTTTCGATACCTTGCCTTCGGATTTCATCTTCAGGAACGCTGGCGACTCATTCATCGACAGACGGATCCAGACAGAAACCGCTAATAACAGGATCGACACCAGGAAGGGAATGCGCCATCCCCAGTCGGCAAACGCTGCTTCGCCGATCGCCGTACGGACGCCCAGAATGACCAGCAGCGACAGGAACAGACCCAGTGTGGCAGTGGTCTGGATCCAGGCCGTGAAGGCGCCGCGACGGTCGTCCGGTGCATGTTCGGCTACATAGGTGGCAGCGCCACCGTATTCGCCACCCAATGCCAGGCCTTGCAGGATGCGCAGCGAGATCAGGATGATTGGTGCGGTGATGCCGATCGAATTGTAGTTCGGCAAAATCCCCACGATGAAGGTGGATGCCCCCATGATCAGGATGGTCATCAGGAAGGTGTATTTGCGGCCGATCATGTCACCCAGGCGGCCGAACACCAACGCGCCGAACGGGCGCACGATGAAGCCGGCAGCAAACGCCAGCAGTGCGAAAATGAAGCCGGTATTGGGGTCGGTGCCGGTAAAGAATTGCTTGGCGATGATCGCCGCCAGCGAGCCGTACAGATAAAAGTCGTACCACTCGAATACGGTACCGAGTGAAGACGCAAAGATAACCTTGCGTTCTTCAGGCGTAATACTGCGCCCAGTGGATGCTGTCGCCATGCTTGTCTCCTTGATTTTTTAAATAATGGATGTACAAACGAGCGACCCAAACTGCGCGGGCGCTATTTGTGCACGCAAGGAGTGTGCGACGTGAAACTTACGCAAGACTTGCTTGAAACTTACATAAGCTTACAGCTGGGCAAGAGCAGCGCTTAGGCAGCCTGTTGTTGCAAGAAAGCTGGCACCTTGGCGGCCGGCATGCGGCCAATGGCGGCCAGCAGGGCAGGATCGATGTGGCGACATTGATAATGCTGGCGCAAGCGCTGGCCGAGCACGATCAGTAATTCTGCCGAAACTTCGGCATCGGCTTCGGCGCGGTGGGCGTCGCCGCGAAAACGGATGCCCTGGTTGGCAGCGACATTGGCGAGCCGGTAACTGTCCAGTCCGGGCAGCAGACGGCGCGACAGCAGTAGCGAACAGACCAGTTCGCCATAACCGGTCTGCAAGTCCTGGCGTTGGCTTTCAGCTTGCAGGAACTTGTCGTCGAAGCTGGCATTGTGCGCGGCTAGCGCATCGCGGCCAATGAAACGTAGCAGTTCGGGTAATACCCGTTCGACTGGCGGGGCCTGATCGACCATCTCTTGGGTGATGCCGGTCAGTGCCGTGATTTCGTAAGGAATGTCGACATTACAATTGATCAGCGTCACAAACCGTTCGACCACGCGGCCCTCGACGATGCGCAACGCAGCGACCTCGGTAATGCGCGCGCCTTGCGCCGGGCTCAGGCCAGTGGTTTCAAAGTCCAGCATCACAACAGGTTGGTTAATCACGGTAGATCGCCATCAAAAAGACATAAACAGCGATTTTAATACGTGCCGCCGTTTTACAGGTAAGGCCGGGATGCGCATTCGAGGCAAGCGATGCAAGATCGCACAAGCTTCGCTTATCATTACGCTTTATTTAACTATGTAATCTAAAATTTTGGAGATCGTGGTGCTCAAACATATCGTCATGTGGAAACTGAAAGAGCAGGCCGAAGGCGCCGATAAAGCAACCAATGCGCGCAAGATGAAAGCATTGCTGGACGGCTGTGCCGGTCTGGTGCCGGGCATGCTGAAGTTTGAAGCGGTGCTGGCGCAGCCAGGACTGGAAGCGACTTACGATGTGGTGTTGTATTCCGAGTTTGTGTCCAAGGAAGCGCTCGATGCCTATCAAGACCATCCTGACCATGTTGCCATCAAGCCATTCATCGGTGCGATCCGCGAAGGCCGTCAGTGTATGGACTACGAAGTCTGAGATTTACCCTGCCGGCGTTCGTCAACGTTTGCCGGGTTTGCCACAATGCCGCATGTACGCGTCAACGTGGCGGCATTTTTTGTCTTTCATCATGGCCCATTCCTTATCTGAAGTGTTCATCAACGGCAATCCCTATCTGGAAAGCCTTGGCGTGGTTGTGCTCGACTACGGCGACGGTCGTGCCAGCATGGCATTGGCATTGCGCTCCGAATTCATGAACAGTTGGCATGTCGCGCAAGGCGGGATATCGATGACCTTGATGGATGTCGCCATGGGTTTGGCGGCACGTACAGCAGTGGTTGATGCCAAGTCGTCGGCGACGGTCGACATGAGTACCAGCTTCCTGCGCCCGGCCGGCAAGAGCGGCGACACTCTCATCGCGCATGGTCGGGTTTATCATAGCTCGACCACCATGTGCTTTTGCGATGCCGAGTTGTGGAATGGCAACTTACTGGTCGCCAAGGCGATGGGCACGTTCAAGGCCATCAAGCGCGTCGATATCGGCAAGCGCCTGGTGCCAGAGAAATAAACCAAAAATTACCAATGACCAAGCCACACACCTTACAAATTGCCGCCTGGGATGTCTTGCGCGCCGATGCCTCACTGATTCGCAATGAAGTCTTCGTGGTCGAGCAGCAGGTTGACGTTGCGCTGGAACTTGATGAGATGGACGTCGTTTGCCTGCATGCAGTGGCCTATGACGCCAACGGCCAGCCGATTGCAACCGGTCGCTTGCTGCCGGATGGTCATATCGGCCGCATGGCGGTACGCAAGAACGGACGCGGGCAAGGTATTGGCGGTGCGGTGCTGCAGGCATTGATGGCCGCAGCACGTCAGCGCGGTGATCAACAGGTGATGCTGAATGCGCAAACGCATGCTGCACCGTTTTATGCCAACCATGGTTTTGAGCAAGAAGGTGATGAGTTCATGGAAGCCGGAATCGCTCACATTGCCATGCGCGCTGCACTGGACTAGGCGCGCACCGGCAGTCGTTGTCATAGCTGCAATACGAAGGTGTCAGCGCTGCAGGCTTTGGTTGAGGATGGCGCTCGGCTTCTTTTTGGTGCAAGGCAAAAATCCAAAAAACCGTTGTGGTTTCCCACAATATCTCGCGATGTAGCGCTGGTGCATACTTCGCCCGCAGTCGCTATATCATTGGTGCTTATAACAAGTTATAACAGTGACCTGCCTCTCATATTTTCGAGATTTACATAATAAACGGAGAATCGAATGGCCAAGAAGCCACCACTATACAAATCCCTATACTTCCAGGTCCTGACGGCGATTGTCATCGGCGTGCTGCTGGGTCATTTCTATCCGCATACCGGCGAGATGATGAAGCCGCTTGGTGACGGTTTTATCAAGTTGATCAAGATGATCATCGCACCGGTGATTTTCTGTACCGTCGTGCTCGGTATCGCTGGCATGGAAGATATGAAGAAGGTCGGCAAAACCGGTGGCCTGGCCTTGCTGTACTTTGAAGTCGTCAGTACCTTGGCGCTGGTGGTTGGCCTGGTGCTGGTCAATGTACTCAAGCCAGGTGCCGGTATGAACGTCGATGTATCGACGATTGATACCAAGAGCATCACGGCCTTCACCAATCCCGAAAAGATGGGCGGGATTGTTGACTACATCATGAACATCATCCCGAACAGCTTGTTTGATGCCTTCGCCAAGGGCGATGTGTTGCAAGTGTTGCTGATTTCGGTACTGTTCGGTTTTGCACTACACAAGTTCGGTGGTCGCGGCACGCTGGTGTTTGACTTCATCGAAAAAATTTCGCATGTGCTGTTCTCGGTGGTCGGTACCATCATGAAGGTCGCGCCTATTGGTGCCTTCGGTGCGATGGCATTCACCATCGGTAAATACGGTGTCGGCTCGCTGCTGTCGCTGGGCAAGCTGATGGGCACGTTTTACCTGACCTGCCTGATCTTTGTATTCGTCATTCTGGGCATCATTACCCGTCTGCATGGCTTCAGCATCTGGAAGTTCGTCAAGTACATCAAGGAAGAATTGCTGATCGTGCTGGGTACGTCGTCGTCGGAATCGGTATTGCCACGCATGCTGGTGAAGATGGAAAACCTCGGCGCCAAAAAGACGGTGGTCGGTCTGGTGATTCCAACGGGTTACTCGTTCAACCTGGACGGTACGGCGATTTATCTGACCATGGCGGCTGTGTTCATTGCGCAGGCGACCAATACGCCGATGACGCTGGTGCAGGAACTGACACTGCTGGCGGTGTTGTTGCTGACGTCCAAGGGCGCGGCAGGGATCACAGGTAGCGGCTTTATCGTGCTGGCGGCAACCTTGTCGGCAGTGGGACATGTCCCGGTTGCCGGTTTGGCGTTGATTCTCGGTATTGATCGTTTCATGTCGGAGGCGCGCGCCTTGACCAATACTGTGGGTAACGGTGTTGCTACCCTGATTGTGGCCAAGTGGAGCGGTGAGCTCGACGAGAAGCGCTTGCATGCCGAACTCAACAATGAGACCTCGGAAGCGGCTAACACACCGGAAAAGGTGCTCGATCGCACTGAGGCCAAGCTGCATTTGTAATCGGCTTTAGTCATGTCAGATTGGGCCAGTCCTGATTTGATCGAAGAAAAAACGGCGACAGGATGAAAGTCCTGTCGCCGTTTTTCTATTGTCTGATCATCAATTGTAGGGAGACACTGCAACAAAACAAAGCCTTGTCAAAAAAGCAAATCCCCAAAAGCAAAGACCCATAACGATAATCTGGCGTTATGGGTCTTGGTCTCCTCACAGCCTCTTAAGGACTGGATCTATTTGATGCTATTGTGTTCGCTTTATTTCCAGAAGTCATTCTGCGGTGCAGCATGAAAATAAGGGCGGAAATGGGGTGGAAAAGACATAAAAAAAGCCCGCAACCTTGCGGTTGCGGGCTTAAATCCAATTCTTTAAGGAGGAAATTGGAGGAGACAGGTGTAACTTTAATGCTCTGCACCAAATTCCACTACTTTATTTTGCAAATATCAGATATATGTTTTGTTAATGTCTCGTCTTTATATATAGTTAAATTGATATCAATACGGCCATGCTGGAATCAGCTTGGACTTTCAGCACCGGGGTTGATCTTCATTTTGCAGGGCGCGCGCTTTTGCTGCGGTTCGGTCGTTGGCGCAGCCTGGCATGAAGTGAAGGGGTCCGAGACTTGTTCCGACAAGACCGGTTCGCCGATGATGGGAATGCGCACGACGGTGGAAGCGCGCGTGCCATAGTCGGGAGAACAGATGAAAATCGACGATAGAATGCGTTCCCATTCCAGGCTAACGCCGGTACTAGGAAGGCGGCAATCATTGGCGCGCGTGCTATCGCTGAGTAGCTCGAAGAAGGTTTCTTCCGGTGCTCCCTGGCACAATAAGCTGGCAAACTGCGCCTTGGCGCGCGTCACCTTGGGCCAGGGGGTATCGAGCAAGGCATTCGACAAACCGTAGACGCCATAGTCGAGCGGCTTGCCATTGCGCGGATCGTCGTTGCCGCGATTGGAATACCAGAGTAGATTGTCGCGATCGCCGACGATCAGGTTGAAGCCATTGTATTGGTCCGCAGTGGGGCGGATTTCTTCAATATATTGCTCAGGCGTCATCTCGCCTGCCAGATAATTCGACACCAGTTTGCCGCGCGTGGGTGCGCCAGGATTCTTCTCGGCGGGCGCACGCACATTGGTCAGTGCCGCAAAGCGGCCACTACGGGTTACGCCAAGCCAAGTACCACCGGCTTGCAGGTCACGACCGGCAAAGATGTCCGGGCGGTCTTCCCACCAGCCGGCGGCGCTGGCCGGACGTTGATAGAACTCGTCGCGGTTGGCGGCAGCGATCAGCGGCATGCCAGGAATGACTTTCCACGCAAAAATGATCAGGCACATGGTGAAAAGTCCAGAAAGTGTTCGATGTGACGCGGGCCGTCAATCAGGGCATCCAGTTGCAGCTCGGCCACGGCGGCCTTGAGCGCCAATTCGAAGCCGTCTGGTATATCGAGATAGACCTCCATCCAGGTATACATGCCGTCATTGGCTTGCGGGCTGCGTTTGAATTCAGTGGCGATCTTGTATTGCTGGGCCAACCCGGCCTGCATGACAGAGACGCGCTGTTGCAGCACAGCTGTGTTTTCAAGGGACACGCGATAATAAAGGTAAAGATCCATCGGCAAACTCGTCAACGCTGCGGCAGAGTGGGAGCAGGGTACCGCTTCATTGCGGCTCTGCCAGTTCATACGGCAGCGTCAGTAATTTCAAGGCCGGACCAGCGACGCTGCCGACATGGATGCTGCCATTGTCGGCTGCGGCCAACTTGATTTCGACCAGGCAAGCCGAGTTGCCGTCATTGGCTACTTCGGCATTGACCACCATGCCACATGGCTGGCCGGGATCTTCGCTGGAAAAGACTTCATTGCCAGCCGTCACATCGATGCCGTCGACCAAGGCCAACACGCTACGGCGCTTGAGTTTGCCCAGATACTGGCTGCGCGCAACGATTTCCTGACCTGGATAGCAACCCTTTTTGAAATTGACGCCGCCGATCAGTTCGAAATTGATCATTTGCGGCACAAATTGCTCCTGCGTTGGCTTGGTGATGCTGGGCACGCCGGCATATATATCGCTCAAACGCCAGACCTGGGTCGCCGCCGGTGTCAATTTTTGGGTCAGCAGCGGCCAAGCGACGATCGCTTGCTCGACCGTAGTGATCCATTGATAACGCGGTGCCTGGCGGCTGTCGGCCAGACGGATCAACGTGCCATGTTCATTGTCGAGCTTGGCATAGGCATGTGCGGGCATCACTGGAAACCATTGCTGCAAGACCTCGGTCGCTTTGCTGCCAGCCAGGCCGAGCGCCACACGCTGCTCGCTTTGATCGACCAGTTTGACCTTGGCGCGCAGCACAAACATCTGCAAGCGCTTCTGGATCGTCGTCTGCAATGGGCGTGGCAATTGCAGCATGATTTGCTGGCTGTCTTTCCACAGTAAAAAAGTCGCCAGCAGACGGCCTTTCGGTGTGCAATAGCCCGCCAGGCGCGCGCTGCCGAGGTCGAGTTTTTCGACATCGTTGGTGATCTGGTTGTGCAGGAAGCTGACGGCATCGTCGCCGCTGAGCGAAATCAGCCCGAGATCGGTCAGCGGCGCGACGAAATGCTCAGGCACAGCCGCGCCGGCAACTGCACCAAAGCCGCTTGCTTCAGCGCCGTGCAGACTGTCGTCGCTGGCGAAAACAGCGCCTTGTTGGGCCAGGAATGCCTGCCAGGAAGTGGCGGCGGAAGTCGTTTCAGTCATAAATTAGGTCACTCAGCTATACAGCGATTATCATTGATGCCTTGATTATAGTGGCGCT
>Ga0066798_10001460_pt1 | contig 10280 bp, 13 predicted proteins | sample PersoiDNA2013203_FD_70961 | JGI IMG/M metagenome (GOLD analysis project Ga0066798, IMG submission 70961) | Permafrost soil microbial communities from the Arctic, to analyse light accelerated degradation of dissolved organic matter (DOM) -... | ecosystem: Environmental > Terrestrial > Soil >...
GTTTACCATTCGCCGCGCCGAACGTGAAGTTGAAGAGTTCGAGCAGGACTTCTGGCGCGGTGGCGACCTCAATAAGTTATTTGAAGGCATCAGTGCCAGCCGTAGTAAACCACAAGGTATGGCGAGTATTTTTGAGGCGGGCTTTAAAGAGTTTGCAAGGCTCAAGCGTCAGGGTGGTCTGGAGTTAAGTGATATTACCGAAAGTGCGCGGCGTGCCATGCGTGCAGCGTATAACCGTGAAATTGACTACCTGGACTCGCATCTGCCATTTCTCGCTTCTGTAGGCTCGGTCAGCCCGTATATCGGTTTGTTCGGCACAGTGTGGGGCATTATGAATGCGTTTCGAGGTCTGGCCAATATGGCGCAAGCGACTTTGGCGCACGTCGCCCCTGGTATTGCAGAAGCCTTGATTGCAACGGCAATCGGGCTGTTTGCGGCAATCCCCGCAGTGATTGCCTATAACCGCTTCGCGACTTCTGTTGACAGGCTGGCCGTGCGTTATGAAAGCTTTATGGAAGAGTTCACCAACATCCTTCAGCGTAACAAGAGTTAAGCATGTTGCGCACGCGTAAACGCAGAGCGATGAACCAGATTAACGTCGTGCCTTATATCGACGTGACGCTGGTGCTGCTGGTCATTTTTATGGTGACAGCGCCTATGACTAACCCTGGCGTGGTTGAATTGCCTAAAGTGGGCAGTGATGTCTTGAAGCAGCAAACAGCACCTATGGTGATCACCCTGCAAGCCAATGGTAAAATAGAATTTCAGGAAAAAGAGCTGGAAAAAGACCAGCTGTTGTTTGAAATCAAGCAGCAATTAGCTAAAACGCCGGATACCGCATTTGTGGTGAGTGCCGATAAGAAAACCAGCTATGAGCAAGTGGCTCAATTGCTCGAGATACTCAAAAGGTCAGGCGCACCTAAGACCGGGCTGTTGTTAAATCCAAGCAATTAATGCTGATTAAACCTTAGATGATACGTAGTCGAGAAAATCCTGTTGCTATACAGGCTGGTGTGCTTTCAGTGTTAGTACATGCAGTATTGCTGAGCATCCTTGTGTTCTCTTTTAACTGGAGAACAGTGCGCCCGGCCAGTGTGGCGGAAGTTGAGTTGTGGGATAACCTGCCACAGCAAAAAGCGGTCGAAAAAGCAGTAGAAAAACCCATTGAAAAGCCTGTAGAAAAAGTGGTTCCGCCAGAGCCACCCAAGCCAATTGAACAGCCAAAACCTGAACCCAAGCCTGAGCCTGTGGTCGAGCCAAAGCCTGACATTCAGATGAAAAAAGTGCCTGTGAAAGATGTGCCTAAAGTCGAGAAGCCTATCGTCAAGCCAGAGCCACCCAAGCCAGATCAGAAAAAAATCAAAGAAGATTTGATTAAGAAATTGCAGCAAGACATGTTGAAGGAGGATGCAAAGCAAGCGCATTCTGAAGTGCCAAAGAAAGAAGGGCCAGTTTCCCCAACGCCTAACCCAGTTAATCAGGGTGAAATTGATAAATATGTCGCTATGATTAGTAGCAAGATTCACCGTTATGTAAATAACCAGTTGTGTGGTGCTGGCAAGCCCGAGTTGCTCATTGGCCTTGAGTTGATGCCAACTGGCGAAGTAATAGGCGCGCCGCAGCTTATACAAGGAAGCAGCATTGCCGCTTGTGATGATGCCGTCGTGCGTGCGATTTTGCTGGCTCAACCTTTGCCATTGCCCACGCAGCCTGACTTACTTGCCCAGTTTCGCAGCCTCAAATTAAAGTTTACGCCTAATAATTAAATCGTATTAAATTGAATTCTAAAATCGTAATAAAGGAACTTTTTGGCGCTAACTCGCCCAAACGTGTATGATTAAGCCCATGATTAATTTGAATAATTGTTACAAATTGTTAACCGCTGTTTGCCTGATGTGGTTATCTTCAGCCAGTCATGCTGCACTCACCATTGAAATTGTCGGTGGCGCGCAGCAACAAATTCCCATAGCAATTGTCCCTTTTGCATCATCCGCAGCGCCGTCGCAGCAGGATGATATGGCCACGATTATCGGTGCCGATTTACGTCGTAGTGGTTTGTTTCGCGTACTCGAAACACGTGGCGTGAATAATCAGCCGCATGATCTGCCCGACGTTAAATATGCTGAATGGGCAGCCATTCAGGCGCAGGCCTTGACTATAGGTACTGTTGAAAGCTTGCCTGGTAATCGTCTTAAAGTGTCATTTCGCTTACTGGATGTGCTAAAACAGCAACAGTTGGCAGGTCTGGAATACAACATCACTCCAGCACAATTTCGCATTACCGCTCACCGCATTGCCGATGTGATTTATGAAAAACTGACGGGTGAGCAGGGCGTATTTGCAACACGTATCAGCTACATCACCAAATCTAATGGGCGTTATTCCTTGCAGGTAGCGGATGCCGACGGATACAACCCACAGACAGTGGTTTCTTCTAGTGAGCCACTGATTTCGCCAAAATGGTCACCAGATGGCACAAAACTCGCTTATGTTTCTTTCGAGAAAAAGAAACCTGTGATTTTTGTGCAATCGCTGGTGTCTGGCCAGCGCTATATTTTGGCCAACTTTAAAGGTAATAATAGCGCGCCAGCCTGGTCTCCTGATGGTAAACGGCTGGCAATTGTATTGACCTATGGGGCAAACTCGCAGATTTATGCGATTGATGCCGATGGTACGAATTTGCAACAACTCACCAAAACCAGCTCTATAGATACCGAGCCAGTATGGTCGACCGATGGCAGCACGATTTACTTTACCTCTGATCGTGGCGGCAGCCCGCAGATATATAAAATGCCATCCACTGGTGGAGATGCCAAGCGCGTCACCTTTGATGGCAGCTATAATGTGAGCCCACGTTTTTCTCCCGACGGAAAATCGCTGGCTTACATCAAACAGGATCAAGGAAAGTTCCGTGTGGCGATACAGGATTTAGCCACAGGTCAGGTGCAGATACTGAGTGATACCTCGCGTGACGAGTCACCCAGCTTTGCACCGAATAGCCGTATGATTTTGTATGCTACCAATATCAATGGTAAAGGCGGTTTAGCCGCGGTTTCGGCAGATGGCAGAGTCAAGCAGCGTTTGAGCGATAGCGCTGGCGATGTACGCGAGCCAGCCTGGAGCCCGGCAGTAAATTAATGTTTAGTAGTAAGAAGTTAGCAGTACCAATTAAGTCGTAAAAAGTTGTTTTTACAAAAGTAATGCTTGCAAGAGTAATAATTTGTAATAACTTTAAGTGTAGTGAAATTTCAAATAGTTAATTTTAAATACGGAGAGAAATATGAATAAAAATATATGGGTAGGTGTATTACTGGCATTGTCTTTGGTGGCTTGTTCAAGCAAACCAGTGAAAGAAACAGCTGCACCCGTGGTTGATAAGAGCCCAGCAGCTGTTGTTGACAACTCTGCCACTACTTCAGGTGCAACAACTTCAGATGCTGCATACAATATTCTGAAAGACCCTAACAATATTCTTTCACAACGTAGTGTTTACTTTGATTTTGATAAAGATGAAGTGAAGTCAGAGTTCCGTCCTTTGATTGAAGCACATGCCAAGTATTTGTTAGATCATGCTGATGCAAAAGTGATACTGCAAGGTAATACCGATGACCGTGGTTCTAGCGAATACAATTTGTCACTGGGTCAACGCCGTGCAGTAGCTGTGAAGAAAGTATTGAACCTATTGGGCGTACAAGACAAGCAGATTGAAACCGTCAGCTTTGGTAAAGAAAAACCAGTAGCAACAGGTGACGACGAAGCTTCACGTAGCAAAAATCGCCGTACTGATATTGTTTACCAAGGCGAGTAATCAGCGGTTGATTATTGGTTATTTAAGGTAAAAAAATGCGACAACTGATTCTGGTTTTAACTTCTGCGCTGGCTTTTTTAGTGCTCGCGCAGACGGCACATGCAGGCTTATTTAGCGATGATGAAGCACGTAAGAAAATCGCTGATCTGCAGCAGCAGGTAGAAAGCCAGAATCAGGCTAACCAAGCACTGAGCCAACGCATCGCTGCCTTGGAGGCGGTGATTAAAGGCCAGGGTTTGCTAGACTTGATGAACCAGAATGACCAACTCAAGCAGAGCCTTAATGACGTTAAAGGTCAGCTTGAAGTGACTAACCATAATCTAGATATGGCGCAACAACGCCAAAAAGATTTATATGTAGATGTAGATGGCCGTTTACGCAAGATTGAAGCAGCGGCTCCAGTGGTAGCCAATAATTCACCACCTAGCACCGATGCAGCAGGTGCTATCAATCCCAATACAGCGGTAGAAGCGCCTGCAGAAGCAAAAGATTTTGATGCTGCCCAGACATTGTTAAAAGTGGGAAAATACAAAGATGCGTTTGACGCATTTGATAAGTTTATTCAAACTTATCCAGGCAGTACTCGCTTAGCAGAAGCCCAATACTCATTAGGGTTTTCACAGTTTTCCTTGAAAAATTACAAAGCGGCGATTGTGACTCAGCAAAAGCTGGTGAAGACTTATCCTGATAGTCCTAAAGCGCCAGATGCCATGTTTAATATTGCTAATGCGCAGATTCAGCTGGCCGATATTGATAGCGCAAAGAAAACACTAAAAGAATTACTCAGCAAATACCCCAATAGCGAAATAGCACCAAACGCAAAGCGTCGTTTATCGGTGCTAAATTCAATCAACTCTTAGCAGCAATCTAGCTATACCTTGCTACGCATTCACGAAATATTTCACTCTTTGCAGGGCGAGTCCTCACGCGTTGGCTTGCCTACGGTATTTATTCGCCTGACAGGTTGCCCTATGCGTTGTGTCTACTGTGATACAGCTTATGCTTTTAAGGGCGGCTCGAATATGACGCTTGAAGACATCATGACCAAAGTCGCTGAGTTTGGCGCTGACTATGTGACCGTGACGGGTGGTGAGCCTTTGGCGCAAAAAGAATGCCTGCTATTGCTCAATCAACTTTGTGATGCAGGTTATCAAGTTTCTCTCGAGACTGGTGGAGCGATTGATACGACAGGGGTAGATGAGCGCGTAGCCGTGATTCTGGACATAAAAACCCCAGGTTCTGGTGAGCTGAAAAATAACGTGTGGAGCAATATACAGCGGCTTAAACCACTCGATGAGGTCAAGTTTGTGCTGTGTGATCATGCAGATTATCAATGGGCTAAGCAATTGATGGATGAGTATGCGATTGCTCAAAAATGTAGTGTGCTTTTTTCACCTGTTTACAATCAAGTAAACCCCACAGAACTGGCCGAGTGGATACTGGCAGATAAACTGCCTGTGCGCATGCAGCTGCAATTACACAAAATTCTCTGGGGCGAAGTCGCGGGTAAGTAATGAGCAAAACTGACAAAAATTCAGGCAAAAATGCAGTGATTCTTCTCTCGGGTGGCTTGGATTCTGCCACTGTATTGGCTATTGCAAAAAGCCAGGGATTTGACTGTTATTGCCTGAGTCTGGATTATCACCAGCGCCATGTGGCAGAGCTGGTAGCTGCAAAAAATGTCGCTATAGCCCTCGGTGCCAAAGCCCACCGTACGGCCTTGCTGGACTTATCTATGTTTGGCGGTTCTGCGCTGACAGATAGCACGATAGATGTGCCTGAGTCGCCTACTGAAGGCATCCCTGTCACATACGTGCCAGCACGTAATACCATTATGCTTTCGCTAGCTTTGGCGTGGGCTGAAGTGCTTGAAGCGCGCGATATATTTATTGGTGTGAACGCACTGGATTATTCAGGCTATCCTGATTGTCGTGCTGAGTATGTCAAAGCCTTTCAGGATATGGCCAATCTGGCCACCAAATCAGCAGTTGAAGGTAAAACCATTACCGTACATGCGCCTTTAATTGATATGACCAAAGCCGAGATTATCAAGCAGGGTAGCGCGCTGGGTGTGGGTTACGGCATCACAGTTTCTTGCTACCAGGCTGATGCAGAAGGCAAAGCCTGCGGACTTTGTGATTCTTGCCGCTTTCGCCGGGATGGGTTTGCTGCTGCTGGCGTTGCCGATCCTACTGCCTATCAATCCAATTATCAGCCTTAAGCATTACTTAAATCTAGGCGATAGAATGCACTAGATAGCTGAGCTTAATTGTAATATTTACCTTGCCAAGTACATCAAAAATAACGTAAAATCCGCCCCTTTCTGCAAAAACTAAATTAGAGAACACATATTATGGTAATCATTCGACTAGCCCGCGGTGGCGCGAAGAAGACCCCTTTTTATAGCGTTGTGGTTGCTGATTCACGCAATCGTCGCGATGGTCGTTTCATTGAGCGCGTAGGTTTTTACAACCCGCTTGCTAAAGAAGGCCAAGAGGGCTTACGTTTAAACAGCGAGCGTATCAGCCACTGGCGTAGCCACGGTGCTCAGCTTTCAGAAAGCGTAGCACGTCTGGTTAAGCAAGCTGCTGCTGTCGCTGCTTAAGTTTTCAGTCCGTTTTCAATGAGAAAACGGTCGCTATGAAAACTGGCAAAACGCATAGCAAAGTAGCCATTCCCAGCCAAATGGTAGTCATGGGGCGCATCGTCGCCCCTTATGGCGTTTATGGATGGCTGAAAGTATTGCCCGATACAGAAACGCTGGATAGTCTGTTTGATTACGACGCGCTCTGGCTAGCAAGGCCAAAAACTGGAGTGTTGGCTAATACAGAGGCTCAATGGCAAAGCTACAGCGTTGAAACCATGAAGCTGCATGTTGATACGCTGGTCATTAAGCTGTTTGGGATTGATGATAGAGATGCAGCGCTTGCTTGCAAAGGCATGCAAGTTGCAGTGCCGCGCGAATTGCTGCCAGAACCAGAGGATGATGAATATTACTGGTCAGACTTAATTGGTGTGCGTGTAAAGAACCAGCAGCAACACGATTTTGGCGAAATTGTCGATGTGTTTGCCACTGGTGCAAATGATGTGATTGTGGTCAAGGGTGAACGTGAGCGTTTGATTCCGTTTATAGACCAGGTAGTGTTAAGTGTGGATATTGCCGCCAAAGAAATGCTGGTTGAGTGGGATGCGGAGTTTTGAGTAGCGCTGAAAAACAGCCAACGATTGTATTTGATGTCATCACACTGTTTCCGCAGATGTTTGATGCTATCAGCAAATCTGGTATTACAGCGCGCGCACTTGAAAACGGGATTTATGCATTAAGCTTGTTGAATCCGCGTGATTTTACAAAAGATAATCACAAGACGGTAGATGACAGGCCATATGGCGGCGGCCCTGGCATGGTGATGCTTGCGGAGCCGCTAGAAGCTGCTATTAACGCAGCAAAAGATAGGCAGCAGCATGCGGGTATCAAGCGTAGCCGTGTGATACACCTTTCGCCGCAAGGTAAACCACTCACGCATCAAAGTGTGATGCAGTTAGCAGCAGAAGAGGGTTTGATATTGCTGGCAAGCCGCTATGAAGGCGTGGATGAGCGATTGCTCACACGCATGGTGGATGAAGAATACTCCATTGGCGATTATGTGCTGTCAGGTGGTGAGTTGCCTGCGATGGTGCTGATGGATGCAGTGGTCAGGCAGTTGCCAGGGGTTTTAGGCGATGCAGATTCAGCGGCAGAAGATTCATTTGTAGATGGATTGCTGGATTGCCCGCATTACACACGGCCTGAAGAATACGCAGGGATGAAAGTGCCAGAGATATTGCTCTCAGGTAACCATGCAAAGATTAAACATTGGCGATTGAAACAATCGCTAGCAAGAACCGGGGCAAGACGCCCGGATTTACTGGCCGCAAGGTCGTTGTCAAAAGAGGAATCTCGGCTGCTCAGTGAAATCAAGCTAGAGCAGGAACAAGATTCATAAAATTAGAAGGAGCAACAAAGTGGCTGATATTATCAAAGCATTAGAAGAAGCAGAAATTGCACGTTTGGGTAAAACCATTCCTAGCTTCGCACCAGGCGACACCGTTGTCGTCGGCGTGAACGTGGTTGAAGGTACGCGTAAGCGTGTGCAGGCCTATGAAGGTGTTGTGATTGCAATTCGCAATCGTGGCCTGAATTCATCCTTCATCGTACGTAAGATTTCATCTGGTGAAGGCGTGGAACGTACATTCCAGACCTATTCACCATTGATTGCCAGCATAGAAGTGAAGCGCCGTGGCGATGTACGCCGTAGCAAGCTTTACTACTTGCGTGAGCGTTCAGGTAAATCTGCACGTATTAAAGAAAAGCTGAAGGCACGTGACAGAGACGTGTTGCCAGCGGAAAACGCAGCAGAATAAGTACCTGAAATAGGTAGCGCCCTTTTTCACCAGTTACACTAGTGAGGCCTAAGCCAAACATGGTGGAATACTGTTTATGGTTAACAGAATTCCACCATCACTTAACTGGCTAATAGATAAACGGGCGAGATTGGCTGGAGATATCCAGCGAACCAACAAAGCACTATTAAAAGTGCAGCATTTGGTTAGTAAACTACGAGAGTTAGAAGAAGCTCTTGACGCAGTTGATAAGGCTCTTCAATTGCATGAGATTCAAGTTGATGTTGAAAATATCAAACCTATCCGTTCACATCAAACACCAAAACTAAAATTTCAACATGGTGACATTAGTCAGCTTGTATTGATGCATTTGAGAGCTCAGAAAAACAACAGTTCTATATCCACTTTAGAAATAGCAAGCCATATCTATTCTAAACATTTGGAAATAGATACTGTAAGGGTAACTAGAAGGCAGTTCATGAAACGAATTAACCAAAGCCTGAATCGGTTAAGTGTACAAGGCCTCGTCACTCGATGTCACCAATCTAAGACTAATGAAATTGGCTTCTGGATAGCGACAGATAATGCTAGCAATCAGGAATTGATTTAGTTCAGATACTCAAACCGCAATCGATTGCCGTGGTTGTAATTGCAAAATGCTTTTGACTCTTCGCGGGTAAATGTTCGCTTAAAAACATCTTCAAATTTTTGACGTAGAGACATATTTTTTGAGTCATTTCTCCATGCGAATTCAGCTGCAAAAAATGCAAAATATTGCGGCCTCATACCATTGTAAGTGCCAAACTCAGCCCTGCGCATTCTTGAAAAAAATGCTTCCGCCATGTTGTTATTTGTACCATCGGGAGCCATATACTCTCTCGAGTGGTTGACCTTAGTGTGTGAGATTCTCAATTTTTTGAGAATGGGTTTAAATGCACTTCCAGTGTCCGTCATGATAAATGCGTCTTTTGAGACGTATTGCTTAATCAAAGGCAAAATTGTGTGTGCATTTTCAACCTTAATGATTCTGGTGATTGTTCGATCTGACCCTGCATGAGGCGAAGATAGATCAACCTGCGACATAGCTAGAACGATTCTTCGATTTTTCAGCTTCTTAAGATTCCAAGACTCAGGATGAGTACTTTTGTCCGGCACAATACCGTCCTTTCTGTTTCTTAATATATTGTTAATTACGTATGAGTCTGTTTTCTTGCGCTTATTTGCTCGCCTTGGTTTCCCACAAAAATGTGCACAATCAATATGAACAAGTCCTTCTAATGGTTTTAAGTCCATTGTTTCAAAGAGAACTTCTCTAATTTTTGAGAAATTGTGGAAAACAGTTTTAAGCGTAACTCCCAATTTTGGATGGAAGGCATTGGCCGACTCGCCCTGTGCAGCAGCAACGAAGAAATAAATCATTGTAAGTAACTTCACCAAGGAAATCTTACGGTTGCTAAATGGAGTTGAGGAAGTCACGCTGAACCGCCATGAACAGGACTTGCAAGTCCAATGTTTGCGCGTTTTGATGAAATAATGTTTGTCCCATTTTTTGCATTCTGGACAGCAAACCTCATCGCTGTCACCCCAACGCATTACTTTGAACTTCTCCCAGGCCTGTTGCTCCGTTAAACCTGTAATGTCAAACACAGTTAAATTTCGATATGCTTTCGTTTGTTGAAACTTCGTTGCCATTTGCCTTCACCTGAATGTGAATTTCAAACAATCCAATCGCTCACTGCGACGGATTACCAAGCCCATTGCGGGCTGGCGTAGGCACTTGTCGATTGTCAAAATTTAGGCAAAAAGAATCCTGATGCTTTATTCGTAAATCACTTGACAACCTTCATGCATTGGCAGAAAATGGCTTTAACAGGTTCCACTTGTTAAAGCACATTCAAGGCTCAGACTCCTCTAGTAAAGGTTCTGAGCTTTGTGCTTTTCTACGCCACACTTCTACGTCCTCAATCACTAAGTCATCGTTATCTCCTTAATTATTTCGTCACGTATCGTGATTAAATTGGGCATTTTTTCATCTCCACATTTCCATCGTTAAAAGAACAAACCTATTTCTGTGGCTTTTACTGGATAAATT
>Ga0066798_10001461_pt1 | contig 10268 bp, 10 predicted proteins | sample PersoiDNA2013203_FD_70961 | JGI IMG/M metagenome (GOLD analysis project Ga0066798, IMG submission 70961) | Permafrost soil microbial communities from the Arctic, to analyse light accelerated degradation of dissolved organic matter (DOM) -... | ecosystem: Environmental > Terrestrial > Soil >...
CAAGCTCAACGAGAACCAACTCGCCCTGGGTGCCGCGATCGAGGAATTATCCAACTGGGTCGAGCAGCGCGGCTCCGTCGAGGTGGCCGACAACATCCGCGCCGCACTCTGGCCGCTGGACAATAACCTCGAGTTCATCAGCATGAGCCTGGCAGTGCTTAACTCACCAGAGTGACACGCCATAGCTCAGCGCTCTTGAACTCGACTCAAAGTCCTGTTCAATACTCGACCATCACAGCGCCACCATCTGGCGCAGCTGAATACGTAGGAGGCTCCATGGGCCTGACGAAACCAAATCAGCAACTTCTCCGCGACCTCAGGGGCCGCCTTCAACCTGGAACAGTCCTGTGTCGACCTGTGCCGATTGGCAAACCGGCTCAGCGGTGCCGATGCACTCACAGATCAGAGTGGTTGGTAGGCTCTATGAGGATGCTGACAAGCTGTCAGGGTATGCGGAAGAGGTGAGAGGCGGACGTATCACCAGGGTAAAGGAAGGTCGCTTGTAGGCAAGCAGCAGTCGATTAAGACACACTGTTGCTTTTCTCTATAGACCGACTGACAACTGTCCTACACTCAAATCAGCTGATGGATCAGCGCCCTCTGGGAATAGCCCGGCCCAGCGCCGGGATTTTTCATTCTGCGCTTTGATCCCCATGCCCTCCCCTGATGAACATAAAAGTGAACGAAATGGCCGCCGTGGGCTCTACGTCTTTAAAGGCCAAAAGCCCAAGCAGGCACCAGCGATGTTCGTCCAGGAAAACTCGGTCCTTCTCAAAATTTTGATATCTCAGCTCTCGGCCGTTGAAGCACGCTCTTCGTTCTCGTTGACCGGTGACATTGACGACAATTTACTGGGCCTGAGGGATCTCCTGGATCTGGAAATGATCACTGGAGAATTCAGGTACGGGCTGATAGTAGACCCACTCGGGCTTCTTCTAACGTCCGCTGAGGGGATCCTCCTCACCAGGCGAGGATCTCCATTCTCAAATTAAGCCAATCGGGAATCTATTATCGAATGCTTCCTGCGCCTGCTTTTTCGTTCTGTCTTACCCCGCTCCACCCATGCACTTTGCAGTCCTAGCAAGAGACGTTCCCGCCTGCTGGACAAGCTTTCTCCATTCCTCGCTAGTAATGAGCTCAGCGCGCTCCATATCGTCGGCCCTGCTCAACAACCTGAAATACTTGTCCTCGGCGCTTACTTCGCTTTCAGCAAGAACGAATAGCTTGCGCCAGGCGGTCATGGCCAGTCTTCGCTGTGCTTCTCTCATTGGAGCGCCTATGCGTGGTCTATAGGGGTAGATGTCAGGCCAACTGGAGCGTTCAGTGCGACGCCAAACAAAGCGACCAATGGTGGCTGTACGCCACGAATAGTGAAGTGCAGGCTCAATTACGGGAGGAATACCATGAGCTTGAGAAAGAGAGTTCGATGGAGCTCCCATTGCCCAGGCCAGTGGTGCGCGCGCCAGACCTAGCCCGGGAATGAGGTGTGGGTAATGGCCTGATCAAACTGACCAGCGAACCACTTAACCGATGAGAGGATTTTTTGATGTCTACGACGACTACCCTGAAGGACATTTTTGATCGTTGGGGGCGCGTTTGGCATGAAGGCAAGTACGACTTGATACCCAGTGTATGGCTCTGGCCTATATCCGACATGATGAACTCGTTGACCGGACGGTAACACCAGAAGAATACGCCAAGGAAATTGCCCAGGCTCGACAGGTGCGTCCCAATACACGCTTCGTTATCTACGAGCACACCTTTGTCAGCGACCGTGCAGTGGTTCCGCTTCACTCTAAAATGGACTGATCCCGGCACTGGCGGAACTCAAACCCGAGCAGGCATGCGGTTGTATCGAGTAGAGGCAGGCAAGCTCGCGGAAAGCTGGCTTATCCTAGTCCCTATGGGCTCTACGTGGCCCGATGCAATCGCTCAGGAACATTGGACAAGCTAAAGGATCAGTCGCTGTCTCGTACGAATGGCAGCGTCGGGTCGATAGCCATCACCCGCACTGACGAAAAATCAGGCTAAGCGCCAGCAAGCTAGACGATGGACAATATAAAATTTCGCTATAGACCGCTATAGACCGCTCTCGGCCGATTCTGTTGAAAAAGTCGGTCTGCCCAAACTGCCTGATCATTGACTGGTAAAAACACCTTTTTTTGCACGCTGCTACGTGAGATCCGAGTCCGGAAGCCTCTGCCAAAAGTAAAGATTTCAATCTCGGACGCGTACTTTTCTGATACGCAAACCATGGCCGACTTTTTCAACACAATCGGCCAAAAGCAGATGTTCAAATGGGTCCAATATCAACCCAGTGCAGTTCTGCAAGTTGATCGCACCAATGGTATGTTTGAAGCCTACATAGCCAACGCGGTAGGCAACCAAGGCTCGAAACAGGACCGGCGTCCACACACCGTATGGGCGCCTCGAAATGGTGGGGTGCCCAGTTCAGGATCATCCAAGCGCTTGGGTCAGAACGTCCCTCATTGAACGCGGCGAACGGCCAAGCATGCGTTTAAGAGCCGGATCGATGGTCGCAAATTCACCGGCCTGGGCCGCGCGGTAATAGCCCAGAATAATCTCCAGAATGCTTGCCGGCATGCCAGCTGCCAGCACATTCTTGATCATTTCGTCTTCGGTGATGACCTGGCGATTGATTGTCCGACCGGTCACCTCGCACGCAATGCGGGCCAAGTCCCCAAGGTCGAGTACTTGGCTTCCAGTCAGCGGTGGGGTGGGCCCCTCGTAGGTCTCGTGCCCGGCCAGCAAAAGTGCGTCGACCTCTGCCAAGTCCTCATGGGTCACCCAAGCCACTTTGCCGTCCTCCGGGCCGAACAGCCTGCCGCTTGCAAAACCTTGTGCGTTCATACCCAAGGCACTGTCCGCGTAGAAACCGTGACGGAGTGAGGTCCAGGAGAGGCCCGAGGCCGCCAGCATTGCTTCAGTCGCGGCGTGATCGCGCCCCGGCGGGAAATGGGATCGCGCGCTGCTCGACACTTGGCTGGTGTAGAGCAACCGCTCCACTCCCAACTCCTTTGCCACCGCAATTGCCGTTTCATGCTGCTTCAGCGGATCGCCTCCGCCGGCCCCCGCGTTGGACGACACCAGCAAGACGCGCTTTGCACCTTCCCATGCGTGGCGCAGACTACCAGCGTCGTCATAGTCTCCCTGCCTGACACGCACGCCACGGGCGGTAAGCTCGGTCAGTTTCTCCGTGTGACGCACGCTAACCCCTATTTGATCCGCGGGTACGAGGCGCAGCAAGGCCTCGACTACAAGACCTCCTAGTTTTCCCGAAGCACCTGTCACGATGAACATGTTCGATCTCCTAACCATTGTGTTGCGCTGAGGGCGCAATTAGTGTTGATGATCGACAACATAACTGTTCTAAATTTATTATATAACTCGCCATAAATTGAATGAGTCGTTCTGTATGAAGAACAATGTATCTACCGACGATCTCGCCATCCTCTTGGCGGTTGTGCGCGAGGGCGGCTTCCGCGCGGCTGCTCGGCTGCTTGGCACGGCGCCCTCCAGGGTCAGCACTACGGTCTCGCGCATTGAGGAGCAGTTAGGTGTTCCCGTCCTGCGCCGCACAACACGCAGTCTGCACCTGACGGATGCAGGGCAACTCCTCGTGGATCGCGTGAGTCCGTTACTATTGGCGCTGGAGGCCGCTTGCCAAGAGGTTGCGACCGTGGGCGGTCAAGTGCAGGGCCGGCTGAAGTTGAACGTGCCCGGTGCGTTGATGCGCGACATCCTTCCGCCGCTACTGGCCGAATACCACGCGCAGCATCCCGGCGTGGAGGTTGAGATCATGGTGGAAAACGATCTGGTCGACATCGTGTCGGCAGGCTTCGATGCCGGAATCCGCTATGGCAGCGTGCTGGAGCAGGACATGATCTCGATCCCGATCGGCCCGCGTCGACAGCAGATGGCACTCGCCGCGTCTCCTGCCTATCTAAAGGCTCGCGGTATGCCCCGGGAGCCCGAAGAACTCACCACCCATGACGCAATCCGCTACCGACTCGACGGCGGGCCACTGTTGCCTTGGGCGATGGAAAACGGCGGACGATCAGTCAGGGTCGAACCGGTCAGCGCACTCATCCTGAGCGTGGGCGCGCTCGACACTGGCCTGAACTTTGCGCGCACGGGGCTAGGGATCATCCACACTTTCCGCAATTGGCTGAACGAGGATTTTGCGGCCGGGAAACTGCTGCCTGTCCTGCCGGACTGGTGGCCTGAAATGGCGGGGCCGTATCTCTACTACCCCAGCCGTTGCGCCCCGGCGCCACTACGTGCCTTTATCGAGGTGTGTCGCACCGCCACTTGAAAATGATGATTATCCTTCGCGAGGATGTCGCCGGTTGTGGGAGTGATTATGACGGACAGCTAGGGGGCTGTTTCTGGCCGATATTTGACTTTGACCAACGTCAGCTATGGGTCGACTTCTGCCGGTCAAGGCGCACTCCGTGCGCTGGTCAAATCCGATGCAAACAACTGGTCAAGTCGAATGCAAATGACTGGTCAGTGGCAATGCAAACGGGTGGTCAAGTGGAATGCAATTCTCCAGTACATCGGCGCCCCAGGTCTACGGCCGGGCGGTTTCCAGCATGAGTATTACTGGGTCAACGCCTGGGACGTTTACGCGTGTGAGTGACACAGCGTCGAATGCCATCGTCCGGCCTCGGATAAAAGGCTAGAACTGGTCTCCGTTTAGGCGGACACCATCGCCTCAAGCGACGGTGTCAGGAAGGTGTGCTGCCCGGAGGATTACTGGTGAAAGACAAAATCGTCAGATCCTTCCGAGATGCGAAATTACACCCCGCTTGACCGGTCGTGTGCATTGCATTTGACCACCCATTTACGTTCGATGTGACAAGAAGTAGCCGCGCGCATCGGCAGATAACCAAGCTGCGCTCAGTTCCTGCAACGTCGTCCGGGCTTCTCCTTTCGAACAGCGCTGCGTCAGGATTGTCAGCTACTTCATCTGGTTTATCGATTGACCAAGATAGAAGCTTATTCTCTTTTGATCTATTTAAATAACAAAATGCTATAATGGTAACTTAAAAAAATCTTCTCAATAAAAAAAACTATGTTAGTTTTGCTCTGCCTTGCGTGAAATACGAATGGCATAATCTCTCAGAAAAAAATGGAGCTTTTTATGAAACTGGATATGTCCAAACTGATCGTATCTCAATCCGCACTGAGCCTGACTGCAATGGTTGCGCTGTCGAGCGTAAATAAATCTATCGGTGAGTAACACTCAGCGGTGATTTATCTGAAGGACTGCCATATTTCTATGGTGGTCCTTCTTTTTATGGAGAAATATCTTTTCATGGAGAAAATATTTGAGCATTCTAATCACGAATGAAGAATATCGCCAAGATGCAATAGCATTGCTAAATCAATACAAAGATTCGATGGTTTACTTGGCAAGCGTATTTAATGATGACTATCAAAAATCCCCTTCCTTAACCAAGCTACCTTGGAAGTCTTTCGCATTTTACAATAAGTGCATAAAAAGCCTGCAAGCCAATGATCTTGAGTCGGGCTTAAGCTTTTTTCAAGAAGCCAAACAAAATGAAAGACATGAGTCAGAAAGCTTTAGTATTTCAGGGTTTTCTAAGCACAACCGAAAAGAAGATATCGACTTGGTTGTTGACGAAATAAAAGAAGAAGCTTCCGGAAAAATAAGCATTGGCTTTATCGACGCTGACGTTGTCGACGTTGAAAAAGTCAAATTAATCGCTGGTATAGAGCTGCTAAAGAGCCACTCTAGCGATTTGTATCACGAGGCCGAAGCCCTAATAGATGAAATAGTATTAACTGGCCCGGGTGACGAATACCATGTGAGGTCGGCCAGCAGTTATAATCTATTGGGACTGGTTTTGATATGGGCTGACGAAGTGCACAGCCCTGTATATTACGCTCAACAAGTGGTTCATGAAGCTGCCCATTTGAGGCTATTTCTGAAGAGCACAGATGATAAATTTGTTTTGAATCCAGAAAGTCAGTTATACACTGCACCCTTTAGGCCTGATGCACGCCCCATGCTGGGTATTTTTCACGCATTGTTTGTGCTAGCAAGAATTGCGCTCGCAATGTCTGATATGGGAAAAATATCGCCTAAAAAGTTATCAGAAGAAGCTATTGAAAAAGGACAAGTAGCTGAGAAACGGTTTTTTGCAACCGCCGCTCAAATCAAGAGAGATGGCGTCCTGACCAGCACTGGGCAACAGATTTTCGATGAGTGTTTGCAGGAAATCACTAAAATATCACCTTTTCGCAGTGTTTATGATGACCTGCTCAAAGTTGGTTTCTGATAAATGAGTAGCCTAAAAAAAATCTCCGCAGCTGATTGCACGCTTCTATTACTAGTGGCGCTGATATGGGGTGGCAATTTTGCTTTAATTAAAGTTGGACTTGAGCAAATTACGCCTTTTGTCATGACCTTCATAAGGTTTTTCCTATGCGTATTCCCTTTCGTATTTTTTATTCCTAGGCCTAAAACCCCAGTCCACATACTCGCCGCATATGGAATATTATTCGGAGGTGGCATATGGGGGTGCGCCAATATCGCTATATATACCGGAACCTCTCCAGGAACCGTATCCCTGATAATTCAGCTAAGTGCATTTATTACATTTATAATAGGCCTGGTGGCATTTAAAGAAAAGTCCTCCAAGATAAGCATTGCAGCTCTGTCCATATCACTTGCAGGTCTTTCTTTAATGCTGGCAAAAAACGAAAAAGGCTCTGATCCTGTAGGGATTATCACCTGCCTCTTCGCAGCTTTTTGCTTTAGCCTGTGCACATTCATTATTCAGAAGCACAAACCAAAAGACCTTTTACCATTCATGATTTGGAGTTTTTTATTTAGCCTTCCCGTCTTATTTATTCTTGCCCTATACTTTGAGGGGGTCGGATCATTTTATAGCCTGAAGGACGCCATAAATTATAAATCCATAATTTCACTGATTTCACAGTCTTATGTGACCACTCTGCTGGGATACTGGATTTGGAACCACAATATAAGAAAATATTCCGGTTCCGTCGTAGCCCCAATTGGCCTACTGGTTCCATTTTTCGCAATTATAATTTCGTACCTGTTTTTTAGTTACCCGATAAACAAAACTGTCGTATTTTCAATAAGCTTGGTTTTTTTGGGTGTCATCCTATTCAACTTAAGACATAAAATTGACCACTTATTAAATAAGTAGTCAACCACTAAGCCCTACAGCGACATCCGAGTGCCGAATTGATGCACGACGTATTCCTTGGCACTAGTCACGCACACCAAATAAACGCCTTCGCATACTCCCTTTAAAAGAGCATATCTTTTGCTTTTAGGAGTCGAATTTAATTTGACTACTATTCACTCATCGGGGTATTTCACAATGACAGAGGTTCACGAAAGACATGAGTCTCTAGGATGCACCCAAATAAATCATAACAAATAAATATCGAGGCCTGTGGCCTGGCTCACAGCGCCAAAGATACCGTTGTCTTCTGCCGTACCGAAACGTTTGCAAATGGGGAATAAACCTTCATGAAAAATTTTTCAAAAGAGTTGGCTATTTTTTTAGTCTGTTCAACAGCTTATCGGCTGTGTTCCGGAGCATTGGTGGTCTCGCTGACGTGGACCATCCTCAACCAGAATGAAGGCGGTTATTTGCCTTTGGCGCTGGCGATTTTTTGTTCGTTCATTCCCGCCTTCATCACACCCTTGATGATAAAACGCCTGTCGAGGCGAATGAACGGACGCAAGATGAGTAGCTGGTTTACGTTTTGTCTGGCAGGGCTCAGCTTGGTGGTAGGGGCATGCCGGGACATCACTATTGGGCTGCTAGTCGCTAATCTTTTTGTCTGGCTGGTTTTCATGCTGCTCGAAGCAAGCTTGGACATGTGGTTCACCCAGGTCCAGCGCGGGATGAATGAAGCCACTGTAAGACGAATCAGCGGTGCAACTACGGCCACTGGACAAGCAGCCCTAATGATTGGGCCTTTGCTCGCAGCGGGCTTGATGCCGATTTTGTCGGGTATGGGATTCTTCATTTTTCTGTGCACTGGTTTCCTGCTGGTATCAGCGATTTGCTACACCCGCAACGGCCTGTCGCTGTTGGCACAAGAGGCCAGCGGAGCAGTGGTGCCAGCGAAGCTTCCGCTAACCCTGTTTGTGCCAATGGTCCTAATCTGGCCAATCCTCGGCGCGTTCAACTTCATGCTTCCAGTGTATGTGTCGAGCCACGGCTGGGCGCTATTTGAGCTTGGTGTGCTGGATGCGGTGTTCGGCATGGGTATGGCGTTGATAGGGGTGCTGATCATTGTTAGTAATACCGGCCGCAACCTATTGGTGTTTCTCTCAGGGCTGATCGGGCTGGCCGTTATTTCCACGGCAGTATGGTTCCTGGTGCCAGACACCATAGTGCTCAAGGCGCTAAGTCTGCTGATTCTTGGCATGGCTTTCGGCGGAGCACGAGTGCATATCCGAGCCGCGATCGCCTACCGCTACAGCGAGGCCGCCGTTGGCATGTGTGTCAGCCGGGCGAATGCCCTAGCGACGCCGGTACTGCTGTTAATCCTCAGCCTACAACTGGCAACAATCGAAAACGCGTGGCTGATACCGTTCCTCATGGTCACATTGTCCATTGCTCTATTGCTACAGACATCGGCGACTCGCTTCGCCCAAGGACGCACGAACGCCGCGACGGTTGATGCCTGATAGTCGGGTTGGGTCGAAAGTGGCTATACCTGATTGACTACTTTCGGCCGATTCTGTTGAAAAAGTCGGATTTCAGCTGGCCCGGACTCAGGCACGACCACCATCGAAAAACCTACTCACCACATTGAATGGTTTCTCGGCCCTTCGCTGACCTTTGCTGCTCGGTTATGGGGTTGGTTTGAGGGGTTTTGCTGAGTGCAGGCGCACCTATCCTGTGACCGGTGGCCCCTGAGAGGTAAATTTGGCCAGCCGTCGCAGGTTCTGCACCGCAGCGGCCAGGGTTAATTCATCAGTCACGCAACTCAACCCACGTAGTCTCAGGCGATCCAATTTCAGGATGCGCTTGAGGTGGGCAAACAACATTTCGACCTTCTTACGTTCGTGGCGAGAGAGCACGTACTCCGGCGTCGCTGCGATGCGTCGAGCCACATCACGAGCGGCTTCATGGACGCTGCGGACGATCTTACGAATCGAAGTGTTCGGGCAGCACTTGGCTTTCATCGGACATTTCGCGCAGTCGGTCTGTCTGGATCGGAAGATGATGGTGTTGGCTTTTGTGACGTGCGAGCGCTCGTTCTTGAAGGCTCGCCATTCGCTGCGTAATACGTTGCCGGCTGGGCAGCGATACTCCTCAGTCTCTTCACTCCAGTGGAAATCGTTACTCAAAAAGCTGTTGTTCTTGCGCTCAGTTTTGTCCCACACCGGCACATGCGGCTCAATGTTTTTTTCCTCCACCATCCAGGCCAACATCGGCGCTGTACCGTAAGCGGTGTCGCCAATGAGGCGTTCCGGCTTGATGTCTAGCTGCGCTTCGACCCGGTCGATCATCGTCTTGGTGCTCTCGACTTCTGCGGTTCGATGAGCCGGTGTGGGTTCCACATCCATGATCACGCCGTGCTCGGTATCGATCAGATAATTCGTGGAGTAAGCATAGAAAGCTGGGCCGCCTGGAGCAGCGGTCCAGCGAGCTTGAGGATCCGTCAGCGACAGGCGCTTTGGTAGCGTTTCGGCCAAAGCCTCTTCATCAAGTGCCTCAAGGTACTCACGCACAGCGCGGGTGCTCAGGGCCGGATCGCTCCAGTTGACCTGTTCATCACCCGGTACGCCGCGCTGCCGACTCGCATCCGCTTTGATGATGCTGGCGTCCACGGCAAAGCCTTCGCCTTTAACCAGGCCTGCGTCCATGCAGCGACGCAGCACTTCATTGAACAACCAGCGAAACAGATCACTGTCCCGAAAGCGGCCATGTCGATTTTTGGAAAAGGTCGAGTGGTTGGGGACTTCATCTTCAAGGCTCAACCGGCAGAACCAGCGATACGCCTGGTTCAAATGGGCCTCTTCACACAACCGCCGTTCGGAGCGGATGCCATAGCAGTAGCCGACGATCAGCATGCGGATCATCAATCGACGGACGCCCAATCGGGCTATAGAAATCGGCGAGGTAATGGCGCAGATCGCTCAGATCAAGACACCGATCAATGCTGCGCAGAAGGTGATTGGCTGGAATGTGATCTTCAAGGTTGAACGAGTAAAACAGCCG
>Ga0066798_10001470_pt1 | contig 10232 bp, 9 predicted proteins | sample PersoiDNA2013203_FD_70961 | JGI IMG/M metagenome (GOLD analysis project Ga0066798, IMG submission 70961) | Permafrost soil microbial communities from the Arctic, to analyse light accelerated degradation of dissolved organic matter (DOM) -... | ecosystem: Environmental > Terrestrial > Soil >...
TCACAACATGGCAAATTTTTTTAATGAAATGACTGCGGATGAAGTGGGTACGGATGGCAAGGTACGCGAACACTACCGTGAATTCAGCCACTGGCTGCAACAGCAATCCCCTGACACCATTGCCCGCAAGCGGGCTGAAGCCGACTTGCTGTTCCGCCGCGTGGGCATTACGTTTGCCGTATATGGCGACGATGCGGGCACGGAACGGCTGATTCCTTTCGACACCATCCCGCGCATCATTCCCGCCACCGAATGGGCGCAGATGCAGCGCGGCCTGGCGCAGAGGGTGCAAGCATTGAATATGTTTTTGCACGATATTTATCACGAGCAAAACATCATCAAGACGGGCATCATTCCGGCCGAACAAATCTACCGCAATGCCCAGTACCGGCCTGAAATGCAGGGCATAGACGTGGCCTCCGACATTTATGCGCACATTGCGGGCGTCGATATCGTACGGGCCGGCCAGGGCGAATTCTATGTGCTGGAAGATAATCTGCGCGTGCCGTCCGGCGTGTCCTATATGCTGGAAGACCGCAAGATGATGATGCGCCTGTTTCCCGACCTGTTTGCGCGCAACAAGATCGCGCCCGTCGACCACTATCCCGACATGCTGCTCGACAACTTGCGCTCGGTTGCACCCATCGGCGTCAATGACCCGACGGTGGTCGTCATGACACCGGGCATGTATAACTCGGCCTATTTCGAGCACGCCTTTCTGGCCCAGCAAATGGGCGTGGAATTGGTGGAAGGCAAGGACTTGTTTGTCAACGACAACGCCGTCTACATGCGCACCACGCGCGGGCCGAAACGGGTGGACGTGATTTACCGCCGGGTCGATGACGATTTCCTCGATCCGCTGGCCTTCCGCGCCGATTCTTCCTTGGGCGTGCCGGGCTTGCTGTCGGTCTACCGCGCCGGCCGGGTCACGCTGGCCAACGCCATCGGCACCGGCGTGGCCGACGACAAATCGATCTATCCGTATGTACCCGACATGATCAAGTTTTACCTGTCGGAAGAGCCGATCCTCAACAACGTGCCCACCTATCAATGCCGCAAACCGGCCGACCTGTCGTATGTGCTGGCCAATCTGCCCCAACTTGTCGTCAAGGAAGTACATGGCGCGGGCGGCTACGGCATGCTGGTGGGGCCCGCTTCCACCAAGGCGCAAATCGAGGATTTCCGCCAGCGCCTGCTGGCCAATCCGGGCGGCTATATCGCCCAGCCTACCTTGGCCCTGTCCGCCTGCCCAACCTACGTTGAAAATGGCATCGCGCCACGGCATATCGATTTGCGGCCGTTTGTGCTTTCCGGCAAGACGATTTCCATGGTGCCGGGCGGCTTGACGCGGGTGGCCCTGGGCGAAGGCTCGCTGGTAGTCAATTCCTCGCAGGGCGGCGGCACCAAGGATACCTGGATACTGGAACAAGCGATGGCTTTTGGAGGTGAACAATAATGCTGAGCAGAACCGCTGATCATTTATTCTGGATGGCGCGCTACACCGAGCGCGCCGAAAACACGGCCCGCATGCTGGACGTGAATATGCAAACGGCCATGCTGCCCCAATCCGAGGCGGACGCCGAGCGAGGCTGGCGCGCCACCCTGGGCATTTCCGAGCTGCAAAGCGCCTACGATGAAAAGTATGGCCGCTCAGGTGGCAAGTTCCAGACGCAGGATGTGCTCGATTTCATGGTGCGCGATCCGCATAACCCATCGTCCATCATGGCCTGCCTGACAGCCGCCCGCGAAAACGCACGCGCCGTGCGCGGCACCCTGACCACGGAAGTGTGGGAAATCCAGAACGCCACCTGGCTGGACATGCAAAAGCGCTTGAACAGCAAGCTGCTGGAAACCGATCCCAGCCAGTTCTTCGAATGGGTGAAATACCGCTCGCATCTGTCGCGCGGCGTCACCTTGGGCACCATGCTGAAAGATGAAGCGATCCATTTCATCCGCCTGGGCACCTTTCTGGAGCGGGCCGACAATACGGCGCGCATCCTCGACGTGAAGTTCCATGGCGCCAAGGATACGGCCAAAGATGTGCAGCAGCGCGACTTTTATTACTGGGCGGCCCTGCTGCGTTCCGTGTCCGGCTTTGAAATCTACCGCAAGGTATACCGCGACGTGATCACGCCCGAACGCGTGGCCGAATTGCTGATGTTGCGCGGCGATATGCCCAGGTCATTGCTGGCCTGCATGGAAGACGTGGTCGATAATCTGCGCCAGCTCCGCAACGATGTATCGGCCGATACTGAGCGCTTCGCCGGCAAATTGCACGCGCAGCTGAAATTCGGCCATATCGACGACATCATGAAAGCGGGCTTGCACAAGACCCTGACCGAGTTCCTGGAAAGCATTTATGAGCTGGGCAACCGTGTCAGCCGCGACTTCCTCGTTCCCCTGGCGGCCTGATGCAGATCACTATCCGCCACGAAACCCGCTACGCCTACAGCGCGCCGCTGGCCCACACCATCCAGCAGCTGCACCTGACGCCGCGTATCGAGCCGCAGCAGCGCGCGCTGTCCTGGCAACTCTCCACGCCGGGCCAGTGCCATGCCTACACGGATGCCTATGGCAACCTGTCGCATATGCTGACCATCAATGGCCATCATCAAGCCCTGAGCCTGGTGGCGCATGGGGTGGTCGAAACCATTTATCCGTATCAGGGAAGGCTGAACCTGGAAGACACCCTGTCGCCGCTATTGTTCACCATGCCGACCCGGCTGACAGAAGCGGGACCGGCCATCGTGGAACTGGCGGCAAGCAGCCTGCCCGACCGCAGCACGGCCGCCACCACGCAGCACTTGCTGCGCCTGGCCGAAAACATCGCAGCTAAAGTGGCCTATGAAAGCGGCGCCACCATGGTCAGCACCACCGCTGCCGACGCACTGGCCTTGGGGCGCGGCGTGTGCCAGGATCACGCCCATCTGTTCCTGGCTTGCTGCCACGCCTGGGGCATCCCGGCCCGTTATGTCTCTGGCTATATCGACCCGGAAACAACAGGCCACGCGGCCAGCCACGCCTGGGTCGACGCCTGGACCGTGGACAGCGATTTTCAAGGCTGGGTCAGCATCGACGTGACCCATGCGCGCCTGATGACGGACGCCTATTGCCGCCTGGCCATCGGCCGCGACTACGATTCTGCCGCCCCCGTTCGCGGCGTGCGCCAGGGCGGCGGCCAGGAAAGCATGTCGGTGGAGGTGAAAATTTTGACCCGTTAGCGACCAGCTCGTCTGGTGTAGAATCCTCTCCCTTTGAATCCATTACAACGCGCTACGATGACTTATTGTGTTGCCATACGTATCAATGAAGGCCTGGTTTTCCTGTCCGACTCCCGCACCAATGCGGGCGTGGACCAGGTGGGCACCTTCCGCAAGATGAGCGTATTTGAAAATCCCGGCGACCGCATGCTGGTCATGATGACTGCCGGCAACCTGTCGATTTCACAGGCGATACGCCAGATCGTGGCTGAACACGTCGATGCCGATGGGCGCAGCATCTGGAACGTCACCAGCATGTACGAAGCGGCCCGCATCGTCGGCGACGCCGTGCGCGCCGTGCACCAGCGCGAAGCCAAAGCCCTGGCCGACTCCGGCATCGACTTTAATGTCAGCATCATCCTTGGTGGCCAGATCGGTGCAGAGCGTTGCCGTTTGTTCCAGGTGTATGCGGCAGGCAACTTCATCGAGTCGCACGATGAAAACACTTATTTCCAGATCGGCGAAGCCAAGTATGGCAAGCCCATCCTCGACCGGGTGATCAATCCTGCCACCCGCCTGGATGAAGCGGCCAAGTGCGCGCTGATTTCCATGGATTCGACCCTGCGCTCGAATATCTCTGTCGGCTTGCCGCTCGATCTGCTGGTGTATGAAACGGACAGGCTGGCCGTCACGCGTTTTGTGACCATCGATGAAAAGAACCAGTATTTCCGCATGATCCGCGATACCTGGGGCGAGCAATTGAAGCGCGTATTCGAAGGCATGGACGATCCCGTGTGGAATGCCGCGCCGGAAATCACGTCAAACGTCTTGTCATCCGGCAATATGCACAGCAAGCCCGTGCGTGTGGCCATCCCCTCCCATGTCAGCCGTGGCAGCCAGGAAGCAGTACCGCTGCAATCGCTGGCGCAGCAGCCTGGCGACGAGCGGCAATATTGATACAGTTCCGCCAGCCGCGCACGCGCCGCTGGACAAGCCGGCTGGCGCGTGATCTTATGACAATATAGCTAACATGCATAAGGTGGCGCAGATGGACCTGATCACTTCCGCCGTCGTGGCCGCCATCGGGCAAGGCGCGCCCGACCACGCTCCCGAGCCTGTTACCCGCTATTACCATCAGCTGAAAACGGCCATCGGCCAGTTCGACAGTTCGGCCGCCATCCTGGCGGCCATCACGGCGCTGGAAGCGGATGCTACCTCCGAACCCTTGCGCCTGGCACTGGCACAAACTTTGTCGGCGGCCAGGGTGGCCGACGATATGGCTAGCCTGTTTGCCGCGCAAGGCTTGCTAGCCCAGCTGCGCCTGCCCTCCGGCGGCATCACACCCGAGGCAACAGAAGCAAACGAAAAAAGCGGTGGCGTGGTATCGAACTATGCCGTCGTGAAAACGTATTTCGCCACCGACCGCCAGCGTGACCTGGGCAAGCCACCGGCCCAGCGTTTCAGCGGCGCGCGCAACGCTTCCAGTGCGGAGCAGGACACGCTCAGCTATGGCAGCTGCGATATCAGCATCCCGCGCGACCACCGCATGGGCCAGCTGGAATCGCCGTCGCTATGGCGGCTGGAGTTTCGCGACGATCCTGCCAAGCATGTAGTGCTGCTGACAGCCGAGGTGCAGGACGCCGATACTTTCTATGCGGCTCTGGGTGCGCAGATCGCCGCCTCAGCCGGCAAGAACGCTTTTTTATTTATCCATGGCTACAACGTCACGTTTGAAGATGCGGCGCGGCGCACGGGCCAGATGGCCTACGACCTCGGTTTCGATGGCGCACCCGTGTTTTACAGCTGGCCTTCGCAGGGGGACTTGTCCGGCTACACCATCGATGAAAACAATATCGAATGGAGCACGCCCCATATCTTGGACTTCTTAAGCGAGTTTCTCGACAAAACTACCGCGCAGAATGTCTATCTGATTGCCCACAGCATGGGCAGCCGGGGGCTGGCGCGTGCCATCGCGGCATTGATGGCGACGCAGCCACTGCTGGCGCAAAAGATTAGCGAAATCATCCTCGCCGCGCCCGATATCGACGCGGCCGTGTTCAAGAACGATATCGCGCCGCAACTGGCCAAGGCCCGCAATCCCGTCACCTTGTATGCTTCTTCGAACGACCTGGCGCTGGCCGCTTCGAAAGCCGTGCACGGCTATGCCCGCGCGGGCGACAGCGGGCCGGGAATGCAGATCGTGGCGGGCGTGGAAACCATCGATGCAACCGCAGTGGATACGGGCTTCGTGAAACACATGTATTTTGCTGAAAAACGCTCGGCCCTGTCCGACATGTTTTACCTGATCCACAAGCAGGCGCGGGCCGACCAGCGCTTCCTCGATCCCGTCGATACCCCTGCCGGGCGCTATTGGATGTTCAGGCCCTGAGTACACATGTTAAGATACGGCAAAGAGCGTGACAAAGTCACGGCGATCGCGCCGCAAGACTAGTCGTGCACATGCAGGCCATATTATGTTGACATCTTCTTCTACCCCGCAAGCCGAATCGTTGATACGCAGCACCAACGCCCGCGTCACCAAGACCCGCGTGAAAGTGCTCGACTATCTGCTGTCGCACAACCGTTCGCAAACCCACAATGAAATCCAGCAAGCCTTGTCGCAAGACAGCGATATCGATTCTGTCACGCTGTACCGCGTGCTGGAATGGCTGACTGAAAACGAGCTGGTGCACCGCATCGCGGGCGCCGACCAGGTTTGGCGCTTCAGCGCAGGCGCAGGCCACCAGGCCCACGAACACGCGCATTTCCAGTGCACGCGCTGCGCCGACGTGACCTGTTTCAATGAAGTCAAGCTGCCCGCCCCTGTTGCCTTGCCAGAAGGTTTCAGCGGCGGTGAAGTCGATTATTTGATCAAGGGACTGTGCCCGCGCTGCAAATAAACCATGTTTATCGGATCAGCAAGACCAGGTGGTGCTCGTCGTAATAAAGCTCGCCCACGCGCATCGAGCGCGGTTCCGTGCCATAACGCTTGAAGCCCAGCGATTCATATAATTGCCGGGCATTATTGTTTTCTGTATTCACACTCAGGTGCAGCTGCAGGATGGCCGGCTCGCGCTGCGCATGGGCGATGCAGGCGGCCACCAGCCGCCGCGCCAGACTCTTGCCGCGCCAGGCCGGCTCGACAAACACGCCCCATAAGGTCGCCTTGTGCGACAGTTGCGATATCTGTTCGCGGCGCAAGCCTGCAAATCCCAGCAAATTGCCCTCGCCATCGAACGCCCCATAGCCCAGTTGCAAGGGACTGGCGATGCGCTGCACATGCACCGCCATGCTGCGCCCCAGCTCATCTTCGCGCGACGATGAAAACGAGGTGGGGGAATCATCGATGGCGTGCAGGCGCAGCGCCAAAAAGGCAGGAGCGTCTTCGGGACGCAGCAAACGGAAAGTGATATCAGGCAGGGACATGTTCATGGCCGGAAAAGTTTTCAGCCATTATATCCACTACACTTAAAGTTTGGCCTGGCGCAAACCGTATAGGGTCCAGCCATATAAACCCGCCATGACCAGCACCATCGCTACGCCCACGGCCGCATACCAGGCTTCGGACAAGGCCAGTTCCGGCTGCAGCTTGCTGGCCGCCAGATAGACTGCCATCAGCAGGCACATGGCGACGATGGGCCAGCCCAGGCGACGGCGAAAGGCGCGCATCACGTCTTCCTTGCCGGTGCGCATGACCTTGGCGGTGACCCAGCCATCGAACAAATCCGTCACGCCCATGCCCAAGGTAAACACCAGGCCTATCGTCAACGCCGGCCCCATGCCGCCCAGGGCCACGGCCGCATACCCCCAGGCGGCGGCCTGCACGGCCGTATCGACCACCAGCGCAAACAACATGCCCACCAGCACACCCGCTACGGGGCCTGACGCGCCGCGCAGCCACGGTGGCAAGATACGGCTGCGCACGCTGGCCAGGGCCGGGCCTTGCTTGCTGAGCAAGGAGCGTCCATTCATCACGGCGATAATCAATAGCAAGGCAATCGGCAGCCATTCCAGCGCATCAAACACTTCTGGAGAGAGCGCCAGCTCGCTGGATGCCATGGCGGCCGCGCTGATGATGGCCAGCACGGTAATTCCATGGCCCAGGGCAAACATGCCGCCCATCCATGGCATCCAGCGCGGATGAGTCGGCATGCTGCGCATGGTCAAGCCATCGACGGCGGCCAGGTGGTCGGGTTCCAGGCCGTGCCGCATGCCGAGGATAAAGATCAGCGCCAGGGCGGGCAAGCCCGCTTCCACGCTCATGCCGGCTCCATGATGGCGGGACTCACCCCGGCCACGCACTTGTCCAGGCCGCGGATCAGCATATCTTGCGGCAAGTTGCGGCCGATAAAAATCATCTTGCTGGCCCGCGTTTCATCGTCGCGCCATGGCGCGCCCAGTTCCGAACCCATCAGCATGTGCACGCCCTGGAATACGGCACGGCATGGCGTGCCGGCAATGTTCAGGATGCCCTTGTAGCGCATCAGCTGCGTGCCAAACACTTGCACTACAGCATCGAGGAAATTTTCCACCTGCATCAAGTCCATCGCCTGCGGCTGGTGGTACACGAACGATTGCACGCCGTCGCCATGCCGATGCCCCAGTTCACCTAGGAAATCCGGCTCCAGCTCCACGATGGCGTTCAAGTTAAAGCCGCGGATATTGAGGATATCGCGCAGCGGCACATTGCCGAAACTTACTTTCTGTATGCTGGCGCGGCAATTGATGGCCACCAGGCGCCGGCGCAAGGCTGCCAGTTCCTCCTTGTTGACCAGATCTGTTTTCGACAGCAGGATGCGGTCGGCAAAGCCTACTTGCTCCTGCGCTTCCTTGTGCTCCGTCAATTGCTGCTGCGCATGGCGGGCATCGATCACCGTCAAAATGGCGTCAAGCATGTAGAACTCGCTGACGGACGGTTCCGCAAAAAAGGTTTGCGCCACCGGCCCCGGCGCGGCCAGGCCCGTCGTCTCGATAATCACATGGTCGAAAGCCAGCGTGCCCGCCTCGCGTTTGGCATGCAGCTCGCCGAGGATGCGGATCAAGTCGCCGCGCACGCTGCAGCAGATGCAACCATTATTCATTTCCACGATCTGCTCGTCGCGGTCCTGCACCAGCAGCGCATTGTCGATGCTTTCGGCGGCAAACTCGTTTTCGATCACGGCAATGCGGTAACCGTGATCAGCTTGCAATATGCGTTTCAATAAAGTGGTTTTCCCGCTGCCGAGAAAACCGGTGATGATGGTGACGGGGATCAGTTCTGTCATGCGTTCTTCCTGTTCATGGTTAGTTTTCCTCTTCTTCCAGCTCTTCCATACGCTGCCATTGCGGGAACGGGTCGGGCAGCTTGCGCCAGGCCGCCATGCCCTTGCGCGTTTCCGTAAAGTTCAGCTGGCATTTTTTCAAGTCCGCTTCGATGGCCGCCTGGTCCATGTCCTGGCCGATAAAGACGATTTCCTGGTAGCGGTCACCATAGGTTTCGGTCCAGCCGGCCTTCAGTTCCGCCAGGGTTTCGGCATCGGTCGGCCAGCGCTCCTTCGGCACCGACGCCCACCACAATCCCACCGGTTCGATATTGATCAGCTTGCCCGCGCCGGACAGGCTGGCTACCCATTCCGGGCGGCTGGCCAGCCAGAAATACCCCTTGCTGCGCACCACTCCGGCAATCGGCTGGGAAATATAGTCATGCAGGCGCTGCGCATGGAACGGTTCCCTGGAGCGGTACACAAAGCTGCTGATGCCGTACTCTTGCGTCTCCGGCGTATGCACACCCGCCAGTTCCTGCGCCCAGCCCGGCATGCTGGCCGCCTGCTCCAGGTTGAACAGGCCGGTGCCCATGATGGCGTCCAGCGGTACCACGGACTGGTTGGTTTCGATCACGCGCGCGCCGGGATTCAAGGCCTTGATCACGCCCAGCACGCGCAGGCGCTCGGCCGCATCGACCATGTCCACTTTGTTGAGCACGATCACATTGGCAAATTCGATCTGTTCCGTCAGCAAGTTGGCCAGTTGGCGGTCATCGCCCTCGCCGGCGATTTCGCCGCGCTGCTCCAAGGTATCTTCGCTGCCGAAGTCGTTGAGCAGATTGGCGCAGTCGACCACGGTGACCATACAGTCGATGCGGGCCACGTCGTTCAGGCTATCGCCGTTTTCATCTTCGAAATCAAAGGTGGCCGCCACCGGCATCGGTTCGCCCACGCCCGTCGATTCGATCAAGAGGTAATCGAAGCGGTCTTCCTGGGCCAATCTCCGTACTTCCAGCAACAAATCGTCGCGCAAGGTGCAGCAGATGCAGCCATTCGACATCTCGACCAGTTTTTCCTCGGTGCGCGACAGCGCCGCTCCGGCCGCGTCCGCGCTTTCCTTGACCAGCGAGGCGTCGATATTGACTTCGCTCATGTCGTTGACGATGACGGCCACGCGCTTGCCTTCGCGGTTGCGCAGTATGTGGTTGAGCAAGGTGGTCTTGCCCGCGCCGAGAAAGCCGGACAGGACGGTCACGGGGAGTTTGCGATGTTGCGTCATGGAAAATCCTAGAGATGAAGTTGAGACAGCGATAAACGATACACGGCAGGCGATACGCGTTAAGTGATACATTCAGTAATGCAAGTCGATTGCGTTTTTAAATTATAATGCAGCTCACTTGCATTTGTGCAGCATTCTTCGAACAGTAGTTTTTTGACCAGATCAGAGGCTTCATGCTCCACCTCGCTTCCCTCACCTATGGCTATGGCAATGGCCAAGCCATACTATCGGTCGATAGCTTTCACTTGCCCGCAGGCCGGCATGGCTTGCTGCTGGGGCCATCGGGCTCGGGCAAGTCCACCCTGCTGCATTTGCTGGCAGGCATACTGACGCCGCAAGGCGGCAAGCTGGAAGTGGCGGGCATGGAGTTGTCGCAACTGACGCCGCGTCAGCGCGATGGCTGGCGCGGCCGGGCCATAGGCTTGCTACCGCAGCAACTGGCGCTGGTGGCCAGTTTGTCCGTGCTGGAAAACGTGCTGCTGCCGGCCTATGCCAGCGGACAACGCCCCA
>Ga0066798_10001471_pt1 | contig 10229 bp, 8 predicted proteins | sample PersoiDNA2013203_FD_70961 | JGI IMG/M metagenome (GOLD analysis project Ga0066798, IMG submission 70961) | Permafrost soil microbial communities from the Arctic, to analyse light accelerated degradation of dissolved organic matter (DOM) -... | ecosystem: Environmental > Terrestrial > Soil >...
CGCCCCGGGCTAGGTTGTCCGAAGAAAACAAAGATTCAATTACGCACTGAGGTACCCGGCAAGGTCGTCCGAAGAAAACCCAGCATCAACAACCAAGAAAACCACGCAAGCATTTTCTTAACTGAACGGCATTAACGTCCCTGCGGCGTATTTTTTATGCCGTGTATCGCCAGTCAAGCTGGCTGTAATCAGTTGTAAAACAGGTGGTCCGGCAACTGTGCCGGTCCTACATTGCAGTCTTCCAATGCGCCGGCCATTGTGCCGCCGGACGATATTGCCGCCCAAATGAGGAAACCATGGCCACAAGCGTCTTCCTGCAAATCGAGTTTTATTTGTTGATTTTGTTTTCGCTGGTGCTGCCAGCGATCATCTTTGGTGTCATGTTGCTCAAAAAAGCCCTGTCGCGCACCACGGTTTTGTTGTTCGGCGCGATGCTGCTGGTGCTGGCCGGATTGGATGTGATTTTGCTGCAAAAGCTGGCGCTGATGGCTAAGAATTCAATGTCGGGCGCCGATGACCGTATCTTCAGTTCCGAAACCTCGGTCTCGCTGTACTTGTTGCCAGCTTTTCTTGGCGGTGTCGGCACCAATGTGATTTCGCATATCCTGATCCGGCATCTGCGTGAAGCCGAGGATCAGTTTGAGCGCGAGCGCGAACCGTGAGTGGCAGCGACTATTGTCGCCACTCAGGTTCACTCATTGGCTTGCTTGTGATCGAAATGCTTGGTGTCGATATCGATGATGGTTTTGATAGATGTCACGTCCGTCTTTAACTTCGCGGAATCGAGATGGATGATGAAGCGACGCAGGAAGCTCCATGGTCGACATATCATGAAACTCTCTTCACCCAAAAATGGTAATGGAATCGTTCAAGTCCGACTCTGTGCTATTTATATCAAGCGCTAAACGCGCTGCTATCCATGTTTCACGCACAAAAAAAAGGCCCGATGCTGTTATCAGGATCGGGCCTTTGCCTGCCTGCCAGTTTGCGTTTACCAGCGTGGTAATGCAACGGCAATTGTTGGTTCGCTGGTAGGCACCATGCAGTGCCTATTCTTGCTTACCAGGAAGTTACCACCGAGTTCTTGTACTTTTCGAGGACAAACTTCTTGATCTCTGGGCTGTGGTAAGCCTTGATCAGCTTGGCGACCCATGGCTTGTCCTTGTCTTCGGTGCGTACCGCGATGACATTCACATAAGGCCCCTTGCCGGCTTCCACGGCGATGCCGTTCTTGGTAGGCGACAGGCCAGCCGATTCGGCAAAGTTGCCGTTGATGACGGCAGCAGCAAAGTCATCCAGCGAACGTGGCAATTGCGCCGCATCCAGTTCGATGATCTTGACCTTCTTCGGATTGTCGACCACGTCCAGTGCTGTTGCCTTCAGGCCTGCATCAGCGCGCAGCTTGATCACACCTTGTTCTTGCAGCAGTAGCAAGGCACGACCACCGTTGGTTGGATCGTTTGGCACGCCGATACGGTCGCCAGCCTTCAGCTCGCTGAGCGACTTGATCTTCTTCGAGTACACGCCCATCGGGAAGGTGATGGTGGTGCCGACACTGACCAGCTTGTAACCGCGATTCTTGACCTGGTCATCCAGGTAAGGCTGATGCTGGTAGCTGTTGGCATCCAGATCGCCAGCTGCAAGTGCCGCATTAGGCTGGATATAGTCGCTGAATTCAACAATCTGCAGTTTGACGCCATCTTTGTCGAGCAGCTTTTTCACTTGCTCCATGATTTCAGCGTGCGGACCACCAGTGACACCGATCTTGATTGGCTTGTCTTGCGCGAAAGCAGGTGCGGACACCAGTGCGGCAACGGCACCGAGGCCGGCGAAGAATTGAATTAATTGACGACGATTCATTGTTTCCCTTTCTTTTACTCTTGAAGACAGCGGATAGCTGCGTGATTTTTTGACGTTGTTAGCGATGGCTCAAACGTCGCACCAGAACATCGCCCAGTGATTGCACTAATTGTACAAATACGATCAGTATCAGCACCACCATTACCATCACTTCCGGCAGGAAACGCTGATAACCGTAACGGATGCCGAGGTCGCCCAGGCCACCACCACCGATGGCACCTGCCATGGCAGAATAGCCAACCAGGCTGACAAAGGTAATGGTAAGACCCGCGACGATACCAGCAAAGGCCTCAGGTACCAACACCTTGTAAATGATTTGCGAGGTAGTGGCGCCCATCGCTTGTGCCGCTTCAACCAGACCGTGATCGACTTCGCGCAGTGCGGTTTCGACCAGACGCGCGATGAACGGCGCCGAGGCAATCGTCAAAGGCACGATGGCAGCAGCAGTACCGATCGACGTGCCGACAAAGAAGCGTGTAAACGGAATCACCGCCACCAGCAGGATGATGAACGGGGTCGAGCGCACTGCATTGACTAGCAGGCCGGCGATGCGGTTGAACGCGATATTAGGCAAAATGCCATTGCGTTCGGTCAGATGCAAGGCAATACCAAGCGGAACCCCGAGCAGAGCGCCGACGATGCCGGAGATGCCGACCATCATCAGCGTTTCGCCGAAGGAGCTAATAAAAAGATCGATCAGTTCAGATGACATGGTTGAGCTCCTCGACGACGACGCCTTGGGCGCGCAGGTAATTCATCGCGTTGTTAATGTTGTCGGCAGTGCCGTTGGCAAGAATCGCCAGCGAGCCGAAGGCCTGGCCCTGGATCTCATCGATCTGGCCGTGCAGGATATTGAAATCGAGGTTGTAGCGGCGCACCGCTTCCGACAAATGCGGCTGATCGACACCGGAACCAGTGAAGGCAAAGCGGAACAGATGATCGGTGCCCTTGTTCGGATCGCCATCGTTATTGGCCAACCGTGCACGCAGACGCGCCAGCACACCCTTGGGTAATTCATGGGCGATGACATCGCCAATCAGGGCGCGCGTAACTTCATGCTTGGGTTCGCGGAACACGTCGAGTACTTCGCCCTGTTCGATCACCTGGCCGGCTTCCATCACGGCCACACGGTCGCAGATGACCTTGATGACTTCCATCTGGTGCGTGATCAACACAATGGTCAGGCCCAGTTCCTTGTTGATCTTGCGCAGCAATTCCAGGATCGAACGCGTGGTTTCCGGGTCGAGTGCCGAGGTGGCTTCATCAGACAACAAGACCTTAGGCTCATTGGCCAATGCACGGGCGATGCCGACGCGCTGTTTTTGACCACCGGAGATTTGCGCGGGATAACGATCCTTGAGTGCTGTCAGGCCGACCAGCTCGAGCAGAGGTGTCACCTTTTTGGCAATCTCGGCCTTGGACAAACCGGCCAGCTCCAGCGGCAGGGCAATGTTGTTATAGACGGTGCGTGAGGACAGCAAGTTGAAGTGCTGGAAGATCATGCCGATATGTCGGCGCGCTTCGCGCAAATCATCGGCCGACAGCGTGGTCATGTCCTTGCCGTCGAGAATAATGTTGCCCGAAGTAGGGCGATTGAGCATGTTGATGGTACGCACCAGCGTACTTTTGCCGGCACCGCTACGGCCAATGATGCCGAACACTTCACCTTTGCGGATGGACAAATCGACATTGCGCACCGCATCGACGGTACCGCTGCCACTCTTGAACCGTTGTGTAACGGCTTGAATTTCAATCATGTTGCTAGCTTGCATGTGGCAATGAAAAGGCAGACTGGCTGTGCCTTGTGGGACGACCAACTGCCTATATTATTTATATAGAGAGCGTGATTTTATGAGGATTTTGATCTATGCGGAACTACATTTTACATATTCCCTAATGAGCAAAAGGCATAACCACGCGGTTTTGGCGGCAAAACGACAGCAAGCCAGCAATTTTTCGGATGCGGACTGCTTGATTAAATATTGCTGCAAGGGAATGTTTTGTGCTAACAAGTTTGCCGACATTGCCCTAAGATAGCGGGCTGATGAAGGAGCTGGTATGCCATACCTATTCAAAACCATGGAATCGCCCTTGGGAAAATTAACGCTGGTCGGTCGCGACAGCAAGCTGGCGGCGATTTTGTGGGAAAACGACAAGCCGACGCGAGTGCCCCTGGGACCGCTGCAAGAAGATCCCGCCAGTCCCATCCTGCTGGAAACCGAGCGGCAACTGGGCGAATACTTTAGCGGCCAGCGTCGGCAGTTTGATTTGGCGCTGGACTTCAGCGGTACCGATTTTCAGAAACGTGTATGGCAAGCCTTGCTGACGATTCCATTCGGCCAGACCCGCAGTTACAGCGATATCGCGTTGCAACTGGGCGATATCAAGGCGGTGCGTGCGGTCGGTGCTGCCAATGGCAAAAATCCGATTTCGATTGTCGCGCCCTGCCATCGGGTCATTGGCGCATCGGGCGAGTTGACCGGATTTGCCGGCGGCCTCAAGGCCAAAGAACTGCTGCTCACGCTAGAAGGTGCACATGCCTTGCATAACAAGCCGGGCACCGCAGTACCCAGGCGCAAGCGACGGACTGCCGATCCGGCGCAAGGTTTGCTGTTTGAGTAAGTTGACTAACTGCGAAGGCGTTGTGACATAAAAAAAGACCTCGAATTGGAATCGAGGTCTTTTTCGTGACGCTGAAAGAAAGCAGAAGCTTTCCGGTGCACCCCGATTCCGTAGAAACGAGGCCGGGGCGCAGCCGAATTACATCATGCCGTCCATACCGCCCATGCCGCCCATGCCACCCATGCCGCCTGGCATACCGCCGCCGGACTTGTCTTCTGGCAATTCAGCAACCAATGCGTCGGTAGTCAGGATCAGACCAGCAACCGAAGCAGCGTTTTGCAGCGCCGAACGGGTTACCTTGGCTGGATCGAGCACGCCCAGTTCAACCAGGTCACCGTAGGTGCCGTTGGCAGCGTTGTAACCGTAGTTACCGGTGCCAGCCAGCACTGCATTGATGACAACCGATGGCTCATCGCCAGCGTTGAACACGATTTGACGCAGTGGCTCTTCAACAGCGCGCAGAACGATCTTGATACCAGCTTCTTGATCAGGATTGTCGCCCTTGAGGTTCTTGACGTTAGCGCGAGCACGCAGCAGGGCAACGCCGCCGCCTGGCACAACGCCTTCTTCAACAGCAGCACGGGTTGCGTGCAGAGCATCTTCCACGCGTGCTTTCTTTTCCTTCATTTCGACTTCGGTAGCAGCGCCAACCTTGATCAGTGCAACACCGCCAGCCAGCTTGGCAACGCGTTCTTGCAGCTTTTCACGATCGTAGTCGGAACTTGCTTCTTCGATTTGCGCGCGGATTTGCTTGACGCGTGCTTCGATAGCGATAGCTTCGCCGTTGCCGTCGATGATGGTGGTGTTTTCCTTGCCGATTTCAATGCGCTTTGCTTGACCCAGTTCAGCCAGAGTGGCTTTTTCCAGTGTCAGGCCGACTTCTTCAGCGATCACTTGACCACCGGTCAGGATAGCGATGTCTTCCAGCATGGCCTTGCGACGGTCGCCGAAGCCAGGAGCCTTGACAGCGGCAGTCTTGAGGATGCCACGGATGTTGTTGACCACCAGCGTTGCCAGTGCTTCGCCTTCGACGTCTTCTGCAATGATCAGCAGTGGACGGCCGGACTTGGCGACTTGTTCCAGGATTGGCAGCAGGTCACGGATGTTCGAAACCTTCTTGTCGAACAACAGGACGTACGGATTTTCCAGAGCAACGATTTGCTTCTCTTGGTTGTTGATGAAGTACGGCGACAGATAGCCGCGGTCGAATTGCATACCTTCAACGATATCGAGTTCGTTTTCCAGCGACTTGCCGTCTTCCACGGTGATCACGCCTTCTTTGCCGACCTTGTCCATTGCCTTGGCAATGATGTCGCCGATATCAGTATCGGAGTTAGCGGAGATCGAACCAACTTGGGCGATTTCCTTGTTGGTGGTGGTTGGCTTGGCCAGCAGCTTGACTTCACCGACGATGGCAGCAACTGCCTTGTCGATACCGCGCTTCAGGTCAGTTGGGTTGAAACCAGCGGCAACATACTTGAAGCCTTCGCGAACGATCGCTTGTGCCAGCACGGTTGCTGTGGTGGTACCGTCACCGGCGTTGTCGGAAGTCTTGGAGGCAACTTCTTTAACCAGTTGCGCACCCATGTTTTCCAGCTTGTCTTTCAGTTCGATTTCCTTGGCGACCGAAACACCGTCCTTGGTCACGGTTGGCGCGCCGAAGCTGCGTTCCAGAACCACGTTACGGCCCTTAGGACCCAGTGTTACCTTGACTGCGTTAGCCAGGATGTTGACGCCATTGACGATTTTTGCACGTGCATCATCGCCGAAAATTACTTGTTTTGCTGCCATGTTGGATTCTCCAAAATTCGTTTGAATTCGCCTATAGAGGCTGATCAGGAAAGCGTGTTGCTAAGCTCGTCTACGCTGCAAGCGCGAGGCGCTTGCGACGTTTAATTACTTTTCGACAACAGCGAACAGATCTTCTTCGCGCATGACCAGCAGTTCCTGGCCATCGATCTTCACGGCTTGGCCGGAGTATTTGCCGAACAGAACGCGGTCGCCGACCTTGACTGCCAGCGGACGAACCTTGCCGTCATCCAGGATCTTGCCGTTGCCGACAGCCAGAATTTCGCCTTGATCAGGCTTTTCAGTGGCTGCGTCAGGCAGAACGATACCCGAAGCGGTCTTGGTTTCTTGGTCGAGACGCTTAACAATAACGCGATCGTGCAAAGGACGAAGACTCATACAAACTCCTTAAAAATCAATAAGTTATTAAAATTAATTGCGGCATTGGCTGCAAAGTTTTACTTAAGCCTTGCAGCGTAACTCCGTGCCACATCGGAAAAAGTCGGTCGGCTGGGATGGGTTGTTAGCACTCTTCCCTGACGAGTGCTAAGTATAGGGGCGGTGTGGTGCTTTTTCAAGGGTGGTTTTGTGTCCAAGGGCACAATTGTCAGTGGTGGCATTCATTTAAGTTTGCACTTTTGTCGCTGAACTCCGAATTTTTTAGTTTTTATTTTTATATCTGTTACTCAATATTGTTCTATGGACATTTTTTTTGTCACCTCAGAATATTGTCTCCTTAATAAAATAACGAGGAAACGGACAAATGAAAAATGCAATCGGACAAGCGAGTACAAGCAGTACCTCGGGACACTTGGTTTCGTTGTTGCCGCAAAACGCCCTTTTTACGCAGCTAGCCGGCAGGATTAAAAGTGCTAAAAAAGCAAAACCACAAGCATGGCAATCAAAAGGGCGGGACTTGTTCCGTCTCGGGCTAGCGTTGAATCAAACAGCGCCGCCGAAAAAGTCTACCAAGCAGATCGCTTGTGAATTAGCACTTCACTGCACCAACGTTCTTACGCGTGGCGTCCGCGCACTGCCTGCAGAGGCGAGATGGAATGCGCCTCTGCAGAACGGCGCTGGTGCCACCATGCCATTGATTGGCGGCAGCGCTTTGACCCCCGAGCCGGATGCTGGAGCAATGCGACCGTTGGCAACGACAGTGATGCATCAGGAGCGCATGCCAGGGCGCGGGCTGACGATAGAAGACGGCGGCGTATTTCAGTTGCTGCAAAAGCATGGTTATCTGTCTGACAGCAACCAACATGACACGGTGTCAGGGGAATTGGTGAACGCTGCAATTGATTTCGTCTTGAAAGGTTCGCAAGAAATCCTGGCCAGAACCATTCTTCACACCCTGGGCGAGGTGGGCGGCAACGAGCATGAAAAGATAAGCGCATCCGAACAATTGAATGCGATACGGAAATGGATGGAATTGAGGATGTTTGACGGCAATCTGGAAGATTGGATTGTCCGATGCCTGGCAACCAGAGGTGATCAGCAATCATTGACCACGATCGATTTTGCACAATTAATCAAAGCAGAAGTTTACTCGCGTGTGATGGGCGACACCGAGCGCTTGGGATCTCTCCACGATGCAAGTATTGTGCATTGGATTTGGAAGCAGGTGATCGAGGATGCGGTGCCGTTGTTGCGCTATGCGCAGCAGGACGACGTCAAGTCTTTAGACGTGAAAAGCTATTTCTGGGGCGCAACCAATGCCGCTTTGCTTCTATTTGATTGTCGGCAGATCAACGTCGATTCAGCCTTCGATCAATCCGTCATGGATACTGGCGATGGACTGCTGGCCATATGGCTGAAAAAGAAGAATGATCCTGAATATTTTCCCTTGTTTCGATTGCACGCGCGGATTGTTTATCTTGCAAAATCCCAGGAAGAGATGCCGGAGCACGGTAACGCTGCAGCGATACCTGTGGACGAAAAAAAGCTGAGTGACTATTACCTCGGCGTGTTAGAAAAATATCTCAGCATCGTTATAGAAGCGCGGCGCCTGGCAAAACAAATCCAGGAGATCAAGCCGAGAGGACAGGGCGCATTTGAAGCATGTGGCGGCACCCTGAGTCTGGAGGTAATCAACAATAGCCCGGGCGGCCAATGCAACCTTGAGAAGCCGATCAGCTTCAATGATCCGACCAAAGTTTATGCCTCGCATGTGAAAGCAGTTACCGCGCAGTTTGCAAAAGTCGATGGTATGGCGCTCGACTTTGTATTTTCGGCGCTGAGCCGTGAAGAACATCGATTTGTCATGCGCACTGACGCTGTCACGCAGAGAATGACTGCCGCTTTTTCTCCAGTGCATGAATTCCGCTCAGCCTCTTCCTTTGGTGGTAATCCATATAGCCCGTCGATATTAACGATGCCTTGTGTTGGTGTGGACATTTTTTCCGTAAAACACCAAGGGGAAGAACGAATTTATGTTTTGCGAGCATCGAAATCGGGTTTCTATGAGGTCGAACGCGTAGATCGTGATGCAAAAAAATACTATAAATTTACCAATGACGCCTCGCGGGTTAGCAATTCTTTCTTTACATTGAAACTGAACGCTTTAGACGAAAAACTGAATCAGGTTGATGGTGCGAACAGATTTGCGAAATTGCGTATGCAACTGCTTGATGCGCATAAAAAAATGTTTTATGAGAAACTATTTTCAATGGGTTATAACGCGACTTATTCTGAAAAAAGGGAGGCCTTCGTTAAGGATGTCTTTGTCCCATTTTATGCCTGCGTACAAGCAATCAAACGGGAAGAGTATGCTGAGGCCGCCATTTCTTGCGGTGCTGATGTGGTGAATTTAGCCCTATTTTTAGGCACCCTTGCCTCGGTTTCCCTCAAGGCGGCTGGTGTGTTGTCCAGAAGCGCACTCCATGCATCCCGTGCGATGCGGATCGTGGAGTTTCAACAACATGGTTTGCGCTCCACAGGGCTTGCATTTCAGCGTAGTTTGGCAATCGAGTTCAGCCCTGTCGATGTCGGTCGTGAAGTCGCCGTTGCATTATTCAGATTGCTTGATCCGGGAATTGAGTTTTCGACGTTAATTGCACCTAAGGGCTGGAAAATCGTCCGTTCTCTGGCTTCTGTGACCGACGTATTTCCAGCGACAAAAACGGCATTGTCGCGTTTTCCCAAGCAGTTAGAAAAGAATTGGAAAAAGGCTGATCTGGCAAGGTATCGTACCGGGAGACTCGTCGGGATAGAGGGCAAACTTCTGGTGAAAAAAATCGCAAGCAATGAAGCCCGGCAAGGCATTTATGCCGCCGTTCGCTACGATGTAGCAGGCGTCGAATCTACCTATGGGCGCAAGTATATTTTTGCAGACCAGTATCGTCTGGAGCCGATGCCCATCTCGTCCGGTTCAAGAACAAACCCGTCCAGAAAGACCAATTTTTGTGAAATCCCTGGCGGGATAACGCATCGCATTTCTCGACGCAGTCCGGATCACCATGGCGCGCCATTATGCATCTGGCCTTGGCAGTCGCTCGTGCCATCTGGTCTTAAGAGGCTTTATCAGCCGCAAATCCCGGATGTCAATGTGGACGTGCTCAACGAACTGCGGCAAGGAGCTGCTCATTTGCGCGGCGTGGATCGGTATGTCCGCGATCGGGGAATCTCTCGGCAACTCCTGGAACAATACGTGTCCAGCGATGGACGGATGACTAGTGCAGGAAACGACCTGTATCAATCGGAGTTGGCACGTATCGAGCAACTGCGGAAAAAAAACGCAAACTTCAATCGTGGTAAATGGCCGCAATATCTGCTTCTTGCCCATGGCAATGAGGATCAACGGGCGTTGTTGAATAATGTTGTGCAATGGCGGAGTCAGGTTAGATCTTTTGCCGGACCTTTGCAAAAGACGGACATGCTGAACTTTTGCAAGAATCAAAAAATAAATTGCAATATTTTTCTTGCTTATGTGGGACTGGACGGGGCATTGAGTCCTAGAG
>Ga0066798_10001472_pt1 | contig 10228 bp, 8 predicted proteins | sample PersoiDNA2013203_FD_70961 | JGI IMG/M metagenome (GOLD analysis project Ga0066798, IMG submission 70961) | Permafrost soil microbial communities from the Arctic, to analyse light accelerated degradation of dissolved organic matter (DOM) -... | ecosystem: Environmental > Terrestrial > Soil >...
GCCGGCCACGGTTGTATCACTCCCATGCGTACTCGACCGGTCCGGCTCGGCCGCACCGCCGCACGGGTCCCGACCTGTCGGCCGTGCGGCGCGCGGTGTGTCCCGCCGGTCTCGAGGTCGGTGCGATGTTGTCGCCCGGGCGCCGCTGCGGACCAGTGGTGACCCCTCTCCGCTGACGTCCCGCTCCACCGACATCGCCGGCTCTTTCCAGCTGGCTGCGCATTCTCTGTGGGATGACATCGTCGCGGTCGTTGATCCGCGCCGACATCTCCGCGTTCCTCTCCGCCGGCCTCGGGCTGGTCATTGATCGTCCGCCGGTGCGGCACCCGTGCTGCCATGCGTCCGCAGGGATTCCCCGTGCGGTCGCACTGTGGCCCCGGTCATGCGCCTGCGCCAATTCCTCCATGTGAAAGGAAACACTCACGACCATGAGCGACAACACTCCCGTCTCCCCGGGCGAGCTCTCCCCGGGTGAGCAAGGACCCGGCAGCGTCGATCCCACGCTGGTCGACCGCCGCACCGACAAGCGCCGGACTCAGGTGCGTTGGATCGCCGCAGGCTCCGCCGTGGCCGTGCTCGCCGTCGCCGGCGTCGTGGTCGCCAACATCGCAGGCAAGGGTGACAGCGCGACCGCGAACCCCGGCGACGCCGTCACGACTGCGGCCGGCTCAGATCCGGCAGCCGTGGTCACGGTCGGGCTCACCCTCGAACCGTCGAACCTGGACATCCGTGCGACCTCCGGCATCGCGCTGGACCAGGTGCTCATCGACAACGTGTACCAGGGCTTGGTCCGGCGGTCGGCTGACGGCACGATCAGCCCGAGCCTGGCGACGAGCTGGAAGGCCTCGGACGATGCGCTGACCTACACGTTCACCCTCGCCGAGGGCGCCACCTTCTCGAACGGTGACAAGCTGACGTCCGCCGACGTGCTCTGGTCGATCAACGACCTGCGCACCCAGAACAGGAGCGGTGCGGAGGATCTCGCGGCGGTGTCCGCGGTCACGGCGCCGGATGAGAAGACGGTCGTCGTCGCGCTCACCAAGCCCGACCCGTCCCTGCTCTGGGCGCTCTCCGGGCGTGCGGGACTCGTGCTCGACCCGGATGCGACCAACGACCGGGGCACGACGGCCGTGGGTTCCGGCCCGTACGTGCTCGACGGCTGGAAGCAGGGTGACTCGATCACCCTCACGCGCAACGGTCACTACTGGGGGAAGGACACCGCGCAGGTCGCCAAGGTCGTGTTCCGGTACATCAAGGACACCAACGCCGCAGTGAACGCCTTCAACGCCGGTGACCTCGACGTGCTCGCACCGGTCAGCGCGCTGCAGTCCTCCCAGGTGACGACGAGCGGGGTCAAGCTGGTCACGGGGGCGGCCGCGGACAAGTTCGTGCTGGCCTTCAACAACAGCAAGGCGCCGTTCACCGACATCCGGGTCCGCCAGGCGATCCGGTACGCGATCGACCACGAGGCCCTGGTCAAGGCACGCGGCGGCGTCGACGCACTGCTCGGCGGCCCGATCGCCCCGGTCGACCCCGGTTACGAGGACCTCACGAGCCTGTACCCGTACAACCCCACCAAGGCCAAGGAGCTGCTCGCGGCTGCCGGCTTCGGCGGGGGGCTGAAGCTGACGTTGACCATCCCGTCCTTCTACGGGAACACCTTCCCTGACCTCCTGACCTCCCAGCTCGCCCAGGTCGGGATCACGCTGACGGTCAACAGTGTCGAGTTCAGCGCCTGGTTGCAGGACGTCTACACCAACAAGAACTACGACCTGAGCATCGTCGACCACGCCGACAGCCACGACTTCGGTGCGTGGGCGAAGCCGACCTACTACTTCGGGTACAACAACCCCGAGGTCCAGGACCTCTACGCGCAGTCGCAGGTCGCGGCCACGGCTGAGGCGTCGGCAACCCTCCTGGCCAAGGCGGCGAAGATCGTGTCCCAGGACGCCGCTGCCGACTGGCTGACCAACTTCCGCACCGTCACGGCGGTCCGGGACCGGATCAGCGGGTTCCCGACGGACAACATCAACGCCCGCCTGGACCTCACCCATCTGACAGCCGCGGCGAGCTGACTGATGGCCGTCTATGTCCTGCGTCGGATCGGGTTCTTCATCCTCGGTCTCGCCGTCACGAGCGTGGTGGTCTTCGTCACGCTCCGGGTGCTGCCCGGTGACGTCGCGCAGGTCATCGGCGGGGTCAAGGCGACACCGGAGCAGCTCGCACGGATCCGGACGGTGTACGGACTCGACCAGCCCCTGGCCAGCCAGTACCTCCACTGGCTGGCTGGGCTGGTCCGGCTGGACCTCGGCACGTCCCTGCTCACGAACAGCCCCATCGCCGAGCAGCTCGGGCTGAAGTTCCAGGTCACGCTCCCGCTGTGCGCCCTGGGTCTGCTGGTGGCGATCCTGGTGGGGGTCCCGCTGGGGGTGTTCTCTGCCTTGCGGCACAACCGGCTCGTGGGCACCCTCGTGAGCGTCACCGCACAGGCAGTCGCGGCCGTCCCCGTGCTCTGGGCGGGGCTGCTGCTCATCGTCGTCCTTGGCAAGGGTGTCGGTCTGGTGGGCATCCTGCCGAGTCAGGGCTTCCCGCTGAACGGGTGGGAGGACCCGTGGCGCGCCGTGCAGGCGCTCATCCTGCCGGCGGTGACGATCGGCGTCGTCGAGGGCGCCGTCATCCTGCGGTTCGTGCGCTCGGCGGTGCTCGAGGCAATCCCGCAGGACTACGTCCGGACAGCGGCGGCCAAGGGCCTGACACGCACTCGGGCCGTCATCCGGCACGGGCTTCCGAACGTGAGCCTCGCTGTGCTGTCGGTGATCGCCCTGCAGGCGGCGTCCCTGATCACCGGTGCGGTGCTCGTCGAGGCGCTCTTCGCACTGCCGGGTGTCGGCAGCATGCTCGTAGCGGACGTCGGGAACCGAGACCTGGTCAAGGTCCAGAGCGAGATCCTCACGCTCACGGCCCTGGTCCTGTCCATCGGGCTCCTCGTCGACATCTCGCACCGGGTCATCGACCCCCGGCAGCGGAGGTCCTTCGCATGAGCGTCCGCCCCGTCCGCCCGCCGCGGTGGCTCGCGGAGGTCTGGCGTCGTCCTGGTGGCGCCTTCGGTGTCACGGTCGTCGGCTTCGTCCTGCTCTCGGCCGTCGTGTCGCTGTTCTGGACCCCGCAGCCGCTGCTGGCGACGGACACCTCGGCCGGCTGGCTGGGGCCGTCCGCCACGCACCTCCTCGGTACCGATCAGATCGGCCGGGACGTCTTCTCGTGGCTGCTCGCCGGATCACGGACGACGGTCGTGGTCGTCGTGGCCGCGACGGCGTTGACCGCGCTGATCGGGTTCCCGCTCGGTGCGCTCAGTGCGCTCCTGCCGGCGCGTCTCTCCGAGCCGCTCGTCGTGCTCATCGACATCCTTGTCGCCTTCCCGGTGCTGCTGGTCGCGATGCTCCTGTCGGCGCCGTTCGGTGGTTCGCTCGGGGTGGTGGTCGTGGCGGTCGGGTTCGGGGCCGGCGTCAACGTCGCCCGGGTGACCCGGCCCGAGATCCTGCGGGTCAGCCAGTCGGACTACATGCTCGCGGCGAGGGCTTCAGGGGTCGGGACCGTGAGCGGCCTGCTCCAGCACGTCGCCCCCAACGTCGGTCCGGTGGCGATCGTCCAGCTCTCCCAGGCCGCCGGCACCGCGATCCTCGCCGAGGCAGGGCTGACGTTCCTCGGGTACGGCGCGCCGTCGTCGACCCCCTCGTGGGGTCGCTCGCTGAGTGACGCGCAGTCCTTCATCGGGGTCGCGCCGGCCTCGGTGGTGTGGCCCGGTCTCGCGATCGCCCTCACCGTGCTCGCGCTGAATCTGCTCGGTGACGCCGTGCGTGAGGCGCTGGACCCCCGGCTGAGGCGGGCAGGGGTCGCGACCGGGCCGGAGACGGTGACGGTGTCATCGGGCATCGCGGCGCCCGATGGCGCAGACGGTCGCGTGGACTCCGACGCCGTGCGCGGGGACATCCCGCCCGCCGCTCGTCCGCTTGCAGTGACCGGCTCCGGGACAGCCCGAGGGCAAGGAGCCGACCATGTCGCTTGAGGTGACCGACCTCGTGATCACCCTCGGTGGGCGCGCCGTCGTCGACGGGGTGAGCTTCACCGTCGAACCCGGGAAGCGTCTCGGCCTGATCGGTGAGTCCGGCTCTGGCAAGTCCCTGACCTGCCTCGCCGTTCTCGGACTCCTGCCGGCGGGCGCACAGGTGTCGGGGAGCATCCGATGGGCCGGTCGTGAGCTCATGGGTGCAGGGGATCGCGCTCTCGCTGCGATCCGCGGCAAGGAGATCGGCATCGTCTTCCAGGAGCCGACGACGGCCCTCGACCCGATCCGCACGATCGGCAACCAGATCGGCGAGTCGCTGCGAATCCACTACGGCTTGTCCGGCAGAGAGACGCGTGACCGCGTGATCCGCATGGTCGACAGGGTGCAGCTCCCCGAACCGGAGCACATCATCCGGCGGTACCCGCACCAGCTGTCCGGGGGCCAGCGCCAACGCGTCGCGATCGCCATGGCGTTGATCACGGGTCCGCGGCTGGTCATCGCGGACGAGCCGACCACCGCGCTGGACGTGACGGTGCAGGCAGGCATCCTCGAGGTGTTCGACGATCTGGTGACCAGCTCAGGGGCGTCTCTGATCTTCATCACGCATGACATCGCCCTGCTGTCGCAGATGAGCGGCGCCGGGGTTGTGCTCGCCGGCGGTCGCGTGGTCGAGTCCGGCCCGGTCGAGCAGATCATCCATGCCCCCGCACACCCGATCACGGCCCAGCTCGCCGCAGCGGCGCGGGCCACCGGCTGGCGTGTCCCGGCAGGTGTCGCATGACCGGCGCCGCGCTGCTGACCGCTCGTCGGGTGACACGTGACTACGTGCTGCCACGCGAGGGCCTCTTCGCGCCGCCGCCGGTCCGCCGTGCGCTGGCGGGTGCAGACGTCGATGTCGCCGAGGGGGAGACGGTCGCCGTCATCGGGGAGTCCGGGTCGGGGAAGTCGACTCTCATCCGGATCCTGCTCGGTCTGGACCGGGCGACCAGCGGGCAGGTGTGGTTCGACGGGCGCGAAGTGGTCCCCGAGCGGGCTGGCCGCGCACGATGGCTGCGACGGCAGACCGGCATCGTGCTCCAGGACCCGTACGCCTCCCTCGACCCACGGCGCACCGTGGGTCAGACGATCTCCGAGCCGTTGCGTGCTTTGGACATCCCGGGCGACCGCCGTCGCCAGGTCGCCGAGGTGATGGACCGGGTCGGCCTGCACCGGTGGCGGGTCGACCAGTTCCCGCACGAGCTGTCCGGCGGCCAGCGCCAGCGGGTCGCCCTGGCCCGAGCGATCGTGCACGGACCGCGGCTGCTGATCGGCGACGAGCCGTTGAGCGCTCTGGATGTGACGATCCGCGCCCAGATCCTCGAGCTGCTCCAGGACCTGCACCGCGAGCGCGGAATGGGCGTGGTGCTCGTCTCTCACGACATCGGCCTCGTCCAGCACTTCGCGGAGCGGGTGTATGTGATGAGCAACGGGCACGTCGTCGAGCACGGCGACACGTCGTCTGTCTTCGCTGCGCCACGTGACGACTACACGCGCCGGCTCCTCGACGCGATACCGAGCTTCCCGCCGACACCGGCGTGGGCCCGCTCCTGACGCCCGGCCTCCCGAGACCTTCCCGAGCACCACGACCCGCCACACCCGACCACCAGGTGGTCACGACGAAAGGCACCCCCGATGGCACACGTTCCGCTGGTGACACGCGACGACCTCGACGACGACGGCAAGGCGCGCTGGGACGCCGAGGTCGAGCGCTCGGGTGCGGACCCGACCCACATGAAGCGCGCGCTCCTCAACCACCTTCCCTCCTACGACGCCCTGATGCACTGGTACCCGCTGTATGCCGAGGTCGAGCGGGTCGCGGGCACGCGCGGCGCGGTCGTGTACTCCTTCGCGATCTCGACGGAGAACGAGTGCCTGCTGTGCACCACGTACTTCCGGCGTGCGCTGCGCAGTCGTGGCGAGGACATCAACGGCCTCGACCTCGATGACGTCGACCAGGACCTCGCCGACTTCGGCCGCTCGGTCGCTCGCGACCACCGCGCCGACCCCTCGCTCGTCGCTCGGCTCACCGAGCGGTACGGCCACCAGGGGCTGGTCGCGCTGGTCGGCTTCGGCATCCTGATGATCGGGAACAACATCGTGAACTCCTTCCTGAACGTGGAGCTCGACCCGGGACTCCAGGACCTCGCCGATGAGCTCGCGGCGCAGGCGAAGGCCGAGCTGGCGCAGGCCACGGGCACGGGCGGCGGCTTCGCGGTCACACCGACGCGCCTGGATCTCGCGCCGGTGCAGTCCTGAGCGGAAGCCGACGCCCGGACGGGCCGCCTCCGGGCCGGCCGCACCCGGACCGACCAGACCAACGAGAACGTCAGCAGAAGGAGTCCAGCCGTGACCACCGTCGACCACACGACCGCAGGCATCCCCGTCCTCACCCACCCCAGCGCCGGGACCACCCCGAAGGGGACGCCGCGCAACGTGGCGGCGGGGCGTCATCTGTGGGGTCACTTCACCGACCAGTCGATCTGGGAGCGGGGCAAGGCGCCGACCGTGACGCGCGCCGAGGGCCACTACTTCTGGGACTCCGCCGGCCGGCAGATCTTCGACGGGCTCTCCGGTCTCTTCGTGGTCCAGGTGGGTCACGGTCGTGAGGAGCTGGCCGCGGCCGCGGCCCGGCAGGCCCGGGAGCTCGCGTTCTTCCCGGTGTGGAGCTATGCGCACACCCCGGGAATCGACCTCGCGGAGCGGCTCGCGGACTACGCGCCGGGCGACCTCAACCACGTCTTCTACACGACGGGCGGCAGTGAGGCGGTGGAGACTGCGTGGAAGCTCGCCAAGCAGTACTGGCAGCTGGTCGGCAAGCCGCTCAAGCGCAAGGCGATCTCCCGCGCCGGCTCGTACCACGGCACGACGCACGGGGCGCTGTCGTTGACCCGCATCGACTCCTACCGGGCGCCATTCACTCCGCTCGTCGAGGGCGTCAGCCAGGTGCCGGACACCAACGTGTACCGGTCGGACCCGCGATTCTGGGACGACCCGCTCGCCTATGGCCGCTGGGCCGCCGACGCCGTGGAGACTGCCATCCTCGCTGCGGGGCCGGACACCGTCGCCGCCTTCTTCGTCGAACCGGTCCAGAACTCCGGTGGGTGCTTCGTGCCACCGCCGGGGTACTTCGAGCGGGTCCGCGAGATCTGCGACACGTACGACGTCCTGCTCGTCTCCGACGAGGTCATCTGCGCCTATGGGCGCACGGGCGGGATCTTCGCGTCCGCGGACCTCGGCTACGTGCCGGACATCATCACGTCGTCCAAGGGACTGACCTCCGGGTACTCGCCGATCGGCGCGGTGCTCGTCTCGGATCGTGTCTACGAGCCGTACCGCACAGGGGAGAACGTGTTCTCCCACGGGTACACCTTCGGCGGGCACCCGGTCTCCGCGGCTGTCGCTCTCGCGAACCTCGAAATCTTCGAGAGCGAGGGCCTCGTCAACCGCGTCCGCACCCTGGGGCCGCTGTTCAAGAAGACCCTGGAGCGTCTCTACGACATCCCGATCGTCGGTGACGTCCGCGGAGCCGGCTACTTCCTGGGGATCGAGCTCACGCGTGACCAGCAGACCCGGGAACGCTTCACGGACGCCGAGGCGGACCGCATCCGGGCCTTCCTGAACCCGGCGCTGTACGAGGCTGGCCTGTACTGCCGCGCCGACGACCGTGGGGACGTCGTGCTGCAGCTTGCGCCACCGCTGACGTCCGGGCCGGCGGAGTTCGCACTCATCGAGGGCATCCTGCGGGACGTGCTCACTCGCGCCGTCCAGCGTGTCTAGAGCGTGTCTCCTATGTCGGGGCGGGGTTGTCGGTGATGCTGGCGGGGTGAGTCCACGCGCCGCCGGGGGAGTCGTGGTTCGTCACGCGGGGGGCATCCGACTGCCGCTCGGTGTCCTCGCGACGCTGATGATCGCGGGAGTGATCGAGGCCCCCGCCGGGGATGTCGCGGAGCTCGCGTCTCCTTGCCGCCCGGTCCCATCGTCCGCGCAGGTCAGGTACCGGGAATCGTCGTGCTGGGTGCGGGCGTGACGCGCCAGGAGTGCTTCTTGTCCTCGCCCTCGCCCTCGGCCCGAGCTTGATCCGGCCGGGTGAGACGTCCCCTCCGTACTGCGTGTCTCCCGCGCGGTGGCGCCGCGCTCGGCCTGAGGCGGTGTCGCCGTCCCGCTCGTGTCATCGACTCGACCGAGGCAGCCTGGATTCCCAGGTCTCCCGACATCCGGCGGCGTTGACGGAGACCGCGCCGATCGCAGCGACCCTGATGACGCGCCCGCGCCCGCGCTCACGGACCTGGACCAGTGCCTCGGGACCCATGTCCTGCGCCCAGCACCTGAATGCGGCCGCGCTGGTGAGAGACAGGACGTCCGGGGCCGACGGCAGTCGTGGCCTGGTCTGGCTCGTCGGGAGCGACCTGCTGTCAGGGATCGAGCATGTGCACCGGCCGACTCGTCCCGGTGAACTCCCCGCAACGTGCACGTGATGTTGAACCGTCATCATTGCCCGCATGCGACTCCTCGTGCGCAATGCACTCCTCATGCCGGTCTCCGACGCAGGTCCGGACTGGTTCCATGGCTGGATGCTCGTCGGGGACGACGGCCGCATCTCCGCCATGGGGAAGGGGGAGCCAGGAGCGGGGCTGATGGCGCAGCAGACCGACGGGGAGCTTCGCACGCTGGACGTCGGCGGAGCGATCGTCGCGCCCGGCTTCGTGTCGGCGCACTCCCACCTGTTCACGTCGGGGATGCGGGGCATCTCGTCGGGCTCGACGTTGTACCCCTGGGTGCTGTCGATGGTCGAGGTGCTCGACAAGTCCGGTCCCGAGGACCTGTACTGGTCCACGCTCCACGGCTCGCTCGACTTCCTCGCGAACGGCGTCACGAGCGCCTACAACTTCACGCACTCGCGCGTGACCTGGCGCTACGACCCCGCCACCGCCTCACCTCGGCTCGGCCGGGTCCAGCCGGTGGAATTCGTCACGCGGCAGTTCGACGCGGTGGCCGACTCCGGGCTGCGCGTGGTCAACGCCGTCCGGCTCGATGACGAGGCCGGTGCCGAGGCCGAGGTGCTCGACGTGTTCGCGACCATGGTCCACGAGTCGGCACGGCGGACCCCAGCGGACCAGTACCTCGGCACCTCGGTGATGGGTGCCGTCCAGTGGGCGTCCTCCCGGCGGTCCGCCGAGCTCGAGGTACAGGTCATGGAGGAGCACGGGCTGACGAACCAGGCCCATTTCGTGGAGACGGCCGAGGGACTGGAGACGCAGCGCGAGAAGTTCGCCTGGTACGCGGACGCCGGCGCGCTGAGCCCGCGGTTTCTCTTCGGGCACTTCGTCCACCCGACCGACTCGATGATCGAGACCGCGGTCGAGGCGGGGTGCGGGATGGTCTGGCAGGCGACCTCCAACGGACGGCTCGGGTCCGGTGTCGCCGACGTCGTGCGGCTGCGCAGGGCCGGGATGCGCGTCGGGCTCGGGCTCGACGACCAGTCGTGCACCGACATCTCCGACCCATGGGGCAACATGCGCATCGGCCTGTACGGTGCGCGCGCGATGTACACGGACGCATCGGTGCTCATGCCGAGGGACGTGCTCCGCATGCACACCCTGGGAGCTGCGGAGGTCATGGGAGTCGACGACAGGATCGGGTCCCTCGAGGTCGGCAAGCTCGCGGACTTCCTGGTCGTCGACCACCGGGCACCGGACACGGGACCGGTCTGGGACGTCGACGCGACCTACGTCCTGGCCTGCGGCCTGCGGAACCTCCGGCAGGTCTACGTCGGGGGAAGGCTGGTGAGCGAGGACGGGCGGTCGACGTCCCCTCTCGCCGCCGCAGCGCCTGTCGAGCTGCGGGCACGCATGACCGAGGCGGCACATCGCCTGGGAACACACCTTCCGCTCGCCGAGCTCGAGGCCGCCGCCTCGGGGACGAGCGCACCGATCCGGCCTGGAGTCCGTCGATGACCACCATGGCCCTCCCCGTCGAGAAGCGCACCGCCACCTGGCGGACGTTTCTCCTCGTCGGCGTGATCGGGGGGGTGCTGTCCGGCGCCTTCGGGGTGGGCGGCGGGCTCATCATGGTCCCGCTGCTGATCACCTTCGCCGGGATGGATCAGCGGCGGGCCGCGGCCGC
>Ga0066798_10001475_pt1 | contig 10220 bp, 10 predicted proteins | sample PersoiDNA2013203_FD_70961 | JGI IMG/M metagenome (GOLD analysis project Ga0066798, IMG submission 70961) | Permafrost soil microbial communities from the Arctic, to analyse light accelerated degradation of dissolved organic matter (DOM) -... | ecosystem: Environmental > Terrestrial > Soil >...
ACGCCGCATCCCAGAAGGCCGAGCTTCTCTCGGCGGCGAACGCGCGCCTCGCGCGCACCGTCGCCCTTCGGCCGCGCTCCGCCACGGCGCTTCTCGCATGGGGCTCGGTGCAGTCGCTGAGGGGCGAGCGCGAGCTTTCGTACGCGCTCTATGCGCGTTCGGTCCGGCTCGAGGAGCGCGCCGAAGGCGATCTGAATCTCGGCCGCGCGGCGGCGGCTCTCGGCCGCGGGCAGGAGGCGCGGGCGCTCTTCGTGCGCTCCGTCTGGATCCAGCCGCGGCTTCTGGACGCCCTGCCGCTTGGCGAACGCGATGCGGTCGCCGCCGCCATCGCCTCGGCCGAGGAAGGTCTCACGCACGGCGGGCCCGTTCCGCCCGCCCCGCGTTCGCGCTGACGGTGACAGGGGCGCGCCCGTCCTATTGGCGCGCCTTTTCCCCATCGAACGACTTCAGAAGGTCTGCGAGGTCGTCCGCGTGCTCTTCCTCCTGGCCCAGGATCCACTCGAAGAGCCGGCGCGTCGTCGGGTCGTCCTTCCCCACGAAGTCGATCATTTCCTTGTACGACTCGATCGCTATCCGTTCGGCCACGAGGTCTTCCTTGATCATGTCGACGAGGGTCGTGCCCTCGCGGTACTCGGTGTGGCTCTTCGAGAGGAGACGGGAGGGATCGAGGTCCGGCTCGCCGCCCAGCTGGCGGATCCGCTCGCAGAGCCGGTCCGCGTGCGCCTGCTCCTCGTTCGCGTGCTCGAGGAACTCGGCCTTGACGGGGTCGGCGTGGATGCCGTCCGCCATGTAGTAGTGCCGCTTGTACCGCAGCACGCACACGATCTCCGTTGCGAGCGAGACGTTGAGGAGCTTCACGACGGTATCCCGGTCGCCGCGGTAGCCGGGGGTCACCGCGCCCTCTTCGATCTCGCGGCGGGCGCGCCGCCGCAGCTCGGTGACGTCGCTCAGGAAGGTGCCCGGCGCCTCGGCGTGCCCGGGGGTGGCGGATCTGGTCTTTCGCCTCATGACGGACTCACGACTCGCGCGTCACGAGGTGGCCCACGAGGAGGCCGACCCCGAACGCGGCGACGGCCACGAGCGCGGTGTTGGCGTCGGCGTAGTCGCTCATCTTCCCGGTCGCCTTGCCGAGGTTCCGGCGCGCCGCCTCGGAGAATTCGCGCGCGCGGTCCGACAGGTTGCGGGCTGCATCCCTCGCGTCGTCCGTGAGGCCGCTCGCGGCGTCCTTGCCGCGCGAGACCGCGTCGTCGAAGTCCTTCTTTACGTCCGATCCGAGCTTCTGCGCCTCCTTGGCAGTCTTGCGGGCCTGGTCGGCGGTCGCGGAACTGTAGAAGTTGTCCATGGAATCCTCCGGCCCTCGAAGGAGCAACGCACGTGCCATTCAACAGAGCTCGTCGCGGCGGGCCTACCTGGGGCGGCGCATCGAGGCCTCGCGAGGCTGATCCGTCCGGAGTCCCCCGGCCCGGCCTTCCTCGGCGAACCAGCCCGCGGCGCCCACGAGGTGTACCGACGTCCCGTTTTCTCCGAGGCCGAGCCCGAGGGAGAGTGCGCCCTTGCGGACGAGAAGCGCTCCCCAGCGGCGGCCGCGGGCCTCGCGCCAGTCCGCGTCGATCGAGAACGTCCCGGCTTCCGCCCGGGCCGGGGAGAGCGCGAGGAAACCCCGCGACGCGCGCAGCCGGCCCGCCGCCTCGAAGTCCCGGAGATCGAGAAGGTCCGCGATCCACTTCGGCGGGCCGGAGGGCATCAGGGCCACGAGCGGCCGGCCGTCTCCCAGTCGCGCCGAGAGATGCGCGTCGAGAGACCCGTCCGCGAACCCGAGGCGGGCCTGTCGTGTCTCGAGCGCGCCGCTCCACGGCGCGCCGGCGGCGCCCTCCAGCGAGACGTCCCGCAGCCTGACGCGCGTGCCGTCGAACGCAACGCTCCCGCCGGGGAAGTCGATCCGGCGTGCGAAGACGTTTGCGCGGACCGCGCCCCGCACCATCCGCTCCCCGAGCCTCACGACGACGGCCGCAGCCTCCGCGTCGAGCCGCGCGCTTCCTCGCCCGTCCTTCAGGGCGACGCGCGCGCGAATGGTCCCCGCCCCGCCGTGCGCGAGACGCGGCCCGCCGCCCGCCGGCGCGAGGAACGCGAGCGCGTCGAGCGTGCCGCGGAGGGACGCCGCCCCCGACACGATCTTCCAGACATCGTTGCCCGGGTACGCCTGCGTGTCGAACCGCGGAAGAGCCGCGCGCACGCTCCCCGTCGTCTCCCGCGATACGGTTTCCTCTCCCCAGTGCAGTATGCCCTTCGCGACGGCGAGCTCGCTCGGAAGCACCTCGGCCTCGAGGCCGGGACGGAGGAAGAATCCCCCCGTCACGCGGGCCGCTCCCGTCCATCGCCACGAATCGATCCAGATCTCGCGCACAAGCCCGACGCTCAGGTCGTTGACGACGACGCGCCAGGGGTCGCCCGGCGGCGCGGGAGGCGCCGGAGGATCGCGGAGGGGTGGGTCCGGGAACCCCGCGATGCGCGGGTACCGTGCGACGCGCGCGGGGGTCGCCTCGGGCCGCTCGAGACGCTCCCGGAGGCGGAACGAGAGGGCGTCCGCTCGAACGGAACCTGCCCGGAAACGGCGCCTCAGAAGATCGGACAGGCGCACGCGAACCGACGCTCCCTCGAGTCGGGCCTCCCATTCGATGTTCGAGTCCCGGCTTCGGAGGATGAGCGTGTCGAATCGAAGGCGCCCGGGCACGAGCGATCGCGCGCCGGTATACGTGACGAAGAGCGTCGCGGGGTCCGAGTTGATCTGCCCGGAGAGCCAATCCGACCGCAGAACGAGGTTCGTCGCCCCGACCAGACAGAGGAAACCGAGCGCCGCGGAACCGGCGACGCGGAGAATCGCCCGGCGGAGAGGGAGGACGTCCCGAGAAGGGGGTGAGGACGACAAGCCTCAGCTCGCGGGGTTGACGGTGAGCGTCTTGATGCCGTTCGCGTCCTTGGACTCGACGATCTTCACCTTCGTGCCGACGGCGACCGACGGGTCGACCGTGGCGGCGGCGCCGCCCAGGAGCAGGACCGAAAGAGCGGATGCGAAAATGTTGCGATTCATCTCGTCCTCACTGATGGGCCGTTTGCAGCGGCCGTGCCAGCCTCAGGCCAGATCCCACGCCTCGCGCGAGCCGAAGTCCCGGCTGATCTGCGCCCCGAGGCCGGCAGCCTTTTCCAGATTCGCCCGCTCTTTTGTCAGATTTGCAAAGTACATCTCGTGGAGCCGCATGCCGTTCCACTCCCACGCGCGCGGCACGCGGGTTGCTGGGACGAGCGAGGAGGAGAAAACATGCTCTGGACCATCTTCGTGATCCTTCTCATCCTGTGGCTCCTCGGCGTCGTCACGTCGTACACGATGGGAGGTTTCATCCACATCCTTCTCGTGATCGCGATCGTGATCGTCCTCATCCGCGTCATCCAGGGCCGGCGCCCCATCTGAGACGGACGCGCGGCGCGCGCTCCTTTCGCCGCGGCCCGAGGCCGTCACGAAGGAGCGCGCGCGGCCCGGCAGTGCTGTTCCACGACCTTGAGCAGACGCCCGGGGTCCACGGGCTTGCGCAGCCACCCGGCCGCCCCGATCGCGCGCGCCTTCTCCTCGGCGAGCGCGTCCGCCGTGAACACGATCACGGGGATGCGCGCGAGCGCATCGTCTTTCACCTGCTCTTCGCGGAAAAGCCAGCCGTTCATGACGGGCATCGTCATGTCGAGGAGGATGACGCACGTTTCTTCGCCGTTGCGGAGCTCGTCGAGCGCCCGGCGCCCGTCGGGCACGTGACAGGTACGGTGGCCCGCGTCTTCGAGCAGGCTTACGAGCGCCTCGGCGATCGCCTCGTCGTCCTCAACGACCAGAACTCTCACTCGACCCCCATTCTCCTCGGAAGCTCGACGAGGAACCGCGCGCCCGCCCCGAGGCGGCTCTCGACGGAGATCTTCCCGCCGTGCGCCTCCACGATCTCGCGGGTGATCCAGAGGCCGAGACCCATCCCCGGATAGGTTTCCGCAGTGACCGCACGCTGAAACCGCTCGAAAATACCCCGCTGGTCGGCGTCATGGATGCCGATGCCGTGGTCCGTGACCGAGAGCGTCGCGGCGTCCCCCTGCGACGACACCTCCACGAGCACTGGCTCTCCCCCTCCGAATTTCAGCGCGTTTGTGAGGAGGTTCGACAGGGCCTGGTCGAGGCGCAGCCGGTCCCAGAATCCGACGACGGGCCGAGGCGCGTGCACCTCGAGCGTGCAGCCCGCCCGCCGCGCGCTCTCCTCGAGCCGCTCGGCGACGTCGCGCGCCAGGAGCGCGAGGTCCGTCTCCTCTGGAGCGAGGTGCAAGGCGCCCGAGGACATCCGCGAGATGTCAAGCAGCTCGTCGGCGAGCCGGATCAGGCGCCCGACCTGCTTCTCGCAGCGGCCCGCGAGGTCGATCGCCTTCTCGTTCCCGAGCGCGCGGACCTGCCGCACGAGCTGGTAGACGATCAGGTTGAGCGCCGACAGCGGCGTCCGGATCTCGTGCCCGGCCACCGAGAGGAAGGCGTCGCGCGCCTTCACGGCGTCACGCGCTTCCTCGTACAGCCGGTTGCGCTCGGCCTCGACGCGCTTGAGCTCGGAGAGGTCCACGACGAAGGAGGCGCGCACGGACGAGGCGCCTCCCATGTCCACGCTCGCCGCGCCGAAGAGGACCGGGACGCGCGTCCCGTCCGCCCGCACGAGCTCCTTCTGGTAGGGGCGGCAGGTCCCCGTCTCCTTGAGCTCCTTCTCGCAGGTCTCGTCCAGCTCGCGGAACTCCGGGGCCGTGAAGCCGAAGAGGCGGTGATCCCCCGGCTTGAAGGACTTTCGCTCGAGGCCCACCATCGAGAGGAACGTGTCGTTCGCGTCCGTGACCCCCGTGTCGTCCGAGAAGAGGACGCCGATCAGATTCGCGTCGATGAGCCGCCGGATGCGCGCCTCGCGGTCGCGGATCGCCGCCTCGGCGCGGTTGCGCCGCCCGAGGTCGGAGCGGATGAGCCACCAGATCAGGGTCAGGAAGCCGAAGAGAAGGCCGCAGCCGATCCCGAGCGTCGTGAGGAGGTTCCGGGCCGTCTCCCCCGAACGTTGGCCGCGGGTGGCAAGGAGCGCGCCCTCATCGGCCCTCATTCTGGAGATGAGAGTCCGGAGGGCCTCCATCGTGTCGCGGCCGGCGCCCGCGCGGATGTCGGCCCGCGTCTCCTGCTCGCGGCCGGCCTTCATGAGGCGCACCGCGAGGTCGAGCTGCCCGAGCCTCTCCACCACGAGCTGCTGGAGTCTTCGGGCCCGTTCGCGCTGGGCCGGGTTGTCGATCGTCATCGCGCCGATGCGCAGGAGACGCTCGGGAAGCACCGCGGTCACGCGCCGGTACGACTCGAGATAGGCGTCATCCCCCGTGATGAGGAAACCTCGCTGCCCGGTCTCGCCCTCCGTGATCGCGGCCTGAACGCCCTCGAGCTCGCCGAGGACGTCCTTCGAGTGGTCCACCCAGCTCGCCTCCTGGATGAGCCGTGTCGTGCTCATCCAGGTCACGGACACGAGCATCACGAGAGCGACGAACGTCACGACAATGGCAACCGCGAGGCGGATGTCCATCCCCCACGGCCGCCAGCCGAGGCGGCTCCCCGTCGTGTCGGCGATCATCCGGTTCAGGGAAGGCGCTCCCTCCCGCGCGGGTCTCCCACGACGGGCATCTTCTCAGCCTTCGAGCTTCACTGTCACGCGGCGCGCCTTGTCGTCCCCGGTCTGCTCCGTGAGCCTCACCCGCGAGCCCACCGCGACGGCCGCGTCGATGGAGACGACCGTGTCCTTCGCGTCGAGGCTGAACCCGTGGGTCTTCTTCTCCGCGGTCATGACTTCGATCCTCTTGCCGAACTCGTAGGCGGTGACCGTGCCGACGACCGTCTCGACCTTCCCCTTCAGGGTGCCGCCGGGGATGTCGGCCTTCGTCTCGGTCTTCGCCTCGAGCGTGTTGCCGGCCCGTGTCGACTCCGAAGTCGTCTTGACCTCACCCTGAGAGGTCTGAGTCGTCATCTCGGACTTGCGCTCCTCGGTGCCCGGCGCCTTCGAACACGCGACGGCAGAAACGAGGCACACGGCGCCCAGCGCGCCGAGCAACAGGGGTTTCATGCAATGCGACATGGCTCCAAATCCTCCTGCCCCCACAAAGCAGGACCCATGCCATGCACATCTTTCAGGCGGGGGCGCCCTTGGGGACGGCCTTCGCGCCCACGCTCGGAGCGGATCATCCGGCTGAACAGCGAGAGCCTGCGGTCGAATACGAAGCGCAGGAGCAGGCGAGTCCACGAGCGATGGGAGGAGAGAGCGTCGTACACCTCCGGGACGGCACGGCGCACGGCCGGAAGCCGGTTCCAGGGCACGGACGGAAAGTCGTGGTGCTCGTTGTGATGGCCGACGTTCAGCGCGACGACGTTCAGCGGCCCGTAGTAGCTCGACGTCTCCTGCCCTTCGAAAACGAGGAAGTGCTCCTGGATCCAGCGCGCTCCGAGCGGGTGCAGGCCGACCGAGAAGAAGAACGAGACCGCGAGATAGAGGAACGCCTTCGGCCCGAGCATCATCCACACGGCGACGTCGTACGCGAGCTGCACCGCGATGTTCGCGAAGACCCACGGCCCGAAGAGCGAGATCTCCTTCATCCGCGACGGCCGCGTGACCTGAAAGATCGGAAAAAGGAGGAGCCAGAGCGCCTTTTTGAGCGCGGAATGTCCGACGAGCCGCGCCTCCCAGCGATTCGGGATGTCCGCGTCGAGCTCGTAGACGCCCTGGAAGGTATGGTGCTTCAGGTGGTAGGTCTGGAACGAGATCGCGCTCGGCAAGAGGTGCGGGAGATTGGCCGCGACCGCGGCGAGGCGGTTCCACGCCGCGCGGCGGAAGACGAGGTTGTGCGCGCACTCGTGGATCAGCACCCACAGCGCGTGGTCGAGGAACGCGCCCACGAGGAACGCGGCGGCGACGCCGACCCACACCGGCGCGCGCCCGATCCACGCGGCCGCCCCCGTCTGGAGGAGGACGAGCGCCGCGACGAGGACGGCACTCCAGGGATTGCGCCCCGCGAGCGCGCGGATCTCCGCGTGCCGCCGGAGAATCTCCCGAGCGCGGGGGGCGTGCGGCTCGCGAGACGGGACGAACGTAAAGTCCTCCCGGGGCGATGTGTCGCCGGACCCCGTCGTCGTGTTCATCGGCAAGAACGCCTGCCAGTATGCGCCATCGGCGTTTCGGAAATTGAAGATTCTTCCAACCCGGCTCGAAATCGCCACAAAGACGCCGGGTCTCCCGATGGCGTGGGGATTGCGACGCCCCGGCCGTGAGCGAAGAGCAGAATCGGGCCTCGCTCGGGGAGTTCCTGCCCGTCGACCGTCTCGAGGAGCACGCGCGCGCTCTCGGCTTGGGCTGGACGGTCGTCCCGCACGGCGGCGGGCGGCGCGTGCTCGGGCGCCTCCGCGCGAACCTTCCCGCCCTGCGGCGCGCGTACCGCCTGCTCGCGTCCAACGTCCGAGCGGGCGAGCCCGCGACGCCCGCGGTCGAATGGCTCCTCGACAACTTCCACCTCATCGAGGCGGAAGTCCGCGGAGTGCGCCACGACCTCCCGGGCGCCTACAACCGCGAGCTCCCCCGCCTCACCGGGCCCGAGCACGGAGGCGCGGCGCGCATCGAGGCCCTCGCCCGCGAGCTCGTCCTGAGGAGCGACGCCCGCCTCGACGCGGCCCGTCTCGAGACCTTTCTCTCGGCCTTCCAGACCGCGACGCCCCTGACGCTCGCCGAGATCTGGGCGTGGCCGAGCTTTCTCCGCGCCGCCCTCGTCGAGCACCTCCGCCTCCTCGCGGACGACCTCCTCGGGATTCGCGCGGACAGGCTCCGCGCCGACGCGGCCCTCGCGCGGCTCTCCTCCGGCAGGTCTCCCGTCGTGCCCGACCCCGCGCCGACGGCTTTCGCGGCCCGGCTTCTCCAGCGGGCGCGGGAGTTTGGCGCGCCCGCCGCCGAGCTCGTCTCGAACATGTTCCGGAGCCTCGCCGAGAGCGGCCGGACGCTCGAAGACGCGGTCCGCGCCGAACATCAGCGCCAGGCCGCCCTGCAGGTCTCGATCGCGAACGCCGTGTCCGCCCTCCGGCTCTGCGGGACGCTCGACTGGGGCCCCTTCGTCGAGCGCGTGAGCCTCGTCGAGGAGGCCCTGCGTCACGACCCGGGCGGGACCTACGGCCGCATGGACTTCGCGACCCGGGACCGCTACCGCCACGCGATCGAGAAGCTCGCCGCGCCCTCGGCGGAAGAGCAGCTCCGCGTCGCGCGCCGCGCCGTGGCTCGCGCGCGGGAGACGCCCGCGGACGCCGACCCGCGGGAGGCGCACGTCGGGTGGTTCCTCGTGGGACCCGGCCGCCCACAGTTCGAGAAGGACGTCGGCCGGCGGCACGGGCTCGCCGCGCGCCTGAGGCGCGGCTTCTTCCGCCACGCGACCGCCGCGTACCTCGGCGCGATCGCCGTCCTGACGGCCGCGGGGCTCGCCGCCGTGGCCGCGTACGTCCGCTCCACGGGCGCCGAGCCGGGCGCCGAGATGTGGGCGTTCGCGCTCGCGGCGTTTCCGGTCTCGGAGATCGCCGTCTTCCTCGTCCAGCGCCTCGTGGACGCCCTGATCCCGCCGCGCCGCCTGCCCCGCCTCGACTTCAAGAGCGGCGTGCCCGAGAGTGCGCGGACGCTCGTCGTCTTCCCGACGCTCTTCCCGAACGTCGCCTCGGTGGAGCCCATGCTCCGGCACCTCGAGGTCCAGGCGCTCGCGAACCCGGACGCGAACGTGCACTTCGCGCTTCTCTCCGACTTCGCGGACGCCGTGGAGCCGACGCGGCCCGACGACGACGCGATCCTCGCCGCCGCGTCCGGCGGGATCGCCGCCCTCAACGCCGCCCACGGCGCGGGGCGCTTCTTCCTCTTCCATCGCGTCCGGCGCTGGAACGCGAACGAGGGGCTCTGGATGGGGTGGGAGAGGAAGCGGGGAAAACTCGAGGAGCTCAACCGCCTCCTGCGCGGCGCGGCGGACACGAGCTTCGGGCTGCAGGCGGGCGACCTGTCCCTCCTCCCGGGCGTTCGCTACGTCCTCACGCTCGACAGCGACACGCGCCTGCCGCGCGACGCGGCGCGCACGCTCGTCGGCATCCTCGAGCACCCGCTGAATCGGCCGCGTCTCGACCCCGCGACCCGCCGCGTGACCACGGGGTACGGAATCCTCCAGCCGCGCATCGCGATCGCGACGACGAGCGCGGCCGCGTCCCGCTTCGCGCGCGTGTTCTCCGGCCACACGGGCGTCGACCCGTACACGACGGCGGTCTCGGACACGTACCAGGACCTCTTCGGCGAGGGCGTCTTCACGGGGAAGGGCCTGTACGACGTCGACGCGTTCCAGGCCTCGCTCGAGGGCCGCGTCCCCGAGAACTCGCTCCTCTCTCACGACCTCTTCGAAGGCCTCCACGCGCGGACGGCGCTCGTCACGGACGTCGAGGTCGTGGACGACTACCCGGGCAACGTCCTCGCCCACGCGCGGCGCCAGCACCGCTGGGTGCGCGGGGACTGGCAGATCCTGCGGTGGCTCCTCCCGCTCGTCCCGACGCGTGCGGGCCTCGAGCGCAACCGGCTCCCGCTCATCGCGCAGTGGAAGATCCTCGACAACCTGCGGCGCAGCCTCCTGCCGCCGGCGCTGTTCGCGCTCCTCGTCGCCGGCCTGACCGTCCTGCCCGGGTACCCGGCGGCCTGGGTCCTTCTCGCCCTCGCCGTCCTCGCGCTCCCGCTCGTCTCCGTCGCCCGCCTCCTCCTCGGGGGACCCCGGTCGCAGCAACCGGTTTCCTCGTTCCTCCGCGAGTTCGGACAGGAGCTCGAGACGGCGCTCGCGCAGGCGCTCGTCGGCCTCGCCTTCCTCCCCCATTACGCATTCGAGGCCGTCCACGCGATCGTCCTCACGCTCGTCCGCCTCGTCGTGACGGGACGGCGCCTCCTCGAGTGGGAGACCGCGGCCACGGCGGCGGCCCGCGCCGCGGGCCTCCTTTCGGGCGGGCCCCGCTCGTTCTTCCTCGAGATGGCGGCGAGCCCGCTGGCGGCCGTCCTGCTCGGCATCGTCGTCGCAGCCGTGCGCCCCTCCGTGCTCCTTCTCGCCGCGCCCCTCCTCGTCCTGTGGGCCGCGAGCCCCCTCCTCGC